>Ga0208565_1000093_pt1 | contig 73976 bp, 65 predicted proteins | sample Sb_taG_7_FD_187706 | JGI IMG/M metagenome (GOLD analysis project Ga0208565, IMG submission 187706) | Peat soil microbial communities from Weissenstadt, Germany - Sb_50d_2_FS metaG (SPAdes) (version 2) | ecosystem: Environmental > Terrestrial > Soil > Wetlands > Peat | place: Germany... | reverse complement strand
CATCCGTTGCCTCAAACGCTACGTCGCCCGCGAGGTGTTCCACGCGCTCGTGGCGACCGCCCCGGCGTTGACGCGCATCAGTGCTTGACAAGGCATAGGAGCATCATTTGCGGATTGACGGGCACCACATCATCCACTGGGCGGACGGCGGTCCCACCGAGCTCGAGAACCTCGTCCATCGTTAATACGACCCCCTAGAGGTACCAGTTCCCAAATCCCGCCCGACAGAGCAGAGCGCATCGAAGCCACCGGTTGCGGGCGCGCAGCGCAAGACTGGGCTCGGCCCCGAGAGGACGGCCCACCATGGTGTGAGGAACAACCCGGCAGACGAGGTCCAGATGGCTCGGACCGGAGCGGTTCGTCTGGATGCCGCCGCCGCCGTGCTGGGACCACACTCGCCGCAACAGATAATCGCGCGAGATGCCGGGCCTGTACGTCGTTCTCGCGGTCGTGTTCGGGCTGGTGCCCTCGGCATTGGCTCGGGCCGCCTCACGAGTATTGATCGCCGGGCTGGCCCTCTTTGTCGCGCTCGACGCGGCCGGACTGGCTGCCAACCTCCGTCTGTATCCATGGACCGACGTACCGGTTGCGGGCATTGCAGCGTGCGGTGGCACCTTGCTTGGACGCGGAATGCCCCCACGTTTCCGACCGATGGCCCTCCTCCTCGTGGCGCTGGGGGCTCTGGACACGGTGCAGGTGTTCGCCGCAGCCATGACGCAAGTGCCCAGCGCCACCGCGCAGCTGTATTCGATGTTCGTGGTCAGCACCCCGTGGGCCGACAGTGGGATCGGCATCTTCGACCTGTTGGTCATCGCGGCGCTGGGTCAGCACTGGCGGCGCCGCGGTCGCAACCCGCTGGTGGGGGTCGCGCCCGGCTTGATCGGATTACTTCTCACCTATCCGGCGGTGGTGTTTCTTCCTAACAGCCTTCCACTGATCCCTTTCCTGCTGATCGGCTATCTGGTCACCGAACTCTTGGCACGGCTGGTCCCGCGCCTACGCGCGAGGCAGGCGAACCGCTGACGGCGCAGGTGGCCGTGTCGGCCAGCGCGGTCCGTCGCGCGCGACGACACACCAGCGCAGAGCGCGTCCCCTCCGAATACGACGGGCTGCAAGCAGTCGTTTACCAACCTCGACAATCTCGTCAATCCCTAATATGAGCCCCTTTCGGGAGCCGCCGAGTGAGACCAGCCTCACAGCTCCGCCATATCCCGAACGCAATGCTGGTGCAAGCGGCCCGCTCCACAATCGCATTCACCCTTTCTGAGCAACTGTTTCGCGGCAGAGGTTCGCCAAGGGCTTTACGTCGCGACCTCGTGTAGGTGCTGACGGAACTTGCGACGTGTTATACGCTGGACTGATGAGGGCGAGCGCAGAGCGTGTCCGCGTCGCGGTGATTGGCGGTGGACAGGCGGGGCTGGCGGTGAGTCACGAGCTGACCGCGCGCGATGTCGAGCATGTCGTCCTCGAGAGGTGGCGAATCGGGCAGACTTGGCGCGATCGCTGGGATAGCTTCTGCCTCGTCACCCCTAACTGGACCGTCCAGCTCCCCGGCGGCACCTACGCGGGCGACGACCCCGACGGCTACCTGCGGCGCAACGACATCGTCCGCCACCTCGAGACCTACGCAGCCTCGTTTGAGGCTCCCGTGCGGGAGGGCGTCGAGGTGACGGCACTGCGACAGGCCGACCGCGGCTTCGCGCTGGAGACGTCCACGGGCAGCCTCAACGTGGAGCAGGTGATCGTCTGCTCCGGTGCGTACCAGAGGCCGCACCTCCCCGCTGCCGCTGCGAGCCTGCCTGCAGGCCTGCCCGCGATCGACGCGGAGGCCTACCGCAGCCCGTCGGCCTTGCCCCCCGGGAGGGTCCTTATCGTCGGCAGTGGCCAGACGGGCTGCCAGATCTCCGAGGAACTGGCCGAGTCCGGACGCGAGGTCTTCCTCGCCTGCGGTCGGGCGCCCTGGTTCACGCGTCGCATCGATGGACGCGATGTCCTGCGTTGGCTCGTTGACTGCGGGTACTTCGACGCCGAGGCCTCATCGCTGCCGTCGCCGGCTGCGCGACTCATTGCCAACGTGCAGGCCACCGGCCACGGCGGGGGCCACGACCTCCACTTTCGCGTCCTTCAAGGCATCGGGGTCACGCTGCTGGGCCACTTCCTCGGCGCGGAGAGCGGGATCGCACGGTTTGCGCCGGACCTGACGCAATCCGTCGCGTTTGGTGACGCCCGCTACGACGACGTGCGCGCGGCGATCCGCCGGTGGTGCGAGCGCAGCGGGACCCCGGCACCCGACATGCCCGATCCGCCGCCGTTTCGCGCCGATCCGCCGGAGACGCTCGGGCTCGACGGCTTTGGCACGGTGATCTTCACGTGCGGCTTCCGTCCCGATTACGCACGGTGGATCCATCTCGACGCGTTCGACAAGCTCGGTTTTCCTCTCCACCTCGACGGCTCCAGCACACTCGCGCCAGGCCTGCACTTCTGCGGTGTGCATTTCCTTCGCAAGCGCAAGTCCTCGCTTCTCCTCGGCGTGGGCGAGGACGCGGCCATCGTCGCAACTACGGTCGCATCTAGCTCTAGTTAGTCCGGAGCAGATGACCGTGGAGGAGGTCACGACCCACCCTCGATCCCTCTCCCGTCAACGTACATTTGCGGATTGACGGGCACCACATAATCCACTGGGCGGAAGGCGGTCCCACTGCGCTCGAGAACCTCGTATGTCGCTGATACATCCCCTTCGAGAGCCGAGAAGCGATCCATTCCGGCCAGAGTCGCGGGATGGTCAATCTGGGCACTGTGCTCGGCGTAGTACTTGCCAACTGCCCTCAGACCCTTGACCCGCAGGGATGCGCTGGTCTGTCGTGAGTCCTCGGCAGAAGCTGTTGTCGAAGGCCGGCACGCAGCCGAAGACACCCAGCAGTCCCAGCGTCATTAGGTGATAAAGCGGTGAATGGCCTCGTTGGCGTGGTCCTGAAACGACGGGTTGGCCAAGTCGGGGAAGATGTCCGCTTGGTTGACCAAGGGACCCTTAAGCTTGCTGGCCGCGCTGGCGTAGAACACGCCGCTCGAAAGGTTCGGGTCGGTAACACCGTCGACCAGTCGCTTCGCGCCATCCTCAAGTTTGTGCGAGATCCCTAAGGCGGGCATGACGTACTTGGCCGCTACACGCAGCGGTACCGCAACGCCGTTGGAGGCCTGGGTGCCGGTGGTGGCGCCGGGGCTCACGGTGATAAATCGGCGGTTGGGGTATTGGCGGGCCAGGTAGGTAATCCAGAGTGCCCCGATGTACTTGGCCTGCCCGAAGGCTAGGTTGAAGTCAGCTTTTTTGTCGGTGAAGCAGCTGCCGTCGATGACGGTGGCGAGTTCATCGGCTGAGGTTGAGACGAACGATGGCCGTTTCATCCTCAGCTTCGGAAGTCCCCGGGCGGCTTCACTTCCGGCGAGGACAGCAATTTCGCCAAGTCGATCCTCGGCGAGGAGCCCTTCGAGGAGGACGACGTGGCCAAGGACGCTCGTCGCGAACACGGTGGTGACCCCGTCAGCGGTCAAGTCCATCGACTGCGGTCCAATGACACCGGCGTTCATGACCAGCGCGTCGAGGGATCCGTTGATGGCCGCGATGCCGGCTCGAACCGAAGCCATATCGGCGACGTCCATGAGAATGATTTCGAAGATGGACCGGCCGGTCGCGGTTTCGAGATCGGCCTTTGCTGTTGTCGCCCGATCGTGGTTCCGGCACGCCAAGTAGATCCGCGCAAATTCGGGACGTAACGCCAGTTGCCGGGCCACGTCCTTGCCGATCCCGGCGTTGGCGCCGGTGATGAGTACCGTCTTTCCCGGGAGCGCGCTCATTGGGATGCGCGCTCATCGTCAGTGCGCGTAGGGAGGCCGTCGAGCAAGCTGAAACGGGCATCCATCGCGACACTTCGGACATCGATCAACTGCTGATATTCAGGCGAGTTGTACCAACTGACCGCCGCCTCATGGTCCGGAAACCGCATAAGTGCGCCTGAAGTGAGCGAGCCATCGCCGTGCAGGATCTCCCAGTTACTGTTGGCGAGAGCCTCGCCTCCGTGCTCTTTGGCCGTCTGTCCAGCGTTGCGGCTGTATTTCTCACGATAAACATCCGGGTCCTTGACCGTGAATTCGACAATTAGGTATGCGCTCATGCGGATACTCCTCAGGTGTTAGGTGTGATCTGTCTTCGCACTTGAACGTCGCGGCCGACAAGCGTTACGTCGCTACTCGGCCTCCATCGACTGCAAGAGTGACGCCGTGGACGAAGCTGGCATCGTCACTGGCGAGGAAGACGATCGCCGCAGCAAGTTCCTCGGGCTGAGCTACGCGACCTGCTGGTGCTAGTGCTGCGAGCTGATTCACCATCTCTTCAGGGACTGCTTCCATCGTGCGGGTCCGTGTCGGTCCAGGGGCAACGGCGTTGACCCGAACACCACGCGGGCCGTATTCGGCAGCCCAGGCCTTCGTCAACAGTTCGAGAGCCGCTCGGCTGGCGCCATACAGAGCCATGCCTGCCTGTCCGAAGCTGGCGACCATCGTGGAGACGTTGACGATCGAACCCCATCCGCGTTCCGCCATGGCTGGCGCCAGTGACGCGACGAGGAAGAACGGAACCTTGACGTTGACTGCAAAGCTCTCGTCGAAGTCTGCTTCGGTGGCTGCGTTGCTTGGTCCGAGCAAAGCGACGCCAGCGTTGTTGACGATGATGTCGACGTGACCGTCGCCTGCCTCAATGGCCCATTCGACCAGGTCCTGGGCCGATTTCAGATCGCTCAACGTGGTGAGCCGGAACGTTGCGCTGCCTCCGCTGCCCTCGATCTCGGCCACCACGTCTTTGGCTCGTTGTTCGTTGCGCCCGACCACCAGTACGCGAGCGCCGCGGGCGGCCAAGGCGATGGCCGTCGCCTTGCCGATGCCGCTCGTCGAGCCCGTAACCAGAGCGGTCTTGCCCTTGAGGTCAGTCATGCGATGTACCTCCTGTCGCTATAAAATGGGTTGTGCGACCCACTCTGACAGGTCAGGACTGGGTTGTCAAACTCAAAATCCTGCTAACATTGGTGCATGGTCAACGAGACGAGTGACCGGCCGAGGCTCACCCCCAAGGGAGCACGCACCCGGGCACGAATAGTGGAGGAGGCCGCCGCCCTGATCCATGAGCGCGGGGCGGCTGACACCACCTTGGAAGACGTCAAGCTCGCGGCGGAAGTCAGCGGCTCTCAGATGTACCACTACTTTCCCGACAAGAACGAACTCGTGCAGGCGGTCATCGATTACCAGGCCGACGCCATCGTCAATAACCAGGGGCGGTTGCTCCGCAGCGCGAACGGAGTCGAAGCCTGGCGGAAGATGGTGATCGCCGAAGCGAAGCGCACCAAAGCAAAGGGGGGCTGCCCACTAGGCTCGCTCGGTGGTCAACTGGCCGAGTGTGACCCCGAGGCCCGAGTGCTCATAGCGGCAGGGTTCGATCAGTGGGCAGCCGCCATCGGCGATGGACTCAGATCCCTTCATGCCGACGGGAAGCTCCCGTCGGGGATCGACCCGGACGACCTCGCCACTACTCTGCTCGCCACGCTCCAAGGAGGACTCCTACTCGCCCAGGTGCAACGGAGTACCCGCCCGTTCGAGACTGCGGTCAATACCCTTCTCGCCCTTGCTACCGGCAAATGAGCCCAAGCCGGGTTTATTAGCAGCGAGCGCCGAATTCGGCTTACAGCACTTGGACGAAGCACGTGCCTACGAACACTCCGGTATGACGGCGGCAGGACCGAGATGCCCAACCTCGTCCATCGTCAATACATCCCCTCGAGAGCCCAAGGGAGGGTCTGGGCCGACCATCCGTGGCCGTGCTCCTGTGCCATCGCCATCACTGGTCGGTGCACAGGGTGGCTGGCAACTGGTCCGTGCCGAGGGACAGCGGGTACTCGCCATCCTGCCCCTCGCACACGTATCGGTCGTGGACGCGCGCGCCCAATACGACGGTGGTTGGGTAACGTCAAGGCACGAATCTGCGCGTGATGAGATCCGACTCGCCTTTTGATCCTGTGATCCCGGTCACCAGTAGGTGGGGATCGGCACCCCACCTTTCGATTCCGTAACCCGACCCGTCGGAACTGTCGGTGAATGGTCCGATAGGCTGAATCCACGGCCATGCGGCGGTTTGCGCCATCGCGAGGATCACACCAGGCAGGCACGTACTGCCGGAGGGCTCAGCCTTGCGCCGACGCGCCGCGGGAATCCATACCAAGAGAATACGCACGCCCCGGGGCGTGCTGCCCCTTGGGCTGGTTACCGGCGCTCTGACCCTGCTCTACCTCGGTTCGACGATTCTTCGCAAGCCCGGCACGTCCGACTACTTCTTTGATGTCTGGGTCGCTAATGTCGGGTACGTGGGGTGCGCGACGCTGTGCACCTGGCGGGCAATCGTGAGACGACGCGGCCGCTGGGGCTGGGGAGCTCTCGCGGTCGGCCTCTGGTTCTTCACAGCCGGATCGGTCCTGTGGACCACTTGGGTTCAGTACCTCATCCCTCAGCCCTATCCCTCGATATCAGACGCCGCCTTCCTGACGTTTTTCGTGTTCGCGTTCCCCGGCATCGGCCTCCTGGTGCGCGAGACCGTCCCGCACACGTCGAAGACCATCTGGGTTGATGGTCTGATCGCCGCTCTCGGGGTGGCCGCGCTCGAGTCCATCCTGGTGATCACTCCGATCATCAAGGCGAGCGCCGGGATTAGCGGCGTGGCCGTCGCCACCAACATCGCGTATCCGATCGGCGACATGGTCCTCGTCACCATGGTCGTCGCGGTCTTTGCCGTCCGCGGGTGGCGCCCTGGACGGCTCTGGTGGACGCTCGGCGCCGGACTCGTTCTCTTTGCGGCAGCCGACAGCGTGTTTGTGCTTCAGGTGACCACGGGTAAGTACGTCACGGGGACGCCGCTGGACAGCGTGTATCTCATCGGCACGTTTCTGATGGCATTTGCCGCCTGGCAGGGCATGGGGGTGTCGGCTGCCAAAAGCACTTCGACCGTTCGACCCACCAACGTCGTTCCGGTCCTGTTCCTGCTGAGCTCGCTGGGAATCGTGGTGTCTGCGGCCGGACGATCAATCGACCTTGGCGTAATCCTGGCCACCGCGACGCTCCTGATCGCCATCGCCCGGTCCGCCTATGCGTTTCGACAGCTGCGCGCGCTCGCGGAGAGCAGACGCGAGGCACGCACCGACGAGCTGACCGGCCTGCCCAACCGCAGGCTGTTCTTCGAGCGCCTGGTCGAGTGCTTTGAACCACGCCCTATCCCGCATCGCCTTGCCGTGCTCATGATCGATCTGGATCGCTTCAAGGAGATCAACGACAGCCTCGGCCATCACGTCGGCGATGACGTCTTACGCCAGCTCGGTCCGCGTCTCACCGCCGCAGCAGGAAGTGCCGGCACGGTGGCCCGCCTGGGCGGCGACGAGTTTGGCCTTGTGCTCGCCCAGCTCGACGATATGAGCGCTGCAACCGCGATGGCGGAACGTGTGCGCGAGGCCTTGCGGGAGCCCTTCCAGCTCGAGGGCATGAGTCTTCGTGTCGACGCCAGCATCGGGATTGCGCTCGCACCGGACCACGGCACGACACCCGAGAGCGTTCTGCAGAAGGCTGATGTCGCAATGTTCGCCGCCAAGCACGCGCATGCCCCCTGGCAGATCTACTCGTCGGAGCACGACCAGAACGCTCTGGATCGCCTCGAGTTGATGGAGGACCTGCGCGACGCCGTCCGTCGCGGCGAGATCGTGCTGTTCTACCAGCCGATCCTGGACCTGTCCACGGGCACCGTCACCGGTGCCGAGGCATTGGCGCGCTGGCGGCACCCGTCACGCGGAGTGCTGGCGCCGGCCATGTTCCTTGGCCTGATCTCAGATGCCGGGCTCATGGAGCCGTTCACCGTGTCTGTGCTGGATCAGGCATTTATCCAGCAGACGAAGTGGTCCGAGCAGGGATATGACCTCGGCGTCTCGGTCAACATCTCAGCCGCCAGCCTTCGTGACGACAAACTGCCCGACAAGATCGCGGCGCTCATGTCGACGCGTGGTGTCAATCCGTCCAGCATCACCCTGGAGATCACCGAGGACTGCTTCATCGCCAACCCTGACGAGGCCATGCTCCTCCTGGACCGGCTGCGTCTTCTCGGCGTGGAACTCTCGATCGATGACTTCGGCACCGGCTTCTCATCGCTCACTTACATGCGCCGGCTTCCGGTGAGCGAGCTCAAGCTCGATCGCACCTTCCTGACGGGCGCACCCGAGGACCAGCGAGCCATTTCGGTCATTCGATCCACGGTCGACCTCGCCCATTCGCTCGGCCTGCGTATCGTCGCCGAGGGCATCGAAAACCTCGACGCGCTGGCCCTGGTGGACGACCTCGGCTGCGACGCGGCGCAGGGATACCTCATGGGTCGGCCCGTGCCGTCTGAGGAATTCGACCTCGAACCTGTGGCGCTGAAGGGAGCACCGAAATCGAAGCGTGTGACCGAGCTGGTCGCGACCAGGCGCCGTCCGCCGAAGGCTCAGTCGAAGTACTTGACGACGTGCCCGTTGCCGGCGGATTGCGCTCCGGCCAACAGTGCCAAGCCATACGCCTCTTCGATCGATCGCAAGGTTCCGTAGTGATTTCCGTGGATGGCCACGGCACCGCCGCCTCTCGCGTCGCTCGAAATGACGATGAGCGGGACCTGACCGCCGCCCGGGGTCGACTGCTGAACGTTCTCGTCCATGGAGACGATGACGGTGGCGTTCCCACCCGTGAACCACGCTGAGACGAGCACCGGCGCAAGATTTGCCTTGAGCCACGCGTCGCCCTGTTGCACCGAGCCGCTGAGCATGTCGTTGTTGAGGTTTGGAGTGATCCACACGGAGTCCGGTGAGCTGGTGCTGTTCAGAGTGGCAATCAGTCCGGCGCTGCCCGGGTAGGGGATGTCGTGACAGCTGCTCGCATCGTCGGCGTAACAGGCGAACGGGTTGTGCCTGCGTGCGTACGGCCCGTATGTCGATCCGCTGTTGCACGGAGACGGCATCGACTCCATGTGTGCACGCCCAGGGGATTCCGACCGCGGTCAGCTGCCCGCCGAGATCAGCAGCGGCGATCCCAAGCTTTCTCTAGCTGCGTGGCTTCCGCTCTCGGGACCGCACCTCTGCATACCATCCTGTTCTGCACTTCTCCAATCTCAACATACATTTGTGGATTGACGGGCATCCCCTGGTGCCGTGGGCTCAGGGCGGAAGCACCGCACTGGCCAACCTCGTGCGTCGTTAGTACACCCCCTCCGAGGTGCGCCGAGGCGAGATTCATGTCGGCCTCCGCCCAGGGGGTGGACTGCCCGGGCAACGGCTCTCGCGCGAGACAGTGCGTCAGATCCGGCTCAGAAGCTCGCGTTTCTTCGTCTCGAACTCCTCTTGAGTGATCGCGCCAGCGTCGCGTAGCTCCAGGAGCTGACGAAGCGTAGCGGTCGCGTCCGCAGCAAGTGCCTTCTGCGAGACGGTTGGGGCGGTCAGTGGGGCCGTCGCTCTTGCCTCCTCCAAAGCCGCCTTGGGGCGGCGAAAGCCCGCCCTGACGAAGCTGCAGACAATGCCGGTGAGCACCGACCCCGCGATGGGACTCAGCATCGCTCCGAACGGCAGGCGAGTGGGATCGGTGCCCGTCACGAAGTCCGGGGTGAAGACGCTGACTAGGAGAACCCCAACCCACACGACTGCAACCGAGACTCCCAGCGTTACCCAGGCTGCTCGTGACGTCGCTCCCACGCGGATCCCTTTCATCGACGCTCGAAGCACCGCCCCCGTAGCGATTGCTCCCCAGATCCAGTCCGCAAACGCGGCGACAGGAGCTTGGTCGTGCTGAGTACCCGTGACCATCGGCGGCGCAAAGATGCTGGCCAAGACCACACTCAGCCAGATGCCCGCGAGCGCAATAGCGGTCCATTCGTAGGCGGGGGCGGGTGTCGATCTGACCGCCGTCCCTGAACGCATTCCCGTAAGTGCCATGAGCGCACCTCCCTTGCATTCAAATCCGGTATCGGAATCTGAGATCAGTGTCGGACCGGATCGACCCGGTTGCCAGAGGCGAAAGTCCTAACTCCGGTGGCCGATTGGACTAGGCAGGACGTCGCCACCGAAAGTTCGCGTTCCTTCGTGCCACTCCTCTCGACGTCGAGCGCGATCGTCGTCTTCATGCGACTCGTGCACATATTCAGGGGATGCCAGGCCGGGCCCCCTGCGAGCATGCATGACGAAGCAGGCGTACGCAGCAATCACAGAGCCGCAGGCTAAGATCGTGGCACCTACATCGCAATAGACCGTGTTCCCCACGCTTGAGAGGACAAAGTAGAAGGCCACATTCGACCCGAGAATCACTGCCGCGCCGATGAATATGAGCACGGTGCCGAGGATCAGGTAGTCAGCACCTCGGCCAATCGAGGTTCCGATGTCGGAAGAATGCCTGCGTATCAGGAACGTGCCCGCAAGCGCCGCTGCACCTGAGACGATGATCAAGACGGCGCTAACAACATACAAGACGGAGAGGGACGACGAGATTTCAATTGGCACCAGTCCGAGCAGCAGACCAACCAGCCCGAGCGCCTGCATGACCAGACCGTCTCTTGCGGCCCTTCGATTGGCATCAAGGGCGCCTCTCAATCGCAGCGTTCCGGCAGCTGGGAGCAGAAGTCCGATCACAATCAACGCCGCCGTACCGATCTCGGCAACTGCGGGGATACCGGAAACGCCGTTGATCGTGAGAAACGCGATCAGACCCAAGGTCGCGGTCGCGTACCCCTCGACCATCAGACGCAAGGCGAAGTCGCCTGCATGTGCGTCCGGGCTCGTCGCCGATAGCGTCTTCATTCACCACGTCCGATGTAACCATCGAAGAAGTTCACCAGGTCCTGCCCCAACTGCCCGAGGCTCGGATCAATCGGCCGCGAGCCGACCTGCACGAACATATGACCCATGTTCTGGACCAGGACAATCTGTGTCTGGTCGCCCACCGCTTTCAGGTCCTCGTACAGCTCAGTTGACTGTGATGCGGGGACCGTCGCGTCATCGAGGCCCTGGACGATCAGCATGGGCGGCGCGTTCGCTGCGACAAAGTGCGTCGGGCTGGCCTGGGGGATGTCGCCCTGAGTGCTGAAGACTTGTTGAAGGTCAGCGGTGGAGTACCCGCCGCCTCCCTCGGTGAGATTCGCGGGTCCGAACATGTCGGCAACCGCAGTGACGCTGGACGGCTCCGCCGAATAGGCGCCGACATCGAATTTCGAATGGGGGCCGGTAAGGGCGGCAAGCGCAACAAGCTGTCCTCCGGCACTGGTGCCGAACGCGAACATCTCCCTCGCGTTCAGGCCGTATTTCGTTGCGGAGCTGCGCAGAAAGCGTATGGCGCACTTGACGTCTTCGATCTGCGCGGGGAACTTGGACATCGGCGCCAGCCGATAGTTGATGCTCGCGACTGCGTATCCGGCTGAGGCAAGGGCGTTGAGAAATATTGGGTTAATGTCCGACTTGTCGCCCGCAGTCAGACCTCCTCCGTGGACGTACACGGCGACGGGAAGGAGATGCGGTACGGCTTCACGAGGGATGTAGAGATCCAGTGTTTGAGAATCGCAGTAGGTCACATCCCGATCGACAATCCCGAGGGTGAAGACGACCTCAGACGGCGAATTCGAAGAGAGAACCCGGTGGATGGTAAACGCGGAATAGAGACAGATCAGGACTAGGGCGGCCAGGGCAACGACAGCGGCCTTCCGTGCTGCGCTCATTCTCTAGCGATCCCTCCGTCGACGCAGGGATGCGATTGCTTCGGTCGCCTCCCTGATGCATGACGCGCCCAAGACTGCCCGGCGCTCGCGGCAGGCCCTGCAGCCCATTGTCATGCCTCCTCGCAGACGCGCCTACACCCAATCAGCAGCGTGGCGCTGGACTCACAGCGGTGCCAGGGTCCTTGGTCACGAAGACCGGATGCGAATGTCCCCAACCCCGTATGCCGAGCCCGTTACTAAGGCGTGAGGTAGGGGGCTGGCTGAGGCGGGGAACTCGCGGTGTTCTTGACCGGATACGGACTGGGCGGCGTCACCGGTCAGTTCTTCGCCAAGCATGTGCGGCCGTGTGGGCGAGGCAGAGGACGTCGTTCAACCTCGTCTCCCTGTGCCGCCCGCACCACCGCGCGGTGCATGAGCAGCGTTGGCGCATCCACATCGCTGACGGCCGTGCCGTCGTGGAGCCGCCACCATGACGACCTGCAGCCGGCACTACGGCCAGTGATCCGATCCCTCGAGCGAAGCATGTGCGAACGCCCTGACGCCGGCTTGCAGCGAGGGCGGTTCCTCAGCGCCGGCGCGCGACGCGAGCGGCCGTTCGAATCTTCGCCATCGCTTTGCGCTTCGCCTCAACGAGCGCGACCTCCCGGTCAGAGAGAACGTACCGTGAAACTGACGACGTTCTGGCTGCGACGTCGGTGCCCGACGGCTGCGCCGCCGCAGACGGGATCGCGGGCACACTGCCGAGGCACCGCGCACGACGCTCTGCTTGCGACAGATCACCGTCGGCGCGCTCGAACGTGACGAAGAACTCGAAATCGCCCGGCCGTGTGGGACGGAAGGCGACGAACGAGAGGGTGACCAGATCCATCTGCATCAGGCTCGCAATGAGTGCTACGAAGGTCGCATCGGAGAAGACCCAGCAATGCGTATCGAGATATGCGTCGGTCGTCGCGGCCTTGGTTGCGAATGCGACAGCGGTCTCGGTGTCGAGGGGTGGGTTGTCGTGGCCGGGCAGGCCATCCCAGATGGCACCTGGATCGACCGCGACGTACCGGTAGAAGTGGTCGAAGATGGCGCGCACCGCAGGGCGGCGAAGGTGCAGGAGATGCGCCTCCACAACCTCGGAGATATCGCTGTCGCGCCGGCGAACATCGAACGTGTATCTGCGATCCGGCAGCGCCAGACTCAGACGCCCTCCGGGCCGCAGCACCGCCGCCACCTCGTCCAGCCAGCCGATGAGGTCGGGCACGTGCTCGAGGACGTGCGAGGCGACGACGTAGTCGAACGGCGCCGACGCGCCGGCCGCCTCCGCCAGCGTGTTCGAACCCCACACGAAGTCGGTCGACACGATCTTGCGCTCGTCGACATCCGGATCACCCGTGTACTTGGCGATGAGGTCATCGGTGGCGAGGTGGTCGACGTAGTAGATCTCGCCGAGCTTGCGTGGTACGACGGGCGACGCCAGCGGTCCGATCTCGAGGCCCCGACCATGTGCGACGTCGATGTGCTCACGCAGTCGATCGAATCGGTCCATGGGTCAGACCCTCATCGTTGTCGGTGTCTCGGTCTCACTGCACGTGAGGGCGCCTTCAACGGCCGCCTGCGACGTGTCCGCCTGGTCGGCCGTCCTTGTGCGGGTCATCCGCACGCCCGGCCGGCCACGGGTCGGCACCGTCGCAGTCTACGTCGCCGGGGCAATGTCGGCCGTCGTGCGATCGGTGCCCCGGGCTGGCAGCGACCGTGCCACGTGCACCGTGGCGGGCCCGGAGGAGGATGCTGCCGGCGAAGCACTATCGGAATTGAGCCGCCGCGTGACCTCTGTCCCGACGGCTCGATGAGGAGCACTCAGTCATGCCGGATCTCTTCCCGGCCATCGACCCGAGCGACAGCGGCATGCTGGACGTGGATGATGGGCAGGCGATGTATTGGCAGACCTGCGGGGATCCCGGAGGCAGGCCGGCCGTCTTCCTGCACGGGGGACCCGGCTCCGGCTGCCGGCCCGATCAGCGGCGGTTCTTCGATCCGGGCACGTATCGCATCACACTGTTCGATCAGCGCGGATCCGGGCGGAGCCGCCCGCTCGCGAGTGAGCCCGACGCCGATCTGAGCACGAACACCACCGCCAAGCTGATCTCCGACATGGAGCGCCTTCGCGAGCACCTTGCGATCGATCGCTGGACGGTCGCCGGCGTGTCGTGGGGAACCACACTCGGCCTCGCATACGCGCAGACACATCCCGATCGGGTCACCGCACTCGTCCTCGCCCTCGCGACGACGACATCGCGGCGTGAGGTCGACTGGATCACGCGAGACGTCGGCCGGATCTTTCCTCAGCAGTGGGATCGTTTCGTGGCAGCCGTGCCCGAACACTTGCGAGGCATGCCGCTGGTCGACGCCTACGCGACCCTTCTGTTCGATCCCGACCCCGCGGTCCGCGATCGCGCCGCTCGCGAGTGGTGCGCGTGGGAAGACACGCACGTGTCGCTGGTCCCCGGGTATCAGCCCAATCCCCGCTACGAGGATCCCGAGTTCCGCCTCAGATTTGCGCGTCTGGTCACCCATTACTGGCGTCACGCCGCCTTTCTCGATGACAACCAGCTCCTCCGCGACGCGTCGGTGCTGAACGGCATACCCGGAGTGCTCATCTGCGGTCGTTATGACGTGAGCAGTCCGCTCGTGACGGCGTGGCGGCTGTCGCAACGGTGGTCCACCAGCGAGCTGCAGGTGATCGACGACACGGGTCATGGAGGAGGGGAGCGGTTCGTGTCCGCCATCGTCGATGCGCTGATCCGGCTCTGCTGATCGAGCGGCCCCCCGCTATCGAGGCGGCAGCTGCTTCGTGTCGATCAGGAACTGCTCGAGATGGGTCACGACGAACCGGTGGTCTTCGACCTGCGGGAGCCCGGACACCGCAACCGTCCCGATGCAGCCGCTCGTCCCGAGGATGATCGGGAAGGCGCCGCCGTGAGCCGCGAAAGCACCCGTGTCCAGGCGCGAGTCGCGGTCGAAATCACGCCCGTCGGCGCGGAACTTGCATCCGACGTAGTACGACGAATGACCGTACCGCTCGGCGACCGCCGCCTTGCGCAGCAGCCACTCGTCGTTGTCGGCCGACGACCCCGGGAGTGCTGCGTGAAACAGGCACTGGCGGTTGCGACGTATCGAGATCGCAACCGGGAGATGTCCCTGCAGCGCCGCCTCGCGCAGGCGCGATCCGAGGTTCCACGCCGTGTGATGATCGAAGTGCGTGAAGACCAGGCGCTCCTCCTCGGCGAGGAGCTCCTCCAGCTGCTCGCTGTCAGCGGTGTTCACGGCGCAGGGATGGCCACGACGGCGCCGGTCGCGGCGCTGGACCTTGCCGCCTCGAGCACCGTGAGGCTCGCAACGGCGTCATGCGGGTGCACCGGCGGCGCGTTGAGGCCGCGCACCGCTCCCGCAAAGGCCGGATAGAAGAGATCCCAGCGGCCGCGCTCGGTGGGGTGCGTCCTCGATGTGGTGCCGGTGTGCAGGGTGCCGTAGGTGTCGGGAGGCTCGACACCCCACCGCTCTCCGAGCGATGCCGGGGTCTCGCCCGCGAGCAGCGCATTCTCCTCGGTGTCGGCCGCAGCGAGCACGTAGGTCGCTTCCGTCCCGGTCACGCGGTAGCGAGGACCCGGCGCGGATTGGCTCCAGCTCCCCCAGAGCTGCGAGCGCGCTCCACTCGCGTGGGTCAGCGCGACGAAGACGTCGTCGTCGAGGCCCGACTCACGGAGGCGCAGCTCGGCATAGACGACGACCGCCGGTCCGAGCAGGACCAGCGCCTGGTCGACGAGATGGCTCCCGAAGTCGAGCAGCGTCCCACCACCGGCCTTGCCCGGCCCTCGCTCGGGAGCGAATCGCTCGAAGCGCGACTCCAGGCGTGTCAGCTTCCCGAGCCGGCCGCCGTCGACCAGCTTGCGGACGGTGAGGAAGTCCGAATCCCATCGCCGGTTCTGATACGGGCTCAGCATCAGCCCGCGTTCCGCCGCCAGCGCGACGGTGCGACGGGCGGCATCGGGGTTGAGCGCGAACGGCTTGTCGCACACGACGGCGAGCCCGAGTGCGAGCGCCTGCTCGCTGACCGTGGAATGCGTGTCGGCGGGCGTGGAGATGGCGACCGCTTCGGCGCCGGCATCGACGAGGGCCTGCAGCGACGCCACGGTCGGAACCCCCGGGATCTCGCGCGCAACCAGCGCCCGGCGTTCCGGGGAGGAGGTCATCACACCGACCAGGTCGCACTCGGGCGCAGCGACGATCAACGGCGCGTGGAAATAGCGGGCGCCGAATCCATAGCCCACCAGGCCGAAGCGCACCGGGGTCATGACTGCCCCTTGGCGCCGGGCTCGCTGGGGTAGACAACCCCGACCGCCGCCCGGGCGGCGTCGAGGATCTCGAGGATGGCGATGGTGTCGGCCTGGGGCACCAGCGGGCTCTCGAGCAGCCCGGCGCGGAGGCAGCGGGCGACCTCCTCGATCTCGGGCCCATAGCCGTGACCGCGGCCGGCCAGGGGGTCGCCGGTCCGTTCCTCACCGGCATCGGTGTGCAGGATCATGCCGGTTGGCCGGAACGCCTCGGGAAGGAACGAGATCCACCCCTTGCTGCCAAGGATGGCCGCTTCATTGGGAGCGTGGATGGACGCCGACGTCCAGAGCTGGGCTCCCGGATGAGCGCCGTACATCCACTGCATCGCAACAGTCTCGTCGGATCCGGTCGGGGAGAGGGTGCCGACGGTGCGGACCTCGTCCGGCGGCCCCATGAAGAGATACGCGAAGGTCACGGGATAGACCCCAAGGTCGAGCAGCGCGCCCCCGCCGTTGTCGATGTCGTACAGCCGGTGCTTCGGGTCGAACGGGAGGCCGAGCCCGAACTCGTTGCGGACACCGCGCACCGTGCCGATGGCGCCGTCGGCGATCAGCTGCTGCGCCCTGCGGATCAGCGGATTGACGCGGGTCCACATCGCCTCCATGGCGAACACACCTTCCTGCTTCGCCGCGGCAAAGACCTCACGCGCGTCGGCGGCGTTGAGGCACACCGGCTTCTCGATCATGACCGCCTTGCCCGCCTCGATCGCCATGAGTGCGTGGGCGCGGTGGTGCGGGTGCGTGGTGCTGACGTACACGACGTCGACCTCGTCGTCGTCCACGAGCGCCGTGTAATCGCCATAGCTCCGCGCGGCGCCGTGACGGACGGCGAACTGCGCGGCACGATCCGCGTCCCGGGCGGCGACGGCGGTGACGACGTTGCCCTTGGTGAGGTTGATGTCGTGGCTGACGGTGTTGGCGATGCCGCCCGCACCCAGGATGCCCCAGCGAATCGGACGGTCGTCGGTGATCGGGATGGGCATGTGATGTTGTTCCTCTGTCAGTGGGATTCGCGTGAGACGGTGTCGCCGGTGGACCCGAGCAGGAAGTCCAGATCGGCGCCGGTGTTGGCCTGCTGGACGGTCTCCACGTACAGCCGCTCCCAGCCGCGGAGCGGTTTCGCGTATGCGCTGACGGTCGCGTCGTCGGGCGTGCGCGCCGTCAGCTCCTCCGTGGGAATGTCGATGTCGAGGCGGCGGGCGTCGACGTCGAGGATGACGAAGTCGCCGGTTCGCACGAGGCCGAGCGGGCCGCCGGCAGCTGACTCGGGCGCGACGTGCAGCACGACGGTGCCGTACGCGGTTCCGCTCATTCGGCCGTCACAGATGCGAACCATATCGCGCACACCCTGCTGCAGGAGTTTGGCCGGCAGCGGCAGGTTGGCCACCTCGGGCATGCCCGGGTACCCCTTCGGTCCGCAGCCGCGCATGATCAGGACGGAGTCGGCATCCACGTCGAGGGATGGATCGTCGATCCGTGCGTGCATGTCCTCGATCGAGTCGAACACGAGCGCCCGGCCGCGGTGGCGGAGCAGGTGCGGGGAGGCCGCGGCGGGCTTGATCACCGCCCCGTCGGGGGCCAGTGAGCCGTACAGCACGGCGATCCCGGCATGAGGCTGGAGCGGCTCGGAACGCGTGCGGATGACCTCGGAATCCCAGATCTCGGCGTCATCGAGATAGTCGACGAGCGGCCTGCCCGTGACCGTCAGGGCGCTGGGATCGAGCAGATCCCGCACCTCGCGAAGCACCGCATGGAGACCACCGGCCCGGAAGAGATCCTCCATGAGGAAGCGCCCGGCCGGCTGCAGATCCACGAGCAATGGCACCGATGCACCGGTGCGGTCGAAGTCGTCCTGCCGGAGGTCGATGCCGAGCCGGCCGGCGATGGCGAGGAGGTGAACGACCGCGTTGGTCGAGCCGCCGAGCGCCGCCAGGGCGACGATGGCGTTCAGGAACGATCCGCGCGTGAGCAGGCTCGACGGCGTTCGATGCGCGGCGACCATCTCCACCGCCAGCCTCCCGGTGGCATGAGCCCCTTCGAGCAGGCGGCTGTCCGGGGCGGGGGTGCCGGCCAGACCCGGCAGCACCATGCCGAGCGCCCCGGCGAGGAGCCCCATCGTCGAGGCCGTGCCCATGGTGTTGCAGTGCCCGCGGCTCCTGATCATCGAGGACTCGGACTGGACGAACTGGTCTTCAGACAGGGTGCCGGCGCGGACCTCCTCGGAGAGGCGCCAGACGTCGGTCCCGCAGCCGAGTGCCTGGCCTCGGAACGTCCCGGTCAGCATGGGACCGCCGGGGATCACGACCGCGGGGAGATCGACCGATGCCGCCGCCATCAGCAGCGCCGGAATGGTCTTGTCGCAGCCACCGAGCAGGACCACTCCGTCGATCGGATTGGCGCGCAGCATCTCCTCGGTCGCCATCGCCGCCATGTTTCGCCAGAGCATCGCGGTGGGCCGGACCAGCGTCTCGCCGAGCGAGACCACGGGCAGGTTCAGGGGGATGCCGCCTGCCTCGTACACGCCCTCCTTGACGCTCTCGGCAACCTCGTTCAGGTGGGCGTTGCACGGAGTGAGATCAGACGCGGTGTTGGCGATGGCGATGTGCGGGCGGCCGTCGAAAGCGTGCGCCGGCAGTCCCCGCCGCATCCAGGCACGATGGATGAAGGCATTGCGGTCGGTGCCCGCATACCACTTGCCGCTTCGCTGCTCCGCCACACTTGACCACCTTTCCAATCACCGGAACGAGGCTTTCCAACGAGGCCCTATATTGTCGAGCCCTGATGGCAGTGCGTTGCGGCCGCTCCGCCGTCACCTTGTGAAGCGCTTTTCCGCAACCCCGGCCTCCGATCGGCGCTACGGGCTCGCCGAGGGCCCGGTCTGGGACGCCGTCCGCGGCAGGCTGCTCTGGGTGGACATCAACGCGGGAGCGGTGCACACGGGGATGCTGGTTGCAGGGCGGGTCACGGAGGACGGCGCGCGGCACCTCGACGAGACCGTGGGAGCGGTGGTGATCGCTCGCGACGGCGAGCTCCTCGTCGCGGGAGCGCGAGTCCTGTACCGCGTTTCCCCCGAGGGCGTGGTCAGCGCCGGCCCGCGCGTCCTCGCCGAGCAGACCGCGAGCCGGCTCAATGACGCCGGCTGCGATCCCGCCGGGCGCTTGCTCGTCGGAAGCATGGCGCTCGACGGCGGCGCCGCTCACGAGGTCCTCGTGCGGGTGGAGGACGACGGACGGATCACCGAGCTCGACTCCGACCTCGGCCTGTCCAACGGCATCGCCTTCTCACCCTTGGGGGACCGGCTGTACAGCGTCGATACCCTCGCCGGGGTCGTGTGGGTGCGCGGCTATGGCGCCGCTCGCGGTGCCGTCGGACGCCGCCGTCTGTTCCTGCACATCGCCGGCTGCCTTCCCGACGGCCTGTGCGCCGACGAGCACGGCAACCTCTGGATCGCCATGTGGGGGGCCGGCGAGGTCCGGTGCTATTCCTCTTCGGGAGAGCAGCTCGCCGCCGTGGACGTGGCGGCACCGAACACCAGCAGCGTCGCCTTCGTCGGGGCGGACCTTGAAACGCTCCTCATCACGACCGCGTCCGAGCAGCTCTCCGCCGCCCAGCTGGAGCGCTTTCCCGACTCGGGCCGGCTGTTCACCGTCGACGTGGGAGTGCGTGGGCTGCCGGTGCCCCCCTGGGCGGGGACGCACGCGACCGTGCCGCCTGCGGCCACCTGATGCGGGCCTTCGTCGTCACCGGACCGCGCGAGGGCGGCGTCCTCGACGTGCCGGATCCCATCGCGGGCGAGGGTCAGGTCGTGGTCGACATCCACCGTTGCGGCGTCTGCGGGACCGACGTCGAGTTCTGGACCGGCGAGATGGCCTACCTGCACCAGGGCCACGCCCGCTATCCGATGCGACTCGGGCACGAATGGAGCGGCATGGTCTCCGCGATCGGCGACGGGGTCGACGCAACCTGGCTCGGACGTCGGGTCACGGGCGACACGATGATCGGGTGCGGGCACTGCCCGCGCTGCCGGTCGGGGCGCCACAACGTCTGCGAGGACCGGGTCGAAATCGGGATCCGGGGTGACTTCCCAGGTGCCCTGGCCGAGCGGCTGGCGGTTCCGGCGCGAACCCTGCTCGCGCTGCCCGACGGCGTCGACGATGCCGCCGGGGCGATGGTCGAGCCCGGCGGCAACGCACTGCGTTCGGTGCGCGGCGCGGGGCTGTCGGCGGGCGATCGTGTCCTCGTGCTCGGCAACGGAACCCTGGGACTGCTCACCGCCGCCTTCGCCCGGGCGGACGGCGCGGAGGTTCACCTCATGGGCCGGTCGGCGGGCAGCCTCGAGTTCGCTCGCGGCCGGGGATTTGCCGGTGTCTGGCAGCAGGCCGACCTTCCGCCGGTCCCCTGGGACGCGGTCATCGACGCGTCGAACGCGGTGGAACTTCCGGCGCTCGCGCTTGACCTCGTCGAGCCGGGCAAGCGCGTGGTCTACGTGGGCCTCGCGGGCAGGCCAAGCCTCATCGACACGCGCACCATGGCGCTCAAGGACGTGACCGCGGTGGGGATCCTCGCCGCGTCCCACGGTCTTGCGGGGACCATCGAGCACTACGCCGCGGGGAACGTCGACCCCCGGCCCTTGGTCGCCGCCACAGTCGGGCTCGACCGGGCGGGTGACGTGCTTGCGGGGTGGCGACCCGAAACCGCCACGGCAGGACCGAAGATCCATATCGACCCACGCCGCTCACCGAGTTGACCAGGAGAGTGCAGACGACATGAACGATTTCGACGGCCTTTTCGCGGTGGTCACCGGTGGCGCGAGCGGTATCGGCGCGGCGACCGCGACCCAGCTCCACGGGCGCGGCGCCACCGTGGCCTCCCTCGACCGCGCTTATGCGTCTGTCTCACGCACGGCGGCAGCACTCGAGATTCCCTGCGACGTCGCGGACGCGGACTCGACGCGGGCTGCCGTCGATGCGGTGGCCCGCGAGTTCGGGTCGATCGACATCCTCGTCAACAACGCCGGCATCGGAGCCTCCGGCGACGTTACCGAGAACGACGATGCCGAATGGCAGCACGTCTTCAGCGTCAACGTGATCGGCATCGCACGGGTCACCCGCGCGGCGATGCCATTGCTGCTCAAATCCAGTCACGCGTCGATCGTCAACACCTGCTCGGTGATCGCCGACGTCGGCGTGCCGCAGCGCGCCCTGTACTCGGCGAGCAAGGGAGCGGTTCGGTCACTGACCCTTGCCATGGCTGCGGATTACGTCGGAAAGGGCATTCGAGTCAACGCCGTCACCCCCGGAACGGCCGACACGCCGTGGGTGCGACGCCTGCTCGATCAGGCATCCGATGCCCACGCGGCTGCAATCGCGCTGCGGGCTCGGCAGCCCATCGGCCGGCTCGTCACCGCCGAAGAGGTCGCGTTCGCGATCGCCTACCTGGCGAGCCCGATCTCGGCGTCGACCACCGGCACGATGCTCGCGGTCGACGGTGGCATGGCCGGGATCCGCGTGGGCTAGAGGAGGGGACCGCACCTACACACCACGCGGTCACACCCCGGCTCGGTGGGTCCAGGTCCCTCCGAGCATCGTGGCGGCCACCGGCATCGCCCGCAGGAGATCTCGCGAAGCGGTGAACGGGTCTCCGTCGAGGACGAGCAGGTCCGCCGGGTCGCCGGCGCGGAGTGCCGGGTCGCCGTGCCCGGGCGGCATCGATGCGGCCAGCGCCTCGGCAAGAGTGATCCCCTGCTCGGCGTGCCAGCCGGGACGCTCGTCGCGGGTGCGATGCACCGCGGCGGCAATCGCCACCCAGGGATCCAGCGGCGCGACCGGCGCATCCGAGCCGAAGGTGAGCACGGCGCCGGCGTCGAGCAGCGAGCGGAGCCGAAACGCACGTCGCGTGCGACCGTCCCAGTAGCGGTCCGCGACATCGCGATCGTCGAGCGCATGCTCGGGCTGGACGCTCGCGATCACCTGCAACTGCGCGAATCGCCCCACGTCGGCATCGTCGAGCAACTGCGCGTGCTCGACGCTTCCGCGGGCACGGGTTCGCGCGAACGCCTGCAGCGCAATGGCATTGGCTCGATCGCCGATCGCATGGACGGCGCACTCGAAGCCGGCGTCCGTGGCACGCCGCATGAGCGCGCACAGCTCCTCGAGCGGAACGAGCAGCACGCAGTGCTCGTCGATGCTGTCGCCGGAGGCCGTGTAGGCATCGGCGCAGTACGCGGTGCGTGTGTTCAGCGATCCGTCGATGATGACCTTCAACGGCCCCGCGGTGAGCAGGCCATCGGTGCCGGCGGCGACATCGCCGCTGTGGAGGCGCTGCGCGATGGCATCGTCGAGTCGCTCCGGCCAGACCGCGCTGGCGACCCGCAGCGAGCGATCGCCTGCGGCAATGCGGCGCCGCCACGCCTCGAGCGACCAGGGCTTCTCCATGTCCACGATGCCCACGACACCGCGGGCCGCGGCAGCTCGCGTGGCCTCGCGGCACCAGCTGTCGACGACATCGGCGGCAACCTGACCGGCCGCGGTGATGACCAGCATCGCGGCGTCCTCACGCAGCAAGCCCGTCTCATGGTCGGCGTGGCCGTACCGGCGTAGCGCCGCCGTGTTGAGCCACGCGCTGTGCAGATCGGCGCTGATCAGGACCGCGGGTGCGGCGGCGCACACCGCGTCGAGCAGGGCTCGATGCGGGGCGTCCGGCCAGAGTGCGTCGCGAAAGCCGTAACCGACCACGGGTGCGTCCGCGTGTGGTGGGCGGGTCGCGACCGACGCGGCCACGAGCCGTGCCGCCGCGGCTGCGCTCGCAGCGCCTGAGAGGTCGAGACGAGCGCTGACCTGTGCCCACTGGTCGAAGTGAACGTGGCGGTCCCAGAGTCCGGGCAGCAGATAGCGACCCTCCAGGTCGACGACCTCGTCCGCATCGGTGTGCCCGTCCACGACGCCGACGCCGGTGACTCGACCTCCCGCGACCATCACATCCGCGACCGGGCGATGTGGCGCAAGGCGAGCATGACGGAAGCGGACGCTCGTCACCGGAGCGGCCCCACGGCGACCCGCGCACATGCTCCACTGTGCGCGGTGAGCGGATTGCAGACGGGCGCGGTCATCGGGATCTCGGTCATCGGGCTCGTCGCCACGTTAGCTGCGAGTGAGGTTCTCGTGCGAGGGGTGGGGCGTCTGGCCCGAAACCTCAGCCTGCTCGGCGGCGTCGTCGGGCTGATCGTCGCGCTGTGCGCCGACTCACCCGAGATCGCATCCTCGGTGTCGGCGGTGGCAAGCGGTTCCGCGGCCACGGCCGCGGGCGTCGTCTTCGGCTCGAATGTCTTCAACATCGCGGTGCTGCTCGGCGGCGGGGCACTTGCCGCCGGCTCGGTCCGAATCCCGCGTGCGGGACTCGCGATCGACGGCGCGGTCGCGATCCTGATCACGCTCGCGATCGGGTTGACCGTCCTCGGCACGCTTCCCGTCCCGCTCGGCCTGGGTCTGATGGTCCTCGTGTTCGTGCCGTATGTCGTCTTTCTCGCCCTGCGAACATCGACCATCGCGCGCCTGCCGCTGCCGGCGCGAGTCACCGCGCTGCTCGCCGACGCCTCGCGTGGGTCGGCTGCCGAAGGGAAGGAGCTCGAGACCGAGATCGAGGAGGTGTACCCGCGCGCGCCGTCGAGGCAGTGGCGTCCGGTGATCCTCATGGCCCCGGCACTGGCGGTGATCGTGCTCGGATCGATCCTCATGGTGCAGGGTGCGGTCACGCTCGGAGCGCGCTTCGGGGTTGCCAACGTGCTGGTCGGCGTCGTGGCGCTGGCCGCCGCGACGAGCCTGCCGAATGCCTACGCTGCGATTCGACTCGCGCTTGACGGTCGCGGTTCGGCCGTGGTGAGTGCCACGTTCAACAGCAACACCCTGAACCTGGTCGCCGGCATTGCCGTCCCGATCGTGCTGTTCCCGGACCTTCGTGGATCCGTGCCGCCCGCATACGTCGCGTGGCTGCTCGGCATGACCTGTCTGGCGCTCATCCTGCTCGGCACCCGTCTCGATCGCCGCGGAGCGCTGCTCCTGCTCGCTGCCTACGCCGGATTCGTCACGTACGCGGTGCTGACCGCGTAGCCCGGTACTTCCAGAATTGTGGGAGCACGGCGCTGAGCACCGCCGTGCCGGCCACACAGAGCACGCCGCCGCTCACCACCGAGGCGCGCACACCGGCGAGGGATCCGACGACTCCGGCCTCGAGGTTCCCGAGCGCGGGCCCCGACGAGTAGCTGATCATCTCGATGCCGGCGAGGCGACCACGCATCGCGTCGGGAATCGTCTGGTTCCACAGCGTCATGCGAAACAGCCCGCTGATCATGTCCGCGGCACCGGCGACGGCAAGCGCCGCGAGCGCCACCCAGAGCGATGGAGCGAAGCCAAAGACCACGATCGCGACGCCCCAGCTGGCTGCGGCGAACGCGATGGCGCGCCCATGGTGCCGTACCGAGCGTGTCCAGCCGCTCGTGATGGTCGCGAGCAGCGAGCCAACAGAAGGCGCCGTGTAGAGGAGTCCGAGGATGGCGGGCCCACCGAGCCCCGACGCGATCTGGGGGAACAGCGCCATGGGCATGCCGAAGAACATCGCGTTGATGTCGACGAGATACGACCCGAGCAGGTCCTGACGGCCGGCGGCGTAGCGCAGGCCCGCGACCGCCGCTCGAAGACTCACTCCCTCGGCATCCGGGGACGGTGGCACAGCTCGCATGAGCGTCAGCACCACCGTCGCGACGAGAAACGTGGCAACGTCGACCCCATACGTCGCGGGGAGTCCGACCGTGGCGATGAGGATTCCCGCGATCGGCGGACCGACCACCATGCCGAGGTTGCCGCGCAGCGATTCCAGCGCGGCTGCCGCTGTCAGCTGATCACGGGAGACAATGCGCGGCACCAGCGCGTCGAGCGATGGTCGTTCGAGCGCGTCGATCCCTGCGGCTGCGATGACGACTGCGAAGAGTATCCAGAGCTGCGGGCGAGGCAGTGCGGCGTTGATGACGAGCACGCCGACGACGGCGCATGCGCTGATCTGCGTGATGCGCACCATGCGGCGACGATCGACCGCGTCGGCAAGCGCGCCGCCGATAAACGAAACCACGAGTATTGGAAGCAGCTCCGCAAAGCTGACCAGCCCGACCACCAGCGAGGATCGCGTGAGCTGGTATGCCTGGAATGGGATCGCGACATAGGTGATCATGCTGCCGGCGAACGACACGCCCTGACCGATGAAGAGGAGGCGGAACTCGCGCGAGGTTCGCAGCGGCGTGATGTCGACCGCAAGCGACGTCAGGCGATGCCGCAGCCCCGCCGGATGCGTGGCGCCGGGTTTGCCGCCGACCGCGGTGGGGACAGGCTCCATCAGCGGATCCGGCGTCGCGCGTGTGTGCGGCGGTGGCTCCTCGGACACCGGGCGACTCTGGGACTTGTCGCGTCTCGCGTGTCGCCGGCGGGGCTCGTTCGGCCTCCCCTAAACTTGACCATTCCGGTCAGGATTTGATACCGTCGCCGCCGATGGGCATCAGGGCTCTCGGATTGACACGACGCCGGTGGCTCGACAACGGCTGCTGCGGGTCCGCCATCTGTCGTCGCTGACCAGCGACTTCGCCGGTTGCCCGTTGTCAACGGGACAACGAACCCGCTGTGCACGCGGCACGACCATTGTCATCAATCGTTTCTCTGTGAGGTATGTCATGTCTGCAACCGATGCATTGCTCGAGAACAACGAGCGCTTCGCGGCGCATTTCGACAAGGGGAGCACGCCGCTCCCTCCAGCACGCGGTGTCGCCGTGGTCGCGTGCATGGACGCGCGACTGCATGTCAGCGCGATCCTCGGCCTGGAGGTCGGCGACGCGCACATCATCCGCAACGCCGGCGGAGTCGTGACCGACGATGCGATCCGCTCTCTGGTGATCTCGCAGCGATTGCTCGGCACCAGGGAGATCATCCTCATCCACCACACGGACTGCGGGATGGTCACCTTCTCCGACGATGCGGTGAAGGCGCAGATCAAGGACGACACCGGAATCCGCCCGCCGTTCTCGCTCGAGGCGTTTCCTGACGCCGACGACGACATCCGCCAGTCGATCGCGCGCATCCAGGCAAGCCCGTTCATCCCACATCGCGACAGCGTCCGCGGCTTCGTGTACGACGTGACCACGGGACGGCTGCATGAAATCGCGGGCGACCGCGAGTTGACGGGTTCCACCGCCGGCGCGGCCGGCTAGTACGACAGTCGCTCTTCGGCAGCCCTTGCTCCGCTCCGCGCGTGCAGGGGCTGCCTGGGAGCGGTCACGTGAGATCGCATCAGCGACGTGACACGACTGCGACACGAGCAAACCAAGATCGAGCTTGCGCGGCTCCATCTCGAACCGTGGGAACACCACACGTCGTGTCAACCGTGCCGGCGAAAGTTGCGCACAGGCATAGTCCTTACTGCATAAACAAGGTGTGCGGTTGTCCACACTGTGCACAGGCTTGCGCGTGTGTCAAACGCGTCTCGCTCAGCGTGCGAAGCGGGTTGTGATGATGGTTGACAGGGGGTCATGGGCGCGGCGTACACTCCCCCGGTGACATCGGAGGCGGGCTTGTCGAGGTCTTCACAGCGGGCCACCACGCCGCGCCGGATCTGCGCACGGGTCGGATGTGGCGAGCCGGTGCACAAACCCACGGCGAGGTACTGCAGCATCAAGTGCTGCTCCATCGACCCGGCACGTCACGAGCGGTTGCGCAACCAGGCGCGTCGCGCGTCCCCGCGTCCGATCCCGATGTTGCGTCAGCTGCGGTTCGACTTCCAGCCCACCGGCTTCGATCCGGAGGCGCAACTGAACGCGCTGTGCCAGGCGCGCGAGGACGTCCCCTCCGGCATGTCGCGCCTCACCGGCTGAGCAGCGCGCCGCTCCGGTCGACGAGCGTCGTGACGCCGACTGCGTAGAATCGGCGTCCCATGCCGGACGAGATCGTCGACGACGCCGCTGAAGCAGGCGCACCGCTCCCGGCGCCGGCCGCGCCGACGCCGGAGATCCTGCGCCACAGCGCCGCGCACCTGATGGCCGCGGCGGTGACCGAGCTGTTCCCGGGCGCCCAGTACGACGTCGGCCCGGCCATCGAGGACGGCTTCTTCTACAACTTCCGGCTCCCCGACGGCCGCCACTTCGTCGACGACGACCTGGCGCGCATCGACTCGCGTATGGCCGAGCTCGCCGCCGCGAAGATCCCCTTCACCCAGGAGGTGGTGCCCCGTGAGCGCGCGGTCGAGATGTTCACCGCGATGCACCAGGACTTCAAGGTGGACATCATCAACCGCCTGGCTGACGACGTCACCACTGTGAGCGTCTATCGCACCGGTGAGTTCGTCGACCTGTGTCGCGGCCCGCACGTGCCCGACACGGGATGGCTCACGGCGCTCCGTGTGCTCCGCATCGCCGGCGTGTACTGGCGGGGTGACGCGCGCAACGAGCAGTTGCAACGCGTGTACGGCACCGCATGGTTCACCAGGGACGAGCTTGACGCCTACCTGCACCGGCTCGAGGAGGCACGCAAGCGCGACCACCGCCGGCTCGGCGCCGAGCTCGACCTGTTCTCGTTTCCCGAGGAGATCGGCTCGGGGCTCCCGGTGTTTCACCCCGACGGCGGCCTGGTGCGCAAGCTCATGGAGGACTACTCGCGCCGGCGTCACGAGGAGGCCGGCTACTCCTTCGTGAACACCCCGCACATCACCAAGGAGGATCTGTTCAAGGTCTCCGGACACCTCGAATGGTTCGCCGAGGGCATGTTCCCGCCGATGGAACTGGACGAGGGAACGAAGTACTACCTCAAGCCGATGAACTGCCCGATGCACATTCTCATCTACCGGAGCAGGATGCGCTCGTATCGCGAATTGCCGTTACGGCTCTTCGAGTTCGGCAGCGTGTATCGGTATGAGAAGTCCGGCGTCATCCACGGGCTCACCCGGGTGCGCGGGCTCACGATGGACGACGCGCACATCTTCTGCGCACGCGAGCAGATGATGGATGAGCTGATCTCGCTGCTCGACTTCACCCTGGGGCTGCTCCGGGACTTCGGTCTCACCGACTTCTACCTCGAGCTGTCGACGCGGCCCGAGCACAAGGCTGTCGGCACGGTGGAGGAGTGGGACGCGGCCACCGACGCGCTGCGTCTCGCCGCGCAGGGGCGTGGCCTCGAGTTGGTGCTCGACGAGGGCGGTGGCGCCTTCTACGGTCCCAAGATCTCGGTGCAGGCGCGGGACGCGATCGGCCGCACCTGGCAGATGTCCACGATCCAGGTCGATTTTCAGTTCCCGCAGCGTTTCGACCTGCACTTCATCGACGACACCGGCAACGAGCGGCAGCCGATCATGATCCACCGCGCGCTCTTCGGATCCATCGAACGCTTCTTCGGCATTCTCCTCGAGCACTACGCCGGCCATTTCCCACTCTGGCTGGCGCCGGTGCAGTGCGCGATCGTCCCGGTCCAGGACGACAGCGAGGAGGTGATGGCGTACATCAGGACCCTCGCCGCCGGCATGCGCGACCGGGGACTGCGTGTCTCGGTCGACGAGCGTCATGGCGAGCGCATGCAGGCACGCGTTCGCGACGCGGAGCTCAAGCGCATTCCCTACGTGGTCGTCATCGGCAAACGCGACGTCGAGCGTGGCGACGGTGTGGTGCGCGTTCGGGACGTCCGCCGCAACGCGCAGGAGGATGTCTCGACCGGCGCGCTCATCGACCGCCTGGCAGCAGAGGTGGGCGAGCGGCGTCCCGAGTGAGACGGGCGCGACCCCGCAGGGCTCAGGCGCCGGACACCATCGCGAGCCACGCGCCGCTTCGCGGCGAGGCCAAGCTCCGCGCCGCACTGACCGGCTTCGACGTGCACGTGGCGGGACGGGTGTGCCTCGACCTGGGCGCTGCGGCCGGAGGATTCACCCGGGTCCTGCTCGAGGCGGGTGCCACCCGGGTGTACGCGGTGGATGCGGGATTCGGGCAGCTGCTCGGATCGCTGCGCCAGGACCCCCGGGTGCTCAATCTCGAAGCCACCAACGTCGCCACCCTGGACGCGCGGCTGGTTCCCGAACCGGTCGAGGTGGTGACCGTCGACGTGTCGTACCTCGCACTCGCCGCGGCGGTGGCTCAGCTGGACCGCATCACCATCGCCCCGTCTGCCGACCTGATCGGGCTCGTCAAGCCCATGTTCGAGCTGCGCCTCGCCAATGCGCCATCCGATCCTGTGACGGTCGATGCGGCGACCGAGCGCGCCGCCGCGGGGATCGTGGCAGCGGGCTGGGAGGTCATCGGCACGATGGCGTCGCCGGTGCTCGGGGGCCGCGGGGCTGTCGAGGCGCTGATCCATGCCCGGCGACCGCGGTGACTTCACGGCAGGTTTGGCCGGCGCGCGCGCGTGCTATATTCAGCGGCCGACGCCCATCACGGGCGCCGCAAAGCAGGACCGCCAGGTGCGGCCCTCACCTTCCGGGCTTGCCTTGAAGGTCCAGCACCCGAGCCCTGGATAGCGGAACCGCTGTCCAGTTTTTTATATCCACAAGGAGGCCGCGCCGATCGCATTCCGAGAGCTCAGGGTCAACGACCAGATCCGCATCCCGACCGTTCGCCTGTTCGACGACACCACCGGTGAGCAGTTGGGAATCGTCTCCATCGAGCGGGCGCGAGAGCTCGCAGCGCAGCGTGAGCTGGACCTGGTCGAGGTTGCCCCCCAGGCCCAACCGCCGGTGTGCCGTCTCATGGACTACGGGCGCTTCAAGTTCGAAGCGTTGAAGAAGGAGAAGGAGAGCCGCAAGGAGCACAACACCATCAACGTCAAGGAGATGAAGCTGCGTCCGAAGATCTCGGAGCACGACTTCCAGACCAAGTTCGGGTCTGTGCGTCACTTCCTCCATGACGGGGACAAGGTCAAGCTCACGATCATGTTTCGCGGGCGCGAAATGGTGCACCAGGAGTACGGGCGCAAGCTGCTCGACCGCATGGCCGAGGAGCTGAAAGAGGTGGCGATCATCGAGCGGACCCCTCTCGTGGAGGGCCGCAACATGATCATGATTATGAGCCCGCTGAACAAGAAGCACGCCAAGGGCGACCAGCACAGCAACGAACGGCGTCCGACGCAGGAGGTGGAGGTGAGTCTCACCATTCCGGAAGAAGACCTCGACGCCGAATCAGGGAGCAACGACGACCATGCCGAAGATACGAACCCATAAGGGAACCGCCAAGCGGCTGCGCGTCACCTCGACCGGAAAGGTGATGCGGCGCAAGGCGTTTCGCTCGCACCTGCTCGAACACAAGAGCGCCAAGCGCAAGCGGGCGTACCGCATGCAACACGAGGTGTCGTCGTCGGACCGCCGCAAGGTGATCCGGCTTGCACCCTACCTTTAGGAGAGCGACATGGCCAGAGTGAAACGCGGGGTGACGGCCAAGGCTCGCCACCGCAAGATCCTCGAGATGGCGGAGGGGATGCAGGGAGCCCGCCATCGGCTCTACAAGAACGCCAACGAGGCCGTCATGCATTCGCTCGCCTACGCGTATCGCGACCGCAAGCAGCGCAAGGGCGACATGCGCGGTCTCTGGATCGCGCGCATCAATGCCGCCGCGCGGCAGAACGGCCTTGCCTACAACCAGTTCATGCACGGTCTCAAGGAGGCGGGCGTCGAGGTGAATCGCAAGATGCTCGCCGACATCGCGGTCAAGGACTCGGGCTCGTTTCAGCAGCTCGTCGAAGTCGCCCGGGGCGCGCTCACCAAGGCGTGACCGCCGACCTCCACAGCGTGGCGGCCGACGCCCTCGAGGCAGTCGCCGCTGCGCCGGACCTTGCCGCCCTCGACGCGGTGCGGAGCAGGTACCTCGGACGGGGCGACGGTGAGCTGACGTCCTTTCGGCGCGGACTCGGCAAGATCCCCGACCCGGACGGCCGGCGCCAGATGGGCCAGATGGTCAACGAGCTGGTCGAGCGCGTCGGCGAGGCTCTCGACGAGCGCCAGCGCACCATCGAGAGCGCGGCGCGGGCGCAGAGCCTCGAAACCGAGGCACTCGACCTGACCCGGCCGGCGCCGCCACTTCGTCGAGGCCGGCTGAGCCCGGTCACCATCGCCGCTCGCGAGATCCGCCGCATCTTCGGCCAGCTCGGCTTCGAGGCGGTCGAGGGCCCCGAGGTCGAGTACGACCGCTACAACTTCACGCTGGTGAACCAGCCGCCGGGACACCCCGCCCGCGATTCGCAGGACACGTTCTACATCGACGACTGGCGGCTGCTGCGGACTCACACCTCACCCGTGCAGATCCGCAGCATGCTGATTCGCGGCGCGCCGCAGCGGGTGATCGTTCCGGGGAAGACCTACCGCCGCGATCACGACGCCACGCACATGCCGATGTTTCACCAGGTCGAGGCGCTCTGCATCGACGAGGGGATCGCGGTGAGCGACCTGAAGGGGACGCTCGAGTACTTCGCCCGGTCGTTCTTCGGCGCGGGCTCGGTGCTGCAATGGCGCCCGCACCACTTCCCGTTCACAGAGCCGTCCCTCGAGCTCGAGCTTGCCTGTGTGGTCTGCCGCGGCTCCGGCTGCGGCGTCTGCAAGCACAGCGGGTGGCTCGAGCTCCTGGGGAGCGGCATGGTGCACCCGCAGGTGCTGCGCAACGGCGGCGTCGATCCCGGCCGCTACTCGGGCTTCGCCTTCGGCATGGGGATCGAGCGAGCCGCGATGCTCGCCTGGGGCATCCCCGACATGCGCCTGCTCTATGACAACGACGTCCGCTTCCTCGTCCCCGAGATGGAGGCCGGCGGCCCGGCGGAGCGGCCGGCTCCGTGAAGTTCTCGCTCCGCTGGCTGCGCGATTACGCAACCCTCGACGCGCCCGTCGCGACGATCGTCAAGGCCCTGGTGGACACCGGGACCGAGGTCGGCGCCGTCGAAGTCGGCGGCGAGGGCCTGCTGGTCGCGCGCATCACGTCGGTCGCCCCGGTCACGGGGTCGACACACCTGCAGTTCGCCGATCTCGATCTCGGCAGGGAGGTGCCGCCGTCGCTCGCGGCGTTCACCGTCGTGCCCGGAACCGTCCGGGTGCTGACCGGCGCGCCGAACGTCAAGGCGGGCGACCTGGTTCCGTACGCGCCGCCCGGGACGCGCCCACCGGCGATGGACGAGCGCCTCGGCGTCAAGACGATCCGCGGCCACCGCTCGCCGGGGATGCTCTGCTCCGCCATCGAGCTGGGTGTGGGGGAGGACGCCGACGGCATCCTCATCCTCGACGAGGGCTCGCCTGGACAGCCACTCAGTGAGGTCCTGGCCCTCGACACGGTCCTCGACCTCGAGGTGACCACCAACCGGCCCGACTGCCTGTGCCACGTCGGCATCGCCCGCGAGCTTGCGGCGGCGATGGGCGAGGGGCTCAACGAGCCTCCGGCCGAAGTGCCCGAGGAGCTTCGGTCGGCGACCTCGGCCGAGCTTCGGGCCCAGGTCCGCATCGACGACCCGGAGGGCTGCCCGCGTTTCGCGGCTCGGGTCATCGAGGGTGTTGTGGTCGGCCCCTCCCCGGGCTGGCTGCGTCAGCGTCTCCGCTCCGTCGGGCTTCGGCCCATCAACAACGTGGTCGATGTCACCAACTTCGTGCTCCACGAGTTCGGGCAGCCGCTCCACGCGTTCGATCTCGACCGGTTCGTCGAGGCCGGAGACGCCAGGATCGCGGATGTGATCGTCCGCCGCGCGGCGCCGGGCGAGCACGTCGTCGATCTCCTCGGCACCGATCGCGAGCTGTCCGCCGGCGACCTGGTGGTCTGCGCCGGAGGAACCCCCGCCAGCATCGCGGGCCTCGTCGGCGGGCTCTCGACGGCGGTGAGCGACTCGACCAGGACGGTGCTGCTCGAGGCCGCAACCTGGGACGGCCCGACCATCAGGGCGACCTCCAAGCGGCTCGGCCTCCGGACCGACGCCTCCACGCTGTTCGAGAAGGGGTTGAGCGACCGGCTTCCGCCGGTCGCGCTCGATCGCGCGGCCACTCTGATCGCCGAGCTCTCGGGCGGGCACGTCCTCGGCGGGACGATCGACCAGTGGCCGCGTCCGCTTCCCGAGCTCGGCCCGATCGCGCTGACGGCGCGGTTCGCCGGCGACCTGCTCGGCATTCCGATCGACGCGACCGAGATCGCGACCACACTCGCGCAGCTTGGATTTGCTGTCGAGCAGGACGGCTCCACGCTCACCGTCGTGCCCCCGTACTTCCGCCGCGACGTCTCCCTGCCGGAGGACCTCGTCGAGGAGGTGGGCAGGATGATCGGCTACGCGCGGGTGCCGGCCACACTCCCTGGGCGGCGTGTCGGCGTCACCAGGACCGCCTCGCCGCCACCGCTCGAGGACGGCATCCGCGATCTCTGCGTCGGTGCCGGATTCGACGAGGCGATCACGTTCTCGTTCGTCGGCCCGCTGGACGCGGCGGTGCTGCCCGGGCTCGGACGCGCCCGCAGACCCATCCCGCTGCGCAATCCGCTCAGCGACGAGTGGAGCGTCATGCGGACCTCCCAGCTTCCCCGGCTCTGCGCGGCGCTCGCGGCCAACGTCAATCGCGGCAGCGGCGACGCCATGCTCTTCGAGGTCGGACGAGCGTTCTGGGAGGGCGAACGTTTGGGACTCGCGCCGGGATCGACGCCGGACGGGATCGATCTCGAACTCCCTCCGCTCCCCCTGGAGCCGCTCCTGCTGAGCGTCGCCGTCCACGTGTCGAGCGGCGCTGCCGAGGACTCGGCAGCTGCCCTGGTGCGGGTGCAGTCCGTCTTCGAGCGCATCACCCAGGATATCGCCGGCGCCCCGGTGCGCTCCGAGCCCTCGGAGGAGACGGGGCTCCATCCCGGACGAAGCGCCGACCTCCGCCTCGGGGAGGATTCGGTGGGCGTCGTGGGGGAGCTCGCATTCGAGACCGCGGGCGCCTTCGAGATCCGGGGACGCGTGGTCGTCGGCGAGCTCCATCTCGACGCTGTGGCCCCCGCGCCGGCGCGACCGATCCGCTACACGCAGCCGCCACGCTTTCCCGCGATCGTGCAGGACCTTGCCGTCACCGTGGCATCCGACCGGTCTGCCGGCGACGCGATGGACGCGATCCGCGAGGTTGGAGAGCCGTTGCTCGCGCACGCCGAGCTGTACGACGAGTACCGCGGCGGGAGCCTCGGGCCGGGGCGCAAGGGCTGGACGTTCCGGCTGACCTTCCGGGCCGCCGACCGCACCCTCACCGGCGAGGAGGCTCAGCGGGCCCAGGATGCCATCGCGGCGGCGCTGGCACGGCGCTGCGCCGCGGAGATTCGCCGGTAGCCGAGCCCGCTCGCGAGTGGTTCGCACGTCCGACGGTCGAGGTCGCCCGCGACCTGGTCGGCTGCGCGCTCGTGGTCGACGCGGGCACGCCCGGCGCCGTCGTCGCCCGCATCGTCGAGACCGAGGCGTATCTCGGCACCAGCGATCCGGCCTCACACGCGTTCCGCGGCCCGACGCCGCGGTCGCGGGTGATGTTCGGACCGGCGGCGCACCTGTACGTGTACTTCACGTATGGCATGCATCATTGCGCCAACGTGGTCACCGAGGCGGACGGCGTTGCCGGTGCGGTGCTCCTCCGGGCTGCCGCGGTGGAGGAGGGCCTCACCACGGTGGCGGCCCGGAGGGGTACCCGTGTGAGCGGGCCGGCGCTCCTCCGCGGGCCGGGCAACCTCTGCCGGGGGCTCGGGATCACGCGGACCGACGACTCGATCGACCTGCTCGACCCCGCATCCCGGATCCACATCGACCAGCGCGACGTGGCCCCGCCGATCATCATGGGAACCCGTGTCGGCCTCCGTCGCGCCGCCGACCGGTTGCTGCGTTTCAGCTGGCGCGGCGATCCTGCGGTCTCCCGCCCCATCCCGCGCGATCAGGGCGAGACAGCACCCTGACCCACAAAAGAAAGGGGCCGGACTGAGCCGGCCCCTTGATGATTGCACCGTTTGGATACGGCAGCCCGGTGGAAATTCCCGGGCTCTTGGTGGCACCGAAACCGGTGCCGGTGTCGGGGAAACGCCCGGTACGAATTCCCAGCCCGCACAACGCGCAACTTGCCCATTTCCGGGCCGTCCCGGGGGACGCTGATTGCCCAGCGACCTCGACGGGGGCGCCAAGGTTGTGCGGTCAGGGGCCCGTCAGCCGGGCCTCAACCCTCCGCTCGGCCGTGCCGCAGACGCTGCCAGACGGTTCTCAACATTGGGATGGCTACCTCCGTCTGATTGCCGATGCTGCCTCTAACCATAACCCTGCGCGCGGCTGACGGCAAGGAGCACGAAGCCTAGACTGGGTTCCGGGCTGCGCTAGAATCGGAACGCCTGTTCGTCTCGGAGGATCCATGTCCGGTCACAGCAAGTGGGCTGGAATCAAGCACAAGAAAGCGATCGTCGACGCTCGTCGCGGCCAGGTCTTCACCAAGGTCACGCGCGAGCTGACCGTCGCCGCACGCGAGGGCGGCCCCGACGTCGAGGGCAATTTCCGGCTGCGTCTCGCAATGCAGAAGGCCCGCGAGGTCAACATGCCCGCCGACAACATCGAGCGGGCGATCCAGCGCGGAGCCGGCGGCAAGGACGGCGTGCAGCTCGAGGAGGTCCGCTACGAGGGGTATGGGCCTCACGGCGTCGCGGTCATGGTGGACACCCTCACGGACAATCGCAATCGCACGGTTGCGGGGATTCGCAACGCGTTCACGCGCGCCGGTGGAGCTCTCGGCGAGGCCAACAGCGTTGCGTGGATGTTCAACCAACAGGGCGTGATCGCGATTGACGCCGGCAAACGCGATCCCGAGGAACTGGCCCTCGAGCTGCTCGACGCCGTCGATGTCGGTGAGGACGGGGATGTCAGCGTCGACGGCGCCGACGTGGTCGTGACCGTGGCGCCGTCCCGGTTCGAGGAGGTGCGGAAAACCATCGAGGACGGCAAGTACTCGATCGACTCGGCCGATGTGACCATGAACCCGACGACATCGGTGAAGCTCGACGCATCGCAGGCGCGCCAGGTCCTCCGCCTGCTCGACGGTCTCGAGGAGCACGACGACGTCCAGCAGGTGTACGCCAACGCAGAGATACCGGACGACGTCCTTGACGCCGTCGGCTGACCGCTGCACCGCTCGACGCGGATGAGGGTGCTCGGGGTCGACCCGGGACTCGCGCGGACCGGCGTGGCCATCGTCGAGGGCTCGCCGGGACATCTCGTGTTGATCCACGCGGCCTGTATCGAGACCGTGCCGCAGACCAGTGAGGCCGCCCGTCTCGCCATCCTCTTCGACCTCGTGGTCGACGCGTGCACGTCGCTCCGACCCGAGGTGGCGGCTGTGGAGGAGCTGTTCTTCTCGACGAACCGGCGCACCGCGATGCGAGTCAGCGAAGCGCGCGGCGTGGTGCTGTGCGCGCTCGCGCGGCAGGGCGTCGCGGTTGCGGAGTACACGCCGACGCAGGTGAAGGAAGCCGTCTGCGGCTATGGCGCCGCACGCAAGCCGCAGGTCGCGCGCATGGTCGCCAATCTGCTTGGTGTGGCTGCCATTCCGGGTCACGACGACGTCGCCGATGCGTGCGCGGTCGCGGTGTGCCATCACCATCGCGGGCGCCTCGGTGCGCTGGCTCCGCGGCGGCGGGACAGGCGCGAGAGTGCGCTCGACCTCGCGGTGAGCCGCGCCCGCGCCGCGCTGCTTCGCAGCGCCCCATGATCGCGCTGGTCCGTGGAGCGCTCGCACAGGTCGGGGACGACCACGTGGTCGTCGACACCGGCGGCGTCGGCTACGAGGTGTTCTGTCATCTGCGCACGATCGCCGCGCTGCACGCGTCACGCGATCCGGACGTGACGCTGCACATTCACACCAGCGTCAGCGCAGACGCGATCCGCCTCTACGGCTTCATCACCGACGACGAGTTGCGCCTGTTCCGCCTCCTCATCGGCGTCGAGCGCATCGGACCGAAGGCCGCGCTCGGGATCCTCGGCCGGGCGGAGCTGCCGACCCTGGTGCGTGCCATCGCCGAGGGCGACATCGCGCTCGTCGCGACGGTGCCGGGCATCGGGCGCAAGACCGCGGAGCGCGTCATCCTCGAGCTGCGCGACAAGGTCGGGAGCCTCGAGCCGCCGGGGACGCAGCACCCCGCCGCGACCAGCGGGAACGAGGCCGTGGCGGCCGCCATCGCCGGTCTCGTCGGCCTCGGATTCCGCGAGAGCGAGGCACGCAGCGCGGTTGCGGCCATCGCCGTCGAGGGCGACGGCAGCGACGTCGCCGACCTGGTGGGCGCGGCACTCCGCCGTCTCGACACTGCGGGAACCGGCCGATGACCGACGAGCGCGTGGTCAGCCCGGAGGAGCTCGAGGCGGAGCGCGTCGCCGACACCGCGCTGCGGCCGCGCACCCTCGACGACTTCGTCGGCCAGGCGGCGATCAAGAACCAGATCAGGATCCTCGTTGAGGCTGCACGTCATCGCGGGGACGCGCTCGACCACGTGCTCCTCTACGGACCGCCCGGGCTCGGCAAGACGACGCTCGCGCAGATCATCGCCGTCGAGATGGGGGTGAACATCCGCCTCACCAGCGGGCCGGCCCTCGAGCACCAGGGCATGCTCGCGTCGATCCTCACCAGCCTCGAGGAGCGCGACATGTTCTTCATCGACGAGGTGCACCGCCTGAACCGCGCGGTGGAGGAGGCGCTCTACCCGGCGATGGAGGATCTCGCCTTCGACTTCGTCGCCGGCAAGGGAGCCGGCGCCCAGACACTGCGGCTCACGCTCAATCGATTCACGGTCATCGGCGCGACCACCCGGGCGGGTGCGCTCGGGGCACCCCTGCGCGATCGCTTCGGGGTCACCTTCCGGCTCGACTTCTACGACACGGACGACCTCATCGCCATCGCCAACCGGTCCGCGCGCCTGCTCGGCATCGACCTCGACCCCGAGGGTGCGGCGATGATCGCCAAGCGGTCGCGCGGCACGCCGCGCATCGTCAACCGCCTGCTCCGGCGCGCTCGCGACTACGCCCAGGTGCGAGCCGCCGGCCGCATCGACGTCGACGTGGCGGCGGCGGCGCTCGACGTCCTCGGCATCGACTCGATCGGGCTCGACGAGCTCGACCGTCGCGTGCTCGGCGTCCTCTGCGGAACGCTCGGCGGCCATGCGGTCGGCGTCCAGACCATCGCGGTGAGCGTGCAGGAGGATCCCGACACCATCGAGGACATCGTCGAGCCGTTCCTCATCCGGCGCGGGATGCTGGCCCGAACGCTGCGCGGCCGGCTTGCCACCGCCACCGCGTACCAGCATCTCGGGCTGCCCATCCCCGCCGGAGCCCCTGGGGCGGCGGAGGCGCAGACCGCGCTCTTCGAGCGTTGAGGTCCACCGACTTCGACTACCCGCTCCCCGCGGAGCGGATCGCGCAGGAACCCCTCGCCGAGCGCGACGCATCGCGCCTCCTGCATCTGCCGCCGGGCGGGAGCCTCGAGGACCGCGAGTTTCGCGAGCTCCCCATGCTCCTCCGGGCGGGCGATCTCCTGGTGGTCAACGACACCAGGGTCAGGCGGGCCCGGCTCCACGGTGTCGACGCCACCGGGCGGGACCTCGAGCTCCTCGTGCTCTCGCGCGACGAGGGCGGGGCATATCAGTGCCTTGCCCGCCCAGCCCGCCTCGCGAGCCCGGGTGCGGTCGTCGACATCGGCCCGGGTCTGCGGGCCACCGTCCTCGCCGCCTCCGCCACGCATCGGGGTGGACGCACGGTGTCCTTCGACTCGGACGATCCCGATGCCGCGATCGAACGTCTGGGTGCGGCGCCCCTGCCGCCCTACATCCACAGCGAGCTGCGGGACCCCGAGCGCTACCAGACGATGTACGCGACGGGCGACCCGGAGTCGGCCGCGGCCCCGACCGCGGGCCTGCACTTCACCGCCGCGACGATCGAGCGGCTGCGCACGGCGGGCGTCGGGTGGGCGACGCTGCGCCTCGACGTGGGCTTGGCGACCTTCGCGCCGATCCGCACGGAGAACGTCGAGGATCACCCGATGCACGAGGAGCGGTACGCGCTCCCGGAGGCCACCGTTGCGGCGATCGATCACGCGCGGGCCGGGGGAGGACGCGTCGTCGCGGTGGGCACCACGGTGGTTCGAGTCCTCGAGAGCTGCGCTCAGCGTGACGGGACGATCCGGCCCGGGACCGGTGTCACGCGCCTCTTCATCCATCCCGGGCATCCCTTCCGAGCCGTCGACGGGTTGCTGACCAACTTCCATCAGCCGCGCTCGTCGCTGCTGGTCCTGCTCGCCGCGTTCATCGGTGACGAGCGCTGGCGAAGCGCCTACGCGCATGCGCTCGATGCGGGATACCGGTTCCTATCGCTGGGCGATTGCATGCTCTGCTGGGGCGGACCGTGACACCCGCGTTCGCGACCGAAGCCGTCGACGGTGACGCGCGCACCGGGACGCTCATGACCGCGCACGGTGCGGTGCGCACGCCGGCCTTCATGCCGGTCGGGACCCACGCCACAGTCAAGGCGCTGCATCCCGACGAGGTGCGGGCGACCGGCGTCGACATCCTGCTGTGCAACGCGTATCACCTCGCGCTGCGCCCCGGGATCGACCTCATCGAGCGGGCCGGCGGGCTGCAAGCGTTCATGGGCTGGGATCACCCGATCCTCACCGACAGCGGCGGCTACCAGCTGGTGAGCCTTGCCGAGGTCGCCGCGGTCGACGAAGGTGGCGCCACCTTCGTGTCTCCCTACGACGGGTCGCGGCTGCGAGTGACCCCCGAGGAGGCGGTGCGCAACCAGGCCCGGCTCGGCGCGGACGTGCTCATGTGCCTCGACCATCCCGTCGCGCACGGGACCGCCCCCGACGTCGCGCGTGACGCCACCGACCGCACCCATCGCTGGGCCGAGCGATGCCGGGCTGTCCACCCGGGTGACGGCCGCCTGCTGTTCGGGATCGCGCAGGGGGGATTCGACGCCGGTGCGCGCCGGGACTCGGCGCGGTGCATCGCCGGCCTCGACTTCGACGGGGTTGCGATCGGCGGCCTTTCGGTGGGGGAGCCGCTCGAGACGATGCTCGCCATGACCGAGGCGAGCGTGTCCGAGATGCCCGGCGACCGCCCGCGCTACTTCATGGGGCTCGGGACCGATTCCGAGCTCCTCGCCGCGATCGCACTCGGGGTGGACATGTTCGACTGCGTCGTCCCGACCCGCCTGGCGCGCAACGGCAGCGCCCTCACACCGGACGGGCGGCTCTCGCTGCGCAACGCCGCCGCCAGGGACGACTTCGGACCGATCGATCCCGAGTGCCCGTGCGCGGCGTGCACCGGGTTCTCGCGCGCGTACCTCCGCCACCTCTTCCAGTCGGGCGAGATCCTGGCCCACCGGCTGGTGAGCCTCCACAACATCACCCACCTCGCCCGGCTCATGGAAGAGACGCGAGGCGCGATCGGCAACGGCACCTTCGAGGCGTTCCGTGCCGATCGCGATGGTCGGCTGCGCTCGGCGCCCCGGTAGACTGGACGACCGGTGTTCAGGATCACGCGTTTCCGCCTGGCCGTCGTCCTCCTCGTGGTGGTCGGCGCCTTCTTCATCGACGGCTACAGCCTCATCTACCGGTACCTGGTCGTCCACCAGCCACTGGGCCAGACGTTGACATCCACGCCCACCTTCCTGGGCCGCCAGCTCTTCATCCACAAGGGCCTCGACCTCCAGGGCGGCACCGAGCTGACCATCGAGATCTGCCACGGGCTCGACAACCCCAGCCCGGACTGCCGCAACGGCCCACCGCACGGTGCCACGCTCGAGCAGGCCCAGCAGGCGACGATCCCGATCCTCGATCTCCGCGTGAACTCACTCGGCGTGTCCGAGGCGAGCGTCCAGGCTCAGGGCAACGATCAGATCCTGGTCCAGCTTCCCGGCGTCGGCCTCAAGGAGGCGGTGGCCACCATCGGCACCACGTCGAGGCTGTACTTCGCGACGCCCGTCCCAGGCGCCGCGACAACTCCACCGAGCACAGCGCTCATCAAGGACCAGGAAGGCCACTACGACACCGCGCAGTTCCCCGACACCGCGCTCTACCCGTCGGGCTACCACTGGAAGATCGACGACAACCTTGACGCCACGGACGTCAACACCGCGACGGTGGGCACCGACTCGACCACCGGCGCGATCACCGTCGACATCAACTTCAACTCCGCGGGGGCCAGCGAGTGGTCGAAGATCACCACCGCGGCCTACAACCAGTACCTGGTGAGCCAGTCAAGCCCGCTCGCGCAGATCGCGATCTTCCTGGACAACGACGTCCTGACCGCTCCGGTCGTGACGGGGGGCGGCCAGAGCAATCAGACCCAGATCACCGGGGGGTTCACGTCCGACTCGGCGACGACGCTGGCGAACCTGATCAGCGCGGGCGCGCTGCCCGCCGAGATCACCACGGTGGCCAGCACCACGGTCAGCGCAACCCTGGGCCAGCAGTCGGTGACCCTCTCGTTGATCGCGGGCGGCATCGGGCTCCTGATCGTCGTGATCTTCATGATCGGGTACTACCGCTTCCCCGGCCTGCTCGCCACCGTGGCCCTGTTCGTCTACGCCGCGATCGTGCTGGCCCTCTTCAAGCTGATCCCGGTGACGCTGTCGCTCGCAGGCCTGGCGGGCTTCGTCCTGAGCGTCGGCATGGCGGTGGACGCCAACGTGCTGATCTTCGAAAGAACCCGTGACGAGTTACGTCATGGGAGAACGGTGCCGCTCGCCGTGGAGACCGGGTTCCGCCGCGCGTTTCCTGCCATTCGTGACAGCAACATCTCGACGCTGATCACGTGCGCGATCCTCGCCTTCTTCGGCACCGACGTCATCCGCGGGTTCGCGATCACGCTCGCCATCGGTGTCATCGTCTCCTTCTTCACCGCGATCACGATCACGCGCTCGCTGTTCGCGTGGGTGCTGAGCTGGAGGATCGGTCGGGACCCGCGTCTCTACACGGAGATCCACGAGGAGTTCGCCGAGCACCCGCCTCGAGGGCGATTCGACATCGTCAAGAACCGCAACTGGTATTTCGCCGGATCCCTGGCGGTCATCATCCCGGGCATCCTCGCGATCCTCTTCTGGGGCTTCAACCTCGGCATCGACTTCAAGGGTGGCAACGTCATCGACGTCGGCTTCTCGAGGTCGGTGACCCAGGCGCAGGTCGCCTCGGTGATGGACAAGAACTTCGCGGGCCTGCGTCCCCAGGTGCAGGCGGAGGGGACCAGCGGCAACCAGGCCAGCCATTTCGCCATCTCGACGCTGCCCTCGGACAGCGAGCAGCTCCTGCGGATCGAGAACACGCTCGACTCCAACTTCAAGATCGCGACCAACGCGTCCACGAACCAGCCGGACATCAGCGTGCAGCAGGTCGGCCCGACCATCGCCGCGAGCCTCGTCACGGGCGCGATCATCATGATCTTCGTCGCCGCGGGAGCGATCGCCGTGTACCTCGCCTTCGCCTTCCGGCGTCAGCGGGCGATCTCTCCGTGGCGTTTCAGCGCTTGCGCGTTCTTCAAGCTGCTCCATGACGTGTTCGTGCTCGCCGGGATCTGGGCGATCCTCGGACACTTCTCGAACTTAGGACAGGTCGACTCGCTCTTCGTCACCGCCGTGCTGACATCGGTGGCCTTCTCGATTCACGACACCATCGTGGTCTTCGACCGCGTGCGCGAGAACCTGCGCGTCGGGCCGCGGCTGACCTTCGACCAGGTCATCAACCTCTCGACGGTGCAGACCATGACGCGGTCGCTGAACACGTCGCTCACGGTTGTGTTCGTGCTCCTGTCGCTGGTGATCTTCGGCGGGGACTCGATCCGCGGGTTCGTCCTCGCGCTCCTGATCGGCATCGTCACGGGCACCTACAGCTCGATCTTCAACGCCAGCACGCTGCTGGTCGCCTGGGACAAGGCACGCGGCTCACGAGCGGTCACACCGCCGGCCGGCAGGAGACGGGTCGCTCCCCGGACGGCGTAGGCACCGTCCGGCGCCACGGCACCACATATGAACACCGACGCCGTCTCCGGGATCGCGTCACTCCTGCGCCCGTCGTTCGCCCATCTCGGCCTCGAGCTCGTCGACGTGCAGTGGTCCGGGCACGGACGGGGCGCGGTGCTGCGCCTGGTCATCGACCGCCCCGACGGCGGCGTGACCCTCGACGACTGCGAACGCGCGTCCAACACGGCTTCCGCCGTGCTCGACGTGAATGATCCGATCGACCATCCCTACCGGCTGGAGGTGAGCTCGCCGGGGGCCGAGCGGCCGATCCGGCGACCCGAGGAGTGGGCTGCCGCCATGGGACGTCGCGTCAACGTCCGCCTGCGCGAGGGGGAGTCGGAGCTGGTGCTGGAAGGCAAGCTCGTCTCCGTCTCCGGCGATGCGGCCGAGATCGAGATCCGCGATCGGAGAACCACCCGGGCCGTTCCCTTCGCGATCGGAGCGGTGGTGGCGGCGCGAATCGTCGTCGACATCTGATGCCGGCGCCGGCCGTGACCCTGAGCGCGCTCCGCGATCTCGCCGCGGCGACCCCGCTGAGCGAGGCCGACATCACGAGCGCGGTGGAGCAGGGGGTTGCGAAGGCATATCGCCGGCTCGTCGACGACGATCCCGGAGTGCGCGCCCGGGTGAACCTGGAGTCCGGAACGTTTGTCGTGTATCGCATCGACGACGACGGCGTCGAGCAGTTGCTCGAGGTGGACGTTCCCGATTTCCCCAGGCAGGCGGCCGCCGCCGCACGAACCGCGGTTGCCGAGCGTCTCGCGAGCGTGGAACAGCGCCGGATCCTCGGTGAGGGCTCGAGCCAGCGCGGCGTCCTGCGCGACGCCATCGTCGAGCGGCGGATGGGATCGATCTGGTACGTCGATGCGGCGGGCGTTCCGGGCATGCTGCCGCCCGAGGAGCAGATCCCCGGTGAACGGCTCGCGGTCCGGGACCACATCAAGGTCGTGATCGTCGAGGGGCGCCGCAAGGGGCCCGACGCGGTCGTCGTGGTGTCGCGGTCCCATCCACAGCTGGTCCAGCGCCTCATGGAGCAGGAGGTCCCGGAATTGCAGACCGGGCAGGTCGTGATCCGCGCCATCGCCCGCGACCCGGGGCGCCGGACCAAGGTGGCGGTCGACGCACCGGAGGGAGACGTGGACCCCCAGGGGGCGTGCATCGGCAGAAACGGGGTCCGCCAGCGCGCGGTCACCTCCGAGCTGGGCGAGGAGCAGGTGCAGATCGTCGCCTGGTCCGCCGACCCGGCGACGTTCGTCATGAACTCCCTCATCCCCGCCACCGCGCGAGGGGTGGAACTCGATCTCGAGACCAGGACCGCCCACATCACCGTGTCCGCGGACCAGCTCTCGCTGGCGATCGGTCGCGGCGGTGAGAACGCGCGCCTGGCGGCCCGCCTCACGGGGTGGCGCATCGACATCCGACCCGACGACGGCGAGGGCGACAGTCCTCCCGAGGGCTGATCGAGTGACCACCTCGACGCCGCTTCGGACGTGCGCCGGGTGCCGAAGGGTCCGCCCCAAGAGCGAGCTCATCCGCCTGGCGGTCACCCACGGCCCCGAGCGGGTTACCCTTGATCCGTCCGGACACTGTCCGGGCCGGGGCGCGTACCTCTGCCGGGAAACGGGTATCACCTGTCTGCGCCAGTCACGGCGACACCGATCCCTGGCGCGCTCGCTGCGGGTCGGGGATGATGTAATCGACGAGCCCACCCTCGCCGCAGCACTGCGGGAGCTCGTCACGGAGGAATCGACATAGCCACGGTCAAGAAAGTCACCCTGCCGGCAGGTCTCACGGTCGCTGAGCTCGCCGAACGCCTCGAGGTGTCGGGTCCCCAGCTGATCAAGTACCTGATGAGCAATGGCGTGATGGCCGCGCTCAACCAGTCGGTCGACTTCGACACCGCGGCCCTCGCCGCCGATCACTTCGGATTCGAAGCCGAGTCGGAGGACGCCGTCGCCCAGACGGCGCCGGGCGCCCCGGCGGCCGGGCGTCGCCGCCATCCACTCCTCGACCTGTCCGGTGCGGCACCCGGCACGCTCGTGCCACGGCCGCCCGTCGTCGCGGTGCTCGGCCACGTCGACCATGGCAAGACGTCGCTGCTCGACGCCATCCGCACGACCAAGGTCGCGTCCGGCGAGGCGGGGGGGATCACCCAGGTGATCCGCGCTCATCAGGTGGAGCACAACGGCCGTCACATCACGTTCATCGACACCCCGGGGCACGAGGCGTTCACCGCGATGCGCGCCCGGGGAGCGGATGTCACCGATGTCGCCATCCTGGTGGTCGCCGCCGACGACGGGGTGATGCCGCAGACCGAGGAGGCGATCCAGCACATCCGCGCGGCGGGCGTACCGATCGTCGTCGCCATGAACAAGATCGACAAGGACGGGATCAATCCCGACCGCGTCCTGCAGCAACTCGCCGACCGCGAGGTTGTCGTCGAAGCGTTCGGCGGCGACGTCCCGGTGGTGCGCACCAGCGCCAAGACCGGCGAGGGCATCGAGGACCTCCTTCAGAGCGTGCTCGACGTCGCCGACGTGTACGTCGAGCCCAAGGCCGACCCCAACGGCAGGGCCGTCGGGACCGTGATCGACTCGCACCTCGAGCGTGGGCGCGGCGCGATCGCCACCCTGGTCGTGCAGAACGGGACCCTGCGCGTCGGGGACAACCTGGTCGCGGGTCCGGCGTACGGCAAGGTTCGAGCGTTGGTCGACGACAGCGGGAAGCGCATCAAGGAGGCGGGGCCGAGCACGCCCGTCGTGGTCACCGGTCTCTCCGAGGTCCTGATGGCCGGCGAGATCTTCGAGGTCGTCGAGACCGAGCGGGGTGCGCGCGCCAAGGCAGAGCAGCGCGGATTCGCCGAGAAGCAGCGCCTGGCGCAACCGGTGCGCCGGATCACCCTCGCGGACCTCGCCCAGAACATCTCGGAAGGCGACATGAAGTCGCTCAACCTCGTCCTCAAGGCGGAGGCGAACGGCTCGCTCGAGGCCCTGCACAGCCAGGTGACCAAGATCGAGGACCCGACGGTGAAGATCAAGGTGGTCGGCGAGGGCGTCGGCGCCGTCAGCGAATCCGACGTCAACCTCGCGGCGGTCACCGACGCGATCGTGATCGGCTTCAACGTCCGTCCCGACGACCACGCCCGCGCAGCCGCCGAGGCGCAGGGTGTCGACGTCCGCTTCTACGACGTCGTCTACCAGGTGACCGACGACATCGAGAAGGCCGTCAAGGGCCTCTACCAGCCGACCATGATCGAGGTCACGCAGGGCCGCGCCGAGGTTCGGCGCGTCTACCAGGTGGACGGCAGGCCGGCCATCGCGGGATCGCACGTTCTCGACGGCAGGATCACCAGGAACGCCACGTGCCGCGTCCTGCGGGACTCGAAGGAGATCGCCCAGAGCCGCATCGACGCGCTCAAGCGCTTCAAGGACGACGTGCGCGAGGTGACCCACGGCTACGACTGCGGCATCACCCTCGCCGATTTCTCCGACTTCCATGAGGGCGACATCCTCGAGGCGTTCACGATGGAGCAGCAGAACGCATGACGCTTCGCTCGGGAGCTCGCAGCCCGCGCCGCGAGCGGGTGGGCGAGCAGCTTCGTGAGGAGATCTCGGCGATGATGCTCACCGAGATCAAGGATCCGAGGGTCCGGTTCGCGTCGATCTCGCGCGTCCGCGTGAGCCCGGATCTTCGCGAGGCCTGGCTGGCGGTCAGCGCGCTCGGCGACGACGCCGAGCGCCAGAAGGTCGTCGATGCGCTCGGACACGCCGAGGGGTTCCTTCGTGCTCAACTGGGCAGGCGGCTCGAGAACCTGCGGAGCATTCCCCGGCTCCACTTCGAGCTCGACGAGTCGATCGCCTACAGCGTGAGGGTGAGCACGCTCCTCAGAGACCTCGCCGACGAACGTCCCGTCGAGGCAGCCGTGGAGGTTCCCGAATGACGGTTGCCGCTCCCACGGCGTGGCCACGACTCGAGGACGTCGTCGAGCCGATCCGCACGGTCATCACGACCACCGCTCAGATCACGTGCCTGGCGCACAAGGACGCCGATGCGGACAGCCTCGGCTCCGCGCTGGGATTCGCGCTCGCCCTGCGTGCGCAGGGGCACAGGGTTCGGGTCGTCGTTCCGGAGCCGCTGCCACGGTTGCTCGCCTACCTGCCCGGGTTCGAGATGGTCGAAACCGGTGGGGCGCCGCTCGGTGACACCGTCTTCACGTTCGACTGCGCGACGCTGGGACGGTTTGGCGAGCGCAAAGGCGAGGTCTCGCGAGCCGCCACGGTGGTCAACATCGACCACCATCTCAGCAACACCGCTTTCGGAACGATCAACCTCGTCGACCCGGCCGCGAGCGCGACCGGGCAGGTGATCCATAGCCTCCTCTGCGAGCTTGGCGCGCCGATTGCGCCGGCGGTCGCCACCAACCTCTACGCGGCCCTCTTCACCGACACCGGAGGCTTCCGGCACGAGAACACCACCGAAGCATCCCTGCGCCTCGGGGCCGCGCTGGTGGCGGCCGGGGCCAACCCCGGCTGGGTCGCGCTCAAGAGCTACAAGTCGCGCACCCTGGCGCAGGTGCGCCTCGAGGGCCTCGCGGTCGCACAGCTCCACTCCGAGATGAACGGGCGCCTGCTCTGGTCCGAGGTCACCGCCGCGATGCTCGAACAGGCCGGAGCCGACCTGCAGGACGCCGAGGCGATCATCGACGCGCTGCAGAGCATCGACACCATGGAGATCGCGATCCTCTTCAAGCAGCATGCCGCTGACCGCACCAAGATCAGCGTGCGCACCCGTGAGCCGATTGACGCCACCCAGGTCTGCACGCCCTTCGGAGGTGGCGGCCACCGACGCGCCGCCGGCGCCGAGTTCGGCGACGCGCTGCCCATCGCGGAGCGCAGGGTGCTCGAGGTGGCTCGCCGGTTGCTCGACTCGCCGCGGTGACGGGCGTCGCCGCGCCGGGCGCCGGCCCTCGCCTCGGGTCGGCGGTCGCGCGCAGAGGAGGCGTGCTCCCACTCAACAAGCCCGCGGGGATCACGTCCTTCGACGCCGTCCGCCAGGTTCGGCGCATCCTCGGCGAGCGGCGTGTCGGCCACGCGGGGACACTCGACCCCACCGCGACCGGGCTGCTTCCGATCTGCGTCGGACGCACCACTCGCTTCGTCGACTATTTCCACGCCCAGCCCAAGACCTACCACTGCGTGGTCCGCCTCGGGGAACGCAGCGACACCTGCGACACCGAGGGCGTCATCGTCCCCGGTGCCGATGCCCGCGCCCTCACCGCCGAGGAGGTCCGCGGCGCGCTGACGCGTTTCACCGGCGAGATCGACCAGATCCCGCCGATGCACTCGGCGGTCCGCCACGAGGGACGGCATCTCTACGAGCTCGCCCGAGCGGGCGAGGAGGTGGTTCGGGAGGCACGCCGGGTGATCATCTACTCGGCCGAGCTCGTCGATTTCCGGCCGGGCGTGGTGGCCGACGCCGAGATCGTGGTCGTCAGCGGCAAGGGAGCGTACATGCGCGTGCTCGCCGCCGATCTGGGCGACGCCCTCGGCACGGGTGGGCTGCTCGGCTGGCTCTCCAGGACGAGCTACGGCACCCTCAATCTCAGCTCGTCGATCACGCTCGACCAGCTGTCGGAGCTCGACGACCCCTGGGAGGCGCTGCTGCCGCCCGACGTCGCGGTGGCGCACCTGCCGGCGGTCAACCTCGGGCCGGCGCAGGTGCAGCAGATCCGGCGGGGCCAGTCGGTCTGGTTGCCTCGATCCACCCTGCCCGACGTCGCCGGTGAGTGCCGCATGCACGATCCGACCGGTGAGCTGATCGGCATCGGAGAGCTGAACGGCGGCCTGCTCAGGCCGACCAAGGTGCTGGCCGGCTGAGCAGCGCGATGGAACTGCTCCATGAGTTCCCCGCCGGGGAGGCGGGCGCCCCGGGTTCGGTTGTGACGATCGGCAGCTTTGACGGCGTTCACCTCGGCCATCAGCGTCTGCTCCAACGCGTGCGGACGGCGGCTGCCCGAGACCACCAAACCACTGTCGCGGTCACGTTCGACCCGCATCCACGCTGTGTCGTCGATCCGTCGGGCTGCCCTCCACTGCTCTGCAGCGTCGACGACCGCATCCAACTGCTCGGTCTGGGCGGCGCCGAGCGGGTGGTGGTCATCCCGTTCACCCGCGAGTTGAGCGAGTGGAGCGCCGACCGCTTCGCGACAACCCTCATCGAGAGCCTCGGGATGCGCCGGCTCATCGTCGGGCCCGGGTTCGCCCTGGGACGCGGGCGCGAGGGGAACCTGGAGTTCCTCCGCCGCCTGGGCCGGCGGCGAGGGTTCGTGGTGACCACGGTGGCGCCGGCGAAGCGAGGCGGCCGGCCGGTGTCCTCCGGACGGGTGCGCGACGCGCTCACCGAGGGCCGCTTCTCCGAAGCCATCGCCATGCTCGGACGCCCCTATGTGATCGAGGGGGTGGTCGAGCGGGGCGAGGGTCGCGGCGCCGGCATGGGCGTTCCCACGGCGAACCTCGGGGTGGACCGCGCCCGCTGCATCCCCGGGCCGGGTGTCTACGCGGGCTGGCTCGATTTCGGCGAGGGGTGGCGCGCCGCGGCGACCGGCATCGGCACCAGGCCGACCTTCGGCGGGGGGACGGTGACGGTCGAGGCTCACGTGCTCGATTTCAGCGGGGATCTCTACGGACGCCACGTCCGCCTCGCCCTGGTCCGCCGGTTGCGCCTGGAGCGGGCGTTCGCGTCGGTCGCGGCGTTGATGGCTGCGATGGCGCGCGACATCGCGCACACTCGCGAGATCGTTCGACGAGCCTCGCCGCCGCCATGACCGCAACCGCGTTCCTGGTGATGAACCCGGCCAGCGCCGGGGGCAGGACGCATCGACACTGGCCGGCGATCGCGACCTCGCTGCACTCCGCCGGGGTGGCCTTCGACCTCCACCGAACCACCGCTGCCGACGAGGCCACCCATGCGGTGCGTTCCGCCCTCGCGCGCGGGTACCGGACGATCGTGGTGGTCGGGGGCGACGGGACGCTCAACGAGGTGGTGAACGGGTTCTTCGATGCCGATGGCCTCCCGATCGGCGGGGAGGCGACCCTCGCGCTCCTGCCGAGCGGCACCGGCGGCGACTTCCGCAGGGCCGCCGGCATCCCTGCGTCGCTCGACGCGGCTGCCCGGCTGATCGTGTCGGGGACCAGCCGTCGGATCGACGCGGGCCGGGTGGATTTCGGAGACGGGCAGCGGCGGTTCTTCATCAACATCGCCGACTGCGGCCTGGGTGGAGAGGTGGTCGCGCGCATCAATCGCAGCGCGCACAAGCGCGGTGGCATGGGCGGCAGCGCGATGTTCCTGTTCGCGTCGCTCGCGACATTGCTGCGGTACCGGTCGCGCGTCGCGCATATCGAGATCGACGGGACGGCCGTCCTGCGCGACGTGCGCAGCGTCGTCGTGGCCAACGGCCGTTATTTCGGCGGCGGCATGTGTGTCGCGCCCGCGGCGGCGCTCGACGACGGTCGCTTCGACGTGGTGGTCATCGCCGAGACGGGGCGGTTTCGCGCACTCACGGGAATCCCCTCGCTGTACCGCGGCCGCCACATATCGCGGCGCGAGGTGGAGGTGCACCGCGCCCGCGTCGTGCGGGTCTCGTGCGACGGCGCCCCGATGCTGTTCGACATCGAGGGGGAGCAGGTCGGGACCACGCCGGCAACGCTCACGTGCCTGCCCAGAGCCATCAACCTGTGCGCCCCCATCCCGGGGAAGGCCGCCGATCGATGATCTCCTGTTAGACTTGCGGCGAACAATCGTGCCAATCGTCAGATCCAAATCCGAGATAATCGCGGAGCATCGGCGCCACGAAACGGACACCGGCTCCACGGAGGTCCAGGTGGCAGTGCTGTCTGAACGTATCAGCTCGCTCACCGAACACCTTCGCGATCACCCGAAAGACCACGCGTCGCGTCGCGGGTTGCTCAAGCTTGTCGGCCAGCGCCGACGGTTGCTCGATTACCTCTCGGGCACTGACGTTGAGCGCTATCGCGCACTGATCGGGCGCCTCGGTCTGCGCCGATAGTGTCAGTCGCGACCATTCACCAGACCAAAGAAACACACACCATCAACCGACCCGGCGCCGGTGCCGTCCGGCGACGTCGCTCTCACAGGTGAGACGTTGGGGTCCGTGTGTCAGGAAGCGGTGCCGCAGCTGCAGCGCGAGCCGCAGACCCTGACGCCCAGTCCCCAACACCTCACCGCTGTCGAGCGCGACGACGCGGAGCTGTTCCGGCGCGAGTCACCACCAGGAGACACGCGTGGCCATCCCCGACAATCTCAAGAAGACATTTGAAACGGACTACTGCGGCAAGCGACTGATCGTCGAAACCGGATACATCGCCGAGCAGGCGAACGGTGCCGTGATGCTGCGGCTCGGCGACACCGCGCTGCTCGTGACCGCGGTCGCATCGAAGGCGCCGCGAGAAGGCATCGATTTCTTCCCGCTGACGTGCGACTACGAGGAGAAGCTCTACGCCGCGGGACGCATCCCCGGGTCGTTCCCGCGACGCGAGGGCCGGCCGAGTGAAGCCGCGACGATCACCAGCCGGATGATCGACCGTCCGATGCGGCCGCTCTTCCCCAAGGACTTCCGCAACGACGTCCAGATCGTGGCGACGGTGCTGAGCACCGACCAGGAGCAGGACCCGGCGACACTAGCGGTCACCGGCGCGTCGTGCGCGCTGCAGATCAGCGGCATTCCCCACGGCGGCCCGGTCGCGTGCGTCCGCGTGGGCATGCTCGACGGGCAACTGCTGCTCAATCCGACCCTCACCCAGATCAACGAGTCCGCGCTCGACCTGATCGTCGCGGGCACGTGGGATGCCATCGTCATGGTCGAGGCGGGTGCGCATCAGATCTCCGAGCACGTCATGCTCGATGCGCTGCGCATGGCCCACGACGAGATTCGCAAGCTCGTCGAGTTCCAGCGCGGTCTGCACGACGCGATCGGCAAGCCGACCATGAGCTATCCGTCGCAGAAGGTGGCCCCGGAGATCACCGCCGCCGTCCACGAGCACGTCGCCTCGCAGATCGCCGGCGCCGCTCGCAACTCGGACAAGGCTTCGCGCGAAGCGGCCCTCGATCAGCTCCAGCAGGAGACGATCTCGGCCCTCGAGGAGCGTTTCCCCGACGCGCGTTCCGACATCGGCAAGGCCTACGAGTCCGAGGTCAAGAAGGCGGTGCGTTCCGCGATCCTCAACGAGGGCATCCGCCCGGACGGCCGCCGCACCGACGAGATCCGTCCGATCTGGTGCGAGGTCGGCGTCCTTCCCCGCACCCACGGATCCGCCCTGTTCACCCGCGGACAGACGCAGGCGCTCTCCGTCGTCACGATCGGTTCCGGTCAGGATCAGCAGAAAATCGACGGGCTCGGCCTCGAGAACTTCAAGCGCTTCATGCACCACTACAACTTCCCGCCGTTCTCGGTCGGGGAGGCGCGTCCACTGCGCTCACCCGGCCGCCGCGAGATCGGCCACGGCGCGCTCGCCGAACGCGCGGTCCACAACGTGATGCCGGAGGAGGAGAAGTTCCCCTACGTCGTGCGCATCGTCACCGAGATCCTCTCGAGCAACGGCTCGACGTCGATGGCATCGGTGTGCGGCTCGTGCCTCGCGCTCATGGATGCCGGGGTTCCGCTGGTGGCGCCCGTCGCGGGAATCGCGATGGGTCTGATCACCGACGAGGGTGCCGAGCACGCCGCCATCCTCAGCGACATCCAGGGCATGGAGGATGCGCTCGGGGACATGGACTTCAAGGTCGCCGGCTCGGCGACCGGGATCACCGCGCTGCAGATGGACTGCAAGATCAGTGGCCTGAGCTGGGACCTGATGGAGCGTGCGCTCGAGCAGGCTCGGGTCGGCCGCCTGCACATTCTCGGCAAGATGGCCGAGGCACTCGCCGCGCCTCGGGCTGAGCTGAGCCCGTGGGCACCTCGCATCGAGGTGATCAACATCAACCCCGACAAGATCCGCGACGTGATCGGCCCCGGCGGCAAGATGATCCGCAAGATCGTCGAGGAGACCGGCGCTCAGATCGACGTCGAGGACGACGGCAGGGTCTTCATCGCATCGGCCAACGCCGCCGCGCGCGAGCAGGCGGTGGCGATGATCCACGACCTCACCGACGACATCGAGATCGGCAGGATCTACAAGGGCAAGGTGTCCCGCCTGATGGGCTTCGGCGCGTTCGTCGAGATCATGCCGAAGAAGGAGGGCCTGGTCCGCATCGGCCAGCTCGCCGAACACCATGTCGACAAGGTCGAGGATGTCGTCAACATCGGCGACGAGATCATGGTCAAGGTGATCGAGGTCGACGACCGGGGACGGGTCAACCTGTCGCGGCGCGAGGCGATCCGTGATCTCTCCCGGCAGCAGCAGGAAGCCGGCGGCAACGGTGCCGGCGGGCCCGCGTAGCGGGCGACCCGGTGCGGTCTGACGGGCCGGCCGTCGCCGTTGTGGGTGCGACCGGCGCCGCCGGCGGCACGCTCGTGCGCATCCTCGGCGAGCGTTCGTTCCCGGCGTCGTCGCTGCACCTCTATGCGAGCGCCCGCAGCGCGGGCCGCGTGGTGAGCACGCACCTCGGCGATGTCGAGGTGCGCGAGCTCGCCAGGGATGCGCTGCGCGGCGCCGACATCGTGTTCTTCGCGGCGGGCGCCGGGATCTCCCGCCGCCACGCGCCCGGCGTCGCCGAGTCCGGCGGGGTCGCCGTGGACAAATCGAGTGCCTACCGCATGGACCCGGCCGTGCCGCTGGTCGTGCCGGAGGTGAATGCGGAGACGCTCCGGCACCACCGCGGCATCGTCGCCAACCCCAACTGTGTCGCCATCCCGCTGACCATCGTGCTCGCGCCCTTGCAGCATGCCTACGGGCTCCGCCACGTGACCGTGGCGACGTACCAGGCCGCAACCGGGGCGGGGCTCGGGCTGGCGAACGAGCTCGATAGGCAGACCGGCGATGACGCACTGGGCGTCGCCCCGACCGCGAGCGTCTACCCCCACGTGCTTCACGGCAACGTGGTGCCCGGAGGCTGGACCATGCAGGGCGAGGACACCGAGGAGGAGGTCAAGGTCATCGCCGAGACACGGCGGGTCCTCGCTGCGCCCGAGCTGCGCATGAGCGTCACGACGGTGCGCGTCCCGGTGGCGGTCGGACACAGCGCCGCGGTGTGGGTCGAGCTCGACGCGACGGCGGATCCCGACGAGGTTCGTGCGCTCCTGCGCGGGTCACCGGGAGTCACGGTGGTCGACGACCCGGCGACGCAGCGCTATCCGATGCCGCGGGCGGTCGCCGGAAGCGACGACGTCCAGGTGGGCAGGATCCGGCGCGATACCGGGATCGAGAACGGCATCGCGCTGTTCTTCAGCGCCGACAACCTGCGCAAGGGCGCCGCGACCAACGCGGTGCAGGTCGCCGAGCTGCTGCTCGGCGCGGGCTGAGCGCACACCGACGCGATCGTTCAGGCACCCCGGGTGCGGTGCACTAAACTCCGCCAATGGTGGCCACGACCGAGGAGGTCCTCGAGCTCCACGGGCGGGTTCGCGAGTGCACCGCGTGCCCCCTGCACCTGACGCGCATCCAGGCGGTTCCCGGCTACGGGCCGGTGACCGCGCGGGTCATGGCGGTGGGCGAAGCACCCGGCGAGAATGAGGATCGCGAAGGCAAGCCCTTCGTCGGCGCCGCGGGCCGGCTGCTCACCAGCCTGCTCGAGTCGGCCGGGCTCGATCGGCGGGACATCTACATCACCAACATCGTCAAGTGCCGTCCGCCGCGCAACCGGGATCCCGAACCACTCGAGGTCGATGCGTGCAGCCACTTTCTCGATGAGCAGATCCACCTGCTCCAGCCCGACGTGATCCTGCTCCTGGGTCGTCATGCGCTCGCGCGGCTTCTCCCCGGCGCGGGTGGGATCTCGCACCTCCACGGCGAACGCGTGCGTCACAACGATCGCGTCTTCGTCCCCCTGTACCACCCCGCGGCCGCGCTCTACAACGGGGGCCTCAAGGACACGCTGGAGACCGACATGCGGCGCGTCCGCGGGTACCTCGCCGACGCCGAGGCCGCGCGCGCCCGGCGGGCGGGCGGTGCATCGGCATCAGAGTTGCGCAAGGTCGCGGCGGCCGCCGGCGGTGACCAGATGGACCTCTTTTGATCGACGCGCCCAGTTCGGCGCAGCTCACGCTGATCCCACTCGGAGGGCTCGGCGAGATTGGGCGCAACATGCTCGCGCTCAGCTGCGGTGACGACATCGTGGTCATCGACACGGGACTCATGTTCCCGGAGCAGGAGATGCTCGGCGTCGACCTGGTGATCCCCGACATCCACTGGCTGCAGGACCGCGTGCGGAACATTCGCGGGATCGTCCTGACGCACGGGCACGAGGACCACATCGGCGCGCTGCCCTACGTGTTGCCCCGCCTGCCCGTGCCCGTCTACGGCACCGCGCTGACGCTCGGCTTCCTGCGCAACAAGCTGCGCGAGCACGGGCTCATCGAGACCACCGAGCTGCACACCGTGCGCCCCGGCGACCAGCGCACGCTCGGCTGCTTCGAGGTCGAGTGGGTGCACGCGACCCACTCGATTCCCGACGCGTGCGCACTGGTGGTGCGCACGCCGGCGGGTGTCATCGTGCACTCCGGGGACTTCAAGATCGACAGCACGCCGGTGCAGGGCGAGCCCCCCGACCTGGCCCGGCTGGCGCGGATCGGCGATGACGGCGTGCTCCTGCTGCTCAGCGACAGCACCAACGCCGAACAGGAGGGGACGACGCCGAGCGAGCGGACGGTGGGCGAGGGGCTCGCGCCCATCTTCGCGGCGGCCCAGGGCCGCATCCTCATGGCGACCTTCGCGTCCAACATCTCGCGGCTGCAGCAGGCGATCAACGCCGCGCAGGCGTGCGGGCGGCGATGTTTCATCGTCGGCCGTTCGATGCTCAAGAACATCAAGGTGGCCGAGGAGCTGGGCTATCTCCACGTCCCGCCGGGGACGTTCGTCTCGCCCAGGGAGCACGAGCGCCTCCCCGACGACGAGCTCGCCATCCTCTGCACGGGCGCGCAGGGAGAGCCGCTCTCCGCGCTCGTGCGCATCGCGGCCGGCGAGCACAAGATGGTGAGCCTGCGCGAGGCCGACACGGTGGTCATCAGCGCAAACCCCATTCCGGGCAACGAGGAGTCGGTGCATCGCACCATCAACAACCTCTACCGGCGGGGCGCCCGCGTGTTCAACTCCTCGCGCCACGGTGTGCACGCGTCCGGTCACGCGAGTCGCGAGGAGCTCAAGCTGCTGCTCACGCTGACGCGGCCGCGGTACTTCATCCCGGTGCACGGCGAATACCGTCACCTCGCGCTCCACGCCGCGCTCGCGAGATCCGTGGGCATCCCCGCCGAGCGCGTGCTCGCCATCGACAACGGCACGGTCATCGCCATCGACGAGCACGGCGTCCGCGTGACCGGCGAACGGGTGCGGACCGGCTACGTGTACGTGGACGGCCTGAGCATCGAGGAGGCGGGAGACGTGGTCTTCCGCGACCGCCAGCAACTCGCCCAGGACGGCGTGATCCTCGTGGTGCTCACCGTCGAGCGCTCCAGTGGCGCCGTCGTCGCGGGACCGGACCTGGTGTCCCGGGGGTTCGTCGCCGACGACGCCGAGGTGCTCTTCGACGAGGCGCGCGAGCACGTCCTGTCGCTCGTGTCCCGGCTGACCCCGGACGCGGGATACACGGCCTGGCAGGGCGCGATCCATGAAGGGCTCTCGCGGTTCCTCTACAAGAAGACCAAGCGGCGGCCGCTCATCCTGCCCCTGGTCACCGAGGTCTGACCGGGGCAGGACGGGAGCCGGTCACACGGCGGCGCATCGAGCATAAATAGTCACCGCGACAACACATTCGTGTAGTATGGCACGGATGTTCGAACCGCTCCGGCCCTCACGACATGCTGATGCGACGCGTGGCCCCGCATTTGCGGAGGTCGATTTGCTGGTAGCATCGGGCGCGTTCCCGGGGCCTCGGTAGCCCGTCTTCCACGCGTTCCACATCGAGTTCACGACATGGCTCGCTCCGCCCCAACCCGTCCAACGCGCAAGCGCACGCCATCGCGGCGTCCGGCGGCGCGCCCACGCTCGCGCGCGTCGTCATCGTCGCGCGCCCCGCTGCTGCACCGTGACCTTCGCCGCGAGCTGACCGGGATCGGGGCGATCGGAGCGGGCGTCATCCTCGCGGCGGTGCTCATCCTGCCCGGTGGAGGGGCGATCGCCGGACCGGTGCACGACGGGCTCTTCGGGGCGTTCGGCGTGGGGGCGTGGATCGGAGTCGCCGGGCTCACGCTCACGGGCGCGCGGCTCTGCATGACCCCCGAGTGGCGGGCGGGCACGCTCGCCGCGCTCGGGAGTGCCGTCGCCATGGCCGCGCTGCTGGGGGTGATCGGGATGATCGGCCCGGCCGACGACGGCGCCCTGGGGCGCTGGATCGGATCCGGTGTCGAGCGCGTGCTCGGCGGTGCCGGAGCCGGGGCGACGCTCATCGTCGTCGCCTTCCTCGGCGTGATCATGGCCACGGATTTGCGCACCGGTACGGTGATCCGTGCTCTCGGCCGCTGGTTCGCCGCCGAGGGCGAGGGTCTGCGCCGCGAGCGATCGGCTTCGCCGCCGGACGGGCAGCAGCGCACCTTCCCGCCCCCAACCACAGAGGCGTCGGCCGAGCTCACCGGCGTCCCCATGGTGCTGCCGTTCGCTCCACCCAAGGCCGTGATCCCGCCGGTCACCGCATTCCTCGACCCCGAGGAGCCGCAGGCGACCGGGGAGGACCTCGGTGAGCATGGATTCACCCGCGAGTTCGAGGGCGTTCCCGCGAACCCCGGGGACGCGCCGGCGCCGCTGATCGGCCCCGTGCCCGTTGTCGGCCTGGGGCACGCCGCGCTGCTCAGCGACGAGCCGGAGAAGATCTGGATCCTCCCGACCGCCGAGCTGCTCGACACCATCACGGGCAAGCGCGAACGTCTCGCCGCCGAAGTTCGTGCCACGGGTGACAAGATCGTGAGCACCCTCCAGTCCTTCGGCATCGAGACGCGCATCGTCGGCGCAAACAGCGGCCCGACGGTAACGCAGTACGAGCTGCAGCCGGCGGTGGGGGTTCCGGTGCGGCGGATCCTCGGCTATCAGACCGACCTCGCGCTCGCCCTCGCCGCGCCCATCCGCATCCAGCCCTTCATTCCGGGCAAATCGGCCATCGGCATCGAGGTGCCCAACAAGGCGGCGCAGCTGGTGAGCCTCAAGGAGACGATCGAGTCCGCCGCGTTCACCGACCGCCGCCACAAGCTGAGCGTCGCGCTCGGCGCCGACGTCAGCGGGCATCCGGTGATCGGCGACCTCACGCGCATGCCCCACCTGCTGATCGCGGGCGCGACCGGCAGCGGCAAGTCGGTGTGCATCAACGCCGTGCTCGGCGGTTTCCTGCTCCAGGCGACGCCGGCGCAGCTGAAGATGATCCTCATCGATCCCAAGCGGGTCGAGCTGTCGAACTTCGCCGACCTGCCCCACCTGCTCGTTCCCGTCGTCGTCGAGCCCGAGGCCGCGGTGGCGTCGCTCCGGTGGGCGGTGAAGGAGATGGAGGAGCGCTACAAGCTCTTCGCGTCGCATGCCGCACGGAACATCGTCGCCTTCAATGAGAAGGCGCCGACACTCGGCGTGGCGCCCCTGCCCTACATCGTCATCGTCATCGACGAGCTCGCCGACCTGATGATGGTCGCGGCGGGGGAGATCGAGGATCTCATCTGCCGGATCGCCCAGCTCGCCCGAGCCGTCGGCCTCCACCTGATCGTCGCGACGCAGCGTCCGTCGGCGGACATCATCACCGGCCTCATCAAGGCGAACATTCCGAGCCGCGTCGCCTTCGCGGTGTCGAGCGGCGTTGACTCGCGCGTGATCCTCGACGAGATGGGCGCCGAGAAGCTCCTCGGGCGCGGCGACATGCTCTATCTCCCGATCGACGAGGGCAAGCCGCGGCGGCTGCAGGGGGCCTTCGTCAGCGATCGCGAGCTCGACACGCTCATCGGCCACTGGAAGGTGCAGGGAAAGCCCGACTATCAGGAGGAGATCTTCACCGTCGAGGCAACGGTCTCCTGGGCGCGTGACGCCTCCAAGCGTGACCCGCTCTTCGCCAAGGCTGCGCACACCGTGGCCGCGGAAGGTCGAGCGGCCGCTTCGCTGTTACAACGCAAGCTCAGCGTCGGCTACACGCGCGCCGCTCGCCTCATCGACCAGCTCGCCGAGCACGGTGTCGTCGGTCCCTTCGAAGGAAGCAAATCGCGCGACGTCCTCATGGACGTGTTCCAGGTGGACGAGCTGCTCGCCGACCTGGGCGACGAGTAACCGCTCCGATCGCGTGCCGCGGCGCCGGCCGCCCGGCGCGGTGGCGCTGTGCCGGGCCGCGTGTCGCTATCCTCATCACCCATGCCCCAGGACCACAGCTTCGACGTCGTCAGCGAGTTCGACCGCCAGGAGCTGGTCAACGCCGTCGACCAGGCTCGCCGCGAGATCACCACCCGGTACGACTTCAAGGGGATCAACGTCGAGATCACGCTCGAGGACGAGTCGATCACGCTGCTCACCGGCACGGACGCACAGCTCAAGTCGATCATCGACGTCCTGCAGAGCAAGGCGCACCGGCGCGGCATCGACCTCAAGGTGCTCGACCCGCAGAAGCCGGAGCCGGCTGCCAAGGGCAACGTGCGCCAGGTCGTCAAGCTCCGGAAGGGCATCGGCGAGGAGCTGGCCCGGGACTTGACCAAGCGGATCCGCGGCCAGCACCCGAAGGCGCAGGTGCGGACCCAGGGCGACCAGCTGCGGGTGTCGAGCAAGGACAAGGACGAGCTCCAGGCGGTCATCCAGCAGCTGCGCGACCTCGACCTCGACGTCCCGTTGCAGTTCACCAACTACCGGTGACGCGGCGCGGCCTGGACTGCGCCTCGATGACCCGGACCCTCGGCGGCTGACCGGTGGGGGGACCGGGCGCCTCGCGCGCCGACGGTGACGACCGGCTGCCGGCGCTCGAGCTGGCATTCCCGGAGGCGGCGTCACTCGGGCGGGCCCTCGCCGGTGCGGGTCTGACCATCGCGGTGGCCGAGTCCTGCACCGGCGGGCTGCTCGGTGCCGCGCTGACCGCGATTGCCGGGTCGTCCGCGTACGTCAGGGGCGGCGTGATCGCATATGCGGACGATGTCAAGTCCGAGCACCTCGGTGTGGGCCGGCACCTGCTCGCGACACACGGCGCGGTGAGCGCTGAGGTCGCGTCGGCGATGGCTTCTGGAGTGCGCCGCCGGTTCGAGGCGAGCGTCGGCGTCGGCATCACCGGGGTCGCCGGACCCGACGCGAGCGAGCACAAGCCGGCGGGACTGGTGTACGTAGCGGTTGCCGGTCCGCGGACAACGCGGGTCGTCCGCCTCGATGAGGATCACGGCCGCGAGATGAATCGCGCCCACGCCGTCCAGGCAGCTCTTCGCCTCAGCGCCGAGGTCGTCGCCGCGGGCGCGAGATCGGATGGGGATGCGTGACCGCGGTCATCGCCGCGCCGCTCGCGGAGGCGCAACTTCGGGCTTGCGACGTCCCCGTGAAGGTTGTACAGTACAAATGTTCGCCCCACCCGGTGAGCCCGGACGCGCCGCCCGTCGCGACGCCCCCACGGCAGCCCCGCCGCGTCTCCAATCAATTTCACCACCCCTTGGAGTACAGCTTTGACGAACACACTAGCAAGTCGTACCATCGACACTGTCGAGCCGGTCGTAGAAGTGAGCGGGCGGCGTGCTCGAGCGCCCCGTGACGAGAGGAGTGAGCCGGTGACGACGGAGCGGGATCGGGCACTGCAGACGGCGCTCGGACAGATCGAGCGAGCCCACGGAAAGGGAGCGATCATGCGTCTCGGCGACGTGCATGCTCAGCACATCGACATCATCCCGACCGGTGCGCTGACCCTGGACATCGCGCTCGGCGTCGGCGGGATCCCGCGCGGCCGGATCATCGAGGTGTACGGCCCTGAATCGTCCGGAAAGACGACTCTCACGCTGCACGTCATCGCCGAGGCGCAGCGCCGCGGTGGCGTTGCCGCGTTCATCGACGCTGAGCACGCGCTCGATCCGCAGTACGCATCGCGCATCGGTGTCAATACCGAGGAACTGCTGATCTCCCAGCCGGATACCGGCGAGCAGGCCCTCGAGATCGTCGAGGTCCTGGTGCGCAGCGGAGCCGTCGACGTGGTCGTGATCGACTCGGTCGCGGCGCTCGTGCCCAAGGCAGAGATCGACGGTGAGATGGGGGACAGCCATGTCGGCCTGCAGGCGCGACTCATGTCCCAGGCGATGCGCAAGCTGACCGGCGCGATCAGCCGCTCCAACACGTCGGTCATCTTCATCAACCAGCTCCGCGAGAAGATCGGCGTCATGTTCGGCAACCCCGAGGTCACCTCCGGCGGCCGGGCGCTGAAGTTCTATGCATCGGTGCGCATGGACATCCGCAAGATCGACTCGATCAAGCAGGGCCTCGACGTGGTCGGCAGTCGCGTCAAGGTCAAGGTTGTCAAAAACAAGGTCGCACCGCCGTTCCGCTCCGCCGAATTCGACATCCTCTACAACGAGGGGATCTCGTACGCCGGGAGCGTTCTCGACATGGGCATCGACGCGCACATCATCGACAAGAGCGGCGCGTGGTTCTCGTATGGGGACATGCGCCTCGGCCAAGGTCGCGAGAATGTCCGCGACTTCCTGCGTCAGAATCCCGATCTCCTCGAGGAGGTGGCTGCAAAGGTCCGCATCGCCGCGCTCCCGGAACCGGTGCTGCATGACGCCGTCGTCGAACTGAACGGCGAGGTGCCGCCCCTCCCTGCGCCGGTGGCCTGACGCACCGGCAGCCGCGATCGTGAGGGACGCGCAGACGGAACCCTCGAACCCGGACAGCGCCGACGCCGCGGAGGAGACAGCCCTGCGCATCCTCCGCGGTGCCGGCCAGTCGGCGGCAGCGTTGCACCGTAAGCTCGAGCGACGCGGCTACACGAGCGACGCAGCCCGCGAGGCCGTGCGGCGCTGTGCCGACACGGGCTACGTCGACGACGCGGCGATGGCCGTGTCGGTGGCCGCTCGGCACCGCAGGGCCGGCCACGGTCGTGCGCGTGTCGCGGCGGATCTCAAATCGAAAGGCGTCGCCGACGACCTCATCACCGAGGCGCTCATCGGTCAGGAGGGCGCCGAGGAGGCGGCTGCGCTGGCGATTGCCCAACAGCTCTGGGAACGCTCCGGGAGGTCCGGTCCGCGCGATCAGCGGGCGCGCATGCGCGTGGCAGGGGCACTGCAACGTCGCGGTTTCTCGTCATCACTGGTTGTCCGGGTGATGCGTGGATTGACCTGACGGTCAGAGTCGGCCGGGCTGTCAGAGTCGGTCGTATGGAATACACGCATCTTGGCCGTTCCGGACTGTCAGTCAGCCGCCTGTGCCTCGGCACCATGAACTTCGGCCCCGAAACCGATGAGCCGACCTCGCAACGGATCATGGATGCCGCGCTCGATGCGGGGCTCAACTTCTTCGACACCGCCAACGTGTATGGCTGGAAGAAGGGGGAGGGGATCACCGAGCAGATCGTCGGCCGTTGGTTCGCGCAGGGCGGAGGGCGCCGCGAGAAGGTGGTCATCGCCACCAAGCTCTACGGCTCGATGAGCGACTGGCCGAACGACACGTTCCTGTCGGCCCGCAACATCCGCGCGGCATGCGAGGGCTCGCTCCGACGCCTCCAGACCGACCACATCGACCTCTACCAGATGCACCACGTCGACCGGAACACGCCCTTCGACGAGATCTGGGAGGCGATGGAGGTGCTCGTCCAGCAGGGCAAGGTGCTGTACGTCGGGTCGTCGAACTTCGCCGGCTGGACGATCGCCCAGGCGCAGGAGATGGCGCGAGCTCGACACTTCCTCGGGCTGGTGAGCGAGCAGTGCCTGTACAACCTCGTGGAGCGCCACGTCGAGGAGGAGGTCATCCCGGCCGCGATGCACTACGGCGTGGGCATCATCGCCTGGAGCCCGCTGATGCGTGGCCTGCTCGGCGGCATCCTCGCCAAGCAGCGTGACACGGGCCGATCCGCATCGGAGACCACTCGCAACCTGCTGGCCAGGCATCGCGACCAGATCGAACGCTACGAGGCGTTCTGCGCGCGGCTCGGCGAGCACCCTTCGGCCGTCGGCCTCGCGTGGTTGCTCCGCCAGCCGGGCGTCACCGGGCCGATCGTCGGCCCCCGAACGGTCGAACAGTTCCAGAGCAATCGCCACGCGCTCGACATCAAGCTTGACGATGCGGCGCTCGAGGAGCTGGATGCGATCTTTCCCGGTCCCGGCCCGGCTCCGGAGGTCTGGGCCTGGTAGCGCGGCTCAGGCGCCCAATGGCGCACCGCCGGCACGGTCGAAGCGCACCACCGGCCCGAGGGTGAAGAAGGTCGCCGTCGCGAGCAGGATCCCGAGGATCACCAGGCCGTCGATGCCGAGCAGATGGGCGGCGAAGCCGCCGACCACGGCGCCGATCGCCCCGCCGCCGGCAAGCGCGACGGTGTAGAAGGCCATCAGCGCCGACCGATCGGCGCTCAGGCTTTCCGAGCAGTCGGCGAGGTAGGTCACGGCGGCAGGACCGAAGCCCGCGAGCCAGAGGATGCCGAGGACGAGCAGCGGCGTAACCAGCAGCATCCCGAGGGGGTGGAGGTGATTGATCGCGAGCAGCGCGACCATGGTCACCCACGCGCCCGGGACGGCACGCCGCATGACGACTGCCGGGCCGAGCCGGGCGACGAACGGCGTCCACAGGATGATGCCCACCAGGAAGACGACGATCCAGCCGATGAGGATCAGGCCGATGATGCGGACGTCGAAGTGATGCATCAGGGATTGCGATGCCACCGCCTGATGCCTGAGCAACGACGGGAGGTTGGCGACAAACGCTCCGATGAGCGCGAACGACATGATCCACGCGGGGAGGAAGGTGCGCATCGGGCCCGGACCGACCGCCGCCTGGAAGACGACCCGCAGCGAATGCACGGGCAGCGGCGGGACCCGCGGCACGAAGACGAGACACACGATCGCGGCGAGGGCGTAGAGACCGGCCAGCAGAACGAAGGCACCCCGGTGCAGCCCGAAGTACGCCACCGAGCCCAGTCCGAATCCCCCGGCATAGCCGATCAGCGTCGATGCCTCGAACGCGCCGCTGGCGCCGGCACGGCGGCGGCGGTCGCCCGAGGTGGCGGCGGCAACCGTGCCCAACGCGACCGGGACGAAGGCGGCGGCGCCGATCCCTTCAAGCAATCGAGCCCCGCCCAGCTCCGCCGGACGCACCCCGAGCGCCACGAGCAGCACCGCGACCACGCAGATGACCGGCCCCGCGACCAGGAAGCGCCGGCGTCCGAACCGATCCGCATATCGCGCGAGGATCGGCGCGAACACCATTTCGCTGAGTGCCTGCGCGGCGCCCACCAACCCGACGTCGACGCCGCTCGGCCGTTGATGCGCAAGGTCGCTGAGCCGGAACTGGACCGCCACTCCGACGCCCACCGCACCGACTCGAAGCAGGCCGCTGGCGACGAGCAGCGCTCCAATCGCTCGCGGAGCCGTATTGCGCAGCTCGTCATCGTCCGGTGCCTGGAGCACGCGGGCGACCTCCCGGTCCGTCACGCCCCTAGGGTAGCCCGCCACAGGTCATTGATCGAAACATGCGGGTCACCCCTTTGCCTCGTACAATGTGATTGGTCTTCCGTCGTGAACGACCGGCCAGAAGCGGGCCGGCCCCGACCGGATCGTCGAGACGCTGCGGGTCTCGCCCCGGTCCCCTTCCCGGCGTGAGGCATTCCAAGCAGGGCGCATCGCGCCCGACCTCCGAGGTTCCATCCCATCGGCATCGAGATCCTCGCCCTGATAGGGCTGGTGATTGTTGCGGCCGCGTTTGCGGCTGCAGCTCTTCTATACGCGCGCAGAACCGTGGCGCAGAGCCGCGTGACGCACGACGCTGATGCCGAACGCCGTCTCGATCAGGTCCGTGCCACCGAACAGGAGGCGAAGTCGGTGCTCCTCGCCGCGAAGGAGGAGGCCGCGCGTCGTCGCGATGAGGCGGAGGCGGAGGTTCGCGAGCGCCGGGCGGAGATCGCACGGCTCGAGCAGCGGACCAATCAGCGCGAGGAGGGACTCGAACGCCGCCTGCGCGAGCTCGACTCGAACGAGCAGCGCCTGACCCGTCGCGAGGCGGAGCTCGAGACCCTGCGGCAGACCGTCGAGGACGAGCGCTCGCTCATCACGAGGGAGCTCGAGCGCGTCGCGGCGCTGTCCGAGCAGGAGGCCCGGCTCGAGGTCATCCGCAGCGTCGAGGGCGAGCTGGTGCCGGAGATCGCCGAGCGGATACGTCAGGCGGAGACACAGGTCCGCGAGGAGGCGGCCGAACGCAGCCGCGAGATTCTCATCGCCGCCATGCAGCGTCAGGCCTCGGAGCAGAGCGGGGAGGCGTCGGTCACCGTGGTCCACCTCCCCTCCGACGAGCTCAAGGGCCGGATCATCGGTCGCGAGGGTCGCAACATCCGAGCCCTGGAGGCCGCGACCGGTGTGGACGTCATCGTCGACGACACCCCTGAGGCGATCGTGCTCAGCTCCTTCGACCCGGTGCGCCGCGAGATCGCTCGCGCGACGCTCGAACGCCTCTTCAGTGACGGGCGGATCCACCCCGCCCGGATCGAGGAGATGGTGGTCAAGGCTCGCAACGAGCTTGCCCAGCAGATCAAGCACGAGGGCGAGCAGGCCTGCCAGGACATCGGGCTCACCAACGTGCATCCGGAGCTCGCCCGCCTGCTCGGCACCCTGCGGTACCGGAACTCCTACGGGCACAACGTCCTCTCGCACAGCCAGGACACCGCGTCGCTCGCCGGGATGATCGCCGCGGAGATCGGGTTCGACGAGCAGATCGCCAAGGAGGCGGCGCTCTTCCACGACATCGGCAAGGCGGTCGAGCACGACGTCGACGGCCCGCACGCGATCATCGGCGGCGAGATCCTCGCACGGCTCGGCCGTCCGGCAGCCGTGGTCCAGGCGGTGCGGTCGCATCACTACGACGAGGAGCCGCGCACGCCCGCCGCCGCCATCCTCATGACGGCCGACGCGATCAGCGCCGCGCGACCGGGCGCGCGCCGGGAGTCGCTCGCCTCGACCATCAAGCGCCTCGAACGCATCGAGGCGATCTCCAATGAGTTCCGTGGCGTCGAGCGCAGCTTCGCGGTACTGGCCGGCAAGGAGCTCCGCGTCCTCGTGAAGCCGGACGAGATCAGCGACGACGAGGCCCAGATCATGGCCCGCCAGATCGCCAAACGCCTCCACGGGGAGGGGAGCTACAGCGGCCGTGTCAAGGTCGTTGTGCTCCGCGAAACGCGCAGCGTCGAGTACGCGAAGTAACGATTGCATCGCGCCACCCCGTGCCCGGTGATGCGGGAGGCGACAATCGCGGCCGATAATGACCACGTCCTACTCACCGCCTTCACATGACGCTCTCGGGGTGACACCCCCATTGGAAATCCTCAAAGTCTCAGCAACGAGCAAGCCGGTCGCGGTCGCAGGCGCGATCGCCGGTGTGGTGCGCACGCAGAAGAAGGTCGAGGTCCAGGCGATCGGCGCCGGGGCGATCAACCAGGCGATCAAGGCGATCGCCATCTCGCGCGGCTACGTTGCTCCGGGCGGTCTCGACCTGGTGTGCATCCCCTCGTTCATCGACATCTCGATCGACGGTGAGGAGCGAACCGGAATCCGCCTGGTGGTCGAAGTCCGCTAGCGTCCGGACGGGGCGCCCGATGGGTGCCGGGGCACACTGCTAGGCTTCGACGATGCCTACGCCGGTTCCGATCCTGAGTGCGTCGGCTCGGGGTTTCTCACCGCTCCCCCTGATCTCGCGCGCGCCGCGTCGCGAGCCCCAGGTGCCGCTGCTCGGGAGAGCGCCACGCGTGCACCTCTGGCATATCGGCTGCCAGATGAACGATGCCGACCGGGAGGAACTGGCCGCACACATCGCCGACATCGGCTGCATCCCCGAGACCGCGCTCGACGACGCCGACATCGCGGTCCTCATCACCTGCACGGTGCGCGACAACGCCGAACAGAAGGTGTTCGGAAAGTTCCGCGAGCTGATTCCCTGGAAACGGGCCCGGCCGGGCCGGGCGATCGCGCTGACCGGGTGCATGGCCGTGGAGCACGGCGAAGCGCTGCTCGGTCGCCTCCCCGAGCTGGATTACGTGTTCGACGTTCGCGAGCCCGACGGATTCCTCGCCAAGCTCCAGGCGCTGCATGCGCCCAACCTCGACGGACCGGTGATCGTGCCCGCCTCGGACCGGCTCAGCGCCTACGTGGCGGTCATGGGTGGCTGCAACGAGATGTGCACCTACTGCATCGTTCCCTTCGTTCGCGGACGCGAGATCAGCCGGCCGCTCACCGAGGTCGTCGAGCATGTCGAGCGCCTCGTCGCGGAGGGTGTTCGAGAGGTCACGCTGCTCGGGCAGAACGTCAACTCGTACCACGACCACGAGCGTCGTGCCCGTCTCCCGGACCTCCTCGCCGCCGTCGACGCCGTCCCCGGTCTGTGGCGCCTGCGCTTCCTCACATCCCATCCGCGCAACGCCGTCCCGGAGCTGTTCGCCGCGATGCGCGACCTGCCCACGGTCTGCGAGCAGCTCCACCTCCCGGTGCAGGCCGGGGACGACAACCTGCTCCGGCGCATGCGCCGCCTCTACAGCATCGACGAGTACCGGGTGAAGATCGAGGCGGCGGTCGAGACGGTCGGACCGCGCCTGGCGCTCAGCACCGACATCATCGTCGGGTTCTGCGGTGAGACCGATGCCGAATTCGCCGGCACCGAGGCGCTGATGCGCGAGGTGCGCTTCGACACGGTCCACCTCGCCGCGTACTCCGTCCGCCCCGGGACCGCAGCCGCGCGCAGGCAGGACGACGTTCCGCACCACGAGAAGAAGGCCCGGCTCAATCACCTCCTCGCCATGCAACGGGAGATCGCGGCTGCCCGCAACGCGGAGTACCTCGGCGCAACCGTGGAGATCCTGGTCGACGGCGTCGCCGAGGACGGCAGGCCGTACGGCCGCACACGCGAGAACAAGGTGGCCTGGCTGGCGCCGGGCACCGCGGCGCCCGGCGAGATCCACACCGCCCGGGTGGTCCAGACGACCGCGTGGCAGTTGCACGCACAGCCGGTCGGCGCGGCGGCGTGAGAACGGGCTCGAAGGTTCGGGCTCCGCATCTGGTCGCGGCGGTGCCTGAGGCGCCTCGCACGACGCTCGACCTCGAGACGGCCGGCGACACACCGATCCTTCGTGAATACCGCGCTGTGAAGGCCGAGCATCCCGATGCGATCGTCCTTGCCAGGCTCGGCGACTTCTTCGAGATGTTCGGCGAGGATGCCGAGACCGCGTCACCGATTCTCGGCGTGCAGCTCACCGGAAGGGGGTTCGGCGCTGCCGGCCGCCTGCCGATGTGCGGCGTGCCGCATCAGGCGGCCGTCCAGCACATTCGCAAGCTCCTCGACGCCGGGCAGCGTGTGGCCATCTGGGACCAGGTCGGTGAGGTGGTGGCCGGACGGCTCGTCCGGCGCGAGGTGACCCGCGTGCTGAGCCCGGGCACGGTCGTCGAGGCGGAGTTGCTCGACTCGTCGGCGGTGTCACGCTGTGTCGCACTCTTCGCAGCCAACTGCCGGGTCGGCGTTGCGGCCTTCGATCCGAACACGCAGCACCTCGAGCTCTTCGAGGTCGGCGGCGACCTCGGCAGCGCACAGGTTGCCGATGAGCTCGCGCGACTCGACGCCAGCGAGCTGCTCGTCGAGGACGGCACGCCGATCCCCGGTGCCCTCGGGGCGGTCGCGCCGGTGACAGCGCTCGCCGCGGCGGTCTTCGATCCGACACGCGCGGAGGAGCGCCTGCGCCGCGCCACCGGCGCGACATCGCTGGAGGGACTCGGCGTCACGGCGGTGCCACTGTCGCTGCGCGCCGCAGGCGCCGTGCTCGCCTACTGCGAGCGCGCACACATCGTCATCAGCCAGGACCTCTTCCGCATCGCGGTCAGATCCCCCGACGGGGCGATGCGTCTCGATGCGCATACGCGCACCAACCTCGAGCTGTTCGCTCGCCTCGGCGAGCGCGGGGGCTCACTCCTGCAGCTGCTCGACGCCACCCGGACTCCGATGGGCGTGCGTCTGATGCGCACGCGCCTCCAGGAGCCGCTCACCGACGTGAAGCGGATAACCCGGCGGCTCGACTCCGTCGAGGCGCTGCTCACCGATCGCGACGCGCGGCGGCATCTGCGCGACGCCCTTGGCGGCATCCGCGACCTCGAGCGCCTGCTGGCGCGGTGTGTCCAGCGAATCGCGACCCCGCGCGACCTCGGCGCCGTCCGCGACACGTGCGCCGCCCTCGAGGCCACGGGCGCCGTGGCCCGGGGGGTCGTCGCGGCGACGGAGATCACGGAAGCTGCCGGCCGTTGTCGCGCCCCGAGTGGCCTGCGTGAGGCCCTCGACGCGCTGCTCTGCGAGGATCTGCCACCGAACGCGGCCGACGGTGGCGCGATCCGTTCCGGCGCCGATGCGGAGCTGGACGACCTGCGCGCCGCGGGCAGCAGTGCTCGAACCTATCTCGCCGCGCTCGAGGCGACCGAGCGGGAGCGCACCGGGATCCGCTCGCTGCGCGTCGGCTACAACCGGGTTTTCGGCTACTACATCGAGGTCCCGAACGCGCAGCGGGACCACGTTCCCGGCGACTACTCCCGCAAGCAGACGCTCGCCGGCGCCGAACGCTACGTGACCCCGGACCTGAAGGAGCACGAGGCGATCGTGCTGCACGCCCGCGAGCGAGCCGTCGCACGCGAGCAGGAGCTGCTCGCCAGCGCCGCGAAGCGGATCGCGCTCGAGGCGCGCGCACTCGCCGACGCAGCTGCAGCCGTCGCCACCCTGGACGTCGCGCAATCGCTCGCCACCGTCGCCGAGGAGGAGCACTGGGTGCGGCCCGCCGTCGACACATCCTCGAGCCTGCGCATCGTTGGGGGAAGGCACCCGCTTGTCGAGCGCACGCTCGGTCCGGGCAGGTTCGTCCCCAACGACGTGGACCTCGACGACGATGCGCGCATCGTCGTGCTCACCGGCCCCAACATGGCGGGTAAGTCGACGTACCTCCGGCAGACCGCGACCATCGTGCTGCTCGCGCAGATCGGGTCGTTCGTCCCGGCTGAGGCGGCGACCATCGGGGTGTGCGATCGCGTCTTCACGAGGATCGGCGCGCACGACGACCTGAGCGGCGGACTCTCGACGTTCATGGTGGAGATGGCAGAAACCGCCGCGATCCTCCGGCAGGCGACCGGGCGCAGCCTCGTGATCCTCGACGAGATCGGCCGCGGCACCTCGACGTACGACGGCGTGAGCATCGCCCAGGCCGTGGTGGAGTACCTCCACGATGCGCCGCAGCTGAACTGCCGCACGCTGTTCGCGACGCACTTTCACGAGCTGACCGTGCTCGCAACGCAGCTCCCGAGAGTCCGCAACGCGCGCGTCGAGGTTGTCGAGGAGGGCGCCGACGTCACGTTCCTCCACCGGATCGTCCCGGGTGGCGCCGATCGATCCTACGGCGTGCACGTCGCCAAGCTCGCCGGCATCCCGGGCGGGGTCCTGGTTCGCGCCCGGCAGCTGCTCGCTACCCTCGAGCGCGAGCGCCCGCTCGCGGGCGGCGGGGAGCGAGGTTCCGACCAGCTGACGCTCTCGATCAGCGATCCCGGACCACATCCCGTGATGACGGAGCTCGCCTCGCTCGACCTCGACGGGATGACGCCGATCGCCGCGCTCAACAAGCTCGCCGAGCTGCGCGAACGGGCATCCGCATGATCGCAGTCGCTCCGATCCGGCGGCTCCCGCAGGTGGTCGCCGACGCCATCGCGGCAGGGGAGGTCATCGAACGTCCGGCGTCGGTCCTCAAGGAGCTGGTCGAGAACGCCCTCGATTCCGGCGCACGCCGGATCGACGTCGCCATCGAGGGGGGCGGCCTGGTGCGCATCCTCGTCGCGGACGACGGCTCGGGCATCCCGGAGGGGGATCTCGAGCTCGCGGTGGAGCGCCATGCGACATCGAAGATCGCGGTTGCCGACGACATCGCCCGTGTCCGCACGCTCGGGTTCCGGGGCGAGGCGCTGGCGAGCATCGCCGCGGTGTCGGAGCTGCGCCTCACCACACGGACTCGAGGGTCCAGCGGGGGCGCGAGCCTGCACGTCCGGAACGGCGAGGTCCTGGCACGGACGGCGGCGCCCGGCGCTCCGGGCACACGCGTCGAGGTCTGCGAGCTCTTCGCGGCATCGCCGGCCCGGCTGCGATTCCTGCGCTCGGTGGCGACCGAGGCGAGCGCGGCGGTTCGCGTCGCCGCCGATCTGGCGCTCACCCACCCGGAGGTCGCGTTCACCTGCCGCAATGACGGGCGGGTCGTGCTGCGCACCGCCGGGGGCACGCTCCGCGACACGATACGGGCGGTGATCGGCGCGCGTGCCGAACGCGATCTGATCGACCTCGATGCGCCCGGCCCGATCGCGATCGGCGGCGCGATCTCGTCACCGCACGCGCATCGGGCAACCCGGAGCGGGCTCGTGCTCATCGTCAACCATCGGCTGGTGCACAACCGGGCATTGCTCGCGGCCATCGACGAGGCGTATCGCGGGTTGATCCCCGGCGGCCGCCACCCCTACGGTGTGGTGACCGTCGACGTGCCCGGCGAGAGCGTCGACGTCAACGTGCACCCTGCCAAACGCGAGGTGCGATTCAGCGACGAGCGTGGGGTGTTCAGCGTGCTCCAGCGCGCCTGCTGGGCCGCGCTCCGCAGCGCACCCGCGCTGGGTGCCGGCGGGTCTGTCCCTTCCGTCCTGGCGAACGGAACGCTCGAAGTCCGCGACGCCTTCATCGTGGGACGCGCTCACGCCACGAGCCGGCCGTTCGGGCCGGCGTCCTGGAGCGCCGAGCCGGCGGACGCTGGAGCGCCGGCGTCCGACGTGCCGCCGATGCTCCCCGCCCTCGACGCCCTCGGCCAGGTCGGAAGCGGGTTCCTTCTCGCCACGGCCGGCGACACGGTGGTCCTCGTGGATCCCCATGCGGCTCACGAGAAGGTGCTCTACACGGAACTGGTCGCCCGCTTGCGCGACGGTGTCCCGGAGGCGTCCGGCTCGCAGTTGCTGCTCATGCCGGTGGTGGTGGAGTGCGGCCCCGACCGGGCTGCACGAGTTGCGGACGAACATGACTTTTTCTCGCGGTGGGGTTTCTCCATCGAGCAGTTCGGACCGGGTGCGGTGCGCTGCACCGCCGTCCCCATGAGCGCCGCGGGAGCCGATCCGGAGGCGATGGTCGCGGAGTTGATCGAGCGCCTCGACGAGCGTGACTCCGGCACCGACGAGCGCCGTCACCGGCTTGCCGCGCTGGTCGCGTGCCACGCGGCGGTTCGATTCGGAGACCGGCTCGACATCGTTGCGCAGCAGCGGCTGCTCGATCAGCTGGTCGCCACTCCCGGGGGAACCACCTGCCCGCACGGCCGGCCGTCGGTGCTCATGCTCGACGACGCCATGCTCCGCCGAGCCTTCCGGCGGCCGCCGCGATGACCCGCCCGATGGTCATCATCGTCGGGCCGACCTGCTCCGGCAAGACGGCGCTCTCGGTGGCGACCGCCAAGGCGCTCGCCCCGGCGGAGATGCTCAACGCCGACTCCCGCCAGGTCCGACGCGGGCTCCGGGTCGGCACCTGCGCGCCCCGCCCGTCGGAGCTGCAGGGGGTGCGCTGCCATCTGCTCGATCTCTGCGACCCGGGCGAGACCTTCACCATCGCCGACTGGCTGGCCGCGGCGCGACGGGTCCTCGAACGGCTCGATCGCGCCGGGAGTCGCGCCGTCGTCGCCGGCGGCACGGGCCTCTACGTCACGGCCCTGGTCGACGGCTTCGACCTCGCGCAGGTGCCGCCGGACCCGGTCCGGAGGGCCGACCGATCCGAACAGGCGGCCACTCCCGAGGGGCTCGCGACGCTGGCCGCCGAACTGCGCGAGCGTGACCCGGCCGGAGCGGTCGAGATCGACCAGCGCAACCCGCGTCGAGTGATCCGCGCACTCGAGATCCTCGATGCCAAGGGTGGCTCGATCATCAGTGCGCGCAAGCGCGCCGCCACGCGACGCCCAGTGGTGATGATCGGGCTGGACGTCGCCCGCCCGGTGCACGCGCGCTGGATCGAGCATCGCATCGCCGGCATGTTCGACAGCGGCGGCATCCAGGACGAGGTCCGCTGGCTGCTCGGGCGCGGGCTCGACCGGGAGGCCGTCGGCTCCTGCGGCATCGGGTACAGCGAGGCGCTTTCGCTCATCGAGGGACATCTCGATCTCGAGGCGGCCATCCAGGCGACGATGCGCCGAACGCTCCGGTACGCCCGAGCGCAGCGCACGTGGTTCCGGCGCGATCCCCGGATCAGGTGGTTCCGCCCCGATCTGACCAGCTTCGACCAGATGCTCGCCGAGGTCCTCGACGTCGTGGCTTCCGCCCAAGCCGGGAACCAGCATACCGACGCCGCTTCCTAGGAGACTGCTGAGCAATTCGCCTCAGGATTGCTCGAGTGTGAGTCAATCTGGGGATGCAAGGCACGAGTGACCCCAATCTCCAACTCCTTGACGCCGCCGCCCTCTGCCGCCACCTGGTCGACCCCCATTCGGTGG
>Ga0208565_1000091_pt1 | contig 75481 bp, 67 predicted proteins | sample Sb_taG_7_FD_187706 | JGI IMG/M metagenome (GOLD analysis project Ga0208565, IMG submission 187706) | Peat soil microbial communities from Weissenstadt, Germany - Sb_50d_2_FS metaG (SPAdes) (version 2) | ecosystem: Environmental > Terrestrial > Soil > Wetlands > Peat | place: Germany... | reverse complement strand
TCTCGGTTCGCGCTGGTCTCGGTTCGGGCTGGTCTCGGTTCGCGCTGGTCTCGGTTCGCGCTGGTCTCGGTTCGCGCTGGTCTCGGTTTGGCTGATCTCGGCCAGACTGATCTCGGTCCAGGCCAATCTGGGTTGCGCTGGTCTCGCCGAGCGCGGAGCGACCCCAGCGCGGGCCAGCCCACACCAGCCTTGACCCTCACCGCAGCTTAAATCTAGGATCACATAGTAGAACTAGGTTCCGGAATATGGAACAAGACCGGAAGGGTCTGTAGTGACCAGCCCGAACGGAACGCAGGCTATCGACCGGGCAGCCCAGTTGCTGACCCAAGTGGTGAATGGCGCTGAGCCGGTGACGTTCACCGAGCTGACCGCGGCGAGCGGCCTGGCTAAGTCGACGACGTCCCGGCTGCTGATGGCGCTCGAACGTCACCAGCTGGTGCGCCGAGACGGCGACGGACGGTTCTGGCCTGGCGAGCTGTTCACGAGGTACGCCTGGCGCGGCACGGCACGCACCGACCTGGTCGCCGTGGCGCAGCCGTTCCTCGACCGGCTGGGTGAGCAAACTGGGGAGACCGTCAATCTCGGCGTTGCCGGCGGTGCCGGCGGCGGCATTCAGTACGCCGGTGCCCGCCACGGGGGCGGCAGCGGCACCATGGTCCAGCAGATCGCCCAGGTGGACAGCCGGTACATGATCGGCGGTACTAACTGGGTCGGCCTCGCCGTCCCGCTGCACTGTTCGGCGCTCGGCAAGGTACTACTCGCTTACGGTGCCGCCGAGCTGCCGCAAGGGCGCCTGACGCCGCGCACCGCCAGGACCATCACCACCCGCGCGGCACTGCAGGCCGAGCTCGCCGCGGTCCGCGACTGCGGCTACGCGGTCACCGATGAGGAACTTGAGCCAGGCCTGGTCGCGGTCGCCGCGCCGGTCTTCGCGGCCGGCCAGGTAGCGATCGCAGCCATCTCGGTCTCTGGCCCGGCTTCCCGGCTGACCGCCGATCAGATCCCGTTGGCCGCGGCGCAGTGCGCAGCAATCGCTGGTGAGCTGTCTGACGTCCTCGGGCACCCGCCGACGGCCGCCGCTTCCCGCGCGACTGCCCTATCTCACCCGGCTGCTACATCCCACCCCGCTGCTACATCCCACCCGGCTGCTCCATCCCACCCGGCTGCTCCATCCCACCCGGCTGCTCCATCCCACCCGGCTGCTCTGCCCCGCCAATCCGCACTCCCCCGCCAATCCGCACTCCCCCGCACTGCCGTCCTCCCCCAGACAGCTTGATCCCAGGCAGTCGATCAGCTCCCGGACAACTCGATCCCAGACAACTCGATCCGCACAGCCCGATCCACGACAGCTTCATCAAGACAGCTTGATCCAAGACAGTCCGATCAAAGACAGCTGCACCAAAGACAGCTTGATCCCAGACAGATAGACAGAAGGTGCCGGATGACCAATGACGAGCTGCTGCGCCAGCTGTACGACATGACCCTGGTCGGTAACGGTGCTGCCGTCCTCGAGCTGACCAATGTGGGCCTGCAAGCTGGACTCGGCCCGGAGACCTTGCTGTATGAGGCCCTTATTCCATCGCTTGAGGAGGTCGGCGCCAGATTCGAGCGGGGTGACTTCTTCGTTCCCGAGATGCTGATCGCTGGCAAGGCGATGGCCGGAGCTCTTGAGGTGCTGCGGCCGCTGCTTGCGGAGACCGGCGCCGAGCCGATTGGCACGGTGGTCATGGGCACCGTCAAAGGCGACGTGCACGACATCGGCAAGAATCTGGTGAACATCATGTTCGAGGGAGCCGGCTTCCAGGTCATCGATCTGGGCGTCCAGGTGGCGCCGGAGAAGTTCATCGCCGCGATCGAGGAACATCAGCCGGACATCGTCGGCTTCTCCGCGTTCCTGACCACCACGATGCCGATGTTCAAGGCGAACATCAACGCCCTGACCAAGGCCGGGCTGCGGGACAAGGTCATGGTGATGGTCGGCGGCGCCCCGGTCACCCAGGAGTACGCCGACGTCGTCGGTGCCGACGGTTACGCCGCCGATGCCTCAGCCGCAGTGGTCAAGGCCAAGCAGCTGATCGCCGCCCGGCGGGCGGCGGCGCGCGACGCCGCCGCGTTGCCGGCCTGATCGCGGTAAGGATGGACACCCTCCTTCGGTCAGCTGCCACCCAGCGGCAGGCCGTCAGCGAAGTCGTGATCGGCGCCGGACGGCCGTTCTGCATCATCGGTGAGCGGATCAACCCGACCGGACGGCGAATTTTCCAGGAGCAACTAAGGCGCGGCGACCTGTCCAGGGTTGAGATCGACGTGGCCCAGCAGATCGCGGGCGGCGCGATGGTCCTGGACGTCAACATGGGCGCTCCGCTGGCCGATGAGACTGAGCTGATGGTCGCGGCGGTGCGCCTGATCCAGTCGCTGACCGACCTGCCGCTCTGCCTGGACTCATCGATCATCGAAGTGCTTGAAGCCGGCCTGGCGACCTACCAGGGCAAGGCGTTGGTTAACTCGGTGACCGCCGAGGACGACCGACTGCACGCGATCCTGCCGCTGGTCGCCAGGTACGGCGCCGCGGTGATCGGGCTGCCCAACGACGAGGAGGAGATCCCCGAGGAACCGCGTCGGCGGCTCGAGCTGGCCAGCAAGATCATCGACGTCGCCACCGGCAAGTACCAGATCCCGATCGAGGACATCGTGATCGACCCGCTAGCGATGCCGATCGGCGCCGACACGTCCGTCGTCGTCCGCACTCTGGAAACGCTCGAACTGCTGCGATCAGAATTTGGCGTAAACACCACGCTCGGAGCGTCCAACGTGTCGTTCGGCATGCCGGACCGGGGCGCGATCGTGGCCGCGTTCCTGCCGATGGCCAGCGCAGCGGGCCTGACCAGCGCGATCATGGACGCCCGCTCCCCTGAGCTGGTGCAGGCCGCGCGCGCCGCCGATCTGCTGCTCAACCGCGACGACTGGGGCTCGAACTGGATCGCCGCCCACCGAGCGCAGGCCGCTCGGATGGCGCAGGCCGCTCGGCCGGCCCAGGCCGAACCGGCGGCCCAGGCCGAACCGGCGGCGCAGGCCGAACCGGCGGCGCAGGCCGAACCGGCGGCGCACGCCGAACCGGCAGCGACCTGACCATGCCAGAAGTGAGCGCACCGGAGACGACGCCGACGGAGTCCGTGCTGGAGCACGCCGGAGCGGACCACGCCCGGGCGGGGCACGCCCGGGCGGACCACGCCGGAGCGGAGCACGCCGGGGCGGACCATGCCGGGGCGGACCACGCCAGAACGGAGCACGCCGGCGCCGAGCACGCTGGGACGGGATCCGGCTTGGCGCATCGAGTGGATCTGGTTTTTGTTCCGGATGACAATCGAGTCCGGGTGCCTTCAGGCGTGACCCTCTTCGACGCGGCCAGCTGGAACGGCATCGCGATCGACTCGACCTGTGGCGGTCACGGAACCTGCAAGAAGTGCAAGGTGCGGGTCATCGATGGCGACGTGCCCGCATCGAAGGTGGACGCCCGGGCATTCACGCCCGATGAACTGCGCGACGGCTGGCGGCTGGCCTGCCGAGCCGCAGCGACCGGCGATCTGCGGATCGAGGTGCCGCCGCTAACCACCAGACCGAAGGCCGCTACGGTCGGGATCGGCAGGCGGGTGATCCTGCGGCCCGCCGTGCAGAAACGGTTTCTGCAGCTCGCCGAGCCTTCGCTTGCTGATCAGCACAGTGATATCGAGCGGGTGCTGGCCGGCCTTGACGACCTGGAACTGCGGGTCGACCTCGCGGTACTCCGCTCGGTCGGCCGGGTGCTGCGGGCGGCCGACTACGAGGTGACCGCGGTAATCGTCGATGAGGTGCTCATCGACGTCCAGCCTGGCGACACGACGGATCGCCGCTATGGCATCGCCTTCGACCTGGGCACCACCACGGTGGTGGCGACCCTGCTTGACCTGTCCACCGGAACGCCGATGGCGGTCGGTTCGATGCTCAGCAAGCAGCAGCCGTTCGGCGCGGATGTGATCAGCCGGATCAGCTCGGTCATGCTCGAGCCGGACAATCTCGGCAGGCTGACCACCCTGGCGCACGAGTCGCTCAGCCAGCTGGTCGGCGAGGTCTGCGAGCAGGCCGGAGTCGATCCGCTCGACGTGTACGAGGTGGCGCTGGCCGGGAACGCGACCATGACGCATCTCGCGCTCGGCATCGATCCCGAGCCGCTCGGCGTCGCTCCGTTCATCCTGTCGGCCAGGCTGCTGCCCGAGGTGCTCGCCGCCGACATCGGCCTGGCGGTGCATCCGCGGGCCCGTGCTGTCGTGTTCCCCGCGTTCGGCGCGTATGTCGGCGGCGACATCACCGCCGGGCTGCTGGCTTCGGGCATGAACCGCGACTTCCGGGTCAGGCTCTTCATCGACATCGGCACCAACTGCGAGATCGTGCTCGGCAGCCGGGACTGGCTGCTGGCCACCGCCGCGCCTGCCGGGCCGGCCTTCGAAGGGGCCGCGATCCGGTGCGGCATGCGAGCCGCCGACGGCGCGATCGAGTCGGTCACGCTCCGGGCCGGGCCGCCCGAACCAGAGGGGCACGTGGAGCTCATCGGGCAGGCGGGAACGGGCGGCGCCGGGCTGGCGAGCGACATCGAGCTGAAGGTGATCGGCGATGCCGAACCGGCCGGCCTGTGCGGCTCCGGCCTGGTTGACGCGATCGCGAGCCTGATCGACGTCGGGCTGCTCGACCGGTCGGGACGATTCGTTCCGGATGAACGCGCGGCCCAGGTAGCACCCGTCCTGGCCACCCGGCTGACCATGCTCGGAGACGAGCGCGTGTTCGTGCTGCACTGGCGCGGCGAACCGGGCGACGTTCCGAACTCGATCTACCTGAGCCAGCGTGACGTGCGGGAACTGCAGTTCGCCAAGGCCGCGATCGCATCTGGCTGGAGCGTGCTGCTTGAGGAGTCCGGGCTGGCTGCGAGCGACATCCAGCAGGTGTTGCTGGCCGGCTCGTTCGGCAGTTATCTGTCGCCGGCGAATGCGATCCGGCTCGGGCTGGTACCCAGACTGCCGACGCTCCGCGTCATCAGCGCGGGCAACGTAGCTGGTGAGGGCGCCAAGATGGTGCTGCTCTCGGTCCGGGAGCGGGCCGGGGCGCTGGCGCTGCTTGAGGAGGTGAGATATGTCGAGCTCTCCGACCGCGCCGACTTCAACGACCGGTTCATCGAGCAGTTGCAGTTCCCCGAGTAGCTTGCTGTCGGCCCGCCCGGCCGAACCCGTCGACCAGCACGAGCCTGACTGCCTGGCCGAACCTGCGAGTCCGGCCGCGTCAGCAGGCCGGACTGCCGTGATCGCGTGCGGCGCCCTCGGAGCCCACATCCGCGAGATCATCGAGCGCCTGGGCTGGGACGTCGACGTCCACAGCCTGCCCGCCCAGTTGCATAACGTGCCGCGGCAGATCGCCCCGGCCGCCGAACGGCTGGCCCGCCAGCTGCAGCAAGAGGGCCGCCGGGTCGTGCTGGCCTACGCCGACTGCGGCAGCTACGGTGAGCTTGACCGGCTCTGCGTCCGGCTCGGCGTCAGCAGGCTGCCCGGCCTGCACTGCTATGACGTGCTGGCAGGCCCGGACCGGATCGCCGAAACGCTCGCCGCCGAGCCGGGCACCTATCTGCTTACCGACTTCCTGGTCCGCAGTTTCCGCCGGTCGGTGCTCATACCGCTCGGCCTGGAGAGCTACCCCGAACTTTGGCCGGACTACTTCGGCCACTACCGCCGGGTGGTCTGGCTGGCGCAGTCACCCGAACCCGGGCTGGCGGCACAGGCGGCGGCGGTGGCCGACATGTTCGGCCTGCCGCTCACCGTCATCGAGGTAGGCACCAGCCGCCTGGAGCGGGAGCTAGCGCGCCTGATCGGCTGTCACGCGGGCGGCAGGCGGTGATCCGCAGCGGGCTGCGGCAGGCACTGCCGCTGCTGCGTACGGCCAGGTACGAGGTGCTGCCGACGCACAATGCCGAGGAGTCCGTACTGTCCTGGGTGCCGCGCGATGTCACGGTCACGGTGACCGCGTCCCCGGTCAAGGGCCTGGATCCGACGCTGGATCTGACCGAGCGGCTCTGCGCTCAGGGCTATCACGTCGTTCCGCACCTGTCGGCGCGGCTGGTCAGGGACGACGAGCACCTGGCCGAGATCGTGACCCGGCTGACCGCCGCTGGGGTTAGCGACGTGTTCGTCCCGGCCGGCGACGCCGATCCGCCCGCCGGGCCGTTCACCAGCGCACTGGCCCTGCTTGAGCGGCTGACCGAGCTGGGCCGCCCGTTTTCGCGGGTCGGCATTACCGGGTATCCGGAGAGTCATCCAAAGATCGACGACGACATTACCGTCCAGGCGATGTGGGACAAACGGCAGCACGCGACCTATATCGTCAGCAACCTGTGCTTCGAGCCGGCGCCGCTGCGGAACTGGATCGCCAGGATCCGGCGGCGCGGCGTCACCTTGCCGCTGCTAGTCGGCCTGGCCGGGCCGGTGGAGCGGACGAAGCTGCTGCAGATGGCGACGAAGATCGGCGCGGCTGAGTCGGCGAGGTTCCTGGCCGGGCACTCGTCCTGGCTCGTCCGGCTCGGCACCCCTGGCGGCTACCGGCCCGAACGGCTGCTCGACCGGCTAGGCAGCGTGCTCGCCGCACCGGAATCGGCGGTGCAGGGCTTGCACCTGTTCACCTTCAACCAGGTCCGCGAGACCGAGGAATGGCGCCAGTCACTGCTCGAGCAGCTGTCGCCAAACATCTCCCGACTAGATGAGTAATTCCAACGGATAAACACCGGTTGGTGATCAGTCGGCGTGGCCGGCGGCGGAACGAGGGAAGGGGGTCCAGAGTCAGCGCTGCTAGGGCCCGGTCGCGGTCACCGAGAATTGGTCGAACGTGCGCAGCGACTCCGCGCACCACTGCGTGCTCTGGAGATCGAGGACGCGCAGGCCCAGGCGTTCTCCGCCGCCCTCCCACTTTGTCGATCCGTCTGACAAGAGTCAGCCACTCTCGTCAGGCGTCGGGCCGTAGCTTCCATTTGAGTGGACGAATCGAATCTGCCCTGCGGACTTGACCTTGACGCAGCGTCAACCCTCCATGCTGGCTGTCATGAGCATCCCTCCAACGACCAGTCAGGTCCAGGGGCCTGCGATCCACGTGCAGGGCCTGGAGAAGTCGTACAAGGAGCTGCGTGTGCTGCGCGGCGTGGACCTCGACGTGGCGCGGGGCAGCATCTTCGCCCTGCTCGGCTCAAACGGGGCGGGCAAGACCACGGTGGTGAAGATCCTGTCCACGCTGCTCAAGGCCGACGCAGGGACTGCCCGAGTCAACGGCTTCGATGTCGCGACGCAGGCCGCCGACGTACGCGAGTCCATAAGTCTCACCGGGCAGTTCGCGGCGGTCGACGAGATCCTCAGCGGGCGGGAGAACCTCGTCCTGGTCGCCAGGCTGAGGCACCTCAAGGACCCGGGCGCGATCGCGGATGACCTACTGAGGCGCTTCTCGCTGAGCGAGGCGGGCACCCGGAGGGTAGCGACGTACTCCGGTGGCATGCGCCGCCGCCTGGACATCGCCATGAGTCTCATCGGGAATCCGCCGGTCATCTTCCTCGACGAGCCGACGGCCGGGCTGGACCCGGAGGCGCGCATCGAGGTGTGGCAGGCCGTCAAGGAGCTCGCCGAGGGCGGCACGACCGTGCTGCTCACCACTCAGTACCTGGACGAGGCCGAGCAGCTTGCCGACCGGATCGCGATCCTCCACCAGGGTCGGATCATCGTCAACGGCACCCTGGCCGAGCTCAAACAGTTGCTGCCACCGGCCAAGGTCGAATTCGTCGAGAAGCAGCCCTCCCTCGAAGACGTCTTCTTCGCGGTCGTCGGCGACGCCGGCGAAGACGACAAGGACGGCGACGCCGATAAGGGCAGCCAAGACCGCAAGACCAGGTCGAACAAGAAGTAAGGAACAACAATGGCCACCCATTTCTTGGGCGACACCGCCGTGCTCACAGGACGGACCATGCGCCACGTCACACGCAGCCTGGACACCATCATCACGACCGCGATCACACCGATCGCCATCATGCTGCTGTTCGTCTACGTGTTCGGCGGCGCGATCCACACCGGGACGGTCTCGTATGTGAACTACATGCTGCCCGGCATCCTGCTCATCACTATCGCGTCGGGCGTCTCCTACACCGCATTCCGGCTCTTCACGGACATGCAGGGCGGGATCTTCGAGCGATTCCAGTCCATGCCGATCGCCCGATCGGGCGTGCTGTGGGCGCACGTGCTGACCTCGCTGGTCGCCAATCTGATCTCGCTCGTGGTCGTCGTGCTCGTCGCCCTCCTCATGGGCTTCCGCTCAGGCGCGGGAGTGCTGGCCTGGCTCGCGGTCGCCGGCATCCTGATCCTGTTCACCCTGGCATTGACATGGATCGCTGTGATCCCCGGCCTCACCGCGAAGACCGTGGACGGCGCGAGCGCGTTCTCCTACCCGCTCATCTTCCTACCGTTCATCAGCTCGGCCTTCGCGCCCACCCACACCATGCCCGGCCCGGTGCGCGCCTTCGCCGACAACCAGCCGGTGACCTCCATCGTCAACACGATCCGCGGCCTGCTCAGACAGCAACCGGTCGGCACCGACATCTGGACCGCCCTCGCCTGGTGCGTCGGCATCCTCATCGTCGCGTACATCTTCGCCAACATCTCCTACCGTCGCAGGATCTCCTGAGCCGGCGTCGACCGGATCTGGGCGAGTTGAGGGCAGGATCAGAGCATGCTGACGATAGGTCAACTGGCGGCGTATGCCGGCGTCACGGTGCGGGCGGTGCGGCATTATCACCAGATCGGACTACTGCCCGAGCCGGAGCGGGATGCTTCGGGTTACCGGCGGTATGGCGCAACGGCAGTCGTGTCCCTCATCAAGATCCGCACGCTCGCCAACGCTGGCGTGCCCCTGTCTCAGATCGGTCAGATGCTCGAAGCCGACGCACCGGCCTTTGCCGAAGCGGTCCAAAGGATCGACAGCCACCTGCGTGAGGAGATCGAACGGCTTGAGACCAGCCGCAAGCAGATCGCGCAGCTCACTGCCGGGGACAGTCTGGCGCTCCCGCCGGAGGTGAGCTCCTATCTCGATCGGCTTCGGGAGATCGGGGCGTCAGAGCGGATGGTGGAGGGCGAGCGGGACGGATGGATCCTGGTTGCGGCTCGCTGGCCCGATCGCATCCGCGAGTTTATGCCAGTGAAACTCGCGCAGCTCGATGACCCGCAACTCGTTCGGCTCTATCGGGTCCTGTCGGAGATCTTCGAAAGCGACGCAGGCGACGACCCGCGTCTGGAGGAAGCCGCCGAGATCATGGCCGGCCTGGCCGAGCAGGCATACACCTCCGGCGAGATCAACCTCAGCGAGGTGGCGCACGACGACCTGCCGTTTGACCTTCTGGACGCACTTGCCGTCGAGTCCGACCCGCGGGCGGAGCGGCTGCTGGACCTGATGCGCGAGCGTGGCTGGGCCAGCTGGACCCGGCTGGAGCGGCTGGCGGAGCCGCCCGACTAACCTCCGGGCGTCGTTTCACACCTGGATGTCGACTACTCATGTCGGCAGGAGGCTCAACTGCCCACGTTCCAGCGAAACGCTCTGACCTGCGTGGATACGCTGGCATTACTCATCTAGTCGGCGCGGACGGCCGCCGCGCCAGCTGGCACCGTCGCGGCCATATCGCCCAGCCGGCCAGCGAGCTTGGCGAGCTGACCCGGCGCCAGCGAGTAGCAGATCGTGTTTCCGCGGCGCTGAGTGATCACCAGCCCGGCCTCGCGGAGCGTCTTCAGGTGGGCGGAGATAGTCGGCTGGGACACGTCGAAGAACTCGGTGAAGTCGCAGGCGCAGATCCCCGGATCGGCCGCCAGGCGCTCCAGGATGCCCCAGCGCACCGGGTGTGCCAGAGCACGCAGCACTTCGATTTGATCGGCCACTCAGCTAGTATATCGCCTGGCGATAATATAGCCTTCGTTCTATATAGCGAGGGAACGATAATGCGGCAGCCGACATCAGACAGTGGGCGGGATCGACACGCTGATCGAGATCCGGCGGACGGGCCCGAGGACGTGCTAGATGAGAGTCTGGCCAGACTTGGCGCGACCGGACCGGAGTTTCGCGGAGGGCTCGCCAATCACGGACCGATGGCAACGGAGGCGATGCTCCGACTCGGCCGCGCCGACAACGTCGAGCCCTGGCTCGACCGCTACATCCGGCGGCTTGAGGCCGCGCCCCGCGCCGCTGACCGGATCGATGACCAGACCTGGCCAGAAGCGCTCGGCATTACGGGCCGCGTCGCCGACTGGGAGCTGTACCTGCGCGATCAGCTAGCCGAGGGCTCCTGGCGCGATGTGCTGGCCCGGTGGTGGCGCATCCTGGTCCCTGGCGTGGCCGCCGCCGCCACGCACGGCGTCATCCGAACCTCGCACGCGGCCCGCAGCCTCGCCATAGCGGAGGCCGTCGGGCGGTCCGCGCAGACCGGGGAGCGCACGGCGGAACTCGCTCGCGGTCTCGCATACTGGGCCGCCAGCTACCTGGAGCTGCCCGGTCCTGCGCGCACCGGGGGCCACCTTGAGCTGCGCGACGCCGTCGCCGACCTGCCGGTCGCTGCCGGGCCGGTGCAGCCTGGGCTGATCACGACCCGCCTGCGCACCTGCCTGGGCGGCGAGCCGCGTTTCCCGGCGGCGGTCAGTGCGCTCCGCCCGCCGGGCGACGTGTCGGCCGGCCTGCGTGACCTGGCGTCGGAGTTCGCCCGAGTCTTCCTCGTCTACGGCCGTACCCAGCCGATCGACTTCCTGCATGCCGTCACCGCGCCGGTGGCCGCTCGGTCCGTGCTCGGCCTGCTGCCCGCCGAGCTCGCCAGGCCAAGTTACGACGCGCTCTGGCAAGTCTGCGCGGCGCTGTACTCGGCGTATGCCGTCGATGCCGTCCAGGAGTCCGAGCCAATTGGCGAACCGCCCGGTCCTGATGTGCTGATCGACCGCGCGGTCGGAACTGGCGACGAGCACACCATCAAGCTGACCGAGGCATGCCTGCGGCTGCACGCCGAGTCGCCCGATCCGGTGTTCCTGCACGCGGCGGCACGCGGCTCCGAGCTACTTGGCTAGCCACAGCGCCAGGGCAATGCCGGATATTGTCTGATCGGCGGGTGCCTAGATGCGGAGCTGGCCCCAGGGCAGCAAGGCCGTCACGGCCACCGCGGCGAACAGCAGCGTCAGATAGCCGATCGACAGGTGGAACAGCCGCATCGGCGCGGCGGCAACGCCTGCTGAAATCCGGCCGCGCAGCCGGTGCGCCTCGGTCAGGAACCAGGCTCCGAGCGCGATGGCGCAGCCGCCGTAGATCCAGCCGGCCGACGGGGTGAGCGCCAGCGTCACCGCCACCATCACCCAGCTGTACCCGACGATCTTGCGGGCCACCGTATCCGCGCTGGCGACCACCGGCAGCATCGGCACCCCGGCCGCCGCATAGTCGTCCTTGAACTTCATCGCCAGCGCCCAGAAGTGCGGCGGCGTCCAGAAGAACACCACGCCGAACAGCACCAGCGCTGGCCACCCCACCCGGCCGGTCACCGCCGCCCATCCCACCAGGACGGGGAAGCAGCCGGCCGCGCCGCCGATCACGATGTTCGAGGCCGTACGGCGCTTCAGCCCGAGGGTATAGACGAACACGTAGAACAGGATCGCGGCGTCTGCCAGTGCTGCCGCTAGCCAGTTCGCGCCCAGGCCAAGCAGTGCGGTCGCGGCCGCGCCAAGCACTATTCCCGAGGCGAGCGCCTCGGCCGGCCGGATCGCGGCCCGGCCGCCAGGACCACGGCGTGCCACTAGCGGACGCCGCGAGGTCCGCCGCATCACGGCATCGATATCGCGGTCCACGAAGCAGTTGATCGTGTTCGCGCTGCCAGCGGCGAGCGCTCCGCCAACCAGCGTGACAACCATCAGCTCCCAGGAGGGAACGCCCCGGTCTGCCAGGAACATCACCGGCAAGGTAGTCACCAGCAGCAACTCGATGATCCGCGGCTTGGTCAGCAAGAACAGCGACCGGACTATCAGCCAGACTGACCTTCGCCCAGCTGGCACAGCGCGGAAGTCAGTGGCCGACGCGGCTGGCGTCGCCGGGATGCCGGGCAAGGCGCTTGCGGCCTGGGTCACTATCTCGCCTTCGTCTGGTTATTCACCGGCTTGGTTCACTCGCCGGTACTGTCTGCTGCAGGCCCATCCTGCCCGACCTGTCCGGCGGGTTCATCGCCGGCTGGCTCGACATCGGCCGCCTCAGCTGTGCCAGCCTCCTCGGTACCAGCCTCGCCAGTGCCAGTCTCGGTCGTCCCAGCCACAGTTGTGCCAGCCACAGTAGTACCGGCTGCGGCCGTCATGCTCGCCCTGGCCGGCGAATTCGCGGTGATGGGTGCATGACCCGGCACCTTGTGCGGGCTGCGGAATCGCAGGTACAGGGCGCCGGCAACGACGATGAACAGGAGCATAGGGTAAGCAAAGGTCCAGTTGTACCCATGCGGGGTGTTCATCGGGCTGACTGCCGCGAGTAGCCTTCCCAGCACTGCTGCCTCCTGCTGCGAGTTAATGAACTGAGCGCCTCAGCACTACCCGGCTGGCCATGCTGCTGGCGGGCCCTGCATACCGGATAAGGTCCCGGCTAGGTCGGTAACGCAATCAGTGCACCAAGTAGAAGAGCACCCACAAGACGAGCGCCGCTACGGCCATGAAGCTCCAGAACAGGGTAAACCCGCTAACCGACGCCTGGAAGCGCTGCACTACGGCTGCCTCGTCGAAGGTCGGCGGCTGCTCGACGAACGAGATCTCTGGGATCGGCCTGGCCCGCATGACCAGGATCTCCAGCCAGACCATCGTCGCCAGGACCAGCACGGCGAACACCGGCGAGGCCGCCGTGAAAACGCTCGCGAAGCCGCTGGCTCCCGGCTGGAACGGAACGACGGTCAGCTGCCAGATCTGGACGGCGGCAGCGGCCAGGCCAAGCACCAGCGCGACGACGGCCAGGCCGAGCCAGGCACTCCTCTTGCCCGTCTTCAGCAACTGCACTCCAGCGGCCTGGATCACGGCGCTCACCACGATCAGGCCCATGATCAGCGTGCCCTGCCACATCTTGGGCGGCACGAACGGCGGAGAACCATGCACCGGGTACCACAGGCCGTAGGAGTTGATCGAGCGCAGGTAGAAGAACGCGAACACGAAGGCGCCAAGACCGGAAGCCACGATGCCGATCGTGAGCCTGGTGGCTGTCCACACGCCGTTCAGGGCCGCCTCGTGGTAGAACGCAGCCTCCTCCTGCTCCCGGCTCAGGCCTGCCGGGCCGGCCGACATCATCTCAGCCATCTGTCTATGCCTCCGCTCGTGCGGTCTCGGTGCCTGAGAAGGCCGCGGTCAGCACGCCGACCGGCGGATTCAGGTCGGCGACCGGCGGGCTGCCCGGCACTCCGTACTCGTACGGGCCGGACAGCACGACCGGGACGTGCTCGAAGTTGTGGGCCGGCGGCGGCGAAGGAACCTGCCACTCCAGGCCACGAGACTCCCACGGGTTGCCGGTCTCGCGTTCCCTGACGACCACCGTCGACCAGACGAAGTTGATCACGAAGATCAGGATGGACGCGCCGAGGAAGAACGATGAGATGGAGACCCAGTCGTTCAGGGTCTGCAGGTTGCGGGCGTATTCGAAGACCCGGCGCGGCTGGCCGGCCAGGCCGACCGCGAACAGCGGCAGGAAGGTGGAGTTGAAGCCGAGGAACATCAGCCAGAAGTGGACCTTGCCGAGCCGCTGATCCAGCTTGATGCCCAGCATCTTCGGCAGCCAGTAGTAGCAGCCGCCCATGAACGCGAAGATCAGGCCGCCCATGATCGTGTAGTGGAAGTGGGCCATCACGAAGAAGCTGCCGTGCTCGGTGGTGTCCGCTGGCACGTCGGATACGAAGACCCCGGTGATTCCGCCGATCAGGAAGTTGAAGAAGAACGCCAGGCAGAACAGCATCGGGACGGTGAAGCGGATTTTCGCTTTCCACAGGGTGCCCATGGCTACCAGGAAGATGAATCCGGTCGGGATGGAGATCAGCTCCGTAGTCAGCATGAACAGTGGCCGCATGTCCGGGTTGATCCCGCTGTCGAACAGGTGGTGCTGCCAGACGAAGAAGCTCAGCAGCGTGACGCCGATGATGCCAGCCGCCGCCACCTTGTAACCGAACAGCGGCTTGCGGCAGAACACCGGCAGCAGTTCGCAGACGATGCCGAACCCGGGCAGCGCCAGGATGTAGACCTCTGGGTGACCGAAGAACCAGAACAGGTCCTGGTAGAGGTAGGTGCTGCCACCCAGCCGGCTGGTGAAGAACGCGGTCTGCACGGTCCGATCGGTGAGCAGCATGTACATCCCGCCGACCAGGATCGGCGCGGCCAGGGTCATCATCACCGCGGTGCCGAGGATGCCCCAGACGAACATCGGCAGCCTGCTCCAGCGCATGCCGGGCGCGCGGTAGCAGATCACCGTGATCAGGATGTTGAAGCCGGCCAGGATCATCGAGATCCCCATCAGGCCGAACGCGAACGCGTAAGCGTCAGCGCCCTCGGTGTCCTGGACGGAGAGCACCGGATAGCCGGTCCAGCCCATGTGGAAGCCGCCGAGCAGGATCGCAGAGAGCAGGATCAGGAAGGCGACCGGCGTGAGCCAGAAGGACAGCGCCTCGAGCCGCGGGAACGCGACCCGCTTCGCCCCGATCATGAGCGGGATCAGGTAGTTGCCGAACGGGCCGAGGATGACCGAGGTCATCAGCATCATCATCATCGTGCCGTGCTCGCCGACGATCTCGATGTAGACGCTCGAGCTGAAGACGTGGTGTACCGGCGAGAGCAGTTCGGTCCTGATCGCCATCGCGAACAGGCCGGCCGTGCAGAAGTAGATGATCATTCCGACCAGGTACTGGATCCCGACCACCTTGTGGTCGAGGGTGTACCTGAAGTACCTGGCCAGGCCGCGAGAATCCTCGTGCTCAACGTCGTGCAGCGGCCGGCCGACCATCTGCCGCCCTAGGTCGTTGAAGACGCCGAGACCGGCCAGCCAGCCGATGACCATGAAAAGGTAGCCGAGCACGATCGCGAAGTCGTTCGCATCAGCGAAGCCGATCTGCTGGTAGGCAGCCGGTGACCCTGGGCCGGGCACGGCGTAGTAGTTGCCGAGCCAGTGCCCGAACAGGTAGCCGAGCACGGCACCGATCACGGCGGTGTGGAACCCCAGCCGCATCCACCAGGGACGCGCCCCACCCGCTCCAGCGGGGCCCCCGCCGCCTGGATGCTGGATCGTACCCGGCTCTGTCTCGATGGCCATCCGGTCACCTCTTCGTATCAACGGGCGATCATGCGAAATACTGTCTGGCTTACGGCTGAGCAGGATCCGCACCCGGGTAGTAGCCACCACCCGCACCGGTCACGCCCAGCGCCACGAGGACCTTGCTGAGCTGCTGGATCTGAGTCGGGTCATAGGTGGTGTCGTACGCGGGCAGTTGCTGGGTGATACTTGTCAGCTGGGTGCTTGTCGCGGCCGTCCAGGCCTGGAACTGCGCCAGCGTCACCACCCGGCCGTAATCGAACATCGCGCCGTGCCACAGCCCGCAGAGCTCAGCGCAGCGCACCGTGACATTGCCGAGTTGCGCGGCCTTGGTGTAGGCGATGTTGTTGACGCCCGGGTTCGCGTCGGCCTTAACCCCCAGCTGGTAGGCCCAGAAACTGTGGATCACATCGATTGACGTGACGTTGAACTGAATCCACTGGCTCTCCGGCAGGATCAGCGCGGTCGTCTCGAATCCGCCGAACTGCGGGTAGCGGTAGGTGAATTTCCACTGCTGCGCGATGACCTGCACCTGGAGCACCTTGCCGGGCGCCCACGGAGTCTGCTGCTCGGCCGCGGTCGCTGTCGCACCAGGTGGATTCCAGATTGGCGCCGGGCCCTCGCCAGCCCCGGCTCCATGCGAGGTCCACAGCGCGACGGTGCCGTAGACGGCGAGGGCCAGAACCACCACCGTGGTGCCGACGATCCAGATGGTCTGGATCCTGGTGTCGCCGTGAATGGGCGGCCCGTCGGCGTCGTCGCCCTCGCGCTGCCGCCAGACGACCAGCGCATAGCCGAAATAGACCAGCACCAGGACGAGAACCGGCGCTGACATCACTGCCATCAGCTTGATCGCAGTCTGATTTTCGACCGCGGTGGTTGACATCTTTCCCGGTGGCAGATGCGGACCGAGAACGAACCAGATCAGCAGGTCGGCGGCGAGGGCAAGAACGATCCAGAGGAGGAAGATCCGCCGGCCGTGACTGGGCCCGGCCTGGCCTGGCGCCGGGGCCTGCGATTCGGCGGTCATCAGGACACCACCTCCATCTGTCCGGTCATATAGCCGATCGTCTGCATGGGCCCGCCGAACCCGTCGAGGTATCCAAGGCCGCATGGAATTCGGCATTGCCAGAAGTAGTCGCCCGGCGTCGTCGGCGCCTTGAAACTGAAGGTGACCGTCGTGTGCGGCCCCGACGTACATGGCGAGGTCCCGCAGAGGTTGTTATTTGCCGCCAGCGTCGTGGGTGAGGCGACTGGAACGTTCAGGTCGATTCCTGGGATCGAGAACGTGTGCGCCACGGAGCACTGCGCCCAAGAATTCAGTACCGACGTCGCTTTGCCATTTACGTACTCGACGTTGCCGATCGTCCCGGTGACCTTGCCCCAGAACGGGTTACGTAGCGGAGTGCAGCCGTCGTAGCCGAGGATGGTCACGTCGATCGTGGCGCCGGCGGGGACCTTGAAGAGCGTGGTGTGCACCCAGGCGTGGGTGACCGGGTCCTGGATGAAGTAGGAGACCCAGTCCGGCTTGTTCGTGACCGTATTCTGGGCGTCTTCCTGCAGCGTGACACTCACCGTCTGGCCCGGCGTCACCCCGGCGGTGTAGTCCACAACCGGCGGACCGGCGAGGAAAAATTGGATGACGACGAAGATCGCGCCACCGACCACGGCGAGGAAAGCCACGAGCAGGGTTCCCACGCGGACCGGCAGGGACATCAGTCACCACCTCGCTTCTTCGCGGCGCCTAGCGCGCACGACTCGGTCCGGCGAGCGGTGAGAACCTGCGGCGCCGGAAAGCAAACGACTGCACCGATAGTGCGGTGCTCGCTCGGTGACCGCAATAGCTGAGGGCACGGATGACGAAACTGTCATCATCCGGCGCACAATTCGCCGGATCAGCCTGCCACGTTGCCATACCGCCCAGGCTGGCTCGCCGATGGCATGACCGCGGCGGGTGGGTATCCGGTCCTGGCCGGCTCGCCCATGCCATGATCGCGGCGGGCCTGTACCGACCCGGCCGGCCTCGCCGCGCCACGATCGCGGCGGGCTGGCACCGGTCAGGCCGGCTCGTCCGCGCTGCGCTCGCGGCAGGCCGGGTGGCACCGGCCAGGACATTCAGGTCGGCCCGGACGTTAACGCGCGGACGCGCCGCAGCCCCGTCAGCGTACCGGCGCGCAATAACTCGATGTCGCGAGCGCAAGGTCTACTCTGGCCGAGGGGGTGTCCATCTCGCCGTGGCAGTTAAGGCGAACATTATGTGATGTTTGGACTCTTTAGTATTGACTTGAGGGTTGCTACAGGAGTAGACCCAATCCCGAGAACCCGTCCCGCAGCGACGGGCCGGCTCGCCATACCCGCAACCTTGGCCGCCAGGGCCGATGCGGAATGACAGGGGAGCGATGACCGCGGCACGAGAGGATCTTGGGTCGGTCGACCCGTCGTCGGCGTGGCCTGAGTCGGCCGGGTCCGCTGAGTCTGGGATGCCGCGGATCCTTCTCATCGACGACGAGCCGGGAATCCGCAGTTTCGTCAGCAGGGCACTGGAGCAGGCCGGCTATCAGGTCGATGTGGCCGCCGATGCGGCCGACGGCGTGCGGCAGGCTGTCTCGGGCGGCTACGGCCTGGTGATCCTGGATCTGGTCATGCCGGATCTGGACGGCCGCGAAGTGCTCACCGCGATCTTGCATGTTCATCCGGACCAGGCCGTTTTCGTGCTCTCCTGCACCGCGGACGTCGGAACCAAAGTTGAGTGTCTTGAACGTGGTGCGCGCGACTATTTGACCAAGCCGTTCTCGCTCGCCGAACTGATCGCGCGGGTCCGGGCTAGATTGCGCGACACCGCCGGGCGCAGCGAGGTCATCGCGGTCGGCGACCTCGTCCTCGATACCGGCCGGCTAGTGGCCGACAGCGGTGGCGGCCCGGTTGCCCTGACCCGGCTTGAATTCCTGCTGCTCCGAGCGCTGATGGAACATGGCGGTGAATCGGTGGCCAAGAGCGAACTGCTTGCCTCCGTCTGGGGGATCGACTTCGATCCTGGCTCGAACATCGTCGACGTCTGCGTCAGGCGGCTCAGGGCCAAGCTCGGGTTCGCTCTGATAGAGACGGTGCGCGGTGAGGGTTACCGACTCGGGTCCTAAGCGGCAGATGCCGGCCGCGTCCGCAACCGCGCTCGCCGCGGTGCCTGCCAGAGCGCCCGTCGCAGGTACGACACCAGCTAGCATCCTGCCGGTCAGCCTTGAGCCAGAGCTGGCCTGGCTGGTGCTCTGCCTGGCGTGCCTGGTCGCCATCATGATGTTCCCCAGGTGGCAGGCCATTCCGGTCGACGTGATCTGGATCAGCCTGGCGTTGCTTTACGGGTTTCGGCTCTGGCCTAACCGGCGCACGCTCGCGCTGATCGCGACCGCTGCCGCTACCACGGCGGCCGCGATCGGCGATGATGTCGTCCGGCATCTGCGCGTCACTTACTCACTTGAGCAGATCCCGTTGCTGGCCATCATGCTGGTCGCCATGGCATGGCAGGCGCACCGCCGGCTCGTCGCGCGGGAGCGCGCCGAGATAACCGCCGACACCGAGCGGCTGCTGACCGTCCAGCGCCAGTTCCTGCAGGATGCGTCGCACCAGCTGCGGACGCCGATCACGATCGCCCTCGGTCACGCCGAACTGCTCGCCGAGGCGCTGGTCGGTCAGCAGCAGCGCGACATCCATGTGATCGTTGGTGAGCTTGAGCGGCTGAAGAGCCTGAGCGAGCGGCTGCTGATCGTCGCCGCGTCGGAGAACCCGGACTTCCTGATCCGAGAACCAGTAGAACTTGACCTGCTGGCGGCCGAGTTGCTGCACCGATGGCAGCCGACCACGCTGCGGCGCTGGCTGCTCGGCCGGCTGGACGCGGTCCAGGTAATCGCCGACCGGGACCGGCTGAGCCTGGCCCTTGACGCCCTGGTGGAGAACGCGGTCAAACACACCTGCCCCGGCGACGAGATCAAGGTGTCGGTCGTTGACGATGAGCATGGCCGGTTCGCCCGTATCGTGGTCGAGGACAGCGGAGAAGGCATCCCGGACGAGGACCTGCCGCATATCTTTGACCGGTTCAGGACCGCTGCCAGCGTTGGACCGCGGGGCACAGGTCTCGGCCTGGCGCTGGTGCGGGCCATCGCCCGCGGCCACGGTGGAGAGGTGCGCGTGCAGACCGCATTGGGTAAGGGCAGCAGGTTCGAGCTGCTACTCCCGACAGCTGCCGAACCGAGCAGGATCCGGCCAGCCTTGGATCAGGAGGCATGGTGAGCATTCGGCTCGCCGGCCGAAGCCGGCTCAGGACGGCCTTGATCGGCGCCGCCTGCGCGCTGCTTGCGGTTGCCGCGGTCAGTGTCCTGACGGCGGGCAGTTCCGTCCGGCACGCACCGCCGCAGCAGGCCAAGTCGTTCACGCTCGGTCAAGTTGGCGACCCGTCCCGGCCGGTATCACTCGCCGACTACGCGGGCCGACCGGTCATCATCAACTTCTTCGCCTCATGGTGTGACATCTGCCAGCGGGAAACCCCGCTGCTGGCCAGGTTCTACCTGGCACACCAGGGCCGGGTACTGATCATCGGCATCGACGGGAATGACGAGACCAAGGCGGCACTGAAGTTCCTGCACGCCCACGGAGTGACCTATCCGGTCGCCGCTGACCCGACCCTGCGGCTCACCCTCGCGTACGGCGTCGGGGCCGGGTTCCCGCAGACCTTCTTCCTCAACGCCAGGCACCAGATCGTCAGGCACATTCTTGGCGCCGTGACGGCGGCCGAGCTGAACTCTTGGGCGTCGGCGATCCTCGCGCACGGAACGGAGGCTGGTTAGATGCCCGACCGGGCTCCGCCCTATATCCCGCTCCGGACGATCGGCTGGCCATCCCGGCGATCTCCGCGCTGGCTGCTCTCGTCCGGAGTCGTGCTGCTGGTCATTGGGGTCGCCGTCGGCCTGGCGCACCGACCGACCCAGGGCGAGCGGGCGAGCGACCTGCGCAGCGTCCTGGCAACCATGAACGCCGACGTCGGGTCTTGCGCGGCGGGCGTCCGCGAGTCACTCATCGTGCTCAAGGCGATCGACACCGGCACTAGTCACGACCTCGCGACCGCGCTCAGCGAGGTCAACTACGGCGCTAGCAACTGCTCACCGGCCAACAACGAGTTGCTCGACGACCTGACCAGCGCGCAGGTACCCGAATCGCTGAGCAGCTTTCACCTGGAGACCGCGATCACAGACCTGATCACCTGGGCTGCGCCCGACGCCCAGCAGGTCATGACCGATGTCGCCACCGCGCTGACCACGCGCGGCAAGCCGACCGAGTCCGCCAATCTGGCCGCCCTGCGCCAAGCCCTGCACACGCTGGACTTGCAGCGCTCGGCCGTCTACTCGGCGCTGAGACCCGCCATCAGAGCGCTCGCACCGCAGTCGGCACCGCCGGTCCTGCCTGGATAATCCCGGATCGAAAGCACGCCGCCGCACCGCTGACCGGAAAGGAACAACCAGCCCCGATGCCAGGAATGAACAGCGGCCTGAACATCGCCAACCCGATCTTGGTGGCGGCGTTCCGGGCAGCCCTGCTGCATCAGGGGCTCATCGTGCTGCTGATCCTGGCCGTGCTGGCGATTGCGTGGGCCAGCATCAGGGAGTGGCTGCCGCACCTGGCCGGCGCAGGCGGCCGGGTCGCAAGCGGCAGCTCCGCAGCAGACCAGGCCGTCGGCGGCAGCTCCGAAGGCGGCCAGGCCGCGGCGGGCAATTCCGCGGCCAGCCGAGCCGCGGCAAGCGACGCCGCGGGAGGTCGGGCCGGGGCACAACGGACCCGTCCAGCCGAGCCCGCAGGCCGCGCACTGCTGCGGCTCGGATTCGGTCTGCTATGGATCTTCGACGGGATCCTGCAGGCCCAGCCCGCGATGGCGGTGGGACTCCCGTCGAAGGTCATCGAGCCGACCGCGGCAAGCTCGCCCGCCTGGGTCCAGCACCTGGCCAACTGGGCCGGGACCACGTGGTCGTATCACCCGATCCAGGCAAGTGCTTCCGCGGTCTGGATTCAGGTCGGCATCGGCGTCTGGATGGTCACGGCGGCACGTGGCGGGTGGTCGCGGCTGGCGGGTCTGGTCAGCGTGGGCTGGGGCTTGATCGTCTGGGTGTTCGGCGAGGCGTTCGGCGGAATCTTCGCTCCCGGCCTCACCGCGCTCTTCGGCGCACCAGGTGCCGCCCTGTTGTACTGCGTGGCAGGCGGCCTGGTGGCACTGCCGGAGCGGTTCTGGCAGGCGCCAGTGATCGGCCGCCGGATGCTGTCCGGTGCCGGGCTGTTCCTGGTCGGCATGGCAGTGCTCCAGGCCTGGCCAGGTCGCGGTTTCTGGCAGGGCACCACGGCGCACGGCCAGCCAGGCACTCTCACCAGCATGGTCAAGTCGATGGCAAGCACCCCGCAGCCGCGCCTGCTCGCACATTGGGTGCGCGACTTCGGGGCGTTCACGGCCAGTCACGGATTCGGGGTGAACCTGTTCGCGGTGGCCACGCTCGCCACCATCGGCGCAGCGCTGCTTACCCGCCGGCCGCGGCTCGTCCTGCCCGCGATCACAGTTCTTGCACTGCTCGGCCTGGCCGACTGGGTCCTGATCGAGGACCTAGGTTTCCTCGGCGGACTGGGGACCGACCCGAACAGCATGGTTCCGCTGCTGCTTGTGGTCTTCGCTGGTTATCTCGGCATGACCCGGGTGCCGAGCGCGGTGACCGAAACTCAGCCGGTCCCCGTGCAGTCAGACACTGTGCGATCAGACACTGTGCCATCAGACGCTGTGCGGCCAGTGACGGTACAGCCTGCGACGATGCAGTCGGACTGGCGGGCTCGGCTAAGGCCGCAGCGGCTGGTCGCGGCGTTCGCCGCGGCCGGCGCCCAGAGCATCCTGGCCTGCTGGGCCGCCGCCGTGGTGCTGCTCGGCGCGGCGCCGATGGCGCTGGCCCAGACCAACCCGAACGCCGATCCGATCATCGCCCAGGCCATCGGTGGGACAAGTGCACCGCTCAATTCCGCTGCTCCCGACTTCCAGCTGACCGACCAGTACGGCCATCAGGTCTCGCTGGCCAGCCTGCGCGGCAAGGTCATCTTGATGACCTTCCTCGATCCGGTCTGCACCACCGACTGCCCGCTGATCGCACAGGAATTCCGCGCTGCCGACCAGCTACTCGGTGCCAGGTCGTCAGCAGTTCAGCTGGTCGCGGTCGCGGCGAACCCGCTCTACTACACCGCTCCGTACCTCCAGGCGTTCGACCGCCAGGAAGGTCTGACCGGCCTGCGGAACTGGCTCTTCCTGACCGGCACGCTTGCTCAGCTCCGCCAGGTATGGCAGAACTACGGCATCAGCGCGGTCGTGCTGCCCGCCGGTCAGATGATCGGGCACAACGACCTGGCCTTCGTCATCGATCCGGCCGGCCGCCTGCGGAAGGAGCTGGATATAGATCCGGGTCCGGGCACGGCTACGTCGCTTTCATCGTTCGCCGTCGAGCTGTCCCAGGCGGCCGAGCAGGCAATCCCCCCAAGCCGCTCTCCGAGCTGAACGAGGCGCGATGCACTATCTGACCGGCAACTGGTCCTTCGACCCGTTCCTTATCCTGGTCCTTGTCGTGGTGGCCTGGCATGAGGTTGGCCTGGCCAGGCTCGCCCGCCGGTCACGTCCAGAGCGGACCACCCAGCGCCGGCTGCGCTCGCTCTGGTTCTATAGCGGCCTCGCTCTCCTGCTGATCGCGGTCGCGTCACCGATCGACTACTGGGCCGACAGCTACTTCTTCATGCACATGATCCAGCACCTGCTGCTCATGTTCGCGGCGCCGACCATGATCGTCGCCGGGGCTCCGTGGCAGCCGCTGCTCGACGGACTGCCCGGCAGGCTTGGCCGGGATGCCACCAGGGAGGTGCTGACCGGCGGCTGGTCCCGCCCGCTCCGAGCCATCGGCGGCTTCCTGCTCCGGCCCTGGATCGCGATCACCGCATTCAGCGTCGCCATGGTGGCCTGGCACCTGCCTGGGCCGTTTGACCTCGCGGCGCGGAACCAGGCCGTGCACATCTGGCTGATGCACGGCACCTTCTTCGCTGCCGGGGTGCTGTTCTGGCTGCAGTTCATCCCGTCGGCACCGTTCCGGATCAAGATGACGCGCGCCGCCCAGGTCACCGCATTGCTGGTCACCAACGTGATCATGTGGATTCTGGCCATGGCGATGAGCATTCTGACGCAGACCTCGTGGTATTCGGTCTATAACCACATCCCCGGGGTCACCCTGTCTGCCTTCGCTGACCAGCAGATCGGCGCCGCGATCTTGTGGGTCTGCGGCGACTTCTGGGCCGTGCCTGCCATGATCTTCGTCTTCCGCCGCCTGATCAGCGAGGACGGCAATGTCGGTGCCGCGGTCGACCGGATGCTGGGCCGTGGCTCGCGGCGCTACCAGTGGGCCGGACGCCAGTAGCCCGCACGTCCACCAACCTTCACTCATCCGACGCGTGTCGTTGCACGTTCCAGCGCCACCGGTTGGGCATCATGTGACCAGGCCCCTCCAGGTATGAGCTGGAGGGGCCTGAGAAGCCGCTGCCTGGCCCGCGAAGCCGCTGCCTGGCCCGCGAAGCCGCTGCCTGGCCCGCGAAGCCGCTGCCTGGCCCGCGAAGCCGCTGCCTGGCCCGCGAAGCTGGCAGCTTGAGAATCTGCTGCCCGCGCCGGGCCTGGTCAGCCGCCCCAGGTCACCGGAACCCCGTGCGCCGGAGCAGTGCCAAGCCGCCGCCGCACGCCGCCTGGCCAGGTCACCAGTTCCGCTGGCGTTGTCGCGCTGTCTCGGATCAGCTCGAAGGTGAGATGGGCGAACCTCGCCGAGTCGTCCGCCGCCGCGCCAAGGCGGGCTATTCCCGCGGCCAGGGCATCGGCCTCGTCGGTGCTCAGGTACTGATGCATGATCGAGTGCCAGACCACGGTCCAGGTACCCGGTTCAAGGCCAATCCGCGCGATGGTGCGGGAAGCCGGCTCGGTCCGCAGGTCGGCCGGTACGTCGGCGGCCAGGTCAAGCGCACCGCGCAGCCTGGCAAACCGCTCGACCTGATCCGCCCAGACATAAGCGGTGAGCTTGAGCCGCCCGGCAGGCGTGACCGGGTCGATCGGGCTGACGTCCCCGCCGGTTCGCCAGGCTACTTCGATCGGCCGGACGGGAGGTGCCTCGCCGCGCCACCCGCCGATCATCCGGACCGGCGATGACTCCTCGCCGTAGGTGACGCCCGCGCCGGTGATCCTGAACCTGTCGGCGCGCAGGTTCAGCCCGGCGCTCGCGCCGATCTCGACCAGCCGGACCGGCAGATCCGCCTCAGCGAGCAGACTGCAGAGCAGACCGACGAGCACAGCACCGCGGCCAACCTCGTTAGTCTGCGGCGGCTGGTCCAGCCACGCCCGAACCGCGCCGCTGTGCTCGGCGAGAACCTGGCGCAGGGCCGGCCAGGCGCGGGAGCCGTCACTGCCTGGATCGGCGCGACCGCCAGCCGACGGGTAGAACTCGGCAAGCTCGGGTGCCTGGCCGGTCAGGACGAGCGCATGCACGCCACCGAGCATCCGCAGGGCCAGCGCATTCCGGCCCGGCTCGGCGAGGTGGCCATCCAGCACAGCGGCGGTCGGACCGCCAGCCAGCAAGTCGGCAGCCGCGTGCCTGAGCAGCCCAGCGTAGAGCGGGCTGCCGAGCGCGTCGCAGTACACCGCCTGCTGGTTGAGCAGTCGCGCGGCCCGCTGCACGAGCGTCTCCGCCGTGTCCGGTTTTAGCATCTTCGTTCGCCTATTCCCATTACCCTGCCGACGTGGACCTACCTGAACTTAACGTCGGAGCCCCCCCGCTGCGAGCCGTCATGCGCGAGCGCATCGAGGCGCTCGCGCACCGGCCGATCGCCGCCACCGAGAAGGGGTTCGGCGTCATCGCGGCCAGCCAGCTGGTCAGCGCGGCGACGCTCGCCGCACAGCACCCGCCGGCTCTCGGGTCCGACCTCATCATGCCGCTGCTGCTGCTGCGGGACTCCGCCCTCAGGCACAACGCACGCGCCATGGCCGACTGGTGCACCAGCGCCGGTGTCCGCCTCGCGCCGCACGGCAAGACCACAATGGCCCCGCAGCTCTTCGCCCGCCAGCTGGCGGCAGGAGCTTGGGGCATCACCGCGGCGACCATCAGCCAGGCACAGGTCTACCGGGCATTCGGCGTCGACCGAGTCCTGATCGCCAACGAGCTGACCGACCGGGCCGGAATCCGCTGGCTGGCTACCGAGCTAACCGCGGACCCGGAGTGGGAGTGCTACGCCTACGTGGACAGCATCGCCGGAGTCGGGCTGCTCGATGAGGCGCTGCGGGCAGCCGCCGCCTCCCGGCCGCTTCCTGTCCTAGTCGAGCTCGGCTTCCCCGGCGGGCGGACCGGCTGCCGCAGCGTCGCCGAGGCTCTGGTCGTGGCAGCCGCGGTCAGCCAGGCTCCCACCCTCTCACTCGCCGGAGTGGCCGGCTTCGAGGGCGGGCTTGGCACCGATGCCAGTCAATCGACGTTGGACGCCGTTGCCGCTTTCTGTGCTCAGCTACGAACACTGACCCGCCAGCTGCCCGGCGAACCGGCAGTGTCCAGCCGACCGCCTGCGCCCGGCGAACTGCCACCACCGGGCCAGCCACCGCCGGGCCAGCCGCCACTGGGCCAGCCACCACCGGGCCAGCCAGTCCAGGCACCTCCCGGCGGGTCCTGGATCCTCTCGGTCGGCGGCAGTGCGTACTTCGATGTGGTCGTCCGCGAGCTGACCGCGGCCGAAGAACCCGCGCCGACCGTTGTCCTGCGCAGTGGCTGCTACCTGACCCACGATCATGGCGAGTACGCCACCATCGGTCCTGACGCGCGGCAACGCGGACCTGAGCTGATCCCAGCCCTTGAGTTGTGGGCGCCGGTACTCTCCTGCCCCGAGCCTGGACTCGCACTGGCCTGCGCTGGCCGCCGCGACGTCTCCTTCGATAAGGGCCTGCCTGTTCCGCTGCGGGTGCGGCGCCCTGACGGTGAGCTGCTGCCCGCCGACCAGATGACGGTGACCAGGCTGGACGACCAGCATGCCTACTTGCGCCTTCCGGCCGGTGCCGAGCTGGCCCCTGGCGATCTGGTCTGCCTGGGCATCTCGCACCCATGCACCACGTTCGACAAGTGGCGGGTGATCCCGGTAGTCGATGACGACTACCGGGTGATCGACGCGGTGCACACCTTCTTCTGACCCGCCTCCGGAAGCAACGTCTCAGCGGCGTCATATGGCTTGCCCCAGCAGACGCATGGCGATCATCATTGTGAAATGGCCGGACCGGAGAAGTACATCCCCATATCAACGACAGACACTCTTCCGCCAGCCTTTGGGGGAGATCGTCCGGTGACCCGAATGTCACTGACATGGGCAACGGGGCATAGGACATTTGCCGATGCTGAGCAGTGGATCATGAATTCGGCTCGGGAAAACAACTATGATGCGGTTGTCGGTGTCCGTTTCATTGCGGTTCCGTACGTCTCAGCTGATTCGATGGCGGGGGGTCTGGGCGCGAGCGAAACATCCACAGAGTGTCAATGGACGGTCTACGGGACCGCGATCGGATGGCAGTAAGACCGGCTCCCGAATCACCGGCCGCAGCCCGGTAGGTGCATGATCGACTGACTAAACCGTGGGATCATGGAGAACCCGCGGCGCGTTCCCGGAGCGCCTCAACCAGCGCGGGGATGACCTGATGCAGGTCGCCGATCACCGCGTAGTCGGCACGGGCGACGATCGGAGCTTCGGCGTCGGTATTGATCGCGACGATGGTCTTGGCGCCCTGGCAACCCGCCATGTGCTGGATAGCGCCGCTGATCCCGCAGGCCAGGTAGAGCTCGGGGGTAATCTTCGTTCCGGTCTGGCCGACCTGCTGCTGATGCGGCCGCCAGCCCTGACTGGTCACCACCCGTGAAACACCCACCGCCGCGCCAAGCAGCCCAGCCAGTTCCTCGAGCGCGGCGAACCCTTCCGCACCGCCGACTCCGCGTCCGCCGCCAACCACCACCCGGGCAGTGGCCAGCGAGACCCCGGCACTGCGCTCCGCCGACTCGACGGCTCTGACCAACAGGTCGCCATCCTCAAGCTCCGGCTCATATGGCTCCACGCTGGCCTGCGCCGACCCGCCGGCCTCCCGCTCGGCGAGCCCCGGCTCAGCAACCCCAGGCTCAGCAGTCGCGGGCTCAGCAGCGACCGCATCTGCCGCGACGGTGAGCAGCGCAAGAGAGGCATTGAGCACGGCTTCCTCAAGCAGGCTCCCGCCCCAACGCTCCCGCACCAGCCGGACCTCATCGGCTGCGGCTCTGCTGGCCGACACGCAGTTCGCCGCCATCGGCACCCCGGTGATCGCGCCGAGGTGGGCGAGCACTTCGTTGCCGTGATCGGTACTTGCCGCCACCACCGCGGTGGCCTTCCCCGACCCGCCCGCCTGTTCTGGCCCGCCCGGCTGCCCCGGTCCGGTGGCCTGCCCGGACCCACCGACCTGCCTGGACCCGCCCGCCTGTTCTGGCCCGCCGACCTGCTCAGGCCCGCTAGCCGGTCCCACCGGTCCGGGCAGCCGGGCGGCCAGCCCGGCGATGGCGCGCGCCCAAGCCACCGGCGCATAGCCGACCAGCTCTCCCGATCCGATGGCGTAGGCCTTGACAATCCCTGCGATGAACAACTCCGCGGGGTCGATCGCATCAGCCGGGCCGAACCAGGCCGCCGCCAGATCTTCACCGGCCGAAGCTGCCAGCCTGCTGGCAACGGTCACGGCCCGCATCGAGGCGTCGGCTGCGCCGCCGGCGTCGATCTCGATCAGGCAGAGCACCGTCATCGGGACTCCCCAAGGCTGGTGTGAATCCGGCCAGTCACGGCAGCACCCCGAGTCCGTCGAGCAGTTCGACCAGGGCAGGAACGGCGCCGGTCCCGGTGCCGAGTACCTGCGCTCGCTGATGGCTGGTCTCCGGGACTCGTAGCCGTGCCTTGCGCAGCCCGTCGGCGCCCTGGCGCGGTTCGATCCGCTCGATGGCTGCCCGCTTGGCCCGGAGCCTGCCGGGCAGCGACGGGTAGCGCGGTAGGTTGATCCCCTCCTTGACACTGACCACGGCGGGCAGCGGCAGGTCGAAGACCTCCTCGATGCCGCGGTACTCGCGCCGAGCCGTGATCGTGTCCCCCGACCCGATCTGGAGTTTCTTGATCCCGGTCACGCACGGCAGCCCGAGCGCGTGCGCGACCCGCACCGGCACCTGATAACCGCCGGTATCCGCCGCCTCGTTGCCGAACAGCAGCAGGTCGTACTGGCCCCGGACGGCATCGGCGATCGCCGCCGCCGTCGCGATCGGACCCCATTCAACGCCGTCGGTCTCCAGCAGGATCGCCCTGCTGGCACCGAGCGCGAGCATGTCACGCAGCTGTTCGGCAGCCTCTGGCGGCCCGAGAGTAAGCACGGTGACGCCGCCGCCCGCGCCTCCGGCAGCTCCGCTCGACGGCCCGCCCGCACCACCACCCGCCCCACCGGCGCTGCCACCCGGCCCGCCCGCGCCACCACCCGGCCTACCAGCACCACCGCCGAGACGCTCGATGATCTGGACGGCCTCCTCGACGGCGCATTCTTCGTGCGGACTGACCGTGAATCCGGACATCGCCGTATCGATGTCCAGCCCGTCCGGCGTGAGCTTGATCGTGCCGCCCACCATGGGCACCCGCTTGACGCAGACGCAGATATCCATCGTCAGCGCCTGATCCGCTCGTTCGCCGGGTCGAACAGCGGGGTGGACCCGGCGACCGCGACCGTGACCGGGTATTGCTCGCCGAGATACTCGATGGCCAGCCGGTTACCCTCGGCGGCGTGGTCGACCGGCAGGTACGCGAGCAGGATGTGCTTTCCGACCGATGGGCCCGAGCCTGCGCTCGTCACGTACGAGGTGCGGCCCCGCGCGTCCACGAGCACCTCGCCGTCGGCGCTGAGCACCGGCTCCCCGCCCAGCGGGTACCGCAGCTGACCTGAGGCAGACGTATGGTCGTCCACGGTCAGCGTGCAGAGCAGGGCGGCCGGCGGCTGCGCTCGCTGGGCGAGGTAAGCGGCCTTGCCGACGAAGTCCTGCGCCTTGACTGACGGCCGCGCCATCCCGGCCTCGACCAGGCTGAAGTCGGCCGTCAGCTCATTGCCGAACGCCCGGTAACCCTTCTCCAGCCTGCCGGTGGTGCCGTAGACGCCGATCCCGGCCGGGATCAGGCCGGCCGGCTGGCCGGCCGACCAGAGCGTGTCCCAGAGCCTGGCGCCCTGCTCGATCGGCACATATAGCTCCCAGCCGAGCTCGCCCACATACGAGATCCGGGAAGCGAGCACGGTCATGCTGCCGATCTCGATCTCCCGGCAGGTTCCGAAGCCGAAGCCTTCGTGCGTCACGTCGTCGGTGGTGACCAGCTCAAGGATCTGTCTGGCCCGCGGTCCCCAGACGCCGAGCGTGGTCCAGGCCGAGGTGACATCGGTCACCACGGCCCGGCAGTCCGCGGGGATGTGATCACGGATCCATTTGAGATCCATCTGCCCGGTGGCTCCGCCGGTCACCACCCGGAACCGGTCCGCGCCCAGCCGCATGATCGTCAGGTCGCCGCGGAACCCGCCAGCCTCGTCGAGCAGCGAGGTGTACACCACCCGGCCGGGCCGGACGTCCATTTGGGCCACCGCGATGTGCTGCACCGCGGCGAGCGCGCCAGGACCGGCGATGTCGAGGACGGCGAAGGCGCTGAGGTCGACCAGCGCGCACGCGTCCCGCATCGCGAGGTGCTCTGCGTTAATGATCGGGGACCACCAGCGGGACTCCCATTCACCATCCCGTGGCATCAGCTGGCCGGCGTAGCGTTCGAGCAATGGGGCGTTGGATTCATACCAGAACGGCCGCTCCCAGCCGGCGGTCTCGAAGAACACTGCGCCCAGGTCAAGCTCGCGCTGGTAGGCCGGGCTGAGCCGGAGCGGCCGGCCGGACTCCCACTGCTCGGCCGGGTGCACGATCCCGTACATCTTGTTGAAACCCTCGGCCGCTCGCGCGGTGACATGCGCTCTGGTCCGCTGGTGCGGATAGAACCGGGAGATGTCGGCCTCGTGAATGTCGATCTCCGGCGTGCCGCCGGTCATCCGCTCGGCGACCGCGCGGCCGATCCCCGGTCCTTCCTTGATCCAGCTCGCCGCGACCGACCAGAGCCCGGCGACCTCCGGCGTCTCGCCGAGCGCCGGGTGCCCGTCCGGCGTCATCGAGATCAGGCCGTTGATCGCGTACCTGATGCCGGCCCGCTCGTCGCCGAGCAGCTCGGGCATCAGCTCAAGCGCCTGGGCCAGCTGCGGGTCGAAGTCGTCCTGGGTGAAAGGCAGCTCGGTGGGCGACAGCGCTGACTGCTCGATCGACGGAATGGCGTCCGGGTCGACGATGATCGGCCGGTGCGCGTACGAGCCGACTTCCATGTCTCCGCCGTGCTGCCGCTCGTACATGTTGAGGTCCACGTCCCGCACGATCGGGTAGCTGATCTCACCGGGGGTATCGGCGAACAGCGCGATCGGGCCGACGCTGATCATCTGGTGCACGATCGGGGTCAGCGGGATCCTGGCCCCGGCCATCGCGGCGAGCCGCGGCGACCAGACGCCGCAGCAGATCGCGCAGACCTCCGTTTCGATATCACCCCTGGTGGTCCGGACACCGCTGACCCGGCCTTCGGCCGACGTATAGATGCCGAGTATCTCGGTTCCGGCCAGCACCTGCAGCGCGCCGGCGTCCTGGGCGTGCTCGCGCATCAGCGTGCCCGCCCGCAGCGAGTCGACGACGCCCACGGTCGGGAAATGCGCGCCGCCGAGGATCACCGAATCATCAAGGAAAGGGACGAGATCGCGGACCTGAGCCGGGGTCAGCAGCTCAGCCGGTATCTGCCAGGCTCTGGCCGCACTGCACCTGCGCCGCAGCTCGGTCATCCGCTCGGGTGTCCTGGCGACCTCGATCCCCCCGGATTCGATGAAAACGCCGAGGTCCTTGAACTGCTCGGTGCTATCCCTGGTCAGCTCCATCATCATCTTGCTGTACTCGATCGGGAAGATGAAGTTCGACGCGTGCCCGGTCGAGCCGCCGGGATTGGGCATCGGCCCCTTGTCGACCAGCACGAGATCGCGCCAGCCGAGCCTGGCCAGGTGATACGCGAGGCTGTTGCCGACGATCCCAGCGCCGATGATCACGGCGCGGGCCTGATTCGGGATGTCATTCATTCTGCTGGCTCCCCCAGGTCGAGTACGAAAGCTGCTTGTCCCCGGTCAAGTCGGCCCCGCCACCCAGAATGCGGGCAGCGGGGCCGACCTGTCCTGCGCTTCGCGCAGCCGGTTACTCGACCGGGATCTCCTTGTTGATCAAGCCGAGGTCGATCCCCTGCCGCTTGCGCACGATCCGCGCCACCACGTACACGACGATGGCCAGCACGTACAGAGCGAGCATGAAGATCAGTGACGAATGAAGGTTCACGTAGTAGTTGTTATTCGTGAGCCAGAAGTAGAGGTCGAAGACGAGCAGCCCGATCGTGATCCAGCCGGCGACAGGGACGATCTGCACGCCCAAGATCCTGATCTTGCTCGCTGGCGATGCCCGCCAGAGATCCTTCTTGACGAATGGCAGGAGCACCACGGCGATCGCGCTGAAGAGGAACGTCACGGCGATCACCAGGGTCGCGTCGTAGGTGTATTTCACGAACGTCGACCAGTAGGCGTACACAGCGCTCAGGCCCACCGCGGGCAGCAGCATCAGGATCAGCGAGTAGAACGGCACGTTCCGCTTCTCCGACACCTCGGCGGCCCGGTCTGGCAGCACCCGGTCGAAGGCCGCGGCGAAGATGACGCGGGTCGAGGACAGGAAGAGGGTTCCCACCCAGCCGAAGAACCACAGGCTCATCACCAGGATCAGGATGACCTGGAACGCGGTGTTGTGTACCAGCCAGGCGGCGAACAGCACCGGATACGGCCAGATCGGCAGGACTCCCTTGGCGTTGAAGCTCAGCTGGTTTGAGTTCTGGTAGAAGGCCCAGCCGACGGTCTTGTCGATCAGCAGCAAGAAGGCCACGGTCAGGATGACCGTGATCCACAGGCCGCCGAACATGCCTGCGAAAACCCGCTTGAAGTCACTCGCGCCGCGGATCTCGCCGTACAGCGTGGCGCCCCAGTTCGGCCAGAGGATGAAGAACATCATCACCGGCACCAGGAGCATGGTCGGTCCGAGCGGGCCGAACGCGATCTTGGGCGCCACGTAGCCAAGCTTCGCGGCACCGGCCTGAGTGGCCCCATACGCGTTGTTAAGGCCGAAGAGCTTGTGCGTCTCGAGGTTGAACGAGCTGACGAACGCGGCATGGTTGTTGATCAGCAAGAGCACCACAATCACGCCGAAGCCGACCAGCCCGCCGTAGAAGCACCAGCGCTGAATCTTGGCGTAACCAGCCATCCCGATGGATACCAGGACGCCGGCCAGCGCAATGGTGATCAGCGAGACGAGGAAGATCCCGTTGTGTGTACCGAACCAGGCGGCTCCGCCCGTCGGCCAGGTCCACTTAAGCGTTGCCCATAGCGGCTCGAAGAACTGGACGGCGAGGATGTTGCCGTAGATCGGCGCCCACAGCCAGAGGATGAACCACCACCCGGTGGCTGCCATCACGAAGCCGAGACCGCTGCCGAGGATCCGGGTCTGCCAGACGTAGTCGCCGCCGGCCCTCGGGATGGTGACGATGAGGCCCGTATAGGCGACGACCAGGAACGACACCCAGATACCTGAGATCAGCACCGATGTAATCAGCTGTCCCTTGGGAAATGCTGGGGCCGCGAAGGCGAACTCGTAGATCGCGAGCGTGACAAAGTTGGTCGCCAGGCATGCGTAGATCATTGAATCTCGGACTGACCAGCCTCTGACCAGGCCGGTCGCTTTTCTGAGGAAAAGTGTCGGCGCCTCGGCGCCAACGGCTTCTGCAGCCATGTGGAACTCCGCCTCCAGGTTCTTCGATTTGCTCTGACCGGCTGTCAGGCTCGCGGTCCGGGACGGCCGGCCGGTCATGCGAGACCGGCTGTGGCGGTGCCGATCAGCCTAGTCGATGTGGTACGTCACTTTCCTGATACTGTGTCACTTCCTGTACTCCCTGTCGCGCCTGTTGCGCTAAGTCATCCGATGCCCTGTGGCCGACGTTCCGGCCGCCAGCCGTCGCCAGCGCGACGCCGCTGACTAGCCGTTGATCAGCAAGTACCTGCTGACCTTCGCCTTCTTGACGTCAAGGTCGAGCACCGCGCCCTGGAGCACGCCATCGCCATAGACGCTGCCGGGATTGATCGCCAGGGTGCGGCCCATCTTCTTGATGGCGCGGCTCTCGTGGATGTGCCCATGCACGGACAGCATCGGCTGGTGCCTGATGATCGAATCCCGGACCGCAAGCGAGCCCACCGGCTTCATCACCGCGCCGCCATGCATAGGCCGCAGGGTCGCGTCGAGGGCCGGGGCCTCATCGAGCCCGGTGCCGTACGGGGGCGCGTGGAAGTTGAAGATCGCCCGGCCCATGTCGGGCACCCGGCTGGCCACTGCCTCGATCTTGGTGGCGAGCTCGTCTTCCGGCGCCTCGCGGAAGGTGTCCCAGGGCGTCGGATTGGTCCAGCCCATCGATACCAGGCTGAACCCGCCGAGGTCGAGCACCTTGCCCTCGGCGAATGTCACGCACGGCGATGACTCGATGACCTGGTCGATCTCCCAGATGTCATCGTTACCGCCGTTGACGATGCAGCCGATGTCGCCGCCGCGCAGCTTGGTGTCGGCCATGTCAAGCCAGCGGTCCAGCGAATGGATCATCTCGTCGCTGAACCTGCGGTCGACGGCGCCCTCTTCCTCGCTCAGGACCTGCAGCTCGTCCGGCGTGACGATGGCCGGGTAGGAGCCGCGGTTGCGGATCTGGCGCTCCACCTCGGCCAGTTCCTCGCGGGTTTCCATCCGCTGCGACTCACCGCGCAGGGTCACCTGCCAGTACCCCTGATGCGCGACGATCGGGATCATCACCTTGCCAGTGACGTCACCGCCGAGGATCACCACGTCAGCCTTGTAAAAAGCGGCAGCATTAAGGAACTTGCGCCAGCAGATCTCCGACCCATGGATATCTGTGGCAAAGAAGATTTTCATGCAACCTACCCGCCCCTGCCGCGTCACTTACGCAACGGTCTAGCAGTTGGGCTAACCGGGCGTCAAGCGTCGGTTCGGTACAAATGACAGGAGTCGCGTGTTCGCGCTCTGGCCGGTCGGCCTCCTGACCAGCCGGTTCGAGCAGCCACTTCGAGCAACCGCCACCCGTCCGCCGCCGAACGCCGTCCGATTGCCGACCGGACGGGCCCACGGTAGCCGACCTGGTTAGTGGCCGACCTCCTCCGGCAATTCGTACCAGCGCACCTTGTCACCGACGCTGGCCCGCATCCGCCATTTCATGCCCTTCGGAGTCTCGTCGGCCAGTTCGCGCAGCCGAGCCGACTGCGCAAGCGGGTCGAAGGGCATACCTGGCTGAGCCAGCTGCGGATGCTTGCCGAGCAGACCTGGCAGCTTGTCCAGGCTGCCGGTGACCGTCCGCCACCAGCCCCAGTCCGCGGCGACGACCTGGCAGAACCTGTCCACATCGATGCCCAGCCCGGCGCCGGCCGGCCCGAGCGGCATGCAGGACAGCAGCTGAATGATGTCCCTGGCATCTTTCTCGTTCAGCTCGAAGATCTGCAGCTTGGACAGCAGCAGGTCAACCACGTCCACGGTGTGCGGCAACCTGCCGAACCCGGGCCGGAAGTCAAGCGTGTGGCACATCGTCAGCTTGTCGACCATGACGTCGATAGGCCGGCCGGACGGCGCGGTGAAGTACATCTGCCGGTCGCCATTGAGGTTGTTGAACCGGCGGTCAGGCTCGCAGCCGACCCGCTCCAGGTGCGCTGCCACCACCTTGCGCTCTTTGGACAGGCAGGCGAAGTCGACGTCCTGATCGCGGCGGAGCCTGGGCGGGTAGTCCGGGCAGACCACCCGCACGGCCAGTCCGCCAAGCAGCTTGAGCCCGATGCCGGCGTCAACCGCACCCCGCGCGATCAGCATCGCGTCGGTCAGCGGATCCGCCGCCGATCCAGGCTCCGGATGCGGCACCGACCCGTGCTGCCCGACTGGCTGGTTCGCTGCCCCTGCCTGAGGCAGACCCGAAGCTGACATCTCCACAACTACTCCTTGCGCCAAAGTGATGCCAAGTCTAGGGCTATGCCAGGCATTGACCCATTGCCTCTTCTGTTTCCGGTTCGATGGCCCGCCGCCCGCGTTGCGCGGGCCGGGATGCTCGCGGTGCAGGCGTTGCGCAGCCAGCCAGCACCGCGAGCGTGCTGGACAGCGCCCACGTGCGAGGGGGGCTAGGGACTACCGCGCGATCACCTGCAGCGTGGCCAGCGACGGGTCGGCCGCGTAGGCGATCCGGCCGCCCTCGGCCTGCACCTCGCGCAGCGATTCGAGCGCATCCGCGCTGATCAACTCGCCGGGCGCCAGCACCGGCACACCGGGCGGATACGGCGCGATCAGCTCGGCGCTGACCCGGCCGACCGCCGCATCTGCGTCCACTGTCTCGTTCGGCGCGAAGAACGCCTGACGCGGCGAGAGCACCGTCGCGGGGACCACCGTCCACGAGGCCGCCATCGACGGCCGGCGAGGCTCGCCGCGATGCCGCTCGATCGATGCGATCAGGACCTCGGTGAACGCGGCGATCCGTTCTTCGTCGTCGGCGATGGTGGGGATCGGAATGACCGTGTCCCGGTCGGCTGACTCCACGGCCATCCCGGCCGCCACCAGGTCAGCTTCGACCGCGTAGCCATGCGCGCCGGTCCCGGCCAGCAGCACGACCAGCTTGGTGGGCTCGACGCCAGGCCCGTCCAGCACGGCGGCGCCCGGCACCTCCCCGATCCGGCGCTTCGCCGCGGCCACGCCATTAAGCAGGCGCGCGCACAGTTCCTTGCCGTCGCGAGCCAGCAATGCCCTGGCGGCGTCGATGCTGGCCATGATCGAGCCGGCCGGGCTGGTCGTGTGGGTGGCCTCGAACGCCCGGTCCAGCCTGGTCGCGTCCAGCAGCCCGGTCCTGGCCAGCACGATCGCTCCCTGGGAGTAGGCAGGCAGCGCCTTGTGCGCGCTCGTCACCATGGCATCGGCCCCGGCGGCGAGCGCGTGCGCCGGGAGGTCAGGGTGAAATCCCAGGTGCGCCGCCCAGGCCGCGTCGACCAGCAACGGCACCCCCGCCTCGTGCGCGGCGGCCGCGTGCCCGGCCAGATCGCCCGTCGTCCCTACGTATGACGGGTCGCCAAGAAAGACCGCGCAGGCGTCCGGGTGAGCGGCGAGGGCGGCACGCACAGTCTGCACCGCGACCGCCGCTGGCAGGCCGGTGGCCGGGTTCATCTCGGGACGCACCCAGACCGGGCGCAGCCCGGCCAGCACCAGGCCGAGCAGCAGCGACCGGTGCAGGATCCTGGTGACGATGATCTCCCTGCCGTCGGATCCGACCGCCAGCGCCAGCGCCTGGTTGCCATGGGTCGATCCGGCCACGGAGAACCGGCACCAGTCGGCGCCCCACAGCCGGGCAGCCCGCGCCTCCGCATCCGCGCGCGGCACGTCCGCGTGCTTGATCGCGTCAATGCCGCCGTACAGCGGAGCATCGCCAGCTATCACTGCGCCGGTCAGGTCCTGGCGCTGCTTGTGCCCGGGGACGGACATCGGATTCAGCAGCCCGGCTTCGACCGCAGCGGTGAACCGAAGCCAGGCGTCGAGCAGCGGCGCGTCCGAGCGAAGGTCGCGGGGGTCTCGTGGGTCGCGTGGATCAGAAGCGAAGGTCATCGGTCTAGTTTGCTCGACCTGGCCTGGCTGTCTCACCTCAGGTGCAGCCCAGGCCTGGACCGTGAGAGGATCGGGCACTGGACGCCAGGCGCGAGGAGAAGAGAGCCCGCCATGCGAGCAGCGCTCTACGACCGTTACGGGACCGGCCGCGAGGTGCTGCGGATCGAGGACGTCGAGCGGCCGGAACCTGGACCCGGTGAGGTCCGCGTCAAGATCGAGCTCTCCGGCGTCAACCCGACCGACTGGAAGTCCCGCAGCGGATCGACGCCGCGGCCGATCGACGGCTTCCAGATACCGCATCACGACGGAGCCGGCGTCATTGACGCAGTCGGCGAGGGCGTGGATCCCGGCCGCGCCGGGGAGCGGGTCTGGGTCTGGATGGCCGCGGCCGGCCGAAAGTGGGGGACCGCAGCGCAGTGGACCGTCGTCCCGGACCGGCGGGCGGTCCGGCTGCCTGACGGCATCTCCGCCGAGCTCGGCGCAAGCCTGGGCGTGCCGGCCATGACCGCCCACCGGTGCCTGTTCGCCGACGGCCCGGTGGCGGGCAAGACGATTCTGGTGGCCGGCGGCGCTGGCGCGGTCAGCCACTTCGCGATCGAGCTTGCCAAGTACGCCGGTGCCCGGGTTGCCACCACTGTCAGCGGTCCGGCGAAGGCCGAGCTAGCCGCGAAAGCAGGGGCCGACCTGGTGGTGAACTACACCGAATCAGGCGCCGCCGAGCAGATCCGCTCGTTCGGGTTCGTGGACCGGGTAATCGAGCTGGCGCTAGGCGCGAACCTGGGGCTCGACCTCGCGGTTACCGGCCCGGCTAGCCAGATCGTGACCTACGCCGCCGAACGGGCAGATCCGGTCCTGCCGGTTCGGGCCTGCATGAACGCTAACGTGATCCTGCGGTTCGTCCTGCTCTACGGCGTGCCGGCAGATGCGATGGATCGGGCCGCCGCCGATATCACGGCGGCACTGACCAGCGGGGCGCTCAGCGAACTTCCGGCTCATCGGTTCAGCCTGGACGACGTCGCCGCCGCGCAGGAGGCCGTCGAGGCCGGGGCAGTCGGCAAGGTCTTTGTTGTTCCGCCCGACCAGCAGTAGCCGATCGCCCGGAGCCGATCGGCGGGAGCCGATCAGCAGTGGCCGATTGCCAGTAGCCGATCAGCAGTAATTGTTGAATGGGCGGCTGTGCGACCAGACGTCCGTGAACTGCCCACCGGAGACCGCTGAGGGTGCGGTGAGCACCGTACCGCCCGAGTCGCAGTTACTCGTCATGATCCACTTATCGTTAGCCGACGTCAGCTGATATGAGTTTTTATTCTGCCAGAAGAAGTTATTCCAGACGCTCACCGAGCTAAACGGCGGGAGGTACAGGCCCCGCGGTCGCTCTATGACAAAGTTCGCGGCGTCAGTTCCGACGTAAGGCAGCGCATTAGTGAAGGCACTGTATGCGCCAGTCGTCACATTCTCAAGAAAGTAATAGGCCTGGTTGTCGCCCATGTTCCTGGTGTAGACGTAGGCGATCTGGCCCGGCCCGATGGCTGGACCCTCCCAGATCATGTTCTGCGGGTAGTCCTCGGTCCAGAACTTGTACCTGGGCGTGACGGTGGCGATCGAGTCGACGCCTGCCTGCATCAGATTGGCGACCCCGATGCCGGTCCACAGCGACACGGCGGGCGCGGCGTTGTAATTGGTGTAGTTCGGATCGGCTGGCACGGCGGGCTGCACCCACTCCGACTGTGAGGCCGTGAACTGCGCGTTGCCGTAGTCCGATTTCGGGACAACGTGCCCGGCCCAGTTGCCGGAGTAGACCGTACCACGGCGATCCTGGCTGGTTCCGCAGACCGGATCAGGCTGGACGAACGTCCTCGCCTGGCTGATGACGGCCTGCCAGAGTCGGACGGAATCCGGCTGCGACGCGGGCGGCCGGGGCGGGAAGCCGTTGGCTGCAAGCCAGTCTTCGCCAGCCGCGAGCGCGGTCGGCAGGTCGGTCACCGGGGCGAACACGCGCAATGGCTGGCACCAGCTCGCGGGCGATGCCGACAAAGCGGGCCGAGCCGACGAAGCCGGACGAGCCGACGAAGCCGGACGAGCCGACGGCGCCACCAGAAGCGGCGGCAGCGGCGGAGCCCACGACGCGCCGCCGAGCCGAGCGGCTAGCGCTCCAGGACCGCGATTGGTAAAGCCGACGATGCTGGTGATAATCAGTACAGCTGCCGCAGAGCAGGCAAGAAAGCGAGCCCATCGTCGCACAATAATCCCCCTCGAAAGGCGTCGACGGCGTCTCAATATAGCAATCGAGCTATTGCGCGTCCGCAGAATGCGTCAGGCCGCCGAGTTCTCCGCTGATCCATGCCGGTAATACTCTACTTTGGCTGGCGCAAGCGGCTGATTACCCAGGACCAGGTCGGCGGCCTTCTCGGCGATCATCATTACTGGCGCGTAGATATTGCCATTGGTGACATACGGCATCACGGACGCGTCGACGATCCGGAGCCCGTCGACCCTGTGCACGGCCAGGCTGGCCGGGTCAACCACCGCCTGCTGGCCGGTACCCATCGCGCAGGTGCAGGACGGATGGAGCGCCGTCTCACCGTCCCGCCTGACCCAGTCCAGGATCTGCTCGTCCGTCTCGACCTGCGGCCCGGGAGAGAGCTCTCCGGCGTCATAGGGCCCGAGCGCGGGCTGGCCAAGAATGTTCCTGGCCACACGGATCGCTTCCACCCACTCGCGACGATCGGTGTCGGTCGACAGGTAGTTGAATCGCAGAGCCGGGTGGACGGCCGGGTCGGCCGAGACGATCCTGACCGAGCCGCGGGAGTCCGAGTACATCGGCCCGATGTGCACCTGGTAGCCATGCCCGCCGGCCGGGGCCGAGCCGTCGTACCTGATCGCGATCGGCAGGAAGTGGAACATCAGGTTCGGATACCTGACCTCGTCGTTGGACCGGGCGAAGCCCCCGCCTTCGAAATGGTTGGTGGCCCCTGGGCCGCTCCTGGCAAACAGCCACTTGGCACCGATCATCGGCCGGTTGCGCCACTTCAGCGCCGGCGCCATCGACACCGGCTGCTTGCACGCATGCTGGACGTAGACCTCCAGATGGTCCTGCAGGTTCTCCCCCACGCCAGGCAGGTCGGCCACGACCTCGATGCCCAGGTCGCGCAGCAGGTCGGCCGGGCCGACGCCGGAGAGCTGGAGCAGCTGCGGCGAGTTGATCGAGCCGCCGCACAGGATGATCTGCCCGGCGCTGACCTGCTGGGCCGACCCGCCGCCGCGGCGATACTCGACCCCGACGGCACGGGTGCCCTCGAACCGGATCTTCGTGACGAAGGCGCGGCACCGAACCGTGAGGTTGGGCCGGCTCATGACCGGGTGCAGGTAGGCACGGGCCGCACTGAACCGCCGGCCCCGGCTGATGTTCCGATCGAAGGCCGCGAACCCCTCCTGGCGGTAACCGTTCACGTCGCTGGTGAGGCGGTAGCCAGCCTCCTGCACCGCCGCGAAGAACGCGGTGAACAGCGGGTTGGTGGCTGGCCCGCGCTCAAGCACCAGCGGGCCATCGGTGCCGCGGAACTCATCCCCGCCTGCCAGGCAGGTCTCCATTCGCTTGAAGTACGGCAGGCAGTGCGCGTAGTCCCAAGTCTCCATGCCCGGATCGGCGGCCCAGCGCTCGTAGTCCAGCGGATTGCCGCGCTGGAAGATCATCCCGTTGATGCTGCTCGATCCGCCGAGCACCTTGCCGCGGGCGTGATAGATCCGCCGCCCGTTCATGAACGGCTCGGGTTCAGACTCATACCGCCAGTCGTAGAACCTGCTGCCGATCGGGAAGGTCAGCGCGGCCGGCATGTGGATGAAGACATCCCACTTGTAGTCCGGCCGACCCGCCTCGAGCACCAGCACCCGGTTGGCCGGGTCAGCCGAGAGCCGGCTGGCCAGCGCACAGCCCGCCGAGCCACCGCCGATGATGATGAAGTCATACTGCTGGGAGGCCATGATGCTCCTGATCCCATCTGCCCGGTGTATGCGTTCTTTGCACGTTAACGGCTCGCAGCACGCATCTCCAGCGAACGACTGGCGTATCTCGGCAGACGGTAAAGCTCAAGCCGTCGCTCTGCCGGATGGTGTGGCCGTCATCGGGCGCGGGCGCGACCAGATGCCGAGCAGCAGCCAGCCGACGCCGGTGACCGCGACTGCCGTTCCCGTCAGTCCGCTGAGCACCGTCGTAGGACTTCCTAACTTGCTTGAAAGAAATTGTCCAGCCGTATTGAAAGTTAGTTACAGCTAGAACTGTAAAGAGAGCAGGGAGCGCGGCGCCGGGGACGCCACGGGCGTTCGCCGCGCTCGCCGGTCCGCTGGCGCTGCCCAGTATCAGGGCAGCTTATTGGGGGCTTGACGGACGTTTGGCGGACTCGACAAGATCAGCGGATCTGAGCTTCGCTAGCCGGGGATGCGCTGCCGTCCCATATTTCGCGCCCTTCGGCCCACAGCGCACGGACGTGCAAGGCGAACCGGTCAAACACGCCGTCGTCCTGGCGGCGGCGCAGGTGGAAGGCCGGGGAGTCGTGACCTACCAGGTTCGCCAGGTGGGGGGTGACGATCATGTCCTGGTCGAAAATGAACACCGAGAGGGCAATGTGCCGGTCGGAGAACCGCGCCTCGATTCCGTCGGTGCAGCGCAGTCGCTCAAGCTGTTCCAGGGTGACCGCGATCCGGGTGGAGACGGTAAGCGATGTCGCCTCTGCTTCCTCGCGGCGACGGGTGACCTCGCTGCGCGGGTCGCCGACTAGGAAGCGAATCCGGCAGCCCTGCCCGGCCTTGCGCCGCAGTGCGGCGCCGAGGTTGGGCTGCTCGATCCACAGGAAGTAGCTGGTGTAGCCGGCCAGGGTAATTTCGCTGGCAGCGCCGGTGATCAGCTTTCGCCACAGGGATGCGGGGCAGGCTGACCGGTACGGGTAGACAGCGGCGATCTCCCGGTCAGGACCGGTCTTGACCGCCGTGCGGATCGCTTCGGGCCAGAGCACGGCTTCATCAACTCCTAGGGCCTCGCAGGCGGCCCATCGGTGCCGGGGGTGGGGGATGCGGCCGTCTTGTGCTACCCAGCGGCCGACAGTTTTCTCGTCAACCCCGACCTGCCGCGCGAGCGTCTGCTCGGTCATTTTCGCATCGGCCATCGCCTGCCGTAGGGCCACGTTAGGCACAGTCACGGCCCTCCTAGGACGTGTTGGACGTTTGTGTGACTATAACTGAAAACGTCTCCTGCGTTCACGCAACGGCGTACCAACGGCCCAGCGCCTCCGCGACGCTGGGCATGCACCATCCGCAGCGAACGTTGGGGGAAGTCATGGCCGCCGATGCTGACTCGCTCGCCAGCTTGAGCAGCAGCTACCCGGCCTTCTGGTTCAGCCGTGAGACGGTCGGTCGGCACGGTGTCCGCTGGGTGGCCAGACGCAAGGACGGCCTCAGCCCAGGTCTGCATACGGTCATCACCGCGGACTTATCCGAGCTGCATACGGCGCTCGCCAGCCCGGATGGTACCGATCAGGTCCGGTGAGGCCAGCCTGCCGCGGCTGTTCGCGATCATGGCGAGCGGCGGGAGATCGAGCAGGTCGAGCGCGGGATCGATCGGTTGCCTGCCAGCGCGACCAGCAGCTATGCGTTTCGCCTATCCCTCCTGGCGAGTCACGGCGAGGTCTGCGCCCAGCGCTGGCGAGCGGCGTCAAGTGCCTCGGGCGCGAGCACACCGAGGACCCGCAGCCGGGATAGGCCGCCGTCGGGGTAGACGTCAAGCCGTACATGCGTCGCGGGTCGCTGGGACTGGACGATGAACCGGTGCCGGGTGTCCGGCTGAACTCGGGTTCTCGGCGAGCCGGAGCCGCCAGCCTGCGCCCGTGCGGCGGTCATCGCGGTTTGAGGTCTGGCACCCGGCCGCGGCGGAGGATCGTCCTGAGTTGGCGTGAATCCAGGCCAGCCAGGCTGACGACCTCTGCTTCGGAGATCGCGCCGCAGTCCAGCCCGCGACAAAGGTATCCGGCCAGTCCGCGCGCGGTGGCCGGCTCCTCCAGACCGGCAGCCGCCCGCTCGGAATAGGCAAGCAGCCGCTCGCAGGTGGCGGCCAGACCCTCGCGGAAGAAGGCGTAGGTCGCTGCGAAGCGGCTGACGAGCTGCGCGGGATGGCTGTCCCAGCCCTGGTAGAACCCGCGTTCCAGGGATCGCCTGACCAGCCTGGCATGCAGCCGCCAGGCGGCGAGCACCTCGTCCTTGCCGCCCACCGGGAGCACGTTCGACGAACCGTCGGACAGGCGCACCCCGGTACCCGCCGCGGCCACCTGCATGACCGCGCGGGCGTAGTCGGCCGCCGGGTGCTCGATGGACTGGTAGGCAGCCGCGATGCCGAGCGACGCGCTGTAATCGTAAGTCCCGTAATGCAACCCGGTGAGTCGCCAAGGCGCCGCGTGCAGGCACCGCGCGACGGTCGCGGCGCCATCTGGCCCCAGGATGAGCTGCGGCGTCTCAACCTGGATCTCGAAAACGAGCCGCTGCGGGTACACCGGCCCGTAGACCGCCTCCAGCCGCTCGCACAGCACCGCCATCGCGGCCACCTGCGCCGCTGAGGTGACCTTCGGCAGGGTGATCACGAAACCTGGCGGCAGCGGCCGGGCGTTCTCGAGCAAGGTGCCAAGGAAGGCGTTCAGGGTTCTGATCGCACGGTGCCGCGTCTGCGGCTCGAAGCTCTTGCACCGCAGCCCGACAAAGGGTGGCGCCTGGTCCTGGCGGAGCGCAACCGCGAGCGACCTCGCTGCGGTCCTGGCGTGTGCGTCCTCGGTCGCGTCACCGCGGTTCCCGTAGCCGTCCTCGAAGTCGATCCGCAGGTCCTCGACTGGCTCGGCGGCGAGCTTGGCCAGCACCAGCGGACGCACCTGCGCGGCCACGGCGGGTGCGAGCCCCATCGCGTCGGCGAACTCGGCGGGCCCCGGGGCGAACTCCTCGATCGCGGCCAGTGCCTGAATGCCCCATTGGACCGCGGCATCCGGATCGAAGCGGTGCGCCGGAATGTAGACCGTGTGCACCGGCTGGCGACCGAAGTCCTCGCCCGGGTAGGCCGAGGCAAGCTCGGCGTCCGCGACCGCGAGCAACTGGTCGAGTTCATGGGTGACGTGTTCGAGGCCAGCTGCGGCGGCACGGCGAGCGCTCACGTGCTTCCCGTTCCCGTAATGTGCTCCGGTTTCACCGGAACCTGTGCCAGCTCAAGCCCGGTCGCCGCGCGGATCGCCGCCACGATGGCCGGACCCGACGAGATGGTCGGCGGCTCACCCACGCCGCGCACGCCGTACGGCGCGTGCGGGTCGGGGTTTTCGAGCACGTCGATCCGCATCGGCGGGATGTCCAAGATGGTGGGGATCAGGTAGTCGGTGAAGGACGGATTCCGGATCAGTCCGTCGCGGACCTGGATCTCCTCCATGATCGCCAGGCCGAGTCCTTGCGCCGAGCCGCCCTGAATCTGACCCACGACGGCCTGCGGATTGATGGCCCGACCGACATCCTGGGCACAATCCAGCGCGACAACCTTGACCAGGCCGAGCTCGGCATCCACGTCCACGACCGCGCGATGGGCCGCGAACGCATACTGCACGTGCGCGAAGCCCTGGCCGGTTTCCGGGTCGATCGGCTCGGTCGGTCGGTGCCGCCACTGCACGGTTTCCTCGATCACCTCACCGCCAAGGAAGCTGGCAATCGGCCCGAGTGATCCTCCGGCGCCCGCGTAGACCTGACCGTCAGCTAGCCGCAGGCCGACGATTGTCCGGCCGAGCTGGCGCTGGACTAGGCCGAGCAACCGCTCCCTGACCTGCTCGCAGGCCGCCTTGACCGCGCCGCCGGTCAGGTAGGTCTGCCGGGAAGCCGAGGTGGAGCCGGCCGAGCCCACCGCGGTGTCCTTCGGCACTATGACCACCCTGGTCACGCCGAGTTCGGTCCGGCAGATCTGCTGCTCGATGGTGACCAGCCCCTGGCCAACCTCGGCGGCCGCAGTGTGCACGGTGACGACCGGCTCGCCGCCGGATGCCTCAAGCCGTACCCGGGCGGTCGAGTAGTCGTCGTAGCCCTCGGAGAACCCGACGTTCTTGTAGCCGACCGCATAACCGACGCTGCGGACGATGCCCTCGCCATGGGTGGTGTTGCCGACCCCGCCAGGCAGCAGGCGCAGGTCCGGGCTGCCGCCATCCGCGCCGACCGGGAGCGGCATCCGCTGCACCCGGCGCAGCAGTTCGGCCACCGGAGCCGGGCTGTCCACCACCTGCCCGGTCGGGCCCTGGCTGCCCATGCTCATCGCGTTCCAGCAGCGGAACTCGACCGAGTCCATGCCAAGAGCGGCGGCCAGCTTGTCCATCTGGGCCTCGTACCCGAACGCGGCCTGGACCGATCCGAAGCCGCGCATCGCGCCGCATGGCGGATTGTTGGTGTAGACGCCGTAGACGTCGATATGCACATTCGGCACAACATAAGGCCCGGCGCCCATGGTGCCCGCGTTGCCAACCACGGCCGGCGTACTCGACGCGTAGGCGCCGCCGTCCAGGTACATCGCCAGCTTCACGTAGGCCAGCGTGCCGTCACGGTTCACCCCGTGCTCATACCTCATCAGGGCCGGATGCCGGTGCACGTGCCCGAAGAATGACTCTTCCCGGCCGTAGACCATCTTCACCGGCTTGCCCGTGTGCAGCGCCAGCAGGCAGGCGTGCACGTGCATCGACAGGTCCTCCCGGCCGCCGAACGCGCCGCCGACCCCGGCCAGCACCAGGCGCACCCGGTCCGGCGGCAGGCCAAGTGCCGCGCAGACCTGGCGCTGATCCACGTGCAGCCATTGGGTCGAAACGTAAAGGTCGACGCCGCCATCGCCGTCGGGAACGGCCAGTCCAGCCTCCGGGCCGAGGAAAGCCTGGTCCTGCATGCCGATGGTGTAGCTGCCGGTCACCACCACGTCGGCCGGCGGAGCCGGATCGCCCTTGCGGATCTTCAGGTGCCTGACCAGGTTGCCGCCCGGGTGCAACGCGGTCGCCCCTGGATCAAGCGCGGCCTCCGGATCGGTCACCGGCTGCAGTACCTCGTAGTCCACGACGATCTTGCCAGCGGCCCGGCGTGCCACCTCGGGGTGATCGGCAGCGACCAGGGCCACCGGTTCGCCTGCGTACCTGACCACGTCGGCGGCCAGTACCGGCTGGTCGGCATGCTCAAGCCCGTAGGCGTTCTGACCCGGAACGTCATGGCAGGTGAGGACAGCGGATACGCCGCCAGTGGCCAGCGCCTCGCCGATCGAGATGGACCTGATCCTGGCGTGCGGGTGCGGGCTGCGCAGCGTGACGCCCCAGATCATGTCGTCCATCCACAGGTCGCTGCCGTAGGCGAACTGACCGGTCACCTTGAGCGTCCCGTCCGGCCGGCGCGCGCTGCTGCCTACCCCGCCGTGCTCGCCAGCGATCGCGTCAGGCCGGCCAAGCTCGGCCGGCGCGCCGCCGGGCACCCGGGTCGGTAGCCGAGTCGGCGCGGTGCTGCTGCTCATCGCGAGTCCGTCCTCCTGCCCACCGCCAGCCGGATCCACAGTCAAGCTACTCGCGCCGCCTCGTTCCGGGTAGAGCAGCCCGTTGCTCCGGGCCATAGCGGCCGACTATGCCCGGGCCGCACAACCCGCTCACGCCCGGGCGCACAACCCGCCCCGGGACGGATGACTAGCTCGGCAGCCGAGCAGGGTCGATGCGAATGAGCGATACCTGGTCGGCTACCCAGACGGCGCCTGAGGTCACGTAGATCTGCGAGCACGGCTCGCCGCACGAGCTGGACGGGATGCCAGGCACCCGGCCAAGAGGCTTGCCGGTGGCCAAACTGACCCGCAGCACGCCGCTGAACGGGTAGCCATCGGCAAGAAACCACAGCGAGCCCTGGCCGACCGCGAGGAAATTCAGCCCTCCGGCAGACGTCGGGTCGTAGTTCTGGTAGCCGAACGTCTCCGTGACTCGGCCGTTAGCCGGGTCGATCTTGGCGACGCTCTCGTCATTGGTGAGCACCCAGACGGAACCCTCGCTGTACACCATGGACTGTGTGTAGAAGAAGCTGACCGGATAGGCCGGGTAGTTAACTGTCACCGGGCGTACTCGGCCGCCGGCGCCCACCAGCCCGCTGATGCCACCGTTGTCGTCGACGTACCACACTCCCTGAGGTGTGACAGCGACCGCACCGGTCTGGCCGGCAATCGGGCCCGCCTGCCAATTCACCCGTCCGGTATTCGGGTTAATTCGCAGGAAGTCGGCGGCACCTGGACCTTTGATATCGCACTGAGCCCACAGGCTTCCTGCGATGTAGGTCACGTAACTACACTGGCCGGCCGGGAGGTGCAGGGTAGCTTTCACCTTGCCGGTTACCGGGTCAATGCGGACTACCTGCCCCTGTGCCTGGCCTCCGGCCGTGTTCAGCCATACCGCACCGCCACCCGCCGCCACCGTCGTGAATGTATGTCCGAGATCCACCCGTAGTGTGACCCGGTTGGTCCGCAAGTCGATTCTGACCAGCTGATAAGAGGTGTTGGCCACGGGCCCGAAGTCCCGGATTGCCCATACCTGCGCTCCGGCCCCGACCACGTCAACCACACCGGTCAACGGGATGCGGGCGACGATCGCACCGAGGTAGCCGGGCGGGACGACCAGGACCGGAGTTTTACTGTTGCCACCGACGGGTCCGGTCGTCCTAGTACGCGGCAGGACGGCGGGCGCGCCGCCGGTCACCAGCGGGATCGCGATCGCTATCGCTGCGACTGCCGCGAGGGCCACCGACGCCACGCTCAGGCGGCGGTTCCGGCTGGTCCGCGATCGCAGGGCCTGAAACTCTCGCCACCCGCGGCCGGTGTCAATCGGGTGCTCACCGGCCGTCGTGAGCATCCGCCTCAGCCGCCGCTCTAGATCGGTGTCGGTCATGTCGCAGCCCCTTCCGCCGTACTCGCCGATCCGGCTGTGACGGTCACTTCGGCCAGCCGTTCCCGCAGCATCCGCAGTCCCTTGTGGGTCTGGCTCTTCACCGTGCCGACGGAGATGCCAAGTGCGTCCGCGGTCTCCGCCTCCGACAGGCCGAGCAGGTAACGAAGGACGACGCACTCTCGCTTGCGGGCAGGCAGGGCGGCGATCGCCCGGCGCAACTCGATGACGTCGGCCGGATCCGCCGCGGCCCGCGCTGATGGCTCAGCCCGCCCGGCATTCAGTGCGCGCCGTTCGATCACCCGACGCCTGATGGTCTCGCGCGCGGCGTTCACCACCGTGCGCTGCAAGTACATGGGCGCCGCCTGCGGGTCCTTGAGCCAGCGCCAGCGACGCCATAGCCGCAGGTAGGCCTCCTGTGCTAGCTGCTCGGCTAGGTCCCAGTCGCCGACCAGCGCGTACGCGGTCCGAACCAGGCGCGGATAGCAGGCATGGAACAGCGACTCGATCGCCTCGTCGGCGCCGCGCCCGGAATCGGGGCCGCGGCTCACCGCACCGAAGGTGATGATGTCGTCCGGCACTCCCTAAGGATGCACGGTCCGCCGCAAAGGTTGCCGCCGAGCGGGCGCCTGTTGCGGCGACACGGAGCCGGTTCCGCTTGGTTCAGACACTTTAGGCAGCTAGCCGCCCAGTGCCGCCGCGGCACGGCGAGCCGCCGCGCTCGCCGCGCGCTCGTCGACGGACAGCACCTGGTCCCGCTCGACGACGACCTCGCCGTTGACGATCAGCAGCTCAAGCGGGGCGGGAGCGCCGAGCACCAGGGCTGCGACGGGGTCGGCGATGTCCGCGTGCGGCAGCGTGTCCAGCCGCCACAACGCGATATCGGCGAGCTTGCCCGGCTCAAGCGAGCCGATCTCATCCGCACGGCCGAGCAACCTGGCTCCGCCGAGCGTGGCCAGCTCAAGCGACTGGCGCGCGGTCAGCGCCTGCGGGCCGCCGACTGCCCTGGCCATCAGCACCGCCTGATGGACCTCGCGCAGCAGCGAGCTCTCCTCGTTGGACGCCGCGCCATCTACGCCGAGGCCAACCGGCACGCCAGCCTCGATCAGGGCGGCTGTCCGGCAGATCCCGGCGCCCAGCCTGGCGTTCGACGACGGGCAGTGCGCGACGCCGGTCCCGGTAGCCGCCATCCTGGCGATCGCCGCGTCGTCCAGGTGCACCCCGTGCGCCAGCCACACGTCGCTGCCCAGCCAGCCGAGCGAGTCCAGGTACTCGGCCGGCGTGCAGCCGAACCGCTCCGCGCAGAACTCATCCTCGTCGGTGGTCTCGGCCAGGTGGGTATGCAGCCGCACCTGCTGGTCACGGGCAAGTTGCGCGGCCGCGGCCATCAGTTCGCCGGTGACCGAGAACGGCGAGCACGGCGCCACTCCCATCCGCACCATCGCACCAGACGCCGGGTCATGGAACTTCTCGATCGCGGTTTGCGTCGCCGCCATGATGGCGTCGATGTCCTCGACCACCTCGTCCGGCGGAAGCCCGCCGGATGACGCGCCCAGGTCCATCGAGCCCCTGGTCGGGTGGAACCGCAGGCCAACTGCTCGGGCCGCGGCGACCGTGGCGCCGAGAACATCACCGCCGCCGCGGGGGAACACATAGTGGTGGTCGCTGGTCGTCGTGCAGCCCGTCCTGGCCAGCCAGGCGAGCGCCGCCGTGGCCGCATCAGCCACGATCTGCTCATCGATCCGCGCCCAGACCGGATACAGCTCGGTCAGCCAGCCGAACAGGGTTGAATCGATCGCCCGACCCCTGGTGGCCCACTGATACAGGTGATGGTGCGTGTTCACCAGCCCCGGGGTTGCCAGGCAACCCGAGCCGTCGATCACCCGTGCTCCGGCCAGGTCGGCCGGGACCGCTCCGGCTCCGACCGCCGTGATCCGATTCCCGCTCACCGCGACGTGCCCGGCGCCGTACTCGGCCCGCTCTGCGTTCATGGTGAGGACGTGACACCCGTTAATCGAGAGAATTGTCATCGTCAGCCGCCGACCGGCGGATCCGCGGTCCGCTGCGCAGCTGCCAGTCGGGTGGCCGCGAGCCTGACCGCTTCCAGGATCTGCTCGTAGCCGGTGCACCGGCACAGATTGCCGGCCAGCGCCTCACGGATGTCGGCGTCGGAGGGATCAGGGTCGCGCGCGAGCAGGTCGTGCGCGGCGACCAGCAGGCCGGGCGTGCAGAAACCGCACTGCACCGCACCCGCCTCAAGGAACGCCTGCTGGACCGGGTGCAGGGCGGTGCCGCTGGCCAGCCCCTCGACCGTGACGATGTCCCGGCCGTCCGCCTGCCCGGCGGCGACCAGGCAGGCGCAGACCGGAATGCCGTCCAGGTAAACCGTGCACGAGCCGCACTCGCCCTGCTCGCAGGCGTTCTTCGAACCGGGCAGGCCCATCCGCTCGCGAAGCACGAAGAGCAGGCTCTCGCCCGGCCAGACGTCGTCGGCCTGGCGCTCGTCGCCGTTGACTGTCGCTGTGATCCGCATCGCTCACCCTTCCCCGTTGGTCCGCGACCCGCCAGCACAGTAATCGGCCCAGGCCCAGGTCAGCGTGCGGCTGGCCAGTACGCCGAGCGCATGCCGCCGGTAGGCCGCGGTCCCTCGCACGTCGTCGATCGGCCGCGCTGCCGCGCTGACCTGCTTGGCGAACTCGGCAACCACAGACTCGGGCAGCGGGCCGCGCGACTCCCAGAGCCCGGCCTCGTCCAGCGCCGCGGCCAGGAATCGCTCGGCGTCGGGTGCTCGCACCGGGGTCGGCGCGGCCGAGCCGATCCCGGTGCCGATCGCCCTGCGCTCGGGATGCAGCGCCACGCTGAACGCGGCCACCGCGATCACCATCGCGTTCCTGGTACCGATCTTGCTGAACTGTTCGGGACCGGTCGGTCGGCTGATCCAGACCGCCGCGATCAGCTCGTCAGCGGCCAGCGCGTTGCGTTTGACCCCGGTGAAGAAGTCCGGCGCGGCGATCATGCGGGTGCCCCGGATTGAGGCGACCTCGATCTCGGCGGCCGCGGCAAGCAGCGGCGGATGACAGTCGCCGGCCGGCGAGGCCGAGCCAAGGTTGCCGCCGATCGTGCCCCGGTTGCGGATCTGCGGCGAGCCGACCGTCCTGGCCGCCAGGGCCAGGCCAGGCAGGACCGGGCCGAGCTCGCCGATCAGCTCGGTGTAGGTCACTCCGGCGCCGATCCGCAGGCTGCCGTTGACAGTGGTCCAGCCGGTGAGTTCGGCCACTCTGGTCAGGTCGAGCAGTGCCTCGGGGCGGTGGCGGTCGAAGTTCAGCTCCACCATCACATCGGTGCCCCCGGCGATCGGCACCGCCGCCGGATGGGCGGCCCTTGCTGCCAGCGCATCGTCCCAGCTGGTCGGCTGAAGAAATTCCATCAGAACCCTCCGGGCCTCAGCGTCGCACATGGGGCTGGCCCGCCAACAGGCGGCCGGGCCGCTCAGCCGGGTCGGTCAGGCGAAGGTGCCAGGTGACTCCCAGGCCGGGCCCGCCTCCGGCGCGTCGTCCCGCAGCGCGTGTCACGACCGGATCCGGCAGCCGTCCACGCGTGCCGCCCGTCGCCCGTTCGGCTTGGCCGGCCGGTGCAATCATGATCATGGGCTGTTGTCCGCTAGTTTCAGCGGGTTTCAGCCCGTGATCACGCAGAACCGCTCAGGTAGGGAGCCAGGGGCCCGGCTCGTTGGCGAGCCAGCGCAGCATCTGGCCGCGGCTGACCGGGCCGCGAGCTGCCCAGGGTGCGGGCAGGTCGCCTGCCGCAGCCAGTTCACGCTGGATCGGCCGGCTGTTCTCCAGGATGTCAGCGGCCAGGGCGCAGCGGGTCGCCTGCGGGTCGAGCCCGAACAGGTCGGCGGCGTTCAGGCCGAGCACCCTTGCCTTGACCGCATCGGTCAGAGCCGGGTAGCCGTAGCGGTCCTGGTACTCGGCCGAGATCTCGAACGCGCGGAACGCCATGATCTGGGTCTGCGGCGGCCCGTACCAGACGCTGTCGGTACCCCAGAGCACCCGCTGGGTGCCGAGCCGCTTCAGCAGCTTGCCGATCGCATGCGCGGCCTGAGTCGGATCGGTCAGCAGTATTCGCCAGGTGGTTGCGATATCCGCCCACACGTTGCTGTTTGGCGGGACGTGGTAGTCGTCGAGCGCCTTGATCAGCGAGTCGATGCCGACCGGGTCGGCCGGGTTGTAGGGGCCCTCGACATGATCGGGCGTCCAGCCCGCGTGGTAGACGACGAATTGCATATCGGAGAACTGCCTGGAGACGGCGACCATGTCCCTCGGCTGGTTCCAGGTGCTCTCGAAGTTGAGCAGCGGCAGGCCTTTGTGCCCGCACATGATCCTGACGCCCAGGTCATGCGCGTGCTGGACGACTGGCAGGCCGATGGCCGGGTCGTCCAGGTCGAACCCGCGACCGCCCGGCCCCCAGGCCGTGTAGACCTTGAATGTGTCGACCTGTCCGCTCTGCACGGTGTGAGTCATCTCGTCGAGTCTGGCCGAGAGCGAGCCGAAGTTGGGCGCGAGCACATTCTGCAGCAACAGCCGGGACACACCGCCGCGGGTCAGGCTTGCCACCATCTGCCGGGTGCCCTCGGCGTCGGTGAACGGGATCGGATCGTCCGACTCGCCGGTGCTCGGCAAGTCAGACAGGAGCGCCACGGTGGTGTCGCTGGCCAGGAACACATCATGCAGGTACGCACTGCGGTCGACGCAGGTCAGCGGGTTCGAGGCGGTGCAGTCCGGCGGCACCATGTCGAGCACAAGCCGGAGCGTGTCCGGAGCGGTCCGACGCCAGGGCAGGCTTGGCATCACGTGATGGGTGTGGACATCGACGATGAACTCGCCACGGCTTCGAAGCGCATGCTCACAGGCAGGCAGGTTCTCCGGCGGCGGGACGTGATAGCTGCCGCCAGGACTCGGACTGTGCCCGGCTAGTCGCCGGCCCGGGCCGCTGCACGCGGCCAGATTGACCACACCGAGCAGGGCGGCCATCCCGCCAGCGGTCTGCAGGAACCGCCGCCGGTCAAGGCCAAGCCGGTCCGCGGCCGCAGCGGCCCGGTCGAGCACCGCCTCAGCCAGCTGAACGTCCCCAGGACCGGCCGCTGCGGGCAGGAACTCCCCATTGGACACCGGTCCGAGCACCAACGGCAGCGCAATCCGGTCCTCGTCGCGAGCCATGTCCTCACCGCCTTCGAAGCAGCATAAGCGCCGCCTTGCTGGCCGGCGCCGTTGACCAGCGCCTCAGTCTCAGCCATCGGACCGGGCGCGAGGACATCGGACTGAGTGCGGGCGCATCGGACTAGGCGCGAGGACATGGGACTAGGCGCGAGGACATGGGACTAGGCGCGAGGACAAAGGCCATAGTCCGCACCGGTACGTGGGCCGAGATCTAGTTGTGACCTTCAGCACCAATCCTGCGGCAGCGCTGCACCGAACACTCCTCGCGGAACGCGTCCAGGCCAACGACCAAGGAAGAACTCCACCAGGAGGGCTGCCAGATGTCAGCTGCATCACCCAGTTGGGGGCGGTTACCTGATCAGCCAGGCCGAATCCGGCGACCGGCCGCGGACTACCAGCACGGCGCACAGGCCGGGCTGGCTGCGCCGATTTCCGGCCGGACCGGTGCGGTCGGCGCCAGCGGCGCCCGCGTCAGGACGGAGGCGGCGGCATGATCTGGACGACCTCTGATCTCAGCACCCCTCCTGGCGCGGCCGACCTGCTCTGGCCGGCGCTGAGCGCGCCATTCCACGGTGACCTGCCGGTCCGGCTGCGGGCCTGGGACGGCAGCGAGATCGGGCCGCCGGGTCGGCCTACCCTGATCCTGCATGACCGGAAGGCACTGCGCCGCATCTTGTGGCAGCCGGGCGAGCTCGGCATGGCCCGCGCGTACGTCACCGGTGAGCTCGATGTCGATGGCGACCTGACCGAGTGCCTGCGGCTGGTCTGGCAGGCGGCCCGAGCGCACGGCCTGACCGGAGGCAAGCTGTCGGCCGGCGGCTGGATGACCGCCCTGCGGGCTGCCGCCCGGTTTGGCCTCGTCGGTCCGCCACCCGGTCCGCCAGCCAGCGAGGCCAGGATCTCCGGCCGGCCGCGGTCCAGGAACCGCGATCAGGCGATCATCGCCCACCATTACGACGTTCCTGCCGAGTTCTACCAGCTGATCCTCGGTCCGCAGATGGCCCAGTCCGCCGCGTTCTGGGCCCCTAGCTGCCGGACCCTGGCCGATGCGCAGCTGGCCAAGCTCGATCTCATCTGCGCCAAACTCCGCCTAGAGCCCGGCATGCAGCTGCTTGATGTCGGCTGCGGCTGGGGCGCGCTGGCGATTCACGCCGCGCAGAACTACGGTGCGCAGGTCACGGCGATCACGACGGCCCCGGGGCAGGCGGCATTCGTCGCCGATCGCGCGGCCAAGCTCGGGCTTGGATCCCAGCTGACCGTGCGCGAGCAGCATTACCGGGAGATCACCGGGCCGCCGCAAGACGCCGTCGCCTCGACCGAGATGGGCGAGCATCTCGGCAACGCCGACTACCCAGCCTTCTGCGGCTTGCTCCGCGGCCAGCTGCGGCCGGGAGGCCGGCTGCTGATCCAGCAGATGTCCCGTGGGTCGCGTGCTCCGGGCGGCGGCGCCTTCATCGAGCGGTACATCGCGCCTGACCTGCACATGCGACCGGTCGGGGAGACGATCTGCCTGCTGGAGCAGGCCGGTTTCGAGATCAGCAGCCTGCAGGCGATGCGCCAGGATTACGCGAAGACCATCCGGGTTTGGCAGCTCAACCTAGAGCGGCGGTGGGATCAGGCGGTCGCCATCCTGGGGCTGGAGTCGGCCCGGGTCTGGCGGCTCTACCTGGCCTGCGGCGCGCTGGCATTTGAGGAATGCCGGATGGACGTCCATCAGATCCTCGCCGCGCCGCGGTAGGCCGTGCCGCCGACACGCGCATCGGCCGGCCTGGTCGCGGAGTAGCTCATGCGGACGGCAGGCGCCAGCCACGGGGCGGGCGCGGCAAGCCAGGCTGGCTCCCGCCGCCGGCGGCAGGCACCTCGCGGAACTCCTCGTCAGGATCCGCACTGTCCCGTAGCCACGTGATCAGCGAGAAATAGACGACGGGAACGAAAAAGAACCCCGGAATCGCCCACAGCAAGCCAGCAGCTATCTCCTGGTCAGCGACCGTGCCGAGGCCGTGGCCCGGCAGATGCGCGTAAGCGGAGAACCAGGCCGTGCGGGAGAAGCCCATGATGTAGGCGATCGCCCAGATCGTCCACATCGGGATCGCCGCGAAGGCGGCCCGAAGCGGCCGGGAGATCCCGGGCAGCAGCGGTGGTGATTCCACCAGTTCCAGCCACAGGCCGCAGCCGGCCGCGAACAGCGTCACCGCCTCGGCGACGGTCAGGACTGGGTGCCTGGCCATGGCGTTGACCGTAACCGGCAGGCGCCAGGCGATCACGACCGCGATGAAGCCGACCAGGGTCGCCCAAGCCCGCATGGTTCCTGGCCGGTGCGATCGGGTCATGGCGACCCGGTTGGCAACGGAGAGCCCGGCATGCCGCCACGGTGCTCCGATCACCGCCAGCGCGGGAACCACGACCGCGAGCACGGCGAACTGAAGAGACTGCGCGAACACATACCGGCCAGCGGCGCTCGCTGCGGGAGGTAGCAGAACGGCTGCGGCGAGGACCACGGCAAGCAGCGCAAGCCACGGTCGCAACCTGCTGAGTCGGCTGTGCACGGCTACCCGCCATCTGAGGTCGCGCTGACCGGCCCGGCTGCGGGCGGCCGCAGGACCGGCCGGAATTGCTACGTCTGGATTGTCTACGCCGAGTGCTCGCCGCCGTCAAGCCCGCTGGCGGACCACGCGGTCAGGAACGTTACCCGGTCAGGAGCGGTATGCGGCCAGGAACTGGCCGCGGTCAGGAACTGTACGCGGTCAGGACCGCCAGCGGCCGGCCAGGAAGGCCAGTAGGTATACGAGCCCGGCAATCGCCCCAAGCATGGTGTATGGCCATCCGCTCCGGCCATGCGCGATCTCGATCAGAAACCCCACGATGACCGCGACGATGACAGCGAGGCCGGCCAGCGCGGTTGCCCGCAGGTCGATCATCGCCCAGCGTTCGTCGCGACCGTCACCGCGCATGCCGCGGATCGTCTCGCTGCGGCCACCGAACACGAACACCGCGCCGAAAGCGGCCATGATGCCGAATGAGACGGCTCCCTGAACTGGATGGCCGCCCGCCCAGGACGCGCCCCACATGATGAAGCCAAGTGCGACGGCGAATAGCGGCAGAAACCACTTCTGCGTCCACCAGGCCCGCCTGACGGTTTGCATCTGCTGCTCCTTCTGCTCATCCATCGGCTCGTCACCCATCGGCTCGACGATCCGGACGGAACATCTCCTCGACCGCAAGCCCGAAGAACCTCGCGAGATCAATGGCCAGCGGCAGCGAAGGGGTATAACGCCCGGTCTCGATCGAGTTAATGGTCTGCCTGGAGACGCCGAGCGCTTCGGCGAGCTGGCCCTGCGATAGCCCCTTGGCTGCTCGCAGCTCGCGGATCTGATTCCACACACTGTCAAGCTAGCTTGTCATCTCCTAACTTGTCAAGCGAGCTTGTCATGTTACCGAGACGAAGGCGACCGGCTGCCTGCGATCGCCGGAGGAGGAAGATGGGGCCCATGCAACTTCCGGTGATGCCCCCGGTGGCTCCGATGCTGGCGAAGTCGGTCGGCGCGATCCCCGACGGGGCGATGAGCTACGAGCCGAAATGGGACGGCTTCAGGTCGATCATCTTCCGCGATGGCGCCGAGGTGGAGATCGGCAGCCGCAACGAGCGGCCGATGACCCGTTACTTCCCCGAGGTCGTCGCGGCTGCGGTGGCGAGTCTCCCCGAGCGGTGCGTTATCGATGGTGAAATCGTGATCCCTGACGCTGAGGGTCGAAAGCTGGACTTCGAGGCGCTGCTGCAGCGGATCCATCCGGCCGATAGCCGAGTCCGGTTGCTCGCCGAGCAAACCCCGGCCGCCTTCGTCGGGTTCGACCTGCTCGCCCTCGGTGACGTCGACTACACCGAGCAGCCGTTCTCGCTGCGCCGGGCAGCGCTTGAGGACGCGCTGGCCGGTGCCGCGCCCCCGATCTACCTGACGCCGGCCACCTCAGACATCGGACTCGCGCAGGTGTGGTTCAGCCAGTTCGAGGGTGCGGGACTGGACGGCATCATCGCCAAGCCGCTAGACGGCGGATACCTGCCAGACAAGCGGGCCATGTTCAAGATCAAGCATGATCGGACGGCCGACTGCGTGGTGGCCGGATACCGGCTGCACAAGGGCGCCGACGACGCCATCGGATCGCTGCTGCTCGGCCTGTTCAACGAGGCAGGCAACCTAGCCAGCGTCGGAGTGATCGGAGCCTTTCCGCTGGCCAAGCGCCGCGAGCTGTTCACTGAGATGCAGCCGCTTGTCACCACCTTCGATGGCCATCCGTGGAACTGGGCGGAGCAGCATACCGGCGTTCGCAACCCGACCGAGGCGCAGACCAGCCGGTGGAACGCAGGCAAGGACCTGTCGTTCGTGCCGCTTCGGCCCGAGCGGGTGGTCGAGGTCAGGTACGACCATATGGAGGGCACCAGATTCCGGCACACCGCGCAGTTCGTCCGCTGGCGGCCGGACCGCGATCCGGCGTCCTGCGGATTCGAGCAACTCGAGGAGCCGGTGAGCTTCAACCTGGCCGACATCCTGGCCGGCGGATCTCCTAGCCGACCTCGGCCAGCCACATAGCATCGATTGCGTCGCGTGGGCATAAAACGCCCAAATCAGGCGTGATCATGACTGTAATCGAGCATGTGAAATATCGGTGTTCAGCGTCATCCGGCCCGGACTGTCCGATCTGGCCACGGCTCGGGGACACCGCGGCGGCTTCGCAGCTCAGCTTCGTCTTTGGAACTTAGCTTCGCGCGGAGTAAGGAGCGGGAGGGCTAAAGTTTCTGACGTGATGTCGCCTAGGCGGATTGCCGCGATCAGTGTGGTATGCGGCCTTGTTGTCATTGTCGGCGCCATCGTCATCGCGCGCCCGAAGCCTGGTCAGCCGAACGGGCACCCGACCGTCCGGTCACTCGCCACCGTCGTGCCTGGTCACTCGCGGGCTGGCCGGCCAGCCAACCGGTCGGACAGCGAGTCGGGGCGCGGAGTCCACGATGCCTCGGCCCGGTCCGGGATCGGCACGATGGGCAGCTACCCGGTGGCTCACCGGTGGATCACGTTCGTCGAGCCTGCCCACACGGGCCCGACCGGCGAGCTGCTCGGACCGCGTCGCTTGCTGACCCTGATCCGCTATCCGGCTGCTGGCAGCCCAGCCAGCGTGACCCGGTCGGCTCGTGGACCTTTTCCGCTGATCGTGTTCGCGCCGGGATTCATGCAATGCGGCGGCCCGTACACCCAGCTGCTGCAGGCCTGGGCAAGCGCGGGCTATGTCGTCGCGGTAGTGAACTTCCCGCACTCGGACTGCAAGGTGGGCAGTGCCGCCACCGAGGCGGACATGGTGAATCAGCCAGCCGATATGTCTTATGTGATCACCAGGCTGCTGGCACTGAGCGCCGCGGCGCGCGGGCTCTTCTCCGGGCTGCTGAACCGGCACGAGATTGCCGTCTCCGGTCACTCCGACGGTGGCGACACGGTCGCGGCGATCGCGGCTAACTCATGCTGCTTCGACCACCGGATCGTGGCAGTGGCGGTGCTTTCCGGCCAGGAGTGGGCGCCGATGCCAGGCCGCTACTTCGCCAATCGCCCGGTGCCGATGTTGTTCGCGCAGGGCAGCGCCGACGTGATCAACATCCCGGTGAGCAGCCTGCAGATGTACCGCGCCGATCGCTCCCGTGAGCGCTATTACCTGGACCTGTTCGGCGCGAGTCATACCAGGCCATACTGGGGCACCAACCCGGTGGAACGGCTGGTAGCGCGGGTCACCCTGGCCTTCTTCGATCGCTTCGTGCTCGGACAGGTCGCTGCCGGGGCGACGATGAACCGAGACGGTAACGTTCCCGGCCGGGCTGCGCTGGTCAGTGGCGGCCGGCTGCCGCCATGATCATGATCTGAAACCGGTACCGGGCCGGTCCAGCCCGCGCCATCGGGGGCGGACGGCCGTTCCCTTCGCACAGAGAGGCGCAGCATGCAGCCCATGCCCGAGGATTGGAACTCAGCCGTGGCCGTGGTCGCCCATCCGGACGATCTTGAATACGGCGCGGCCGCCGCTGTGGCCCGGTGGACCCGGCAGGGAAAGAAGGTCTCCTACCTGCTGGCCACCCGCGGCGAGGCCGGCATCGCGGGCCAGGCGCCAGCACAAGTCGGGCCGCTGCGCGTGGCCGAGGAGCGGCGTAGCGCCGCCGTTGTCGGAGTCAGCGAGGTTGAGTTCCTCGACCATCCCGACGGCCTGGTGGAGTACGGCGTTCCGCTGCGCCGCGATCTCGCCGCCGCGTTCCGCCGGATGCGGCCAGACGTGGTGGTCACCATGAGCTTCGACCTCACCTGGGGCGAGGACGGCCCGGTGAACCATGCCGACCACCGCGCGGTCGGGCTGGCCGTTCTGGACGCCTGCCGGGATGCCGCGAACGAGTGGGTGTTCCCCGAGTCGGGACCGGCCTGCACGCCGATTAGCTACGCCTATGTGGCGGCCAGCGGCGATCCGACCCACTTCGTTGATGTCACCGACACCATCGACCTCGGAGTCAGCTCGCTGCGCGAGCACCGGGCTTACCTCGACGGCCTCGGCCGCGACTTCGATCCCGACGACTTCCTGCGCAAGATGGCCGGCTTCGTCGGCATGGCAGCGGGCTGTGAGTACGCGGTCGGCCTGCGCCGTTATCCGACCGGCTGACCGCGGCATCGCATCAAGGCGGTACTGGCCCCGCAGCAGGCCGGCCCTGGCCCCGCAGGCCGGCCCTGGCCCCCGGGGCCCGACGCCGCTCGCTCGCTGTCCCGGCGGCGTCAGCCAGCGGCGCGGAGCGCCGGGAGGGCTCGCCAGGCCCGCACCTAGCCGCGCGACTTCGTGGCTGCGCTCAAGTCGCTGGCGTGGTAGCCGGCCAGCAACGACTTCTCTTGCGCGTGCCCGGGGAACATGAAGTAGACCAGTGCCGTTCCGAGCAGCACCGCGAGGATGCCAGCGGCGTAGGCCCAGTGATCGCCGTGCAAGAACGACTCCTTCGCCGCGGCCGTGATCTGACTGGCGTACTGCGGATACCGCTTGGCGATGCCCTCAGCGCCAGCGAACGACTTAGTCAGCTGGCCCTGCACGCTCGTGGTGATCTGCTGGCTGTGCGGTGCCGAGCCGATCGCGGCGGTGATTGAGGCCGCATAGCCGGCCGCGAGCAGCGCGCCGAGGATCGACTGCATGATCGCGCCGCCGAGGTCCCGTTGCAGGTCGGCTGTCGCCGACGCCATCCCGGCGCGCTTGACCGGCACCGAGCCGGTCAGCGAATGCGAAGCCGGGGTGCCCGCGAGCCCGACGCCAGTGCCGATCAGCGCATAGCCGAGGCCAACCTTCCAGTACGCGGTGCCCTCCTTCCAGGTCAGCAGCATCACCAGGAAGGCGAGCAAGACGAAGAAGTAGCCAGCGAGCAGGGTCAGCCTGGAGCCATGGCGTTCGATCAGCCGAGCTGAGTGCGGCGCTACGCCGATCATGAATGCCGCAGCGGGAATGATCGCCAGCCCGGCCTGGAACGGCGAGTAGCCGAGCACGTTCTGCATGAATTGCTGCCCGACGAACATCCCGCCCATCAGCGAGCCGAATACGACGATGCCAGCGCACGCCGCCACCCAGAAGATGCGCCGCCCGGCGACCCGCAGGTCGTAGAGCGGTGCCGCCGCGTGCCGCTGTCTGACGGCGAACGCGATCAGCGCCGCCAGGGCGACCACGCCGAGCCCGATCACGGCTGTGCCCAGGTCGGGAACGGGCGCCAGGTTGATCATGAGGATCAGTGCGGCCACCAGCAGCACCGACAGCACGCCGCCGAGGTTGTCCACCCGGCCGGTCGTCTCGTTCACGTGGGCCGGCACGAAGAACAGGGCGAGCGCGGCGGCGATGACCGCCAGCGGCAGCGTGATGATGAAGACCGATCCCCACCAGAAGGTCGCGAGCAGGGTGCCGGCGATCAGCGGGCCCAGGGCGGTGCTCGCGCCTCCGATGGCCGACCACAGCGCGATCGATGAGGTCCTGGCCGGCCCCGACCAGAGCGCGGTGATCAGCGCGAGCGTCGTCGGGAAGGCCATGCCCGCCGCGATGCCGCCGAGAACACGGGCCGCGAAGAGCACGCCGATCGATGGCGCGAACGCCGCCAGCAGGCAGGCCGGGATCGACAGCAGCGTTCCCGAGATCAGCATCATCTTGCGGCCGTAACGGTCGCCGACCGCGCCCAGATACAGGACGGAGCCGGCCAGCCCGAGCGAGAAGCCGACCGCCACCAGGTTGAGCGTGACCTGACCGGCGTTGAATGCCTTGCCGATGTCCGGCAGCGCCACGCTCGCGACCAGCAAGTTAAGATTCGCGACCGCCGCGACCAGGATCAGAGCCGTCAGTACCAGTCCCGGCCGTACCGGCGCGGTCGAGCTGCTGCCCCGCGCGGACGAGGTGCCATCCCGCGCCTGCTGACCTCTGCCGGACTTCGCAAAACTCACGAGCTTCACGAACTTCCCCCCGAATGATCCCCCAGGTACTGCGCGTCCTCCGGTATCTCCCCCCGCCACGGCCAGCTATCGCAGCTGACAGCCACCAAACCACGTGCGGCCGGGACTGATCGCGGGGTACGCGGTCAGGAACGGCGGCCGGGCCGCGCCGCGTGGTCGGTCAGGGCCGGCCCGGGACGAGATCCGCCAGCGCGGTACCAAGCCGGTCGAGCGGGCCTGCGATCCAGGGCAGCCGCAATGGCTCGGCGCTGGCCAGCGCCTCCAGCCGCCGCTGGTCGTCACCGCCGGTCAGCATGCCGGTGCAAACTCGCAGCGTCAGCGAGTCGGGCCGCTCACCGAACGCGCTGCCTGGCAGCACAGCCACGCCGTACCGGTTAAGCAGCAGGTCGGCTAGCTCCGACCCGGTCCGAACCCCGTGAGCCGCGGCCAACTGGTCCCGATCCGGCTCGAAGTCCGGGTATAGGTAGAACGCCGCCTGCGGCGCGGCGACGCGGGCACCCGCGGCAGTGAACAAGCCAGCCACCGCGGTAGTGATCGACTCGTAGAGCCGGCGCGCGCCCGCCACATACGCCACTAGATCGTCCGGCTCGTCCAGCGCCTGCGCCGCGGCGAACTGCACCGGCTGGGCGACCCCGGACCAGATCTCGCTCGCCGCGGACAGCATGCGCGCGCTCAGCCTGCTGCCGATTTCACCATCGGGCAGCCGGGTGAACCCGATCCGCCAACCGCCCAGAGCCAGGCTCTTGCTGAGCCCGCTGGTGATCACCACCCGCTCCGGGGCGAACTCGGCCGGGCTGCGGAACGGGTCACGGTAGACCAGATCCCGGTAGATCTCATCAGAGATGACCACCAGGTCGAGGTCACGCGCTATCGCGCAGAAGAGGTCGATCGTCCTGGCCGAGGCCATCGTGCCGGTGGGATTGTCGGGAACCGTCGCAATGACCGCACGCACGTCACGTCCGCTCGCCCGGGCCCGCCGAACCGACTCGGCGAGCTGGTCGGGCGCCGGAACGCCACCCTCGCCAGGCTGGGCCGGCACGTAGATCGGCCGGTTGCCGAGCATCCTGATCTGGGCGGCATAGCTGACCCAGCTCGGTCGCGCCACGACCACATCGCCGCCGATCGCCTGCACCGCGGCGTAAAGCAGCGCCTTGCTGCCCGGTCCGGCGAGCACCTGGTCCTGATCGGTCTGCAGCCCGCGGCGGCGCCAGTACCCGGCTGCCGCCTGGCGCAGCTCGTCTGATCCGGCCACCGAGCCGTAGCCGTTCCGCTCGGCGGCAGCAGCGATAGCCTGCCGGAGCAGCGGATGGACCGGGATTCCCGCCTGCCCGAACCCAAGCGGCAACACGTCGACGCCCTGGGCACGCAACCGCCGGGCGGTCTCGTCGGCCGCCAGGGTGGCCGATACCGACACGACGCCTCCCGATTAGTGACTTGTGGCTGCCTGAGATACGGTTCCAGCCGTCCGATCGGCGGGTCCGAACGGCCGACGGCTGGGCACTAGTGCATTATCGACCTGCTGCGCTAATGGCCGGGCTCATGCTCACCGCGCTCGGCGCCAGTGCTCGTCGCCTCGGGTGTGCCTGGCGGGTCGGCCTGATCGGTCCGGCCGACCCCGGCCGACCCCGGCGGTGCCCGGCGGGTCGGCATGATCGGGCCGGCCGACCTCGGCATTGCCCGCCGAATCGGCGTGATCGGGCCGGTCCGCCCGGGCGACCAGCAGATCGAGCAGCCCGCCGCCGCGTACGCCGAGCAGTTCCCAGGACCGGGCGATGCCGACAGCGAAGAAGATCATGACGAGCGTCGCCCCGGCCCGCTGGGCTTGCTGGCTGCTCGTCGCGGTAAAGGCGAGCACGGTCTGCAAGCCGTAGAGTGCCACGATCAGCGGCAGCAAGAACGGCCAGCGGTGGCTGAGCCGCTGCCGGGACCTGGCTCGCCACAACCTGGCGGTGAGACTGGCGGTGCTGGTCAGGCCGAGCAGCCCGAGGATAAGGTTCGCCTTCGGAATGCTGTTTCCTGGGACGAGCGCGGTAGCGGCCACCGACTGCCGCTCCAGCGACATGCGCGATCCCGCCTCGCGTTCCGCGCGGACGATGATCAGCAAGGGCTGGCGGCGGTACGCGGCTCTCTTCTGACCGCGGCCACGTGCAGCCGCAGGGAGGTCTTCGGGTGGCCCAGTTCCAGCCGAGCCGGACGGCGATCGGCGCGGCGCTGCACCGGGCCGCGCACCAGATCCTGGACCGGCCGCCGGTGCTCGATGATCCGCTGGCCGTACGGATCATCGGCGCGCAGGCCGAGCAGGCGCTGCGCGAGGAGCGCGATCCGCGAGTGACCCAGGTCGGCCTGCGGGCGTTCATCGCCGCCCGCAGCAGGCTGGCCGAGGACCGGGTGGCGCAGGCATACCGCCGCGGCGTGCGCCAGTACGTGCTCCTCGGCGCCGGACTCGACACCTTCGGCTATCGCAATGACCACGCTGACCTGAAGGTATTCGAGGTCGACCAGCCAGCCACGCAGCACGACAAGCGCGCGCGGCTGGCAGCCGCCGGAATCGATGTCCCCGCGTCGCTGACCTTCGCCGCCGTGGACTTCGAGCGGGAAACCCTGGCCGCTGGTCTGGCCAGGGCGGGCTTCGATCTGACCGCACCCGCGCAGTTCGCCATGCTCGGCGTCAGCATGTACCTCACCGCTGACGCGGTGTCCGGCACGCTTTCCTTCATCGCCGGACGGCCGGCCGGGACCGAGGTCGTCTTCGACTACGCCACTCCACCCCAGCGGCTGGACCACGGGCAGCGCACCGCGGCGCAGGCGCTAAGCGCTCGCGTCGCGGCCGCCGGCGAGCCGTTCACCACTACCTTCGAGGCCGCTGAGCTGGGCCGACGGCTGCGCGAACTCGGCTTCACCCGGATCGAGGACCTGGACCTGCACGCGCTCAACGCCAGCTACTTCGCCGACCGCCAGGACGGACTCAGGTTGCGCGGCGCCGCCAGGATCAGCATTGCCGGGGTGTGACACCGCCAGCCGGAGGCCGGGACGAGACGGCCTGACACCCCTCGGCCGCCGGGAAACGCAGTCCGCCGAACCTATTTGTTAATAATGAAGAATGAAATAAATGAAATAAGAGATTTCTGCTGCTAACTCTGATATATATAACGATCGGCACCGAGGTGCGACAGGCGATTAAACCGGAGGATCCGTGCGAACTGCATCGCTCACCAGACAGGCAGTAGTGGTCGCTGCGGTTGCCGCCGTTGGCGCGCTCGGTGCCGCGGTGCCGACGGCAGCCTCGGCCGCGACCGGACGCGCCAGAGCGAGCATACTCGCACCGCGCCAGCCCCGGCCGTCCGGCCTCGTCACCGCGCCTCGCGCGGCGCGGCTGCCGGTCGGCGAGCAGCATGTCTGCCCGGCACCGACCCGGCCCGGCCAGATGGAGTGCATGTCGATCATCAGCAACTTGGTCGGTGGCGCCGCGATCGGCCCGGCGGTGACCGTACGCGGCTACGGACCCGCCGACCTGCGCAGCGCCTACCAGATCGCGTCCGCGGCCCGAGCCGGGCGCGGCAGGACCATCGCGATCGTGGACGCGTTCAGCGACCCGAAGGCCGCGTCGGACCTGGCCAGCTACCGTGCCCACTTCAGGCTGGGTGCCTGCACGAAGGCCAATCGCTGCCTGCGGATCGTGAACGAGCGCGGCCGGATCTCCCCGCTGCCTCCGGCGAACGCGAACTGGGCTGGCGAGGAGTCGCTGGACCTGGACATGGTCTCGGCGGTCTGCCCGAAGTGCGACATCGTGCTGGTCGAGGCGAGCAGCTCCTCCACGCTGGACCTCGGCATCGCCGAGAACACCGCCGTGGCCATGGGTGCCAGGTATGTGTCCAACAGCTGGAGCGGCGGCGAGTTCCTCGGACAGGACCTGTTCGACCATTACTTCAACCACCCCGGCGACGTGATCGACTTCGCCTCAGGGGACTTCGGCTACGGCCCCGCTTACCCGACCGACCTGCAGTACGTGACCGCGATCGGCGGCACCACGCTGCGGCACGCCCGCGATCGACGCGGCTGGACCGAGACGGTCTGGGGCTCAAGCTCACCGCCAGGTGCGGAAGGGACCGGCTCCGGCTGCTCGACCGTGGAGCCGAAGCCGTCCTGGCAGCGGGTGGACGCCACCACGCCGAACGGCTGCCTGAACCGGACCGAGAATGATGTGGCCGCGGTCGCGAATCCCAGCACCGGGGTGGCCGTCTTCGACACCTACCGCAGCGGGGGCAGCTGGCTCCAGTTCGGCGGCACCAGCGTGGCGACCCCGATCATCACCGCCATCTACGCGCTGGCCGGGCAGCCGGCCCGCGGCAGCTACCCGGCCGAGTTCCCTTACCTGCACGGCCGGCATCTCTTTGACGTGACATCCGGAGCCAACGGCAGCTGCGAGAGCAACCGGCGGTACCTGTGCCACGGCGTCCGTGGTTACGACGGCCCCACCGGCCTGGGCACCCCCAACGGCACCGGCGCCTTCACCGACGGCTCGGCCCATCTGGTGACCCTGATCGACCCTGGCACCCAGGACCGGCAGGCCGGCACCGCCTTCTCGCTCCAGATCACCGGCCTGGACACCGCGCGAGCCAGCTCGCTCAGCTACCGTGCCGCCGGCCTGCCTGCCGGTCTGTCCATCGGCGCGGTGCCGCACTCGACCAACGGCCGGATCACCGGCACCCTGCCCGGGTCGGCAGGCACGTTCCACGTCGTCGTCACAGCCAAGGACGGCAGGGCGGCCGGCACCACGTACTTCACCATCGTCACGACACCGAACCTGACCGCGGCGACGCCGTCGGCCGGGCCCCTCGCACTGACATCCACGAGCTTGTGCCTGGACGACAATGGCGGGACGGCCGGGAGCTCGGTCCTGGTCCAGCTGTGCAACGCCTCGTCCGCTCAGAACTGGGCGGACAAGTCCGATGGCAAGCCCGATGACATCGGCGTGCTGACCATCAACGGCCTGTGCCTGGCGATCTCGGGATCCCATGGAGTGCTGGCCACGTGCAACGCAGGATCGGCGGCCCAGCAGTGGGCATACCCGGCGATTGGCCTGCTCGGGCCGCTGCTTGAGAATCCGGCCACAGGCGGCTGCCTGGCGTCGAAGAGCCTGAGCGCAGGTGCCCAGGTCGGCCTGTCCGCCTGCAACAGCAGTTCCGCGGAGTCCTGGGAACTGCCGTCCGCGGCGCTCATCTCCGGGGTGGCCGCTACTTGCCTCGATGATCCCGGTAACAGCGGCGTGCAGGGGACTCAGGTCAAGATCGCTACCTGCGTGACGGCTGAGGCGGAGCAGCAGTTCCTGGTTCGGCCGGACGGCCTGATCCAGGGGCCCAACGGCTCGCTGTGCCTGAGCACCAACGGCAGCCAGTTCGACGGTACCCGCGTCACCATCGAGAGCTGCAATAACACCGATCCGAGTCAGTTCTGGCTGCTGGCTCCCAATGGCGAGATCATCAACGCCAGCTCAGGCCGCTGCCTGGCCGACCCCGGCAATGCCGGGGTGGGGACCGGACTGGTGCAGGAGGACTGTTACGGGCAGGCCGGCGAGGTCTGGGCGATCAACTAGCGGTACTGCTGGTTCGGCGCGGAGTTCGGCACGCTGGCGGGTAGTTCGGCGCGCTGGCGGGTCTTCTGGCTGACCTCGCTGGCGCGGCGGCCGTTCCGCGACCGGGACACTGGGCTGATTTGCCAGGCATTTTGTCTACGGTGGACGGCATGAACCTAGTCTGGGCCGCTTCGGGCGCCGTTATCGGCCTGCCGGCCGGCACAACCCTGCGCGGACCGGTCTTCCGGTTATCAGTGCGCAGCGGCGAGCCGGAGGCGTCGGCCTGTCCGCTGTGTGCCGCCCCAGTGCCTGCATGGCCGGTGCTGCGGTGTCGTTATTGCGCTCGCTGGTTCAGCACCCCGGCGGCCTTGGAACTGATCACCGCTGCCGTCCTGGCGCTCCTGCTCGGCCGGTTCGGCGGAGAGCCAGACGCAGCGGCGTTCGTTCTGCTCGGCGCGCTCGGTGTGGCGCTGGCCGTGATCGACGTCCTGGTTCAGCGGCTTCCTGACCGGCTCACCCTGCCCGCCTATCCGGCGCTGATCATCCTGCTCGGCCTGGCCGCACTGGCCGGGCACGACGGCGTGGCGCTGGTGCGGGCGCTGCTTGGCGGCCTCGCCCTGGCGGGCGGCTACCTGCTGCTTGCCATGCTGAGCGCGGGGCAGCTCGGCGGTGGCGACATCAAGCTGGCCGGCCTGGTCGGCCTGATCCTGGGCTGGCTGGGCTGGCGCAGCCTCTTCATCGGGGCCAGCCTCGGTTTCGTGCTCGGCGCGATCGTCGGGCTCGCGCTGCTGGCGGTCCGCCGGGTCACCCTGCGCAGCTCGGTCAGCTTCGGGCCGTACCTGCTCGGCGGTGCCCTGCTCGCGATCCTGCTCAGCGGCCAGTAGCCGCACCAGCGGCTGGCCGCCGACAGCGAGCATGAGATCTGGCTGCTGAGCTGGCTGCCCGGGCAGCGGACGGGCTTCCATGATCACGGCAGCTCGGCAGGCGCGTTGCAGTGGCGCTCGGCAAGAGGCCCGGCGGGCGCTCGATCGATGAGATCCTCGGCAGCGCTCGGCAGCGACTGGTCCGGCTGAACCCGCAAACCGCGGCTGCCGCCCTGCGCGATGGCGCCATCATCGTCGACATCCGCCCGCAGGCACAGCAGGCGGCCGAAGGCAGCGTGCCCTGCCGCCGCGCGATCGGGCCGGCCAGCTCGGTACTGTTGGCTGCGCAGTCCAAGGGCCAGGCACAGACCGAAGGCCGGTGGCATGTCGACGCTAGACTCGCGAGTCCTTCACCTCGCGCGGCATGGCCATGCTGAAGCCGACGGACGGCTGAGCGAGACCGGCCGGCAGCAGGCGGATCTGCTGGGCCGGCGGCTCGGCGAGATCCCGCTCTCGGCGGTCCATTACAGCCCGGTGCCTCGGGCCGCCGAGACCGCCGAGCGCGTGCTTCGGTGCCTGCCCGGAGTCCCAGGCCATCAGTCAGAGATCGTGGGCGACTACCCGCCTCCGGTGGGCCAGCAGCACCTGCCACCTGCGTACGCCCGGTTCCTCGCTGCCTATTCGGCGGCTGAGCGGGAAGCCGGCGCTGTCCTGGCCGCTGCGGCGCTGGATCGCTTCGCCAGGCCAGCACCGGACGACCTGCGTGAGCTCATCATCACGCACAATCTGCTGATCGGCTGGTTCGTCCGGGACGCGCTCGGCGCGCCGGACTGGCGCTGGCTCGGCCTGAACCAGTGCAATGGCGCGCTCACGACGATCAGGTACAGCCCGGATCACCCGCCCGCGCTGGTTACCTTCAACGACATGTGCCATCTGCCCGCCGACCTGCGCTGGACCGGATTCCCGCCGGACTTGCGCGGCTGAGCGGCAGGGCGATGGCCCGCTTCCTGGCTGCTTGCTGTCCGCTGTCTGTCCGCTCTAAGCCGACCGGACGCCAGAGATAAGGCATCCTCCCGATGCGGCGCCTGGTGTCTTACGACGAATCTGTAGTCATGCCGAACAGCACCTGCTGATCAGCTAAACACCGGAGGTTGCAGTGCATCCGTATTACATGTCGCAGCTCGCGTCCGAGCATGTCAGGGACATGCGGAGGCAAGCAGCAGCGGCGCGGTGTGCCCGCCTGGCACGCCGCGCCCTGCGCGGCCCAGGTCTCCCGGCCGCTGACGGCTACCTGATGCAGCCATGCATGCAGGTTGGCGCGGTAACCATGAGCGCGCATGCCAGCTGAGCCAGTGCTCAGCGTCGCTGCGCGGCCGGCATTCCCAGACCCTGGCGGTGCGCGATCGCGGCCGCCTCGGTCCGGCTGCCCGCGTTCAGCTTGGCCAGGATGTTCGAGACATGCACGCTGGCCGTCTTGGGGGAGATGAACAGCTCGGCGCCAATCTCCTTGTTACTGTGCCCGGCCGCGAGCAATTGCAGGACCTCAAGCTCCCGCTCGGTGAGCCCGGCCAGCGGACCTCGGCCGTCTGGTCCCGACCATGCCGTCCGACCCGACTGTCCTGATGGCTGGTTCGATCCGCTTGCTGGACTGCCCACCCTGGCACGGCGGCCAAGATCGGCTAGGGCTGCCTGCAGGGGAGCCGCTCTGAGCTGGTCGGCCGACGCCGCGGCGAGTAGCCACTCTCGCCGGGCCGCGTCGCGATCCCCCGCCTCAGCCAGCGCCTCGGCAAGCCGCCAGCGCGCACGAGCGGCCTCATAGACAAATCCAGCGCCAAACGCATCGACCACCGCTTGCCACGCCACCGGATCGTTATCGCCGCTGGCGCGAAGCCACTCCGCCTCGGCACGGGCCAGCCAGCCTCGGCCGTCGACGCCGAGCTCGTGGCCAGGAGAGCGTCGGCTGGCGGCACCGTCGCGCGCGGTCTGCAGCATCGCGCGAGCCGCTTCGACCGCCGATTCCGCACGCTGTGCCTGACCTGCGGCCCGTGCACCGGCAGCGATGTCGGCCAGCGCGCCAAGCCCGACGGCCGCGACGCGGATGACATGTGGACCGCGGTGGCCTTCGTCCCACGCCTCGGCCGCGCGGAGCGTCGCCTCGATCTCGGCGACAGCGCCGACCGCATCGCCCTGCCAGAGCGCGTGCTCGGCCATCAGCCCGCGCGCGACGTACTCGGTGAATCCGTCCCGAGCGAACATCGGCTCCAGCCAGCTGCGACGTTCATCCACCGCGCTCGATTCGCCCCTGGCGACGACCACGAACAGCGCCATCGCCGACAGCCTGGCCTCGTTGACGCTGGTCACTCGGACGGCGAAGCCATCGGCGATCTGCTGAGCGTGGTCCCACGCTCCGTCTGAATAGTGCGCGAGGAAATGCAGGTACTGCAGGTCGTAGCCATAGGGCGCCAGTCCGAGCCCAGCGTCGCGCGCCCGGCGGGTGCCTTCGTGCGCGGTGCTGCCCGCGGCAGCCAGATCGCCCAGTTCCAGCTGGACCCTGGCCAGCTGGAACGCGGCTCGCAACTCCACGCCGAGCACCCTGGCTGCGGCCGCCTCACGATGCGCTCTGGTGAACAGGCTCACGGCCTCGGCGATGTTCCCGGCCCGCTCGCTGATCAGCCCGAGTGTGACCAGCGCGTCAGCCTCGACCCAGAGTGCCCCGGCGGCCTTGGCCGCGGTCCGCGCCTGCTCGGCGCGGGAGCGGGCCGGCTCCAGGTCTGGCATCGACAGCAGGGCGCGGGCGTGGGTCGCCAGCGCTCGCGCATATTCCCACCGGGGCGGGTCCGGTGGCAGCGCATCGACGGCCGTCTGCGCCGCGGCCCGGGCGGCGTCGTCCTCATCGAGATCTATCAGGAAGTAGGCGAGCCGCTCATTCACCCGGCAGAGCAGCGCCGGGTCGGCCTTCTTGCCGAGGTAGCCGAGCAGCCTGCGCAGTTGCGCAGCCGCGCGGGCGAGATCACCGCCATCCGCGGCGCTGAGCGCGGACCGCAGCGCCAGCTTGCCGCGCCCCATCCCGCTGAGCTTCTCCGGTTCGCTGACCCGTTCCCACAGTGAAAGCGCCTGATCATAGTGCCGGTGCGCCTCAGCCGGCGCGGCGAGCCGCTCCGCCTCCTGGCCGGCCAGCACCGAAGCGGAGAACGCTCCGGGGATGTCATGGCTGGCCAGGTAATGGTGCGCCAGCTCGGCCGCGGTTCCGGGTACCTCGGCGAGACGGTGCTCGTCGGCCAGCAGCTCGGCGAGCCGGGCATGCAGCCGGGTGCGCTCGCCGGGCAGCAGGTCGGCGTAGACAGCCTCGCGCAGCAGCGCGTGCCGGAACGAGAGCCCCTGCTCCCCGTCGGGCACCAGCAGCTGCTGAGCCACCGCTTCCCTGACAGCTTCCTCGTAGCTGGCCTCGTCCAGCCCGGAGGCCTCCCTGACCAGCTCATCGTCGACCCGGCGGCCGGTTACGGCCGCCGTCCTGAGCACCTGCTGAGCCGTTCCCGACAACCGCTCAATCCGGGCCAGCAGCAGGTCGGCAAGTCCGGCAGGCAGGTCCGACCCGGCCGACGACGCGGCAAGCAGTTCCTCGGCGTAGTAGGGGTTGCCCTCGGCTCGGGTGATCATCTGGCCGATCGCCGCCGCGTCGAGCGGCAGCGCGGAAATGGTCGTCAGGTGCTCGGCCATCGCCGAGGCGGGCAGCGGGCCGAGTTCGATCGAGGTCACGCTGGGCAGCCGGAGCAGCTCGGCGACCACCGGCCGGAGCGGATGCCTGCGGTGCATATCGTCACTGCGGTAGGTGGCCACGACCGCCAGCCGCTCAGAGTGCAGCATCCGGCTCAGGAAGGTCAGCAGGTCGCGAGTGGACCGGTCGGCCCAGTGCAAGTCCTCCAGGATCAGCAACACCGGGCTGGCCTCGGCTAGCTCGGCGAGCATGCCAAGCACTGCACCGAACAGCTGCTGCTGGACGATTCCTGGCATGTCTCCCCCGGCCGGCTGGCCGGCATCGCGGTCCGGCAGCAGCCGGGATAGCACGGGCCGCGCGGCGAGCGCATCGAGCAGCAGCCCGCGAGGTGCCGGACCGGTCGTCGCATCGCGCAGCGCGTCGGCAAGCGGAAGATACGGCACAGCGTCGCCAAGCTCCGCGCAACGGCCGGACAAGACGGTGAAGCCCCGCTCGCGCGCCCTGGCGGCGAGTTCGGTCACCAAGCGGGTCTTGCCGACGCCTGCGTCGCCGCTGATCAAAGTGACTACCGGCCGACCAGCGGCTGCGGCGTCAAGCTGGTCAAGCAGCCGGCCGAGCTCGGCAGTCCTGCCGACTAGTCTGGAGTGCGATACATCGAGCACTCGTCCAGTATCCCAGTCAATTCGGACAGCACGGTCCGGTCGCGGTCCGTGCTGCTGTTGGCGCGCCCGGCCGGCGGCACGATCGCCCGGCAGACCCGGGCTTAGCGGCTTATGGCCAGCCCATGCCAGTGCCCGGCCGCGCTCAGCGCCCGAGTACCGAGGCGCCTGATCGCGCCACAATCTCCTGGAGCGCGGCGACATGCAGCTCGAACGCCGCCCGCCCTGTCCTGGTCAGCCGCGCCGAGGTGCGCGGCCGCTTGCCGACGAAGCCCTTGCGGATCTCCAGATAACCGGCTTGCTCAAGCGTGGTCAGCTGCTTGGACAACGCCGAATCCGACAGACCCACCTCGTCGCGGATGAACTTGAAGTCAGCCCATTCCACCGCTGCCAGCAGGGAGACGATCGACAGCCTGGTCGGCGCGTGAATCAGTTCGTCGAATCTGGCCCGGCTCACCTGGCGCTCCCAGCCCGGTTGCCGAGCATGATCTGGCGCAGCCTGCGCATCAGGTAGGGCCCACCGGTGACCAGTGCAGCACCGCCAACCACGGTCGCCAGCGTGGCAGGCACGCCAACGCCTGCGGCCCGCAGCGCGAACCCGATGCCCAGCGTCAGCCCCACCACAAGCCACACGAAGCCGACGATGGCGCCCGCGCCGCGACCACGGAGCAGTTCGCTGCTGCGCAGCTGGGCGTGGCGGTAGGCACCAAAGATCATTCCTGCGGTGAGCGCCGCGATGACGAGCACAGCGACCGGGATCACCGTGGCCAGCACAACCTGACGGCGAGTGTCCACCGCCGCCCCGATGGCTACCATTCCGGCCGCCACTGCCCACCAGTACCAGGTCGGAACCAGGACGGCGTCGATGACCTGTTGTTGCTGCCGACGGATCCCGGCCAGTGCGCTGGTCGCTTCCTCGGGTCGCAGCTGTCCGTTCATGACCGCTCCTCATCTATCCGGCAAGTAGTTTCCTAATTGGAAAGTATCAGACTGCTTTCCATACAGACAAGTACTTTCCGAGCCGACGTTTGTGCGACCAGTCTGTTGGCCAACAGACTGGGTGCCTGGTCGCCGTCGGCGATCACTGACGGCTGGAGGGACTTGCGATGGCCAAGAAGGAAAGCCTGACCTGGGCCGATGCGCCTGCAGCACATGACTATCCGGCGGCTGGCGACTATCTGCAGCTGCTCGCGTCGCCGGCGGAGGTGGAGGTGCTGACCAGCCTGCTCGAGCGGGCGCCGGCCGCGACCAAGCACGCGAAGGACATCCTGCGCGCGGCCCGCCTGCCGCTGCTCCCGATTGACGATCCGGAGGTTGCCAAGGATGTGAAGAAGGCAGCGAAAGGTGAACCGCTGTCGCCGGTGCTGCTGGTCCGCGGGGACCTGAGGACGGGTGTCGCGCTGCAGATCGCCGATGGTTACCACCGGGTTTGCGCCAGCTATCACCTCAGCGAGGACACCGAGATTCCGTGCCGGATCATCGACCTGCCGGCCGTTGTCACCGGGTGACCGGCCGGACCCGGCGAATCGGCCGACCCGGCTGACGGCCAGTTCAATCCGCTGTCTTCGCCGACCAGCGGTTCCGGTGATCAGCACCGCTATTCTTCGGCAGGCCGATATCCTTCGGCAGGCCGATCCGGTGGTGAGGGCGAGCTCATCTTCGTCACCGGCCCGGTGCTGGTCGTCGCGCTGGTCGCCGGTTTCCATCCGGTTGCCGGGGTCTCGGTCACGGCGGCCCTGAGCGTGGCGGGTGTCGCGGGCCTCGCCTGGCATCGGCACAGTGAACCGCCAGCTACTCGCGCGACCGGTTCTCGCCAGGGCGCGCTGCACAGCTCGGGACTGCGGGTGCTGATCGGGATGCACGCCTTTCTCGGCGCGATGTTCGCGGCGGTTGACCTGGCGACCGTCGCGTTCGCGCAGGAGCACGGTGATAAGGCGCTGGCCGGCCCGCTGCTTGGACTCTACGGCCTGGGCAGCGCCATCGCCGGCGCGTGGTACGGGACGCGATCGCTGGCGGGCTCCGCACAGCTCCCGCCTGGTGATCGCGCTCGCCGCGACAGTTCTTGGCGTCGCGCCGCTCGGCTTCATGCCTGACATCTGGTGGCTGGCCGTCGCCATCCTTGCCGCTGGCCTGGGCATCTCCGCGACCTTGATCAGTTCTTGCCGGATCGCCGAGTCGGTGGTCCCGGCCGCGAACCGGACTGAGGGAATGTCGTGGCTGACCACCGCGGCATCGGTCGGAACCGCTCTCGGCGCACCCGTCGCAGGTCTCCTGATCGACTTCGGTGGCGCGGGTGCCGGCTATCTCTTCGCCTTCAGTGCCGGTCTCGCTGCCGTCACCATCACGATCCTCGGTTTCAAGACCTGGCGATGCCAGCGCATCGTTAGCGGATGACGCAGTTCAGCGGATGAGTTCCTTTCCTGGACAGCGATCTGACCGCTGATTCGGGCGACATGCTGCCGCGCAGGCCGCGGATGTGGTGTTCCCAGCCCTGGCGGTCCGCCATCCAGGCTTGCAGGTACTTCTGGCACCAGTCCGGCTCGATCAGCGCAAGACGGCCAAGCGAAGCCCGCAAGGCCGCCACCATCCGCGCCTGGTCGCCTGGCTCAAGCTCAGCCTGGTGAACGAGATCCAGAACATGCTGAACGAACCTCCGGCGCCGATCGAGGAACTCCCGCCAGTGACCGAAATCGGCCTGGTCCAGTGAGCCGCCCTGATCGAGTAGCCAGAAGATTCCC
>Ga0208565_1000085_pt1 | contig 78684 bp, 79 predicted proteins | sample Sb_taG_7_FD_187706 | JGI IMG/M metagenome (GOLD analysis project Ga0208565, IMG submission 187706) | Peat soil microbial communities from Weissenstadt, Germany - Sb_50d_2_FS metaG (SPAdes) (version 2) | ecosystem: Environmental > Terrestrial > Soil > Wetlands > Peat | place: Germany... | reverse complement strand
GGAGCCGAACCAGATCTCGGCGCTGACCTCGCCGATGACCTCGACGTCGTTCTCTAGCGGGGCGGTGGTGTAGGTGAGCCCGAACTCGATCGACTCCCGCAGCGGCGTGCCATCGGCGGAGATGTGCGTCCACGGCCCGACCGTCAGCCGGGCCGGACGCCCCGCCTCCTGCAGGATCCGGAAGTCGCGGAGCTGGCCGGGCAGGAAGATGTCGTACCAGCCGCCGATCGAGCTGACCGGAACGCTCACCTCCGCCACCCGGTGCCGGTGGTCTATCCCGGCCCAGCGGGCATCGTCGGCGTCGTCGGCGATGATGTCCCGGACGTAGTCCGAGCGGTGCCCGATGGCGACCACATCGGCCCGGCCTAGCGGAAGCGTGGAGAGCGCCCGGCGTGTTCTCGGGACCTGGACCAGCCCGCGCAGCATGCCCATCCGACGCTCCTGGCCGGCGACCATGACCCCCCAGCTGAACGGCGTTTCCAGCGAGAGGCCGTCCTTGCGCAGGAACTCCAGCGTCAGCGCCGAATCAGTGACCTGCGGGATCATCGCCTTGACCTCCGGCGGCAGGCGATCGGCCACCGCCCACTGCACGTACCCCAGATAGCTGCCACCGACGAGCACGATCGAGCCGCCGAACCACGGCTGCTTCACCACCCACTCCAGGGTGGCCAGGCCATCCTCGCGCTCGCACCGCATCGGATCGAAGCTCCCACCTGAACCGAACGTGCCACGGGTGCTCTGCATCAGCACCTGGAACCCGCGTTCAGCCAGCGGCCGGGCCATGCCCGCGGCGATCAGTCCCCGCCTGCCGTACGGGCTGCGGAGCAGCGCGACCGGCAGGGCCTGGTCCCCGGCCCGCGGCAGGTACCGGTCCGCCAGCAGGACGGCACCGTCGGGCATCGGCACGCGAAGATCACGCTCGACGACCAGGTCCCGGGTCAGCGGCGGGTCGAGCCGCAGCACCCGCTGCATGAGATGGCTGCTCAGATTCACCCGCTGTGCTCCTTCTCGGCAACGGTCCTGGCCGGCTGGACGAGCGCGGCGGTCTGCTCCGCGCACAGTTCGGCCAGGGCCTGCGGCGCACTCCGGCACAGCCCGGGGAAGTTGAGGTAGCCGTGCGGCATGCCGACATACTCGGTGAACCGCACGGGCACTCCGGCCGACCGCAGGGCCGCGGTATAGCGGGCTCCGTCGTCGCGCAGCGGGTCATGCTCGGCCACCTGGATCAGCGCCGGGGGCAGGCGGCTGTGGTCGTCGGCGAGCAGGGGCGACACCCGGGGATCGCGGGGATCGGCGTCGCCGAGGTAGTGCCTGCGGTAGGCGAGCATCTCCGGCTGGGGGATGATCAGCGCGTTGGCGCTCGCCGCAGTCGGCGGGGAGGATATGTCGGTGGCCGGGTAGAGCAGGGCCTGATGGCTGATCGCCGGCCCGCCGCGGTCGCGGGCCAGCAGGCACATCACCGCCGAGAGGTTGCCCCCGGCGCTCTCCCCCATCACCCCCATCACCCCCATCGGCCCGTCGGCTTCCAGGCTGGCGGCGTTCTGGCCGGCCCAGACCAGGGCCGCGTAGCAGTCGTCGACGGCGGCGAGGAACCGGTGACGCGGCGCGAGCCGGTACTCCACCGAGACCACGACCGCACCGACGTTCACCGCGACGGAACTGCAGAGCCAGTCGCCCAGGCGCAGGTCGCCGAAGACGAACCCGCCGCCATGGAAGTAGACGATCAGGGGCCGGGCGCCAGAATTGGGCCGAACGGGCCGGTAGACGCGCACCGTGATGTCCCCGCCCGGCCCGGGGATGGTCCGGTCCTGGATCACGGTCCCCGGCGCCACCGCCCCGAAGATGCGGTTGGTGATGGCATTGTCCGGGGTATGCCGGGCCTGCAGGGCGATGACCTCGGCCTCACTCCGCGAGGCGATCGAGCCCTGGCGGTGCACCATCCAGGACCACAGCCGCACCCGGCGATCTATCGGTGCCATCCATCCTCCGTTCCGGCCTCCGCAGCAGCGGGGTCCTGGGGGGCCTGGGGCCCTGCCGTTGGAGACTCTTACTTGCAATGATCGAGAATGTTATTCTCCAAGAATGCACCCCCCCTGGATGGCAGGTAAAGCAGTTGGAGGTTGCCCGTGGAGTTTGAGTTCGACGAGGACCAGCGGCTGCTCCAGCAGATGGTCCGCGAGACCGTGGCCAAGTCGCGGTCGCTGCCCGCCGAACAGCTCTGGACCACCTACCTGGATCTGGGCTGGCTGGAGGCTCCTCCAGTGGAGCTGGCCATCGTGCTGGAGGAACTCGGGTACGTCGCCGACCCGACTCCGTGCCTCGCCACGGCCACCTGGTTCGCGCCGCTGGCCGGCCGGCTGCCCGCGGGCGCGGGCACCGGGGTGTTCGACGGCACCGGGCGGTTTGTCCTGGACGCCGACCGGGCGGACGAGGTCGCGCTGGTCACCCGCGGTGGCGTGGTGGTGGTCAGCGGCTCGGAGGTGAGCGCCGAACCAGTCGCCACCTTCGACCCGACCTTGCATGTAGCTCACGTTAACGCGCCGGACCTGGTGCCGGGTATCCCCGACCTGGCCCTGATGGGCCTGGCGATCTCCACCGTCGGGAGCTGCCGGCGCATCCTGGACCTGACCGTCGCGCACGTGAAGCAGCGGGTCCAGTTCGGCGTGCCGATCGGCTCCTTCCAGGCGGTCAAGCACAAGGCCGCGGACATGTACGTCGCGATCGAGCGGGCCCGGGCGCTGGCCTACTTCGCCGCGCTGACCATCGCCGAAGACGACCCGCGCCGCGGCCAGGCGGCCCGGATGGCCAAGGCCGCCGCCGGGGAATGCCAGCAGGTCGTCTTTCGCAACGGCTTCCAGCTTTTCGGCGGGATGGGCTTCACCTGGGAGAACGAGTTGCAGATCTACTTGAAGCGGGCGAAGGCCGGTGACCTGCTGCTGGGGACGGCATCGGTGCACAGGAAGGCGCTGCTCTCATGAGGCTGACCGCTGACCCGGAGGTCGAGAAGTTCCGCGCCGAGTTCTCCGCCTTCCTCGACGCGCACCTGCCCAGCGAGGCGGAGGCCATGCCCCGCCCGCGGTCCAGCTCGGACATGCCGGAGTGGGCCGCCACGTGGCAGCGGACGCTGTTCGACGCGGGCTGGCTCCTGCCCGGCAACCCGCCGGAGTACGGCGGGCGCAACGCCACGCTGCCGCAGCAGCTCGCGTACCTGGAGGAGCTGGCCGAGCGGCGGATCTACCACAGCTTCAACCCGCAGGGCCTCGGCATCATCGCGGCCGGGCGGGACCAGCGGCGGGCCGTCGGGCCGCCCGGTCAGGGCCACCACCCCGCTGCGCGCCCAGTCGGCGACCGGGTCCTCGCTTAGCGTGGTGCCATCCGGATGGAGCCGTCGAGGCGGATCGTCTGGCCGTTGAGGTAGGGGTTCTCGATGATGCTCACGGCGAGGTGGGCGTAGTCGGCGGGGTCGCCCAGGCGCTTGGGGTGCGGCACGGACGCCGCCAGGCTGTCCCGGATGTCTTCGCGCAGCTGGGCGAGCATGGGAGTGTCGAAGATGCCCGGGGCGATCGTGTTGACGCGGATCTGCCAGCTGGCCAGGTCGCGCGCCGCGACCAGCGTGATGCCGTGCACCCCGGCCTTGGCAGCGGTGTAGGAGGTCTGGCCGATCTGGCCGTCGAACGCGGCCACCGACGCGGTGAGCACCATCGCGCCGCGGTCGCCGTCGAGCAGTTCGTTGCCGCTCATCCGCGCCGCCGCGAGCCGCAGCACGTTGTAGGTGCCGATCAGGTTGACCCGGACGACCTCGGTGAAGGCGTCCAGGTCGCCGGGGGTGCGCTGCCTGTCGATGATGCGGAACCGGTCGCCGCCCCGGCCCGCGCAGTGGACCACGGCCCGCAGCGGGCCGTTCTCTTCCGCGGCATCCAGCGCCGCCTGCACGCCGTCGGTATCGGTCACGTCCGCCGCGACGAAGGAGGCTGACGGGCCGAGCCGTTCGGCCGCCTCCTTGCCCGCCGAACTCGGCAGATCCACGAGCACCACGTTCGCGCCCCGCTCGACCAGCAAGCGGGCGGTCCCGAAGCCGAGGCCGGAGGCACCGCCGGTGACCAGAGCGGACAAACCTTCGATACGCACGTGCAGCCCTTTCCCGGCGCGGTAACAGCCCGAGTGACTTGCTGATGATCGACTTCATGACCTCGCTGGTGCCGCCGTAGATGCGCGTCATGCGCGCGTCAGCGTACAGCCGCGCGATCGGGAACTCCATGGTGTAACCGTAGCCGCCGAACAGCTGCAGGCAGCGGTCGACGACGCGGCCCTGCATCTCAGTGCAGAACAGCTTGGTCTTCGCCGCGTCCACGGCGTCCAGGTCGCCGTCGACCAGGGCGGGGTCGAGCCCGGTACGGGCGGCGAGCGCGGTCAGCACGTCGGCCGACAAGTCGACCGGGTGCGCCTGCGACAGCCCGCCGCCCCGCTTGCCGACCGCGGTCCTGACCGCCCCGGCTATTACCGCCTCAGGCATGGCCCATCAGAGCCGGTAGAGGTTGTATCGAGCACAGAAATGAGAATACGGTTCTCCTGTGGCTAGAACAAGGATTAACGGACTGTCGATCGCCTACGAACTGATCGGTGCGGACCGATCCGGGGGCGGCCGTGGGTGATCACGCCGGGGGGCCGGTTCAGCAAGGACTCGCCCGGCGTGCGGGAGCTGGCGACCGCGCTGGCGGAGCGCGGCAACCGCGTGCTCATCTGGGACCGCCCGAATTGCGGCGCGTCGGACGTGGGCTTCACCGGGCCGTCCGAGTCCGCGATGCAGGCCGACGTCCTGGCCGCCCTGCTGGTGGACCTCGACATGGCACCCGCCGTGATCGCCGGCGGGTCCGGCGGGTCCCGGGTGTCGCTGCTCACCGCGGCCCGGCACCGCGAGGTCGCGGCCGGCCTGGCCCTGTGGTGGATCAGCGGGGGAATCTACGGCCTGATGGTCCTGGGCGTCCACTACTGCGGAGGATCGCTCACGGCCGCGTGGAACGGCGGCATGGAGGCCGTCGCGAAGCTGCCGGAGTGGGCGGAGGTGCTGAGCCGGAACCCGGCCAACCGGCAGCGTTTCCTGGACCAGGACCCCGGAGAGTTCATCGTGACGATGGAGCGCTGGATGGCGGCGTACTGTCCATGCGGCGACGAACTCGTGCCCGGCCTGCCGGACGCCGAGGGCCGGCGGCTCGATGTTCCCGCGCTCGTGTTCCGGAGCGGGGCGAGCGCCCCCCGGTTTAGAGCGTCTGTTGTGGCTCTGCCGGGAGGCCTCTGAATGCTGCTACACGGGTACGCCGGTCGGCTCCAATTGTGGCTGGCGGGCGGGCAGCGCGGCCGCCTGCCAGATCCGGGCTGCCAGCAGGACCATCGCGGCCGCAAATGGCAGCATGTACAGGACGACGACCGGACCTGAGGATATCTGCTGCTGGGCGACTTCCAGGCCGGCGAAGAACAGGACCGCCAGCCAGCGCGGAACGGCCCGGCTTCGCCAAAGCGCAACCCCCATGAGCAGCGGTGCTACGTAAATGCCGATGAAATAGGCGTATTCGAACCCATGGCCGAACCCGGAGTTGAAGGTTGTCACCAGGAACTGCGCGGCCGCGCCTCGTGTCATGTGGGCCGTGGCGGCGGCGGCGAGGTTGGGGAAGACTAGGACTTCGACGATGGCTCCGCAGAAGGCCCCGATGCTCCCGATCAGCGCCGCGACCGTGGCGACAGCCGAACCGCGGTCTCTGGTGAGCATAGCGATCGCCGCATACGAAACGGCCAGTGCCCCCAGCCCGAGAACCGCGCACGTGCCGGCGATGTAGACCTGTGTCGGGTGCTTCGCCGCGATGGCCAGCAGCTTGAGCGCGGTGGCCGTGTCCGTTGCCACCTGGTCGGTGCCCTTGGGGCTTAGTGCCTCGGCGCTTATGTAGAGCACGGCGGCGATCGGAAGGAAAATTGCTAGCACCCGCTGACGTGCCCGGGCCGCGTTATCCATTGATTTCTCCAGTCGAGTAGGTGAACCGGATCAGCTGCCCGTGGTTGTCCTCGGCGATGGCGGTGTAGGTGATCCACTCGCCGGTGGCGGGGTTGAAGAAGGGCCGGAACCCGCCCGCGGGGTTGTCAGCCTGGGACATGGTCATCGGGCTTTCGCGCGGAGCCAGGCCGGGCCTGGCGGGCGGGCCGCAGGCTCGCCAGGTCGTGGAAGCCGGCGGCGGCGGTGCCCAGCAGGATGACGCCGGCGGCGATGCCGGTGGTCACGGCGAGCGACGAGCCTGACATGGTGGCGACGAGGATGACGGGCCCGGCGGTCAGCGCCCAGCCGACCGGGCGGTAGCGGGGGATGTGGACCAGGTGGTCGAGCCAGAGGAGCAGCGGCCCGATGGTGATCACGATGGAGGGCAGCACCCAGTCGGAGTGGCCGGCCGCGATGACGATGACGGGCAGAATGAAGGCCGCGGCCAGTTCGATGACGGTGGCCACGGTTACCGACCGCTCGATCCGCCGGGCTTGCGGGCCGGCCGGGCGGGGGGCGGTGCCGGCCGTAACCTTGATCGCGTAGGAGAACACGCCGATCACGGCGACGCCGGATGCCGCGATCAGGATGTCTCCGGTGCGGCCGCCGATGGCCAGGCTCGCGCGGGCCAGCCAGAAGGCGGCGAAGGCGGCCTGGATGAACCCGCCGATGCGCCGTACCCGCCTGGACCATGCCGCGGCCGGGGTCAGGTCGGGGGCCTTGATGGCATCTGGCTGGGTTGTGCTCGAGATGGGCTGGGCTGGCATGGCGTTGATCGCCTCCGGTTTGGTGGTCATGGCGTGCCTGGCCTGGTCCGGTACCAGGCCACGGTCGCGGCGATGGCGGCGGCTAGCGGGGTGCCGGCCGCGCCGAACGCGGCCTGGTACTTGCTGGTGTCCAGGATGAAGGGCTCGTCGAACTGGTAGTAGGTCTCGGCCAGCTCCCGCAGCATCGGGTTGACCAGTCCCAGGCCCCGCACGGCCAGCTTGGGCAGCGACCGGACGGCGACCCGGTGCCCGACCTGGTCGGCGACTAGGTCCAGCAGCGCCCGGGTGGTGCCGGTCGCCGGGCCGGGCAGGTGCCAGACCTGGCCGGCCGCGCGGGCGTCGGTGCCCAGGGTGGCCAGCCCGGCGGCGATGTCGGGGACGTAGCTGTAGGTGTGCGGCAGGCCGGGGTTGCCGATGAAGTCGGCGCGCTTGCCGGCCAGGGCGTTGCCGAAGACCCGCTCGCCGAGCGTGGACCCTGCGGTGACACCGGGGCCGAAGAAGTCCGACGCCCGGCCGATCGCGATGCGGACCCGGCCGGCGTCCGCGGCGGCCAGCAGCTCGGCGGTCATGGCCGCCCGGGCCCGGCCCTTGACGCCCGTGGCGGCCAGCGGCAGGTCCTCGGTTATCGGCTTGCCGCCGGTCGGGCCGTAGCCGTACAGGTTCTCCAGGCTCACCAGCAGCGCGCCGGTGCGTCCGGCGGCGGCCAGCACCCCCCGCTGCAGCGGCGGGAAGCGTTCCGGCCACTGGGTGTACGGGGCGTTCAGGCACTGGTAGATGACCGCCGCGCCCTTGGCCGCGTCGGCGGCGGCTTCGGGGTCGGCGGCATCCGCGGCCCGCCAGTCGACGCCGGCCAGCGCGGGCGGCCGGTGCCTGGATACCGCCCGGACGGCAATGCCCAGCCCGGCCAGGTGCGCGGCCAGGGCATTGCCGACCTGGCCGGTCCCGAATACCACGTGCAGCCGATCCTCACCCATGACCCGCTCCTCGCCGGATTGCGTCTGTTGCGTCATCGCGGTGTTCCTCCCTTGTATGCCGGCCTCTTCGGCGGCTAGGTTCCGGCGGCCTGCGCCGGTAAGCAGTGCGCCCCCACCTCTCGAATATGCTCTGACTCATGACGTTCCTTTCTCGCAGTTACAGCAATACATTTCTAAAACCCCGAAGCCATTAGGCCCCGTTTGCCGCCCACGCAGCCAGGTAGAGCGGAACGGCTGCACCTCCGAGAAACGACAGCGCGACCAGGATGATCCGGACGTGCGCCACGTCGAGGGCGAAGTATGTGGCGAGCCCGGCGGCGACGCCGCCCAGGATCCGTCCGTCGGATGGCCGGCGGAGAAGCCTCGGCTCGTCCTGGCTCTGATTCGTCCTGATGTTCATGATGGGGCCCCTTCCTTCGCGGCATTGCGAGCGTCACTCTCAATGCAGGTCTATGTATGTTTCCTCGAGCACTTTGAGCAATTCGAGCACGCCGGAGAAAGGCTTCCAGGTGCCGGTGCCGCCGGCTCGTATTTGTCCCTCGAGACGCCCGTCCGGAGTCCGGTTGATATCGAGGAGAAGGCGAATCGTCTGCCCCGGCGTTGATGAGGTGTCCATGGCTCACAGTTAACGCGGGCAACGCGGCATTGTCCCCAGGGTGTGACCCTAGGTTCGACCCCTGTGTTTTTGCGCTGGAACCGGCCGCGGCCCCGATCGCCCGCCGTGCGCCCGGTTGCCCGGCGGGGTGGGCCGGTCAGGCCAGAAGAGCGGCTAGTGCCCGGCGGGAGGTGATATCGAGCTTGATGTAGCTGTTGCGGAGGTGGTACTCCACCGTCTTTACGGACACGTACAGCCGGCTGGCCACCTCCCGGTTAGTCAGTCCGGTGGCGGCCAGCCGGGCCACGGCCAGTTCGGAGCGGCTGAGCCCAAGAAGGGCAGCAGGACTGCCGGTCGCGGCTGTTACCTGCAGGGCTGCCAGTTCCGTGGCGCATGCCTGCACGTACGGGTCTGCTCCCAGGCCAGAGAAAAGGCGGTGGGCCTTTTCGAGCTGTGCGACCGCCGCCGGCTGGTTCCCGGCCGCGCGCAAGCGGCGGCCGTCGTCCAGGCTCAGCAGGGCGTGTTCAAACGGCATCGGCACTTGCGCCTCGATCACGTGGCCTTGCCTGAACGCCGCCTCCGCCTGGGTGGCAGACCCTCTGGCCACGGCCAGGTTGCCCCGGCAGCGGGCAAGCGCCAGGGCTGCCGACGCCAGCCCGGCCGCTGGTATGGCGTCCTCGAATTCGCTGAGCGCGGTCTCGGCGTCGTCAAGTCGTCCGGAGCCGATCAGCGCGTCTGCCTCGATGGCTCTCCAGTTGAAGATGCCAGGGCGCCCCCCGACATCGAGGAGCCTGGTTGCGCGCACCGGCTCTGTCGCGGCAAGTACCGCGGTCAGGTCCCCGCGCGCCGAAGCAAGACAGGCGCCCGCCGTCGCGGCGCAGGCCACCGTCAGGACCAGCGGAAACCGTTCGGCCGCGGCCCGGGCCGCAGTGACGTGCGCCTGCGCGGCAGGCCACTGGCCGCGGAAGGCCAGGACCTGGGCTGAACGTGCGTGCGCCCGCGCGAGGTCCAGCGGCCTGTCTGTGTCTTGCGCCATTGAGGTCGCCAGCTGGGCGTGAGCGACGGCGGCGTCCCAGTCGCCCCGGCGGAAGTGGGCCTCGCTCAGATGAGCCAGACATGGGCCCGGATAGGTTGACGGCCGTCCCGTGCGCAGCCGGGCTGCCGCGACGCCGAGGTCCGCGATGGCACCGGGCAGGTCATCGACGTACACCTTCAGCATGCCGCGCATGATCAGGGCGTCGGTCTCAGGAATTGATACTTCGCTCCCCGAGACGGGCAGGAAGCCTAGCGCGGCCAGCCCCTCGGGAATGCGGCTGGCCGCGGCGAACGCATATGCCTGCGCTGTGCGGGCCATGGCCCGCAGCGCCGAACCCGGAACGGTCCCGCTCACCGCCCGGTCCGCCCAGGTCAGCGCCTGGTCGGGGCGACCAGACAGGACCATCCAATTGGCCAGGGATGTCGCAGCACGCGCTCCGGTTTCACCCTCGGTCCCCGGGTCGTGGGCCTGCCACGCGGCAAGCAAGCTACCCTCCGCGCCAGGCGATCCGGTGAACACCCCCAGAAGCCCGGTCAAAGCGTCGCGGCGAGCACTCGTGACCTGGCACGATGCCAGGACTCGGGCCGCCGCAGATGTATCCGCGGCGTTGAGCAGGACCACGGCAGCGTCGAGCAACCGGCTCTCCCGGTCCTGCGCAGCCAGCGAAAGGGCAGCTGCCTGCTCAAGAGCCCAAGCCGAGGCACCTGCGTCGCCGGCCGCCGCAGCAGCCTGGGCAGACGCTTCTAGTTCACCGGCCAGCGCCTCATCGGGGCCCAGCGAGGCCGCTGCCCGGTGGGCCAGCCGCGCACTGCCGGCCACGACCTCGCCGGCCCGCGCGTGCAGTTCGCGCCGGCTTGCCGGGCTGAGATCGGCGTAGATCGCCGCCCGGTACAGCGGATGGGCAAAGGCCAGCTCCAGCGCCGAGGCATCTTCGGTCAGCAGCCCGGCTGCGACCGCCGCATCCACCTCGTTCCGCGCATCAGGCAACCGGGCAACCGACACGATCGCCGACACCGGCGCGTGCTGCCCCAGCACCGAAGCTGCCGCCAGGAAAGACTGAACTGCCGCCGGGAGCGCCGCCACGCGGGCCAGGATCACCGCGGACAGCTCCCGCGGCGCCGGCAACCCGCGAGCCTCCGCCGCACCCAGCCGGGCAACGCCCAGCTCCTCCAGCAACGCCCGGCAATACAGCGCGTTGCCTTCAGTATGGGCCGCCAGTCGAGACGCCCCGCGCTGCGACAGCACTCCCAGCCCCATCGCGTCGGCCAGCTCGGTGAGATCGCCCGGGCTCAGCCCACCCAGACGGATACGAGTGACACGCGAATCACCGCCCGCAAACCGCGCCCAACCAGGATCGGCCAGCCCGCCGACCCGCGTCGACACGACCGCCAGCACCTTGTCCGCACGCAGCCGACGCAAGGCAAACAGCACCGCACGCGCTGACGGCCGGTCAACCCAGTGGAGATCGTCAATGGCGAGCACGACGACCTGACCGCCGGATTGCAACCGGTCGAACAGATCCAGCAGCCGAACTCCAACCGCCAGCGGGTCCGTCCCGGGCTCCGTCAAGACCCCCGGCTGCAGCTGATCGATGACCCCATAGGAAAGCAGTGTCTCTGCCTCGTCACCGCCAACCTGGAGAATGACAGCGTCCGCAAGCGAACCGAGGAACCGGGAAAGCAGAGTCGACTTACCTCCCCCAGCCTCGCCCTCCATATAGACCACCTGCGGATGGCCCATCTCGGCCGCAGCAAGCCGCTCACCCAAGATGCGCAGTTCACTCTGCCGACCGACGAAGCCGGCTGGGGCAGTCATGCGGAAAGCACCGGCATTAGCTGTATCAAGGAACAGCCACCCTGCCTGCGGCAAGCCGTCCCTGGCAGGCACTGCACAGCGTCCGCCGGGCCTTGGGAGGAATCCCACACCCATGCGCCGAAGACGGCCGGGAGCGGACACAGGGGGAAGTGTTCCTAGCCATCGCCGACCATCTCTAAAAGGAGTCCGCTGGCGCCCGGAAGATCGCCCGTTGCCACTGCGAAGGCCAGAGCTAACGCACCGGCTCCATATTACCGTTACCGTCCAGCAATGCTGCGGGCACGCTGCCAGCGTCTTTCAGCCAGTCCTGACCCGACGCAACCGGGCGGCGCTCCGTTAAGGGGACTAGCATGACCTCCGTCCGTAGTGCCGGACAGAGCCCGGTTCGGTGGGCCATGTCGTGGTCAGCCTGGGCATCATCGCGGTCACGCTGAACTGGTTCGACCTCGCCACGGCCTTCCCGCTTGTCGGCACGGAGTTCAAGGCAGGGCTCGGGCACACCCGAACCCGTTGACCATGAGTGCAGGTGTCGTTAATCCCTTGCCGCCTCCCTCGTGCTGCTGCACGAGGCCCGCAACGACCGCGACGCGCCAGCGCTAGCCCGGTTCATGCTGTGGCCCGGCATCAGCGCCACCATCGGCGCCAACCTCGCCTACGGCGCGGGATACGGGCTGCTCGGCGCGCTGATCGAGGAAATGGTAATCTTCTGACCAGCTGTTATGCAGGCTGCGTGGCTCTCGACCCAAATCCGGAAGGCGTGGGGGCGGAAGTTCCCCGGCCTTGGCCGAGATCAGCCGGGCCGCTACAACCGCGTAAGGGGCCGCGGCGCCACTCGCGGCTAGCATGAACACGTGACCTACGAACGCATCACCACCGACCCCGCTGTCATGGGCGGGCTGCCTTGCATCCGGGGGCTGCGCTTCCCGGTTGCCACGGTCGTGGCGATGGTCGCGGACGGGATGACGACCGACGAGATCCTCGCCGAGCACCCGGACCTGACTCCAGCGGACATCCACGAGTCCCTCCTGTACGCTGCCGAGGCACTCCAGGAACGGGAGCTGCCGCTTCGGCGGACGGCGTGAAGTTCCTCATCGACAATGCTGATGGCGCCTTAATCCACCGTGCAAGGGATAGCCACATAGGTTGTCCACACCGCTCCCGTTCGAAGGAGCCGCCTTCATGCAGGAAGATCTTGGCTCTCTCTTCGGATGCGTGGGCTGGTCAGCCGCCGGGCCGAGACACGTCCTGCGACCCGGTCAGGAGCCTGCCGGTCGCTGGCTCAGGCGTCTCGCAGCGGATCCAACCTTGGACGGAGCCGAAGTCGATCGACATCGAGCGCACACCGAGCCGTCTCCCCGGGACCACGGTTTTGGCGGTGTCACCGTCAGGCTTCATCGTCCATGAGCTGTTCCCCGCGTTCCGCAGAACCAGGGCTCCTGACCTGGCGGGATGTTCCTCGACCACCGCGATGATCGTGTCATGGTCACGGTCCCGGCTCAGGTGATGGGATGTGATGGTTGCGCCCGGCGACAGCGCGACGGTGCAACCCGGCAGCTGGAGCAGCGGCGGCCGGGGCGGAATCTGACCGCAGTTCCAGCACCGCACGCCGGCATCGTCCGGGTCGTAGAAGACGGATGCCCTGCAGGCGCACTGCGACACGCAGTCCGCCAGCCGGACCAGGCCACGCCGCCACAGCCCCTCAGTGACCCGGCCTAGTCCCGGGGAAAGTCCGGCCGTGAACGCCTGCTCGAACAAGGCACGGAAGAAGCGAGGGTAGATCGGCCACCAGGTGAGCATCAGGTCGCCGGACCGCGGCCGGTTGGAGTGGTCGCGGCTGTCGAAGACGAAGACGGGCTCTTGGCCGAAGTGCCGCATGGCGAGACGGCTCTCCGACTGGTGGTCTGCGGGAGCCCAGGTGTAGCTCGCATCGGTCGCCGTCCCTTCGAGGGGATGGCCATGCACGAACAGGTAGAAAAGAAACACGGCTAGCGAGTGAAGGTCGGTGAGGCTGGACGGAGGCGCCTCGCGGCGGACGACCTCGGGAGCCATGAAACGGAGGGTCCCCCAGACGAACACCTCGCCGCTGTCCAGCCCGACGTTGTCGTTGTCAATGATGGCGACCCGGGATCGCTCCGGATCGACCAGCAGGTTCCCGAAATTGATGTCGCGATAGCACAGCCCGGAAGCGTGCAGCGCCTCGAACGCGCTCACCAGCTGACGGCCGATGGTGATGATCGCGCGGAACGGTGGCTGCTCCGGGCGGGCCAGCAGTTGCGCGAACGAGCCGAAGCCCGGCTCGAGCCGCGGCATGACATAACCGAATCCCGGCATCTCATCGCTGACCACGAGATCGATCGGCCAGATGAAGGCCGGATGCGGGCGTTCCCGCTCAGCCAGCTTTGCTATCGCGTGACGCAGGTCGGCGGGCTGGTTGGGCCGGTACCACTTGACCACGCAGGGGACGCTGCCCATCGCTGCCTCGTGGACCACTCCCTGGCCGCCTTCACCGAGGCGCTCGCCGACCAGCACGAGCGTACTGGCCCGGGCCATGCGGAGCTGACGGCCTCGCAAGGACAAAGGGAGGCCGCTCACCGCGCCGGCTCCGTTGCCTGCTGATGATCAGTCCTGTCCGGCGCAAGCAAGAGCGCGATGGTGGTGTCGTCGCCGCTCCCTTCCCCCGACGCGCAGCGACCCGCCCAGACCGGGAGCTGGTCAGCCAGCGACGCCGGTTCGCAGCTGCGAAGTAGCTCAGCCAGGTCCTGGCTGAACACCTCGGTCCACGGGTCAGCCAGCTGGGCGTTGCCGTACCCGTCGGTGGCGAGCATCACGCCCAGCAGGGCGGTACTGGATAGGTCCACGATGGCGACACGGAATTCGTCCGCGGCGCGGGGCCCGCACAGGCTCGTAGTCTGCCGGCCGTCGAGCACAGGATCACCGGGCACAGGCAGCAGCGCGCTCCCGTCAGACCGGATGGCGAGGATGTCGCCGTCGCCGATCTGCGCGAGCACCAGCCACTGCCGACACACGACCGCGAGCAGCAGCGTCGATCCGTAGGCGATCACGGCATCGTCCCCGGTGGCGGCCCGCAAAGCCTCCTGCGCGGGCGTGAACGGCTCAGCGTCGAGATCCCGGGAAACGGCCGCGTGCCACCGTTCGCTAATCCGAAAGCCTGCGCCGCGAGTGCGCAGGCGGTATCGGAGTCCATGCCCTGCGCCCGGTGATCGTGCAGCATGTCCGCCAAGTGCGCCTCCGCGGCGGCGACCAGCACGCCCACCTCCCGGGGCGAGTCTGGCAGCAGGTCCTTGAGCAGGCCAGACATCACCTGCGGGCTCGACAACGCCGTCACCCCGTAATCGGGATCAGACACCACCGTGCGCAGCGCTGCCCGCACCTCGCCCCGGCGGTCCCACGACGTCTTGGCCACTTGGCTCCCTCAATGCGCGGCCCGCAGCGCGGCCGTCCGCTGCTCCGCGTTCCCCCGCCAGGCCCGCGAGCTGAGACAGCGATCAGACTAGCCTGAATACCATTCTTTTGACCCGGTAATGCACGGTATGCCGGGCAGTCCCGTTCCCGGCTCCCTGAGAAGAATGGCGTCGCTGCCACTGTCGTTGTCAGCCCGTCGTGCTCTTCGTCCATGCGCTGAGGGACGACTTCGGCGAGTCGGCGAGGACGCAGCCCGCCAGTAGCTTTCATGCACTTCAGAATGCCATGCAGGGGACCCTTGAACGGTTTTCTGGGAAACTTTACAGTCCTTTTCTGGGAAACCTAGTAGCTCTGTACTGGGAAACAGTACAGCCATGATCTGGGCAGCCTGACGTACATCGGCGGGAATCCAGACGGCCAAGCTCGCCGCGGAGCACGCGAGCTGCCCTGGATGTGCGTGTGACGACACGCCAGCGTGCAAACGATAATGACACACGTACAGAAGCCCGGGATCACCTGGGCTGCTTGCCATGAGTCTCGCGACACGCCCGGGTCAGGTATCGAGGCTCACGTGTTGCACGCTGATGACCTGCTGACCTTCATGCACGGTGACGGTGTACCAGATGGTCACATCGTCGGCGGGCAAGTGCAGCTCGTAGGCGCCAGACAGAGGGTCGTCACTGGGGAACGGGTCAGCAAGGGCCGGGACTGGTTCGTCGAGCAGATGGAAGATCGTGCGCTGCACCGTCCACCGCAGTGGCTGCGGCAGGGCCTCGATCTCGTCCCAGGAGGCGCCGGGAAAGCGGACGAGGCGATCACTCACTGATTCCCCAGGCCGCGGCGAGCTCCTCACGGGTGAACGTGGGCGCGTCGTCGCCGGGGCCAGAGTCAGCCCGAATGCGGCTCATTGCCACGCCACAGCCGACTTGCCGCCGGAGCCGTCGCAGCTCGGCCTTCAGCGCTTCCAGCTCGGCACGGGGAATTGTGATCATGTCGGACGCTTCGACGCTCACACGCGGCTCCCTCGGCTCGATGCTTTCATCAGTGATTCTAAATGGATGAGCCGCAAGACATCAGGGACGCGCGGATGACCTTGGCCAGGCTCCTGCTCATGGCCAGCCGGGCGGGCGGTGCTGGGGATCGCCGCTGGTGGCGTGGTGCGGGTGTCATTGATGATGACGGCGTGATCCATGGTGCAAACGATAATGACACACATTGTCCGCCTGGCTCCTCGAAGGAGAAGGAGCACGCTCACCGGGGTCGGGCCATGATCCCGCTCGGCCTGCGCCTGACGCAGCACGGCGGCCGCGAGGCCGTTAGACGGCTGCTGCTTGTGGTGGCGGCGGTCGGGCTGGGCGCCGGACTGCTGCTGGCCGCCGTCTCCGGCATAAACGCGGCCAACACACAGAACGACGCGGGCGGGGCGAGCTGATCACCCCGGCCAACACACTTACCAACCCCTACCAGCAACTCGCGGACGTCGTCATCCTGACCAGCCTGGCGATCGCCGGCTGTACGCTCGCGACGAGCATCGCCGCCGGGCTGGCCGACCGCAAGCGCCCGTTCAGCATGCTCCGCCTCACCGGCGTCCGGCTCGCCACGCTACGCCGCATGGTCGTGCTGGAAAGCGCCGTCCCGCTCATCGCGGTGGCCATCGTCGCCGATCGGCGCCGGCCTGGGTGCCTCCGCGATGTTCACGTCCGCGCAAATGCAGCACCCGCTGGTCGCGCCCGGCGCCGGGTATTACCTGATCACCGCGGCCGGCATCGCCGCGTCCCTCGCCATCATCGCCGCCACGTTCCCGTTGCTGCGCCTCATCACCGGCCCGGAGGTCGCGAGAAACGAATGAGGGTAACGCGGCGGCGCCCGCCTGACGATAGAGAATGTGATCAACGTCCGCATCGCGCACGCCGAACCCGCTGGGTCCCGTCCGACCACGCGGCCTACGGCTGCGGGGGTTCCTCGTCGTCGATGCCAGCATCACCCGCGCCCGCCTCGGCAAAGCCGCGTGAAACTTGACACAAACGTCCAGAAGCTAGTCCAGGGCAAAAACCCGCACCTATCCGAATTGGGCCAAGATCGCGGTGAACCATAGGTACAAACGGAACCGTGTAATAGCTATGAAATATATTACTTGGATCGGCGCGCTTGCCGCCGCTGCCCTCCTCGGGCTCAGCGCGACAGCACAAGCCGCCACGGGATTCCAGGCCCAGGCAAGCTCCAACGTGACAGGCTCGGACTACAACGAGCTCGACGGGGTCACAGACATCGGCGCGACCAACGACGCGGCGGTCGGGTTCTACCAGCTCAGTGGGCAGACGATCTTCCATGCCTTCGGCGAGCACTGGAATGGCCGGACGTGGGCCGTCATCACGGTCCCGGCACCCGCGGGTGACGACACGCGGCTGCACGCGGTGACCGCCGCGACCGTCGACGGCCTCTGGGCCGTGGGCAGCGACGCGAACCACAGCCTCATCGAGCAGAGCAGCACCGGTGGGGTGGGCTGGTCACTTGTGGCATCACCCGCCGGCGAGCCGGCCGGGAGCGTGCTGGACTCGGTCTCCGCCGTCTCAGCCACCGACGTCTGGGCGGTCGGCCACGCCGGCTCCCAGACCCTGATCGAGAACTGGAACGGCACCGCCTGGAGCGTGGTTCCGGGTGCGCCGGTCTCCGGATCCCTGACCGGCGTCGCGGGATCCTCACCCAGCGATGTTTGGGCGGTCGGCCAGTCCGGCTCCCAGCCTCTGGTGGAGCACTGGAACGGCACCGCCTGGAGCGTGGTCACGCAGCCGGTGAACGGCGCCGGCAGCCTTAACTCCGTCGCGGTGATCAGCAGCACCGATGCCTGGGCCGTCGGCGACTCCGGCTCCCAGCCTGTAATCGAGAACTGGAACGGCACCGCCTGGACCGTCGTGCCCAGCCCGTCCGTCACCGGCACGCTCGCCGGCGTCAGCACCATCGGCAGCTCGGACGTCTGGGCCGTCGGAAGCTCGGCCAGCCAGACGCTCGCCGAGCACTGGGACGGAACGGCCTGGCAGATCGTGCCCAGCGCCAACCCCGGACCGGGAACCAACGTGCTGAACTCTCTCGCCCGGACCTCGCCGGGCGGCCCCCTGCGGGCTGTCGGCCTGTCCACCGGCGGCACTCCCCCGACCGCGACCCTCGTGGAGACGACTGTCGGCTGACTCTTATCCGGTAGACCGGTCCCTGCCCGCGCGAGCGGCCAGGGACCGGTCCCTGGAGAAATACATGATCAGAATATGGACCGGACCTTCGCGATGAACCTCCCCAGATGCGGGTCGAACAGTTCCGGGCTCGCCGACTCGATCTCCGGAACGGTCGACCACGCCGCGCCTGGCAAGCCGGTCGCCAAGACGGCGGAACGCCTCCTCGATGCCCGCGCGGTCGAGCAGTGGCGAGGGATCGCTCACGCGGCGTCGATCTCGTAGTCGGCGACGAACACGCCCGCTTGCGGAACGCGGCCGGAGCATGCACGAGCGCCTGCGCGCGCCTGGAGTGTCGAACGGGAACCAGAAGCGCCGCAGCCCGCGGATGCCGACCACCCCGGCGCGTCCTTGCCATCTCGCATGGCAAGATGCTCGGCAAGCCCTGCGAAGAGCACATCCCAGCGCTCATCGCCGGTCGGCCCAGGCGCATCCGCCAGCAATCGCTGACGCGCCCCGGCAGGCTCCCGGTGATACTCCGCGGCCCGTCCCGCACCGCTCCCGGGACGTGGCCCTGAGCGGGCATGCCATCGGCACTGGGGCGGCAATGCCTACGCCTCAAGCCACATCCGTCAGCTGTTTGCCCAGTTCAACGGCCATATATACCAGTGTAGCCACACGCCAGCGTGTCAGCGATAACCACACAGGTTGTCCGTCCGACTCCGAGCGTGCGTGCGCTGCTGCGGGTGGAATGCCGAAGAACCGGCGTGGCTGACCGCGCTCACCGCTGCGGTGCGCGCGGCCGCTGGCCTGCAGCTGCGCCGTGCGTGACTTCAGGGGTGCTGGAGGTCCTCGAACGTCACGGTGAGGCGAAGCGGCTCGTCCAGTATCGGCGCCCGGCGGTGCACGGCGTGCGCGACGCACCGGCGGCCGGACCAGTCGAGCCGGTACTCCTCGATCTCGCTGATCCGTGCCCCAGTCCTTGTCGAAATGGACGACCGGGTATCCGGGAATCTCGGCGGCGGCGTACTGGAGACGCTGGCCGTGGTGTCGGTCTCGACGGTCGCGGAGAACGACGTAGGTATGCCCGGTTGCCTTTGCGTGCACCCGCTCAGTCCGCTATCTGGCCGGGCGGGATGGGGCCCGGCTTGGGCAGGCCCTCAGCGTAAGGGCGTGTCCGGTCGCGAGTCCTGGGCGTCGGGGACTTTTGGCTCTGATCAGTTGCTGGCACCGCCACGAGAATAAATGGGGAGGATGCGCGCACTGGAGGTGACATGTCTGGCTACATGCCCGGCCGTGCCGAGCTTGGGACGTTGCCGCCCGGTGCACGCTGCCCGGGCGATGGCAGGGACGAGGCCGGGCGGGAGCAGCCGATGGCGGCGCAGCGTGCGGGTCGTGGCAGGCTGCATCTTTTCCTGGCGGCCGCGCCTGGTGCTGGTAAGACGTATGCGCTGCTGGCTGAGGGCCGTCGGCTGGCTGCCTCGGGTGCCGATGTGGTGATCGGGGTGGCGGAGACGCATGGCCGGCCTGATACCGATGCCCTGGCCGGGGACCTGGAGGTGGTGCCGCTGCGGAAGGTGGCTCACCGGGGCACTGCGTTCGCGGAGCTGGACGTGCCGGCCGTACTGACCCGCAGGCCGCAGGTCGTGCTGGTGGATGAGCTGGCCCACACTGTGGTTCCCGGCGGGCGGCATGACAAGCGCTGGCAGGATGTGGAGGAGCTGCTGGAGGCGGGCATAGACGTGGTGTCCTGCCTGAACGTGCAGCATTTGGAGAGCCTGAGCGACCCTGTCCGGGAACTGACTGGCATGGCGGTGACCGAGACCGTCCCGGATGCGGTGGCGGCGGCGTGCGACCGGGTGGATCTGCTGGAGGTCGGCCCGGAGGCGCTGCGCGAGCGCATTGCCCGCCTGTACCCGCCCGGTACGGCGGAGCGGGCGCTGGCTGGTTACTTCGCCCCGGAGAACCTGGCGGCGCTGGGCGCGCTGGGCCGGCGGTGGGTGAGCGAGCACGGTTTCGGCGGGCCGGCGGGCCCGCTGGTACTGGGCGCCCCGGTTATCGCTGCCCTGGCGGGCGAGCCTGAGGGTGAGCATGTGCTGCGCCGGGCCGCGCAGCTGGCCGCGGCCGGGCACAGTGAGCTGATCGGCGTGTACGTCCGCCGGCCCAGCGGCCTGGCCGAGTCCGAGCCGGTATGGCTGGAGGGCCAGCGCCGGCTGCTCGCCGAGCTGGGCGGCCGTTACGCGGAGACCACCGGTGCCGACGTGGCGATGACCGTGCTGGACTTCGCCCGCGGTGAGCGTGCCGCTCAGCTGGTCCTGGGCACCACCCGCCGTACCCGCGCCTACGAGGCGCTGCACGGTTCGGTGATCGGCCGTACCATCCGGCACGCCGGCCCGGTCGAGGTGCACCTGATCCCGGCCTTCCAGCCGGCCAAGCACCCGCTGACCGCGCACCTGGGGCTTCCCCAGCGGCACCGCAGGGTGGAGCTGCCGCCCAGGCGCCGCCTCGTGGCATGGCTGCTCGCGATCGTGGCCCCAGTCGGCGTCACCGTTGCCCTGACCCCGTTCCGGTCCTCACTCGGCCTGGCGGGGGCACTATTGTGCGTCCTGCTGGCGGTCGTCGCCACCGCCCTGACCGGCGGAATCCGCCCGGCCGCGGCGGCCACCGTCATCGGGTTCCTGGCAGCAGACTTCTTCTTCACCACCCCCTACTACAGCCTGCGGATCAACCATGCGATCGACGTGGTCGGGCTGATCGTCTTCGCCTGCGTCGCCGCCACCACCGGCCTGCTCGTCGACGTCCTGACCAGGAGAGGGATCCAGTCAGCGCACTCCCAGGCCGAAGCCGACAGCCTCGCCCGGCTCACCGCCCGGGCCCTGGCGCTGGGCCCGGACACCCGCCAGCAGATGGCCGCCGCCATACGGCGCACCTTCGACCTCGACGCCGTGGCCATGTTCCAGCCAGACGGCGAGGGCTGGCAGATGACAGCAGCAGCAGGCGAACCACTACCCGCGACACCAGACCAGGCGCCGTTCCAGGCCGAGCTCACCGGCGGCGACGTCCTAGCCCTGGCCGGCAGCAATCTCACTGCACAAGACGCGCGGCTGCTCCGGGAATTCAGCACCGAACTGCGGCTCGCCCAAGAACAGATACAGCTCAGCCAAATCACCCCACCACCCGGCACCAGCGGCGGATCAGGGCGACAAGCATAACCACAGGCGTACAGCCGGTATGCCTCACGCGGGCGCGCCCGGTACCGTCCCCGATCTCGGCGAGGATCTCGTCATGGGGAATCCCGGGCTGCGCATCCGTTCCCGCAGTCCGTCCAGCCCGGCCTTGAACCCCTTCCGCCCGGCCGAAACCGACAATCAGCCGCGGGAGCGACGCGGACCGCGGCGCGGTGCGTTTACCCTTCGCCGTCATGGACACGCTGGTTCAGCTTGAGAACGTCACGAAGCGGTACGAGGGCGCATCTGTGGCCACCGTCGGTGATGTATCCGTGCGGATCGACGCTGGCGAGGCGGTCGCCATCATGGGGCCGTCTGGGTCGGGCAAGTCGACGCTGCTCAACCTCATCGCGGGCATGGGCCGGCCGGCCGCCGGCGCGGTCCGGGTGGGCGATGACCGGGTTGATCAGCTGCCCGGGGCGGCTGCCGCGAGGTTCCGCCGCAGGCAGGTCGGCATGATCTTCCAGTTCTTCAACCTCCTCGACGACATGACGGTGATCGGCAACGTGCTGCTGCCCGCGCAGCTCGCTGGGGCGAAGGCCAGCCAGGCGCGGCTGCGCGCCGGCGAGCTGATCGACACGCTGCGGATCGGGCACCGGCGCGACGCCTATCCGGCCCGGCTGCCCGGCGGTGAGCGGCAGCGCGTGGCGATCGCCCGCGCGCTGATCAGCAAGCCGTCGCTGCTGCTGGCGGACGAGCCGGCCGGCGCGGTCGACACCGCCGCCGGCGATGAGATCGGGCGGCTCCTCCTCGGCCTCAACGCCCAGGGCCAGACGCTGATCCTCGTCACGCACAGCCCCGGGTACGCGCGGCGGGTCATCCACATCGCCGGCGGGCGGCTCGCCTCCGGCACGCCCGTGGCTGACGGACCCGTGACTGACAGCACCGGCACACGGTCATGAGCGCCGTCTTCCGCGCCGCGCGGTGGCCTTGGCGGGCGGAAGCTGCAGGCCGTCATCATCGGCCTTGTGGTGCTCGTCGCGACCGCTGCCTCCACCCTCGCGCTCGGCATGCTCGCCGGCGCGCACTCCCCGTTCGACCACGCAGGTCGGCGTGCTCGGCGTGCCTTTCTGGGCCGACCTGGCGGTGCCGCTCGCGGTGCTCGCACTCACCGTCGCGGCGGCGGCCGGCCCGGCGTTGCGGGCTGGGGCGATGTCCCCGGTGCAGGCGATCGCCGCCGGCCGCGCCCCGAAGCCGGAGCACGGGTTCTTCGCCCAGCGTCTCCTCGCCAGGCTGACGGGCGTGCCGCTGCACTACCTGTCGGTGGCCCAGGACAGCCTCTCGCTGCCCGGCCTCGGCGACGCCAACGGCGGGGCGCAGGTCACCGCCTACGGCGACGGCGACTCGTCCCGGTCCGGCCTGGCGCTGATCTCCGGGGGCTGGTACTCACAGTCTGCAGGCATTCCCGGGATCGACGTCAGCACCCTGTTCCTCAACGACGCCAACACCGCGGTCGGCGACACGTACACCCTGGTCAACGGCGCCCGCAGGTCGCGTGGGTCACCAGCGCGGCCAGGCCGAACGCGCCTGCCAGAAGGACGCGCCTCAGGGCGGCGCGGTCATCGTCGCCGCCGTGGCCGACGAGCAGGCCGACCTGAATTCTCGGTCTGCATAGAGCATCACGGATTCCCCGGCTTCCCCGAACCCAAGATCGTGGGCAGCGTCGCCGAACTGCTGCGACCGTCCTCGGACAGCCCCGCGCGGCCTGGGACCCGGACGCTCCGCAGTTCCAGGCCGCGTGGAAGACCTGCGGCCGCTACCTGCCGGGTGGCATGGCCGCGTCGGGACCCCCGCCCGACGGCCCGGCCGTGCCTCCCGCCGGTGGCGTGACGTGACACGGCCAGCCAAGGTTGTTCGTGTCATTTGTCGTGGCCGTTCGGCGGGTTTCCTCTGCGCCGCCTTATGACGTAGATGGCGACGGCGATGATTATCACGACGAGGATGATGGGGATGACGGGGACGTGTCCCATGCCGGCTGGCATCGCTGGCGTTTTCCTTTCCTTGGTCATGCGTCGCGGGTAGTCATCTTCCAGGCGCCGATGGCCGACCAGCCGATGATCCAGCCGGCGATGACGGAGATCATCGCCCAGGTCGGCATGGGTGGTATCTGCAGCGCGCCGCCACCGCCTGGTCCGATCCGGGTGCCTCCAGCCAGCGCGGCCGGTTTCAGCTGGTCCATGGCGACGCCGACGACGAGGCGCTCACCGTCGAGGAAGTGGGGCAGCACGTGACCGGCCAGGGCCGGGGTGATGATGATCTCCAGCACGATGAGCAGGATGACCGGCACGGTCCGCTGCCCCATGAGCGAGCCGAGGCCGAGCCCGACCGTGAACCCGATGAGCAGGTCAAGCTCGAGCCACAGCCCGGCGCCGGCCATGGCACCCGGCGACGGGGTGATGGCGCCTGCCGCCTGCGGGCTGCTGAGGAACGCGGTCACCAGGCATGCCACGGTGAAGCCGACGGCGGCCAGCGAGAGCAGGATGGACAGCCCGGCCGGGATGCGGGCCAGGTAGAGCGCCAGCCGGGACCGGCCGGTGATCACGAGGTGGCGGAACATGCCGTCGGTCAGGTCGGCCGTCCCGGCGGTGGCGCCGAGCGCGACGGCGGCGATGAATCCGAACTCGTCCATCAGGGTGCCCGCGGTCGCGAACGCGTTCGGGGCGCCGGCCGGCGCGTAGCGCGCGGGGTCGCCCAGGTGATACGCCAGCCGGATGCCATAGAAGATGACGGGCAGGGCCACGGTGAAGGCCACGGTGACGGTCATGAGGGTGCGGCGTTTGCGCAGTTCAAGGAGCTTGGCGCCGATCAGGGGCAGCGGCGGCAGCCACGAGGTGCGCCGACCGGCGGCGAGGCTGTGCTGGGTCATCGTTCTCCTCCGAAGCGGCTTGTCACGGACAGGAACCAGTCCTCAAGACTGGTGTGCGTCTGCCGGAGGCCGTAGACACAGATCCCGGCCTTGACCAGGCACCGGTTGATCTCGGCGGTCTGCTCGCGCGCCGGCCCCGCGGTCAGCGTCACGGTCAGCCCGTCCTCGGTGAGAGTGATGCGGGATGTGGTCGCGGGCTCGCCGAGGGCGCGTGCCGCCGCGGGCGGGTCGGAGCATTGCACCTCGACGGCAACGCCCGCCCCTGCTGTCAGTTCTTCGATCGGTCCCTGGCGAATGACCTTGCCGTGGTCGACGATGGCTACCGCGTCGCAGGTGCGTTCCACCTCGTCCAGCAGGTGCGAGGACAGCATGACCGTCCGTCCCTCGTCGACCAGGCCGCGGAGCATGTCTCGCATTTCATGCATGCCGGCCGGGTCCAGTCCGTTCATCGGCTCGTCGAGGATGAGCAGTTGCGGGTCGGCCAGCAGGCAGGCGGCCAGGCCCAGGCGCTGGCGCATGCCCATGGAATAGGCGGAGACCTTGTCGTCGGCCCGCTGGGTCAGCCGTGTCCGGTCCAGCGCCGGGCCGATCTGCTTCCCGGCGTCTCCGCCCCTGGCTGCGGCCAGTATCTTCAGGTTCTCCCGTCCGGTCAGGTGGCCGTGGAACCGGGGTTCGTCGACGATCGCGCCCACCCGGGCCAAGGCGTCGCGGCGCTGGCTGGGGACGGGGATCCCGAGCAGCGACATCGTGCCGCTGTCGGCGCTGGTCAGGCCGAGCAGGACCCGGATCAGCGTGGTCTTGCCCGCCCCGTTCGGCCCGAGGTAGCCGAATGCGCAGCCCCGCGGGACGAGCAGGTCCACATGGTCGACGGCAGCTCTGGTGCCGAAGCGCTTGGTGAGCCCGTGCGCCTCGACCGCCCAGCCTTCGTCCCGGTCCGGCGCGGGCTCGCTGACGTGCCGCATCATGACGAGACCGTCCCGGGACCAGCCAGGATGATGACCTCCCAGACCCTCCGTTGCGGTTGGACGCACGGCTCACCCACTCCCGAGGCGGCGCCGGCCTGGACCTCGTCCCCGGTCACGCCGATGGTGAAGTCGCCGGTGATGCCCCGGTACGAGCCCGTGCCCGAGCCGGCCACGACGGGGACGGGGGTGGTGAAGCTGACGTACTCCGAGCAGGTGGCCGGGTAGGCGGGCTGGTGCGAGGCGTGCCGGAAGAACTCCTGGTCGAGCTCGGCGATGTTGAGCCCGAAGGTGCCGCGGCTGAGCTTCAGTTCGAGTTCGCTGTCGTGTTCCGGGTCGACCTTGCCGTCGGGGTAGACGGCTACGGCCGGCCCGTAATCGCCGATCGCGCCGCTCAGCATCGCCCGGAAGTCGGGGCCGTCGCTGTTGACGCTGTAGATGACGAGGTGGGCGGTGCCGTGAACCCGGGCCACCGCCGGTTTCGCCGAGGCCTGCGCCGCGGCCGGGGTGCAGCCGGCCAGCGCGAGCGCGACGCCGGCGATGGCCGCGCGGCACGCGGGGACGGCATGGTTCGTGCGCATGGTGTGCCTCCTTCTTGCTTGGATCCGGTTCGTCCAGGGACCATGATCGGCGGGCTATCGGGGCCCCGGCGTCGGCCTGGCAGCGCTTTCTCGGCTACGACCAGTGATGTACGGGCGGGGCCCGCGGCGGCGTCCTGTCGGCGCGGGGATGTACGAGCGTCGTCGGCCTGGCGGCCGATGCGCGGTCGGCGACCGGGGCTTATCGTCGTTGCCGTGGACGAGTTGCGCCCGCCGCTCACCGAGCGGCTCCCGGCCCGCCGGACGCTCTTCCTCGACGTCCTGGTGGCGGCGCTGCTGGCCGCGGCGTCGAGCGCCCAGATCGCGGGCAGTGACCAGGCGTCGCCCGCGGGATCCGGCTGGATCGTGGTGCGCTACCTGGCGGTGGCGGCGGCCTGCGGGGTGCTGCCGTTCCGCCGCCGGTTCGCCGCGCCCGTGCTCGGCATCGTCGCCGTCGCCGTCGCGCTGCTGAACGCCCTCGGCGGCTCCGGCGGGGGCCTGGTCACCGCGGGCGGCGGCGGCCTGGCCGTGCTCGCCGTACCCCTCGCGGTGTACGGCGTGGCGGCGGCTTCGGCGAGCCCTGGCACGGCGGCCGGGATCGGTGCGGCCGTCGCGACGATCGAGGCCGGCGCGCTGTCCGCGGCGGGCGGGCCGGACTGGGGCGCCGCGCTGATGGCGCTGGCGCTGGCGGCGGCCGGCTGGCTGGCCGGGGAGAACACCAGGTCCCGGCGCGCGCACCTGGAGGGCGTGCTCGAGCGGGCCGCGGAGCGCGAGCGCGAGCGCGAGCAGCAGGCGCGGCAGGCGGGCGCCGAGGAGCGGCTGCGGATCGCCCGGGAGCTGCACGACGTGGTGGCCCACGCCATGAGCATCATCGCGGTGCGATCGGGCGTGGCCCGCCTGGTCCTCGACGTCCGGCCGGACGAGGCGCACGAGGCGCTCGGCATCATCGAGGCCACCAGCCGCCAGGCCCTGGCCGAGCTGCGGCTCCTGGTCGGAGTGCTGCGCGCGCACGAGGAGCAGGACGCGGACGCCGACCGGGAGCCCGCACCGGGCCTGGCCGACCTGCCCGGCCTGATCGGCCGCATCAACGAGGCCGGCGTTTCCGTCGGCCTTCGCGTCGAGGGCGAGCCGCGGCGGCTTTCGCCGGGCGTAGACCTGTCCGCCTACCGGATCGTCCAGGAGGCCCTCACCAACGTGGTCCGCCACGCGGCCCCGGCGGCGGCCGAGCTCACCGTGCGCTACCAGCCGGACGAGGTGGTGATCGAGGTGACCGACGACGGCTGCGCCCGGGCCGCCCGGCCGGTCGGGCACGCCCAGGACGGCACCGGGCACGGGATCGCCGGGATGCGCGAGCGGGCCGCCGTCTACGGCGGCAGGCTGCTCGCCGAGCCGACCGCCTCCGGGTTCCGGGTGCTCGCCCGCATCCCGACCGGACAGGCCGTCTCGTGACCATCGGCGTGGTCATCGCCGACGACCAGGCCCTGGTCCGGGGCGGCTTCCGGGTCCTGGTCGACACCGCCGCCGGGATGACGGTCCTGGGTGAGGCCGGCGACGGGACCGAGGCGGTCGCCCTGGCCCGCCGGCACCACCCCGACGTCGTGCTCATGGATGTCCGCATGCCCGGCCAGGACGGGATCGAGGCCACCAGGCAGATCAAGGAGGACGACGATACCGCCGAGGTCAAGGTGCTCATCCTGACGACCTTCGACCTCGACGAATACGTCTACGCCGCGCTGCGGGCGGGGGCCAGCGGCTTCATGCTGAAAGACACCTCCCCCGAGCAGCTTCTCGAGGCGATCAGGGTCGTGGCCGCGGGCGAGGGCCTTCTCGCCCCGACCGTCACCCGGCGGCTCATCGAATCCTTCGCCGCCCGCGCCGGGCCCGCCCTGGTCGCTCCCGGCGCCCTGGACGCCCTCACCGAGCGCGAGCGGGAAGTGCTGCACGAGGTGGCCAGGGGGTACTCCAACGCCGAGATCGCCGGGCGGCTGCACATGAGCGCCGCCACCGCCAAGACCCACGTCAGCCGCCTGCTCATGAAGCTCTCCGCGCGTGACCGCGCGCAACTCGTCGTTGTCGCCTACGAGACGGGGCTGGCCCGGCCCGGGCTTTTCGCCGACGAACCTCGCCCGCCGTAAGCCGTGGCAACAGAGCCGATGTGCCGTTGGTCCCGCTCTAACCGAATGCCTGGAACGTAAGAGGGCACCCTCGCGGCAGCGGACCAGACGCGGGCAGCGATCTCAGTTGACGGCGGGGACGCCTTGGTCACCGGGAACCTCCTGGAGTCGGTGGGCCAGCCGTTCGCCGTTACGTTTGGCGGTTCCACGGGCCACTTTCCCGTGGAGAGCAAGGCCAGGAGAAGCACGGCGACGCCGCAGCCGGCGATGACCGCCCATGCGGCGTGGCTTGCGGTGGTGAACCCGGTGCCGATGCCCGCGGCGACGATGGAGCCGATGACGGCCACCCCGAGGGATGCCCCGATCTGGCGCCTGGTTGAGGCAACAGCCCCGGCCACTCCGGCCTGCTCGATGGGCATCCCGGACACTGCGGTGCTGGTGATCGGCGCGGTGACCAGACCGGAGCCGATACCGAAGATGACGTATGCCACCACGAGGTAGGCGACCGAGGTGTGCCGGGTCAGCCGGGCGAGGAGCAACGCCCCGGCAGCTATTGGGGAGCCGGCCAGGACGAGAGGTAGCCGCGGCCCGCGGCTACCGACGATGCGGCCGGATAGCTGGGCGAAGACAGCGAGCGTGACCGCCATCGGGATGGTAAGCAGCCCGGCTTTCACCGCGCAGTAGCCGCGGACGTCTTGCAGGTAACAAGGTGTTGAGGAACAGAAACCCACAGGGCCGCCGTGATCCTCCGGGAACTCTTCGGCTGACCTGACAATGTCGCCATAATCCACGGTGCAAACGATAATGACACAGGTAGAGAAGCCCGGGATCACTTCGGCTGCTGGCCATGAGTCACGCGACACGCCCGGGTGAGGCGATCACTCACTGATTCCCCAGGCCGCGGCGAGCTCCTCACGGGTGAACGTGGGCGCATCGTCGCCGGGGCCGGAGCCAGCCCGAATGCGGCTCATTGCCACGCCACGCCCGACTTGCCGCCACAGCCGCCGCAGCTCGGCCTTCAGCGCATCCAGCTCGGCGCGGGGAATTGTGATCATGTCGGACGCTTCGACGCTCACACGCGGCTCCCTCGGCTCGATGCTTTCATCAGTGATTCTAAATGGATGAGCCGCAAGACATCAGGGACGCGCGGATGACCTTGGCCAGGCTCCTGCTCATGGTCAGCCGGTCAGCCAGGACCTGGCGGGCCTGCTGGGCACTCGACGATGACGCCTGCATCCGGCGCGGATTAGCGGAGCTGGTATTCCCCGTGCGGCACGGCGCGTTCCCACACCGCCTCGAAAGCCGCAGCGCACCGTTTCACCACCACCGGGTCATCGGACAGCCCGGCGGCCAGGAAATCCCCTATCCCGGAGAAATAGTTGAACTGCACCCGCTGATTGTCGAAGACCCAGCAGTCATTGCCCGGCAATAGCAGGTCAGAGGATCCGCAGCGGGGCAGCCAGCGCACCTGCTCGCCCGCGGCGACGTTGGACTCCGTCGTAGCGTGCTCGAAGCCGATGTACTCGGTCACCGGCTCAGAGATCACCCGCGCTCTGCGCACCAGCACCCCCCGTCCGGTCACCTCACGGATAAGGCCAAGCCAAGGCCGCCGCAGCCGGCGCTCGAACTCCCCGCGGCTGCCCGTGAGCCACGCCTGAAACCACGGGTCCGACGGCGTGTAGACATCGCGCAGCTCCAGATGGACGGCTACGACAGGCCGCCGATCTTCATCTTCACGGCCCAGATTCCGGCGTTGCTTGAGAAGGAGTCGTCGTTCACTCCCAGGTAGAGCCGGCCGGTGGTAGTGGCGATCTGGATGGACGTTCCCACCTCGAACGGCCGGCCGTTGCCGATCCTGGCGATCAGGGACCAGCACGGCAATTGCGGGGCGGGGAACTGGGAGCTGCGTGCGCGTTCGACTCGCGCCGGGTCGGCCGAAGGTGCTCACGCTGTAGACGGTCATGGCTTGGTGGGACTCAGGAAAATAAGATCATTTACCCGAACGGGCCGTAGTGCGTGCCCTCAGGACCGGATCTTCGCCCCGCAGCCGCAAGCCCTGATGGGCAGCAAGTAAACGAGGGCGGAATCCGGTCCCGTCGAACATCCAGGCCGCCCGCAGTGCGGTCAGCCGGCCTCGTTCGGTGAGGATCGCAGAGTTCATGCAGGTAAGCATGCCCCGGGCCGCACGTCGCGGCACCAGCGGAAATACTCATCTCGGGTAATTACTTTCCGCCCGGCCGTGACCCGGGCCCACTTCCGAGAAGGCGGCCCGGGCGATCTCATTCGCCCTTGACGTTGACGATCTGCCGCAGCGTGTGCCGGATCTCCACCAGGCCGGCGGCGTCGGCCATCACGGTGTCGATGTCTTTGTACGCGCCGGGGATTTCGTCGAGGAACGCGTCCGTGTGCCGCCACTCGATTCCCCGCATCGCGGTGTCGAGCTGCGCCCGGGTGAACGTCCGGCGTGCGGCGGACCGGCTGTACTCGCGGCCCGCGCCGTGCGGCGAGGAGTTCAGCGACAGCCTGTTGCCCCGGCCGGTCACGACGTAGGAGCGCGTGCCCATCGAGCCGGGGATGAGACCGGGCTTGCCTGCCGAGGCGTCGATCGCGCCCTTGCGGGACAGCCACACGTGCCCGCTCCGGCCCGCTGGGCGCGACTTCCAGTGCCGCACCAGGTCACCGCTCATCTGCTCGGTGTAGTTGTGGTGACACTGGATCGCCTCCGCCGCCGGGACGTCCCGGCCCATGAAGCCGGCCAGGCACTCCGCGACCCGCGCCATCATCTCCTCCCGGTTCAGCAGCGCGAAGTGCTGCGCCCAGCGCAGGTCCCGCAGGTAGGCCAAGAACTCGTTTGTCTCCTCCACCAGGTAGGCCAGGTCCGGATCGGGCAGCTGGATCCAGGCCCGCTCGCACCAGGCCCGCGCGACCTTGATGTGCCGGGTCGCCAGCTTGTTGCCGACCCCGCGGGACCCGGAGTGCAGGAACAGCCAGACCCGGTCCCGCTCGTCCAGGCTGACCTCGATGAAGTGGTTGCCTGACCCGAGCGAGCCGAGCTGCAGCCGCCAGTTCGGCGCGATCGCCTCGGCGCTGTCCGCGCCGTCGCGCTCCTCAAGCTCGGCGATCCGCTGGCCGGTCCCGCCGTCGTGGACGGTCTTGTTGTACTGCCCGGCCGACAGCGGCACCGCCTTCTCGATCGCCTCGCGCAGCCGGGCCAGCGGCTTGCCGGCCAGGTCGTCGCGTGCCAGGCCGGTGCGGACGGCGATCATGCCGCAGCCGATGTCCACGCCCACCGCGGCGGGCATGATCGCGCCCAGCGTCGGGATCACCGACCCGACCGTGGCGCCCTTTCCCAGGTGCGCGTCGGGCATCAGCGCGAGGTGCGGCCAGATGAAGGGCATCGAGGCGGTCCGCAGGGCCTGCTCCCGGGTGCCTGGCTCCAGGATCGACGCCCAGTTGATCAGCTTCCTGGCCAGGTGCTCCATAACCGGATCCCTCCCTTCGGCCCTTCGAATCGCTTACCGGAAACGGTAGGGCGGAAAGGGCGCGACGGTATCCGAATTACCGTCGCCCCAGCGGCATCAGCTACCGGAGCCTCCGCTAGCCGCCCCGGCTCCACCCTTTCGCGCACACCGCTCTGAGACGATTTTGTTGCGGCACCCGTCATCCGGCCGGTACTGACTGAGGGTTTACCAGCGAGGATGGAGCTTTATAAGATGCGCGTTCTGGCACCGGCACCGTGTCTGCCTTCGCTCAGGTTCGATCGCTGGACAGCCGGGCCCGGCTGAACCGGCGGGCCCAGTCGTGTACCCGGTCGAGGAGCTCGGGCGGGGAGATCACCTGGAAGTCCGCGTCCAGCATGCCCAGCGCCATGATCGGCCAGTCCAGCGAGTCACCGGACCCGCAGCTGGCCGGCGAGCTCGTCGCCCGGCCAGTACCGGCGGGCCTGCAGCAGGGACAGCAGCCGCAGCGTCCGGGCACTGGTGTCAGCCATATTTCCATCATCACGCAATTGAGGCCAGAAACTGGCCGCTATCGGCCGTAACGTGAGCTCAGGACGAGAAACTGACGAGCAACTCCACGAGAGGCGGAGACCATGACGACGAGCCACCCGGACCAGGACCAGCCGGCCAGCATGCCGGCGGCGCCGCGCGGCGGCGAGCGCGGCGACCTGCTGGCGGCGCTGGCCGCCCGCCGGTACTTCCTGCGCTTCGCCGTCCGCGACCTGACCGACGAGCAGGCCCGGCAGCGCACCACCGCGAGCGAGCTGACCCTGGGCGGCCTGATCAAGCACGTCGCGGCCACCGAGGAGAACTGGGCAAAGTTCATCGTGGACGGCCCGGCCGAGACGAGTGACTTCGCCGCCATGACCGAGGACGACTTCGCCCGCTGGGCCGCCGCGTTCCGGCTGCTGCCGGAGGAGACTCTGGACGGCGTGCTGGCCGGTTACGAGGCAGTGGCCCGGCGGACCGGGGAACTAGTCGCTTCTCTGCCCGACCTGGACGTCTCCCACCCGCTGCCGAAGGCCCCGTGGTTCCCGCCCGGCGAACGGTGGTCGGCCCGCCGGGTGCTGCTGCACGTCATGGCCGAGACCGCGCACCACGCCGGCCACGCCGACATCATCCGCGAGTCCCTGGACGGGGCCAAATCCATGGGCTGACGCCTTGAGTTTGCGTCAGCTGCGAGCGCCAGCTCGCCGCTAGCCTGAATACGTGACCTCGCCCGCGCTGCAGCAGCCACAGTGGCCTGACCGTGACGTGCTTGAGGCGGCGGTGCGCAGCCTGGCCGGCCTGCCGCCGCTGGTGCTGGCCGCGGAGTGCGACCAGCTGAGGGACCGGCTGGCGGCGGTCGCGCACGGCGAGGCGTTCCTGCTTCAGGGCGGCGACTGCGCGGAGACGTTCGGCGGCATGACGGCGGACAGCATCCGCGGCAAGTTCCGGACGCTGCTGCAGATGGCCGTCGTGCTCACCTACGCGGCCAGCGTGCCGGTGGTGAAGGTGGGCAGGCTGGCGGGTCAGTTCGGCAAGCCGCGGTCGGCGGCCACCGAGGCCAGGGACGGGGTGGAGCTTCCCGTCTACCGGGGCGACGCGGTCAACGGCATCGAGTTCACCGCCGCGGCCCGGACGCCCGACCCGGGCCGGCTCCTCGACGCGTATCACTGCTCGGCGGCCACGCTGAACCTGTGCCGGTCCCTGGCCAGCGGCGGATACGCCGACCTGCGCCAGGTGCACGCCTGGAACCAGGACTTCGTGGCCCGCAGCCCGGCCGGGCAGCGCTACGAGCAGCTGGCGGAGGAGATCGACCGGGCCATCGCGTTCATGCACGCCTGCGGAGCCGACCCGGACGAATTCCGCGCGGTGGAGTTCTACTCCAGCCACGAGGCTCTGCTTCTGGACTACGAGCGACCGCTGACCCGGACCGACCCGCGGAGCGGGCAAACCCACGACCTGTCCGCTCACCTGCTGTGGATCGGGGACCGCACCCGTGCTCTCGACGGCGCCCACGTCGAGTTCGCCCGCCAGATCCGCAATCCCGTCGCCGTCAAGGTCGGCCCGGCGGCCAGCGCGCAGGATGTCCTGGCCCTGATAGACGCCCTCGACCCGGACCGCCGGCCCGGCCGCCTCACCCTGATTACCCGGATGGGCGCGGGCCGGATCCGTCAGGCGCTGCCGCCCCTGGTGGAGAAGGTGGCGGCCAGCGGAGCCACCGTGGTGTGGGTCTGCGACCCGATGCACGGCAATACGGTCGAGGTGGCCAGCGGCCGCAAGACCAGGTATTTCGACGACGTGCTTGACGAGGTGGCGGGCTTCTTCGAGGTGCACCGGGCGCTCGGCACCCACCCCGGAGGTATCCACATCGAGTTCACCGGCGATGACGTCACCGAATGCATAGGCGGCGGCCACCACATCGCCGAGGCTGACCTGACCAGCCGCTACGAGACGACCTGCGACCCGAGACTCAACCGCAGCCAGTCCCTGGACCTGGCCTTCCGCGTCGCCGGCCTGTACCGCCACCACTCCAGCCCCGAGCGCTAAGCCCGGCCATCGCCTAGCGCCGACCCGGACAGGGTGCAGGCTTGGAGGGTGGGCGACGAGCGGGCCGAGACCTACCTGCGGCTGCGGGCCGAGGGCGAGCTGCGGCGGGCGGGCGATCAGCTGCGTGGCCTCGATGCCGCCGCCGGGACGGACGTCTGGTCCGATCCGGGCATGTCGCCGTTCGCCACCGCGGAGGGCGCGCACTGGAAGGTCATCCGGGCCGGGCGGATCCTTGTTGCGGCCGGCGCGCTCGACCGGGAATGCCTCGACCGCGTCGCGGGCGAACTTTATGCCGCGATCAAGGTCCGGTCACGGCTTCTGCTGAACTGGGACCGCAGGCGGCGCATGCTGCACCGCACCATCTTCACGCTGCCCGGCCCTCAGCCGCCGTCTGGCCCGGCCGGCCGGGCGCCGCGGGTCACGCCCATTGGCCGGGCGTTCGAGGTGGCCAGCGACCGCGCGCCCTCGGCCCTGCACCTCATGTCACTGGTGCGGACTGGGACCGAGGCCCTGATCACTGTCGTCATGCGCATGCGCTGGCCTCCGGACGGGTCGAGCCTGGAGCTGGAGGTCACCGGAGCCGGCCCGCATCACCTGCCGTATGGCCAGCTCTGGGCGGTGGACGACCAGGGGACCCGCTACACGGTCCGGTTTGAGGGCGGTCAGGGCGGGGCGGTTACCTGGCGGGGTCTGGCCCGGTTGTCACCCGTGCCCCCGCGCACCGCCCGGCGGCTGGATCTGGTCGGCGACGGAACCCTGCTGATCGAGCTCCCGCTCCGGCCGCCGCCCGCGCGCGGCCGCCGGCCCTCGCCGCTGCCCGAGCCGGTGGCCATCTCGCCCGCCGAACGCCTGCTCATGCTGGAGGCCGAACGCATCCTGGCCACCGGCGACGCCAGGGGGCCAGTCCAGGGCCCGGACCCGGGCGAGATCATCACGGTGCTCCTGCAGACGGGCACGATCGCCGCCGACAGCCCGCTACCCGGTCAGCTCGCCGCCCTGTGCCAGCGGCTCGGCGCGGCCGGCCATGGCATCACCGTCCCTCCCGCCGGCCAGATCCCGGCGCACTGGGCCAGCATCATCGCGCACCGCGACGCTCCGGTGCCCGCCGAAGGCCCCGAGCTGTTCGCCCCGTTCGCCGCCACCCTTCCGGAAGTCGACGGGGCGCGGTTCGCCCTGGCCGGGCTGAGCACGGCCGCAGGCGAGAGCCACCTGCACGTGGTGAGCCGCGGCATGCCGCGGCTCGCGGACCGGTTCGCCTACAACTGGACGCCGGGTTTCTCCTGGTGGCTCACTGACGGCGCCGGGAACTGGCACGTGGCCTTGCCGGGCGAACCGTGGACGTTTCCGGACGGCACGCAGGCGTTCCGGTTGCGCCTGACGCCCCCGCTCGCCGCGGTCCCGGACACGGCCGAGGTCGTGATAACCGGCCCGGCGACCCGGGTCCGGGTGGCCATTCCGGTCCGGTCCGCCCCGCCCGCCGGCGGCCGGGCGGCGGGTGCTCCGGGTGGAGGAGTTCCTGCCTTACCCGAAGGAGAGGGTGTGGCGGGCGCTTACCGACCCGGATCTGATCGCCCGCTGGCTGATGCCGAACGACTTCAGGCTAGAGGCCGGGCACCGGTTCGCCATCGACAGCGATCCGATCCGGCAGTGCGGCTTGGGCGGCACCGGGTACTGCGAGGTGCTCGCCTTCGACGAGGGGAAGATGTTGCGGATCGCCTGGACGGCGGCTCGTGAGAACATGAGCGGTCTGGACTCGGCCGTCACGTTCACCGTGGCGCCCGAGGGAGCCGGCACCCGCCTGCTCATCGAGCACGACGGCCTCCACCCGTGCCCCTATGCCGTCACCGGGATCGCGTGCGGGCCGGGTGGCTGCCGCTCTTCCACCCGGCGCATCGGCGAGGTGCCCGCAACGGTCGGCGCCTGGCGCGCCGCCATCCGACGCGTCTCGGAGGCACTTCCCGGCGATGCCGCCGACCGAGAAGGCTGAGGCACCGGAATCCATCTCACAGCGATGCCGCGATCGGTGCGACAGTCGCGACGGCCGGCTTGACCAGGCCGGCCGGCCGATCTCGATCTCCAGGCCGCGGCGGCCAGCGCTGCAGAAGATCGTCGCCGTCTCCACAGCGGACGCGTCGACCACGACCGGGATGCGTTTGCGCTGCCCGTGCGGGGAGATACCGCCGGCCACGTAGCCGGTGGCGCGCTCGGCGGCGGTGACCTCCGCCATCCTCGCCTTCTTGCCGCCGACGGCCATCGCCAGCGCTTTGAGGCCGAGCTGGGTGTGCACCGGCACCACGCCAGCGGTCAGCGCGCCGTCAACCTCGGCGACCAGGGTTTTGAACACTCAGGCCGCCGGAACCCTGAGCGCCTCGCTGGCCTCGAGGCCGTACGAGCCGCTCCGCGGGTCGCGGGCCTACTCGTGCAGGGTGAATGAGATGCCCGCCCGCTCCAGCGCGATCGTCGCCGGGGCGCCGCGTCCTGCCACGAAGCGCAACCATACGGCATGCGCGCCAGCGCGAAACCATTAGGCGACGGGCCGAGCATGATCGCATAATGTGCGATCTGAGCTGAACCCGTCGTCAAGGAGGGCCCAAATCCTGTAGCTCATAGTCGACTAGACCACCGGCTTCCGAACCGGATGGGCCGGCACAGTCTTCGGTCCCGCGCCGAACAAGACGTTCCCATCGCCGCGACGCCCAAGGCGCCGTAGAGATCCAATATCCGCCGATATGCATGCCAACCTGGTCGCCAGCGCGGCCGCCCGTGCCGCACCCAATCGGGGTGATCTGCGCGGCTAGGCGCATGGCCGATGGACTGACCGAGGTCCGACTGTGCCGATGTGAGCGCCCTCTCATCTTGTGTCTGGCTGCCGTTGGCGGCGCGCGGGAAGGCAGGAGGGTGAACCCGGCAGTCCGGGGCGGGTTTGGCTGGCTGGAAGGCTAGCTGGCCCCTGGTGTTTGCCGCCCGCTTATTGAGGCCGGTCGTATCCGGATCCAGAACGGACGGTCCACGGCGGTGACCCAGGGGTGCAGGCCAAGGTGGTTCAAGCGCTGGATCTCGGCCTCTTCGTAGACCGCCTGGGCGCGGCCATTGACCAGGACGCTCCATCCAGACCGGGTTTGCTTATCATATTCGTCTGCCTCGAATGCCACCAGATCCTGCTCTCCGGCCGCGGACAGCTTCGATCCGCTGGCCGTGCAGAAGACGGGGTTCTGGCCATCGACGACATGGTTTACCGGCAGGACCACTATCTCGCCATCGGCGAGAAAACTGACCCGTCCGACAGGGACCGTGGCCAGCAATTGCAGGCACCTGTCGAACGGCAATATCTCGAGCCCTGCGTGATCGGTCGGGTATCCAGACATTTCGCGCTCCCTGAGACGAGCCGCAGATAAGCCCGGGACTTCCGGGCGGCACTCCGATGCGATCGGGTGCTACATCCGACGCTGGCCCGTTGCGGCGGGCATGGCAACGGGCTGAGGTCCCGCGAATCGGGGTCTTCCGGCTCCGCATTCCGAGCGTTACGGATATATTACGAGCGTGTTTCAGACTCGGCCGCGCATATTAACGGCGGATTTCAATACGACAAGTGCGCATGACTCAAAGCCCGCACTTACGGGACCTTTGACCCTGCGCCGCGCGTAGATCTGGCCAGAGTATGACGGCATGTTCCGTTAGTTCTCGAATGAACAATGACTGATCTTCATGCTCATTCCGTCTCATGAAGGAGCCATATCATGACCAGGCAGATTATCCTGGCTGACCGAGTCCTGGCAAGCGACATTCAGCTGACCGGATGGGTGGGCGAGGTTGCGGAGCTAACCAAGCCTGATCACATTGCGTGGTGCGACGGCTCGTATCCTGAATGGAAGCGCCTGACCGATCTCCTGGTCGAGCAGGGCACATTCAGGCGGCTCAACCCGCAGATCCGGCCGAACAGCTTCCACTGTGCCTCCGATCCGAGCGACGTCGCGCGCGTCGAAGACCGGACCTTCATCTGCTCGGAAAAGCAAGAGGACGCCGGCCCCACGAACAACTGGATCGCCCCGGATGAGATGCGGAAGACGTTCGCCCGTCTCTTCAATGGCTGCATGCGGGGCCGCACCATGTATGTAGTTCCCTTCTGCATGGGGCCGCTAGACAGCGACCTCTCACAGCTCGGTGTCGAGATAACCGACTCGCCCTATGTGGCGGTGTCGATGCGGATCATGACGAGAATGGGGACACCAGCACTGCAGCTTATCGAGGAACGCGGCTCGTTCGTCCGCGCGGTGCACTCCGTCGGCGCCCCGCTGCAAGCGGACCAGGCTGATGTGCCCTGGCCGTGCAGCACGACCAAGTACATCTCGCACTTCCCCGAGACGAGGGAGATCTGGTCCTATGGTTCCGGGTATGGCGGCAACGCCCTGCTCGGGAAGAAATGCTACGCGCTGCGCGTGGCATCAGTGATGGCCCGTGACGAGGGATGGCTGGCAGAGCACATGCTCATCCTCAAGGTCACGCCGCCGAGCGGCGATTCGAAATACCTGGCGGCGGCCTTCCCCTCCGCATGCGGGAAGACCAATCTTGCTATGCTCCAGCCTGCCATCCCTGGCTGGCGGGTTGAGACCATCGGCGACGATATCGCGTGGCTGCGATTCGGCGGCGACGGGCGACTCTATGCCATCAATCCCGAGGCGGGATTCTTCGGCGTCGCACCCGGAACCAGTGAAGTCACGAACGCCAACGCGATCGCGACGCTCCGGGGCAACAGCATCTTCACCAATGTCGCGCTCACCGATGACGGCGACGTGTGGTGGGAGGGCCTGTCCGATCCGCCGCCCGCTCACCTGACCGACTGGAAGGGACGCGACTGGACTCCCGGCTCGCCGGAACCCGCCGCCCACCCCAATTCCCGGTTCACCGCACCTGCCGCCCAATGCCCGATCATCGCGCCCGAATGGGACGATCCCCGGGGCGTCCCGATCTCGGCGATCCTGTTCGGCGGGCGCCGCGCGAGCGCCGTGCCGCTGGTCACCGAGGCCTTCGACTGGGAACACGGCGTATTCCTCGGCGCCACCATCGCCTCCGAACGGACCGCGGCAGCCGACGGGAACGTCGGCGAGCTGCGCCGTGACCCGTTCGCAATGCTGCCATTTTGCGGCTACAACATGGGCGACTACTTCGCCCACTGGCTGAAAATCGGCCGTTACGCTGACGCCGCCAAACTGCCGCGCATCTACTTCGTCAACTGGTTCCGCAAGGACTCCTCCGGCAGGTTCCTATGGCCGGGCTTCGGCGAGAACAGCCGTGTCCTGAAGTGGATCATCGAACGGCTCTCCGGCCACGCCGAGGCAGCCGTCAGCCCGATCGGCAAGATCCCGGCACGGGGCGCCCTCGACACCGATGGACTGGGCATCGATGAAGACGACCTCAACCTCCTGCTCTCCGTCGACGCCAAGACATGGAAGCGGGAGGCCACGCTCATCTGCGAGCACCTCCGCACCTTCGGCGGTCACCTGCCCAGCACGTTCTGGGACCAGTACCATGACCTGCTCCGCCGGCTCGGCTGAACCTGCGGGTGCGGGGGTCCCGAAGGAGGTGATGTTCGCCACCAAGCCGCAGTTGGCCGGCGCCCTGCTGGACCGCGCGCAGTCCCTGGGGATCCGCGCCGCCTTCGTGGCCGGCGACGAAGTGTATAGCGGTCGTGAGCTGCGCCGCGGCATCCGCCAGCACGGGATCGGCTATGTGATGGCAGTCCGCTCCAGCCACGTCGTTACCTCCGGCTCAGGCCGGGCCATTACCGCCGCTGACGCGGTCAGCGTGATTCCCCCGCACGCCTGGCACCGGATGCGCACCGGGTCCGGGACCAAGGGCACCCGGCACTATGACTGGGCGATGCTGCAGGTGACCAGCGACGATACTCCCGGCGGGGACGAGGATGGGCACAGCGTGCTCGCCTACATCTATCTCGCTGTCGCCGTCGCCCTGCAGCGCCAGGAAGAGGCCGACTCAGGCCTGGATGCCGGGCTGATCCCGGTCACCGTGCCGGAGTTGCTGCGGCTCCTGCGCGACACGGTCATCCCGCCGCCCCGGCGAGACCGGGCCCACCGGCTGCGCCGGTCGGACTGGCGCCGCCGCCACCAGCACCGCGCCCGCCAAGCCCACCAGCGCTGGAACGCCTACGCCGAGACAACACCATGATCACAACGAACTACAGCTGCCGTACCTGAGCTATGAGAAGTTCCGGTCGCTCGAATACCTCGGCGGCGCAGATTGAGCCAACAGCAGCAGACATCATCGACTCGCTCCGCACCAAAACAACGGGGTGATCCGAGTAATACTAGGTCCAGAGAATTCCGCCTCGACTATCAACATGCCCCAATTGTCGAATCTGCGTTTGGAAATATCGCTTGCTTAAGAGCAAACCACGACCTGTTACGCGGACAGGAGATAATCGGCGATCTGCGCTGTTCTTCCAGGTCATGGGTGTATCTGCGAGTGCATCGACTCGCCAGCGAGCCGACATGTTCACCGCGGACGGCAAGCCGTCTGACGACGACCCGCGTGAGAACGGGCCAAGGCTGGGCGACGAGCGCGTCACGCTGGCCGAATCCCTGCGCTGTCAGCGCCTCACATTGGAGATGAAGTGCTCAGGTCTTGATGCGGAGGCTATGGCGCGGCGTTCCGCCGAGCCGTCGACGATGTCGCTGCTGGGGCTGTGATGAAGGCCTGCAGAGGTTGTCGCGGACCGACAGGTTGGGGAACACGCCGCGTCCCTCGGGGATCAGGCAGACCCCCGCGCGGGCCAGGTCGCGGGGGGCGATCCCGGTCACGTCCCGGCCGCCGAGCAGCAGCCGGCCAGACTGCACCGGATGCACCCCGGCGGCGACCCGCAGCGTGGTGACGTGGTCGTCGACCCGGTCGGCGGCGACCTCGCCGAGCCCGCCCTCCGGGCGATGCGATGGGGCGGCCGGTTCGTGACCGTCGGTTACGCGTCGGGCGTCATCCCGCGGATCCCCCTCAACCTGGTGCTGCTCAAGGGCGTCCATCTCATCGGCTTCCAGCTGCGTGACTTCGCCACCCACGCGCCGGACGAACTCCGCCGCAACGAGCAGGAGCTCCTGGACATGCTCGCCGCCCGCCGGGTGGTGCCCCACATCGGCGCCACGTTCGACCTCGCCGACACGGCCGCGGCCCTGCGCCATGTCGCCGACGGCAAGGCCATCGGCAAGGTCGTCCTCGACGTCAGCCGGACGGCCCGGCACTAGCCCCGAGGGCTGTAAGGCCGGAGGGCGGTCAGGCCGCAGGGCGGTGAGGCCCGAGGACCGTCAGGTCGCACGCGGGGCGAACGGGAAGTGCTCCGTCCACCGGCGGCGGCCATCGAAGGCGATCGTGAGCGCCTGATAGCCGTCGAGCGCCTCGATCAAGTCCAAGCCGTCCTCGCCGGCGACCGCGACTGCCGTGGCGAGCGCGTCCGCGAGGCCAAGGTCGGGCCCGGTCACGCTCGCCGAGGCGACCCGCGCGGTCGGCTGGCCCGAATGCGGATCGATCAGGTGGTTACCGCGCTCATAGGTACCCGACGTGGCGATGGCCCCGGTGAGATAGACGACCTCGGCCAGGCGGCCCGGCGAAAAGGGGTCAGCGATGCCGACCCTGAAAGGCTTGCCACCTCCCAGGTCGCCGAAGCTCGCGATGTCCCCGGCCGCGTTCACGATCGCGCCGCAAACGCCGCTCGCGCGGAACGCGCCGAGCGCCCTCTGCGCGGCCCACCCCTTCACGTATCCGGTGGGGTCGATCCCCCCGGGCATGGCCCACGGGTCGAACCATCCGCCGGACAGCTCGCGCGCGACGGCGCATTGCCCGAGGACTTCGGAAACCTCCGCCGGAGCCTGAGCACACGTAATCTCCCCTCGCCGCAGCCGGCTGACCGGGCTGTGCGGTTTCCACGTGCTGAACACCGCGTCCGCGCGCTGGAGCAACGCCCGCGCCATGGCCAGCTGCCGGGAGGCGCCGGCGCCTGCCGTGGCGTCCGCGGTATAGACGTCGATGGTCACGACCGTGCCCATCACGTCTTCCAGGTGGTGAATCGAGCGCACGGGGAACTCGGGCGGCCCGGTCACGGCCTGACGACCAGCCGTCACTGGAAGCCGAGCGTGTGAAGTGCCGCCTGGAGCGATTGCTGGAAACCAGCGCTGGTGTAACTGGCGCCCGATACACCTTGAATGTTGGCGCTTTGCGCCTGCAACGTCTCCTGAATCAGGACCGGTATCGACTGCTGGTCGATGAACTGGGAGCGCTGGCTCCCCCCGTCGTCGAGAGAGGCAATCCCGACCTTGGTTATCTTGTTACCGGAAACCGTGACCGAGACCGACAGGACGCCGAAGTTGTAGTTGACGGCGGGGCCGACGACGGTCCGGGTGGCACCCGGTTTCGCCTTCGCGGTCGAACCGGACCGGGGCGGAGAACTCGCGCCGCCAGAACTCTGGCCTCGCGGCGAGCTGCCGGAGCTGGCCGCGGCGGAAGGCTGCGCGGTCCCGGAAGCTCCGGGCAAGGCACCGAGGCTGAGCTTGGCCGGGGTGGTGTGAAAGGCCAGCACGCCAGCAAGACCCGCGAAGGTCGCCGTTATCACGATCGGGGTTCGTCTCATTGAGCTGATCCTTTGAGTACGCGCACGTGCTGTCCGAAATTAATACGCAAACTAGAATTCAAACGCTTCCTGGTGGATCTGTTCCCCGGCTACGCCTAGCCGCAAGGCCGCGTCGATGACGCTGGCCCCGAACCCGTCCGGCCCGCAGATGTACACGTCGCGTACGGCGAGGTCGGGAACCAGCCGGCGCAGCACGTGGGCGTCGAAGCGGACCCTGCGCCGGGAGCCGACGATCTCATGGAGCCGGCCGCCACGCCGCTTGACCAGTGCGGCGACCTCATCCCGGTGGACGAGGTCGTCGACGGTCGACGCCCGGACGATGACGACCACGTCGGTCTCGCCCGGCAGGTCCTCAAGCAACGCGCGCAACGGGGTAATGCCGACTCCGGCGCCGATCAGCGCGACGCGATCATAGGTGCGCGCATGGCGGGTGAACGCTCCATAGGGCCCCTCGATGGCGACGCGGGTACCCGGCCTTAGCAGCCGTACCGCGCGGCTCTGGTCGCCGAGCCCCTTGATCGTCACGCGGATATAGGGAGGCTGTGGCAGTGCGGACAACGAGTACGGGTGCGCCTGCCACCACAGGTCCCTGGCGAGGAAGCGCCAGAGGAAGAATTGGCCTCCCGAAACCGCCAGGCGATCCAGCCGCCGGCCCTGGCAGATGACCGAGACGACGCCTGGCGCTTCTGCGCGGACCTCGACGACCCGCAGCTGGTGCCGGAGGCTCCGCCCGATCGGCTGAGCGATCCGGAACACGATGACCATCCCGGCTGTGCCCGCCCAGATGACAATCCAGATGGCCCGCGTGAGCGGGTGGCCGATGAAGGGGACGCCGGTGACGATCTGGTGGGCGAACGCGAGCGCGAGCCCGAGGTAGACGTAGAGGTGGACGACCCACCAGGTTTCGTACCTGAGCCGGCGCCGGACGACCCTGACTGAGGTGACCCCCGCCATCACCAGGAGACCGAACCCGGCGATCGCGGCGAGCAGGTCCGGATAGGACCTGACGAACACCCACAGCTGCCGCAGCACCCCCGCCTTCGCGGCCTGCGCGTAGCCGAGCGTGATCAGGATCACATGGGCGGTGATCAGTCCGAATGCCCACGGGGCGACCTGCCGGTGCCAGCGGACGAGCCGGTCCTGTCCGACCGAGGTCTCCAGCCACGGCAAGCGGGCGATGAGCACCACCATGATCAGCATCAGATACGCGCCGGTGAAGCCGGTGAGCCGGCCCTCGGCGGTCAGCAGCCCTCCCGGCGCGGCGAGCGATCCTCGGTCCTCGCCGATAATGACCGTTCCGACGGTCACGCCGAACCCGAGGCCGGCCAGCGCGGCACACGCGTCGACGACCCGCGGCCGGGGCGCGGGACCTGGCCGGTGCGCACGCACGGACGCGGATCCTGCGCCGGCCCTCTTGGCCGGGGTAACCGGCGAGTGGCGCATCACGGGGCTACCGTGACGCATCATGCTCAAGGAATTGTGACCGCGACCTAAGGTTTTCTTCTGAGCCGCGAGCCAGCAGCCAAAAGACCGGCCGAAACCGGCCGAATACGGCCGGGACGTGGCGTGCCAGGCCGACATGACACAGGCGGTGCAGTGGGTAACCAGAGACCATAAGACCGACGCTCTCCCGTGGCAACACTAGCTCCTCGATCGGCCGGGCCATGCCGTCGTAGACGGACAACGCCCGGCAGCCAGACCCCCGGCTACCAGCGCCGCACCATAGCCGACGACCGGCGCCACGCGGCGGCGCCTTAGCCGAATTCAGGCTATCCGCTATACCGGCTATCTGCGAATTACTCTTCCTGAGTGGTTACCACACCGGATCTGGTCAAGAATCAGCACTTAATGAATATTTCATTAAGCAGGCAGAAATGAGGTCATTTGTCTGGGTGGCCCAGGAGGGCGACACCGCTGGACGTCCGGGATTCACCCTCGCGGACTCTCGCGCATTGCCCAGCCACTGCGCTGAGGCTGGTGAGACCTCGGCGTCCTCACAGTGATCCGCCTCAACGGCGTGTGTTGCAATTGTAAGACTAGACGTCTTACAGTTGAGGTATGGCGGATACGATCACTATTCGTACTGACGACGAGACCGAGCACGCTCTCGACGTGCTCACCCACGACGGCAGCTCGCGATCTGCCGCCATCCGGCAAGCCGTGCTGGAGGCTGCCAGCCGACGCGAGCGCGCAGCCGAGATGCGCCGGGAAGTCTTGCGGATGGATCTCGGCAAGCCCGACGGCGTCAACATAGCGGAGGAACTGGCCCGCGATCGCGCCAGCGAACGCTGATGATCTACCTCGACTCCGCGGCTGTCGTCAAGCTCGTCCATGCCGAGCCGGAATCGCAGGCGCTGCGCGGCTGGCTGGATGAGCGGGCGGAAACCGGCTGGATCAGCTCCGTGTTGGTAGAAATCGAGTCATTCCGGGCGCTGGCCAGGTACGCACCGGACGCCATATCCCGCTTGCCCGCCGTGCTGGACCAGATCGACCTGATCGACCTAGGTCCGCGCATCCGGAGCCTGGCCCAGGCGGCCAAGCCGGCGACAGTCCGCAGCCTGGACGCGATTCACCTGGGCACGGCGCTGCATTCCCGCTCCGGGCTCACCTCGTTCGTGACATACGACAAGCGCCTGCTGGACGCGGCGCAGGCGGCGGGACTCCCAGTCGACTCCCCTGCCTAGCGGCGTCTGACGTCGCACGCACGCTCCCTGCGGGCTGGTATTCGTGGCTGAGCTGGACGACACCATCCAAGCCGATACGAATGCTCGGTGATCCTGGACTTCCTGCACAAGGACCTGCGTCAACGGGCATGAGGGCGCGGGCCGCCCGGTCTTGGCGGGCGTGCAGCGGCCGGGATGGCCGGGGCAGCCGGATTACCGCGAAAGCCGTGATCGGCGCCGTCTGTCGGTATGGCGCGCGACGGACTACCTTCGGATCATGCTCAAGCGTAAAATTACGCTCCCGCCGGAGCATCTGTATCCGGCGGATGAGTGGCGCATCGTGGAGGCGCGCTACTCAGATGAGTTCGTCGGCCTGACCGAGACCGTCTTCTCGCTGGGTAACGGTTTCCTCGGCGTCCGGGGCAGCTTCGAGGAGGGCCGCCCGGCACTGGTCCCCGGGACATTCGTCAACGGGTTCCACGAGACCTGGCCGATTGTGCATGCGGAAGGCGCGCCGGCGCTCGCCAAGACCGGCCAGACGATCGTGAATGTGCCCGACACGACGATCATGAAGCTCTACGTGGACGACGAGCCGTTCTTCCTGCCGACCGCGCGCCTCCAGGATTACGGGCGGATCCTGGACATGCGGGCCGGGACCCTGACCCGTGAGCTGGTATGGGCCACCGCCGCCGGCAAGCACATCCGAATCCGCTCCCGCCGGATAGTCTCGCTCGAGCACCGCCACCTGCTCGCGATGACCTACGAGGTCACGATGCTCGACGCGGCGGCGCCTGTCGTGGTCTCGTCACTGGTGCTCAACCGCCAAGACGCCCGACCGACCGACGACCTGCCCGAGTACCGGCCGGGAGATCCCCGCCTGGCGACCGTGCTCCCGCACCGGGTGCTCAACGTGCGGGCTACCGAGCTGACCGAACACCGCATCCTGCTTGGCTACCAGACAACCAGGAGCGGGATGACGCTCGCCGTCGGCGTTGACCACGTCATCGACGCGGCGTGCTCGTCCCAGGCAGTGAGGTCCCTCGACGACGAGACGGGCGAAGTACTCCTCACGGCCGATGCGGTGCCGGGCGTCCCGATCCGGATCACCAAGTACGCGACCTACCAGACCTCGCGCAGCATCCCAGTCCCCGAGCTCGTCGACCGGTGCCGGCGGACCTTGGACCGCGCGGTCCGGGACGGGTTCGACGTGCTCGCCGCGGCTCAGCGCGCGAATCTCGACCGGTTCTGGGACCGCGCCGATGTGCGGGTGCAGGCCCGGCTCAATCCTGTGCGGCAACAACAGGCGGTCCGGTGGAACCTCTACCAGATCGCGCAGGCATCCTGGCGCGCAGAAGGGGCCGGAGTCCCGGCGAAGGGGCTGACCGGGCAGGCCTATGAGGGCCACTACTTCTGGGATACCGAGGTCTACGTCCTGCCGTTCCTGTCCTACACCCAGCCGGGGATCGCCCGGAATCTGCTGCGGTTCCGGCACAGCATGCTCGGCCGCGCGCGGGAGCGGGCGGCCGAGATGAGCCAGCGAGGGGCGCTGTTCCCGTGGCGGACCATCAACGGCGAGGAGGCTTCGTCCAATTTCCAGCAGGGCACCGCCCAGTATCACATCAACGCCGATATTGCTTACGCGATCAAGCGCTACGCCAACGTCCAGGGTGACATGGGCCTGCTCGGCGAGATCGGCGCGGAAATCCTCGTCGAGACCGCCCGGCTGTGGCGGGACCTCGGCTTCTATGGCGCCGACAAGAGATTCCACATCCACGGCGTGACCGGGCCCGACGAATACACCACCGTGGTCAACGACAACACCTACACCAACCTCATGGCCCGGCTGAACCTCAATTTCGCCGCCACCACCATCCGCCGACTGCGCGAGGAGCGGCCCAGGGACTACACCGCGCTCGTCCATGCGGTCAGACTTCAGCCCAGGGAGGTCGAGTCCTGGGAGCAGGCGGCGGCCGCAATGCACGTTCCATTCGATGATGAAATCGGCATTCACCCGCAAGACGAGACGTTCCTGCGCCGCGAGGTGTGGGATCTCGACAACACACCACGCGACAAGTTCCCGCTGCTGCTGCACTACCACCCGCTGGTGATCTACCGGCACCAGGTGCTCAAGCAGGCCGACATCGTGCTGGCCATGTTCCTGCTCGGCAACGAGTTCTCCGAGGAGCAAAAGCGCCGCAACTTCGACTACTACGACCCGCTCACCACCGGCGACTCATCCTTGTCGGCGTGCGTGCAGAGCATCATCGCCGCGGAGATCGGCAACGAGCGCCGAGCCCTGGAGTACTTCCAGTACGCGCTGCTGATGGACCTGGGTAACGTGGCCGGCAACGTTTCGGACGGAGTCCACATCGCCTCCGCCGCCGGCGTATGGTCCTCGCTCGTCTTCGGGTTCGGCGGCGTCCGCGACTTCGACGGCCAGCTGTCCTTCGCGCCCAGGCTGCCGCACGCCTGGAACGAGCTCGCCTTCTCGCTGCGCTTCTGCGGACGGCAGCTCCGGGTCAAGCTCACCCATGATGAGGAGCGCTACCTCGTCGAGAAAGGTGAGCCGCTGAACGTCCTCGTCCGAGGCGAGTCACACCTGCTCAGCCCGGATAGTCCCGTCGCGATCAAGCTCCCGCCACCGGGCCCCGGACGCTGAGCACAATCATCGACTCTCCAGCGCCCGGGTCCAGCTCCGCTCACGCCCGCCTCGCGCCAGAAGAGCCTGGTCGTGAGCGCACCAATACGTCGCGCGGCAGTAAGGCCGAGGGCTCTGGCGCCGACCAGATTGCCTGGTGCCAGACACGGCCAGAAGATCCAAGGTGCGTGTCCACGGACCAGACGGGTGATTGTGAGCGCCGACGCGCACCTAGCCTCCCAGGCCGGCTTGTGGCCGGTAACCACGAATCGGCCGGTAACGCAAGCATCGCAGGTCCCGTAACGGGGACCGGCCCTTATTCCATGGCGGCCATGCCCGAGCGATCGGGCCTGCGCAGAGTCTTTGGTCCGGCCGGGACAGGACCGAAGACCCTCCCCCGGCCCACGCCGCGCCTGATGGGCTTGAGGTTAGATGGCTTCGCCGGGCGCGCCGCCGTTTTGGTGACAGCCGGGAAAGCACATCTCATTCGACTGCGTATGTGTCAGCCAGCGCGATGAGGCTGTTATCGATGCGACTGCGACGGTGATCGCCCCACCCGCCCGATCGGCCGTTTCACGAGTCCTCCTGCCCGGGTCCGGTTGGACGAGCCCGGCATCCGACCACGTACCTGCTAGACGACAAGGCTCTACGACATGACCAGTAACGTGATCCAGCCCGCCGGTATCCGCGAGGTGGCGGTGATCGGGCTTGGCCTGATGGGCTCGGGCATCGCCGAGCTACTCGCCCGCAGCGGCCGCCGCGTCGTCGCGATCGAGATCAACCAGGAATTCCTGGATCAGGGCATGGCCCGGCTGAACGCCTCCCTGGACCGGGCGGTCAGCCGGGGCAAGATGACCGATACTGCTCGGACGGAGATAATCACCCGAATCCGGCCCACGGCTGACATCGCGGCCGGAGTGGCAAACGCCGACCTGGTGATCGAGGCCATACCAGAACGCATGGAGCTTAAAAGGACCCTGTTCGCCGAGCTGGACGCGGCCTGCCGGGCCGATGCGATCCTGACCAGCAATACCTCCTCGCTCTCGGTTACGGGGATAGCGGGCGGCACACGGTATCCCGCCCGGGTAGCGGGATTGCACTTCTTCAATCCCGCGCCGGTCATGAAGCTGGTCGAGGTAATCTCCACGGTGCTCACCTCGCCAGAGACCGCCGAGGCGCTGGTCCTGCTGGTCCGTGACCTGGGCAAGACTCCCGTCCAGGTCAGTGACCGAGCGGGGTTCATCGTGAATGCGCTGCTGGTGCCCTATCTCAACCACGCGGTGCGGCTGCTGGAAACGGCCCAGGCGACGCGCGAGGACATCGACAAGGCGGCCACCGTGGGCCTCGGCCTGCCGATGGGGCCGCTGACCCTGCTCGACCTGATCGGCCTGGACACGTCTTTGTCGGTCCTGGAGGTGCTCCAGGCTGAGTTCGGCGGCACCCGTTACGCGTCCGCGCCCCTGCTGCGCAAGCTGTGCGATGCCAGGCTGTTCGGCCGCAAGAGCGGACGCGGGTTCTATGACTACCGGCACAGCACCCCCGAGGCTGCTGCCGAGGATCACGCCCCGGCGTCTGTTCCCGCCGAGGTTGCCTTGATCAGGGACTCCGATGGCCTGCTGGACGAGCTGGCCAGCAAGATCACTGCGGCCGGCATCAGCGTCGCGTCGCAGCCATCACGTGAGACCGGCCTGGTCATCGTGGTGGCAGACCCGAAGCACCGGGTCCTGGACGCGGCCCTGGCCGCGGGCCACCCGGCCGATGTGGTCGGTATCCACCTCATCGACACAGGCAACGGCAAGCCGGGGCTCGCCGAGCTGGTGCTGCCGGACGTAACCGCAGCGAACACGGCTGCCAAGGCGGCTGCGCTCGCGACCGCCGTCGGCCTGAACGCGGTCACGTCCCGGGACCGGCCCGGATTCCTCACCGAGGCCCTCTCCTACGCGCAATACAACGACGCGGTCCGGATGTTCCAGGACGGTTACGCCAGTCCATCCGACATCGATACCGCGATGATGCTCGGCTGCGGTTACCCCCGCGGGCCGCTGCAGATGCTCGACGACGCCGGCCCGGCGAACGTCGTCGACGTCCTGGAGGCAATGCACGAGGCGACCGGCGACCCGGCGTTCACCCCGGTACCCCTGCTCGCCGAGTACGCCACCGCCGGGACCCGGTTCCGCAGCTGAACGAGACCGCGGCGCGAGACACACCAAGGCACGACCCGCACGCCCGAACTGCTTGCGTCCCCTCACCCGCCGAAACGCGCGGTCAGCCCGGAGAGATCCCAGGGCCAGCACCGCGATCGTGATACACCCGGGCCGCGGCGTAGCCATGTGGCCAGGAGCCAGCGGCCCGCTTCCGTGCGAAAGTAGCAGCATGCGGAAATACGTCATCATGGGCATCCAGGGCAGCGGCAAGGGAACTCACGCGAAGATGCTCGCCGCGGACTTCGACCTCGAGCACATCGCGGTGGGGGACATCTTCCGGTGGAACGTCCAGCATCATACGAAGCTCGGCGCGCAGGTCAGGCGCACGATGGCGGCGGGGCTGCTGGTCGGCGACGACCTCGTCGAGGGGGTGGTGCAGCAACGGCTCAGCGAGCACGACTGGAACTACGGCTTCATCATCGACGGCTTCCCGCGCAACGAGCGGCAGGCGGAGTTCTTCCTGGAAAGCTACGACCTGGACGGGGTGATCCACCTGGACCTGCCCGACAGCGAGGTCGCGCGCCGGGTGCTCGCCCGGCGGCTGTGCGCGGGCTGCGGGATGGACTACAGCCTGATCGACAACAGCCCGTCCACCGAGGGGAAGTGCGACGCCTGCGGCGGCGAGCTGATCAAGCGCGAGGACGACACCGAGGAGGTGCTCGCCGTCCGGCTCCGCGAATACCACGCGAAGACCAATCCCGTGCTCGACATCTTCCGCCGCAAGGAGTACGTGATCACGGTGGACACCCGGCCATCCAGGGAGCAGGTCCAGCAGGCCATCAGGGATAAGCTCGAGCTACCGCCCTCCCGCCTGGCCATCGCGAGTAGCCAGGTTGGCGCGCGGTAGCCAGGACCGGCCCGATACGGATCCTGATCGCACCGGCACACGCCCCGCCCCCGAACCGAAAACACCGCGACCCTGACGCCCGGGCCACGAGTCAGCATGGCGGGTCGGCGAAGTCGTCATAAGGCTGTGGCTGAGACGGGATTGAGCCATGCGACGCGGGGGAACTTGGCGAAATCCGTATCCGTGGAGACGATGGTGAGGCCGTGCTCAAGGGCGTACGCGGCGGCATGAGGTCGGCCAGGAGCGCGAGCGCGGCGGCCGCCTGGGCCGCCTTGGTCGTGGCGGCACGGCCGGGAGCACCGACGTGGGTACCCTCCTGGATCCAGTCGTGGTGCGGAAGGACAGCGACGACGACGCCGTCGGTGATGGTCACGTAGCGAACCGACGAGCGCCGCGACGAGGGACCGGAACCGCGTCTAGCCGGCTACCGCGCTCATCGCCTGGTCCACGAGGTCGGCCAGGGGGATGACGCCGTCGGCGGCGGTCCAGACGTCGACGGCCACGTTGAGGCAGCCGAGCGCGGCGGCGACCAGCGCGCGCGGCCGCGGGTCGTGGTCGTCGCCGGGGACGCCGAGCCGGCGGGCGACCTCGGGGGCTAGCAGGTCCTGCCAGCCGAGCTGCTTACCCAGCTGGCGGGCCTGCAGCGACGGCGTGTCGTGCAGGATGCGCCTGAGGGTCAGGCCCTCGTCGGGGTAGGTGAGGCGCTCGGTGATGAGCAGGTCGAAAGAGCGGCGCAGCGCCTGCCATGCGGGCTCGTGCGCGGGCCGGGCGGCGAGCGCATCGGCGACCTTGTGCCCGAGCTCCTCCAGGTGGCCGAGCAGGACGTCCTCTTTCGACCCGAAGTAGCGGAAGAAGCTGGCCCGGGACAGGCCCGCCTCGGCGGCGATCTGGTCGACGGTGGTCTTGTCGAACCCCTGCGCCAGGAACAGCCGCACCGCGACGGCCGCGATCTCGGCCCGCACGGCGCGGGTCGCCCGGTTACGCAGCGTCGGCGGCGCGGCAGCGGGGGCCGTGGCTGATTGCGGTGTCGTAGGCATGCCCTCATGCTACACCAGATCTAGGATTTGAGACTCAGTATCAAAGGTGATATACAGTTCAGGCGTCGCCTGATCGCCAGCTACAGAGATTGGCAGGAGACAGACACCACCGCCCGTTCGGCTCGCTGAAAGAAAACCCGGAGCGGCCGAAAGCTGCGAACGGCGCGGCATGCCCGACTGCCTGCTCTTCTACCTGTGAATGAGGAACTGACATGGCTGCAATGGCTCGCTGGTGCTTCCTGCGCCGGGCGTGGGTACTGGTGGCCTGGCTGGCACTCCTGGTGATCCTGGGAGTGACGGGCCGGGCTGCGGGGTCGGCGTACTCCAACACCCTCACCCTGCCCGGAACCGGCTCGACGACCGCGCTCCAACTGCTGGAGCAGGCATTCCCCGGGCATGCCGGGGACCAGGACTCGATCGTCTGGCGGGCCAGCCCGGGAAGCGTGCGCACGCCTGCGGTGCGTGCCCGGATCACCGCCATGCTCGGCAAGGTCGCCGCGGCCCCGGCGGTGGCCTCGGTGATCAGCCCGTACTCCGCGGCCGGTGCCGCCCAGGTCAGCCGGAACGGGCAGATCGCCTACGCGACGGTGGTTTTCGACGCCCAGGCGGCGAACCTGCCGGTAGCGGACGTGAACCATGTGATCAGCATTGCGGAGGCGGCGCGGGCACCGGGCCTGCAGGTGGAGCTGGGCGGTCAGGCCGTCGAGACGGCCCTGCGGCCGTCGATCGGCATCAGCGCGGTCATCGGGCTGGTCGCCGCGGCGGTGGTGCTGTTCATCGCGTTCGGCTCGCTGCTGGCCATGCTGCTGCCCCTGATCATCGCGATCGCCGCGCTGGTCTCGGGCCTGATGACGGTCGGGCTCCTCTCGCACGCGGTGAGCATTCCCTCGATCGGCCCGACGGTGGCCACGCTGATCGGGCTAGGCGTAGGCATCGACTACGCGCTGTTCGTGGTCACCCGGCACCGCAACAACATCAAGGCCGGGATGTCCCCGCAGGACGCGGCGGTCCTCGCGCTGAACACATCCGGGCGCGCGGTCCTGTTCGCCGGCACGACGGTATGCATCGCCGTGCTCGGCATGCTCGTGCTGAACGTCACCTACGTCTCCGGCCTCGGGATCTCCTCGGCGATCACGGTGCTGTTCACGATGGCCGCCGCGGTCACCCTGCTGCCCGCGCTGCTCGGCCTCCTGGGGATGCGGGTACTGTCCCGCCGGGAACGCCGGCGGCTCGCCGCCGACGGGCCGACGGAACCCGGCACGGCCGGCTGGTGGGCGCGGCTGGCCGCGTTCGTGCAGCGCCACCCCGCCCGCCTGGCCACCGCCACCGCCGCGGTGATGCTCGTCCTGGCCATTCCGGTGCTGTCGCTGCGGCTGGGCTCCTCCGACGCGGCCAACGACCCGTCCTCCTACACCACCCGCCACGCCTACGACCTGCTCGCCGAGGGGTTCGGCCCGGGCTTCAACGGCCCGCTGCAGCTGGTCGCCACCACCGGTACCCCAGCCGACGCGGCCGCGCTGGACCGGCTGGCGGCCACGCTTAAGACAGTGCCCGGAGTCGCCGCGGTATCCGCGCCTATCCCCGGCAAGGACGCCGCCCTGATCAGCGTGATCCCGTCGTCGTCCCCGGAGGCGCAGGCCACCAGCGACCTCATCAGCCGGCTGCGCGGCAGCGTGATCCCCGCCGCCGAACACGGCACCACGATGCGCGTCTACGTGGGCGGCGTCACCGCCATCTTCGGCGACTTCGCCACCGTGATCGGCCACAAGCTGCCGCTGTTCATCGCGGCCATCATCGGGCTCGGGTTCCTGCTGCTGCTGCTGGCCTTCCGCAGCCTGCTGGTGCCCGCCACCGCGGCGCTGATGAACCTGCTCGCCGCCGGGGCGGCGTTCGGCGTGGTGATCGCCATCTTCCAGTTCGGCTGGGGATTGCGGATCCTGAATCTCGGCCAGTCCGGGCCGGTCGAGTCGTTTCTGCCCGTGCTCATGCTGTCTGTCCTGTTCGGCCTGTCCATGGACTACGAGGTGTTCCTGGTCTCCCGGATCCGCGAGGAATGGGCCGCCACTGGTGACAACCGGCAGGCGGTGATCACCGGGCAGGCCACCACCGGGCGCGTCATCATCGCCGCCGCCACCATCATGATCTGCGTGTTCAGCGCCTTCATCCTCACCGGCCAGCAGGTCATCGGCGAGTTCGGCCTGGGCCTGGCCGCTGCGGTCCTGCTCGACGCCTTCCTCCTGCGCACCCTCCTCGTCCCCGCCCTCATGCACCTGTCCGGCCGCGCGAACTGGTGGCTGCCCAGCTGGCTGGACCACATCCTCCCGCACCTGTCCATCGAACCTTCCATACATGCCCCCGCCCAGGCCGGGCCGCCCGCCAGCCACGTTGTGCCGGCTGGCCCAGGCCGGTAGCGGGCATCCACACGAACCAGCCCGGGCCCGGGATCTCCGGCCCCGGGCGGGTGCCGTACCAAAACCCGCACATGAGCTCGTCGCTGATGATCACGCGTGCTCCCGGGGTCAAGGCGCGGCCTTAGGTTCCTTCGGCAGGCCCAGGAGCAGTTCGCCGACGATGCCGCGCTGGACCTGGGATGAGCCGGCATAGATCGTGCCAGCGCGGGCGTTGAGGTAGACACTGGCCCACGACGCCGATGAGTTCGGCGCGCCCGGATCATCGGTGTGGTACCAGTTCGGCGAGGGCCGGCCGGCCGGGGCGAGCGCGTCGAGCCCGAGCACGTCCAGGGCCAGCTCGGTGACCACCCGGTGATACTCGCTCCATAGCAGCTTGAACGCCGCCGCACGAGGGCCGGGTTCTTCACCTTGAATCAGTTGTTCGGCCGTGCGCAGCCCATGGCAGCGCAACTGCTCGACTTGCACGTGGCACCACGCGACCCGGCGGCGGATGTCCGGATCGCGGTCTAGCCCGCGCTCGCGGACCAGGCGGATGAGCCGGTCGAGCTCGTTGCGGAACCGGATCGGAGCGTGCAAAGCGGTTTCGCCCCGCTCGAAGCCCAGCAGCGTCATCGCCACCGGCCAGCCGCGGTCTACCTCACCGACGACCAACTCCCGGTCGGTGACCGCCCCGTCGAAGAACACCTCGTTGAAGTCCGTGTCGCCGGTGATGTTACGGATCGGCCGGATCTCGATACCGGGCTGCTCCAGCGGAACCAGCAGCATGCTGAGGCCGCGGTGCGGCGCGGCGTCCCGGTTGGTCCGGGCCAGCACGAACATCCAGTTGGCCAGGTGCGCGCCGGAGGACCACAGCTTCTGCCCGGTGAGCACCCAGCGGTCCCCATCGGGCTCCGCCTGCAGCGCCAGCGACGCCAGGTCCGACCCGGCACCGGGTTCGGAGAACCCCTGTGAGAACACGTACTCGCCGGAGACGATCTTCGGCAGGAACCGCTGCAGCAGCTCGGGTTTGGACCAGCGGAGCATCGTGTTGCCCAGCATGCCGATGCCGAACGCGTCATTGTCCGACCCGAACGGGATGCCCGCCGCAGACAGCTCGCCGGTGAGGACTACTAGTTCGGCCGCGCTCAGCCCGGCACCGCCGTATTCGACAGGCCAGGCCGGAGCCACCCAGCCGCGTTCGGCCAGGGCCACGCGGGCAGCCTTGCGGAACTCCGCGCGTGCCGCGTCGTCGAGGGCGCCGATCCCCTGCCAGTCCGGCGGCACGAGACCGGAGATGAACTCGCGGACCGACCCGCGGAAGCCCTCGGCCCTGCGGTCGCGGTCGGCGTGCTGAGTGCCCACGAAGACCTCTCAATCGTCTACTGCAACGTGCTGACCTTCAGAGTTGCGTAAGTAGACTCGGTAGTCAAGACTGCTTCGCCTCGTCGTTCACGTCATTCACCAGGCCGAGCAGGATCTCCATCCCCGCGGCGCATTCCCGCAGGCCGCTGCCGATCGGATTCACCCGCAGGGTCGTGACGCCGCAGTCGCGGTAGGCGCGTAGCCGGTCACGCACCACCTCGGGCGGTCCGATCAGGTTGGTGCCCAGGCCGATCTCAATCGGTACCCGGGCCGCGGCCGCCACCCGGTCGCCTTCAGCCCACAGCCGCTGCACCTCGGCGACGTCTTGTGCGAAGCCCTGCTTGGCGAAGGCGTTGTTGTAAAAGTTGCTTGCCGCCGATCCCATCGCCCCGAAGGTGAACGCGTACCCGTCGGCGTGGCGGCGTCCGGCCGCCTCGATCTCGTCGGTGAACTCCACGCTCACCGCGACCACCAGGTCCAGGTCCGCCAGCGAACGCCCGGCCCGTTCGGCCGCCGCCGCGATCGGGCCGAAGAACACCTCTGACGACTCGGTGAAGAACGAGTTGCCGATCCAGCCGTCGGCAAGCTCGCCGGTGAGCGCTAGGTTGGCCGGCCCGAGCGCCGCGACGTAGATCGGGACGAAGCAGGTTCCGGCGCGTGACCGGATCGCCGTCCCTTCACCGCCGGGAAGCGGCAGCTTGTACACCTCGCCGGAATACCTGAGTCGCTCACCGGCAGTGATCATACGGATGATCTCGATCGTCTCCCTGGTTCTGCGCACCGGCCGGGAGAACTCGACGCCGTGCCATCCCTCCATCACCTGCGGGCCACTCGTCCCGACACCCAGGATGAACCGGCCGTTCGAGATGGCCTGCACGCTCATCGCCGACATCGCCAGCATCGCCGGAGTGCGCGCGCCTAGCTGCGCGATGCCCGTGGCGAGGCGAATCCGTTCCGTCACGGCGGCGATCGCCGCGAGCGGTGTGAACGCGTCGTACGCCCAGAACTCGGGCACCCAGATCGAGTCCACCCCGAGCCGTTCGGCCTCGCGCGCCAGTTCCAGCCACTGAGAGTCCTGAGGATTTACCGACAACCCGATCGACAGCGTCATGCGCAAACTCCCTCCGGGAGCCGGCCATCCAGGTTTCCCCTCGAGCCGGACATCGCGGTCCTCTCGCAGCCTGCAGCACATGGTTGCGTAAATAGACTTAGCATGTCAAGCTTCACTCATGCCTTTTGCGGTGACCGATGAGCAGCGCGAGCTCGTCAGCACGGCCCGGAAACTGCTCGCCGATGCGGCCCGCGCCGACCCTCTGCCGCCCGCCTGGGACACCCGGGACGCGGGCATCAACCGGAAGCTGTGGCGGTCGCTCGCCGAGCTGGGCCTGCTAGGCCTGGGGGTGGCCGAGGAGCGCGGAGGATCTGGCGCCGGCGTGCGCGAGTTGTGCCTGCTGGCCGAGCAGGTGGGCGCGGCCGTTCCGCGGGTACCGTTCACCGGAACGGCGGCCGTGCTGGCCATCCTCGGGCAAGGCGCGGGCGGCCAGGATGTGAGCGCCATCGTCGACGGTTCGGTCGTCGCCGTCCCGGCCTGGGAGACGTTCCCGTTCATCCCGGGGCACAGGAAGGACGCCCTGCGGGTGACGGGATCGGCTGTGCACGGCTCGCTGCGCGCGGTGCCCTTCGGCCTGGACGCCGATCTCCTGCTCGCCTTTACAGGTGACACGCCGATGGTGGTGGATCTGGCGCAATCCGGTGTGGCACGGAGCCCGGTCAGCTCATTCGACGTCACGGAGCCGGCCGCCGCGATCGACCTGAGCGCGGCCGGGGCCACGATCGGAGAGCCGGGAGAGTTCTCGCCGCGGCCGCTGACCGTGCTGGCCGCCGAGCTGATCGGTACCGGGCAGCGAGCCCTGGACGGTGCTGTCGAATACGCCAAGCAGCGGTACCAGTTCGGTCGGCCCATCGGCTCGTTCCAGGCGATCAAGCACATGCTCGCCGATAGGTTCGTGCAGCTGGATGCGGCCCGGCTGCTCGTAGAATGGGCCGGCATGGCCATCGACGACGGGCGGCCGGCCGCCCGCGCCGCCGCGCGGACCGCGCTCGCCGCGGCGAGCGCGGCCGCCGAGGCGGCAGCCGCCGACGCCCTGCAGGCGCACGGAGGCATCGGATTCACCTGGGAGCACCCGTCGCATGTGTTCCTCAAGCGCGCCCGTGCCCGGCGGTCGCTGCTCGGTTCCCCCGCTCAGCAGCTCGACACGCTGGCCGGCCACATCTTCGAGGCTCTCAGCAGCCAGGTCTTACATTAAGACTCGGTATGCTGTGCCTTATGAGACGTACTTCGTTCGCTAGGTGGCCGTGCTCGATCGCTCGGACGATAGACCTGCTGGGCGACTGGTGGACGCCACTGGTGTTGCGGGAGGCCTTCTATGGCATCCGCAAGTTCGACGAGTTCCAGCGTGAGCTGGGCATCGCCCGCAACACGCTAAATGACCGGCTGCGCCGGCTGGTCGACGAGGGACTGCTGGAAAAGCAGCTCTACCAGCGCGAACCCATGCGCTACGACTACCTCCTGACCGAAAAGGGCAAGGACTTCTTCGGCGTGCTCACGGTGATGTCCCGCTGGGGTGACCGGTGGCTGGCTGAAGAAGAAGGGCCGCCCATCCTGTTCCATCATGAGCCGTGCGGCCACGACACCCACGCCGAAGTCGTGTGCGCCAGCTGCGGCGGGCCGATGCGGGCCGAGGACACGACGCTTCGGATGGGACCGGGATATCCGGAGCGCCTCAAGTCACGGCCTGACATCCAGCGCCGGTTCTCGACCACCTCATAAGCCTTGACAGAGTTAGTCTAGTTAAGCAACTCTGGTGGTCAAGCCCTGGACGATAAGGAGGCCGGCCGGCTATGGAGTGGACGGGCGCGCGCTACGCGGACAAACCCACGGTGGAGGCGCGGATCTGGATCGACGCCTCGCCGGCCCGTGTCTGGCGGCTCGTGTCCGACGTCGAGCTGATGCCGGACATGAGCTCGGAGCTGCAGTCGGCGGAATGGCTCGACGGGGCGAGCGGGGCGGCGCTGGGCGCCAGGTTCATCGGCCGCAGCAAGCACAAGGCGCTGGGTGAGTGGGCGACCACCTCGCATGTCGTCGAGTTCGAGCCGGAGCGGGTCTTCGGGTGGGCGGTGGAGGATCCCGCCAACCCGACTGCGCTCTGGCGGTTCCGGCTAGAGCCGAAGGACGGCGGAACCGAGCTGTCCGAATGGATGCAGATGGGGCCGGCCCGGTCCGGCTTGTCGCTGGCGATCGACCAGATGCCGGACAAGGAACAGAAGATCGTGTTCGTGCGGATGCGCGAGTTCGAGCGCAACATCACCGCCACCCTTGAGCAGATCAAGAAGCTGGCCGAGGCCTGATGCCTGCCGCGGCCGGATGGCACAAGACAGCGTGCAGCCTGTGCTACGTGAACTGCGGCCTCGAGGTACAGACCGAGGGGCGGGCGATCACCAGGATCCGCGGCGATAAGGACCACCCCCGCACCGCCGGCTACCTGTGCCAGAAAGCGCAGCGGCTGACCTGGTACGGCAACCACGACGACCGGCTCACCACCCCGCTGCGGCGGAGTCCGGACGGGACGCACGAGCCGGTCAGCTGGGAGACCGCGCTTACCGACATCGCGGCCCGGCTGTGCCAGGTCCGCGAGGCCGATCTGGCGGCGGGGCGGCCCGGCTCGTTCGCCTACGTCGGCGGCGGCGGCCAGGGCAACCATTCGGGCGGCGGGTACGGCCACGCCCTGATGAAGTGGATGAACGCCACCAGGATGTTCGGGGCCCTGTCGCAGGAAAAGACCGGGGACTTCTGGGTCAACGGCAAGCTCTACGGCGGGCAGACCTGCCACACCTCCGAAGGCGTCGAGGAATGCGACCTGCTGGTCGTCCTCGGCTGCAATCCCTGGCTGGCGCACGGCTTCAACCGGGCCCGCAACGTGGTCAACTCGATCAAGAACGACCCGGACCGGAAGATGATCGTGCTGGATCCGCGGCGCACCGAGACCGCGGCCGTGGCCGACGTGCACCTGCCGCTGCGGCCGGGGACCGACGCCTACCTGCTCGGCGCGATCCTCGCCCTGATCGTGGAGCGCGGCGGTCAGGACGAAGCGTTCCTCGACGCGTACACCGAGGGGTTCGGCGAGGTCGCGGCGGCGCTGCGGCGGATTCCTGTGGACGCGTGGATCGCGCATACGGAGGTCGAGCGCGCGGACGTGGAAAGGGCCGTCGAGCTGATCCTCGCCGCGAGGGCCATGACCGTGCGGGTGGAGCTGGGCATCCAGCAGGGCCGCAACTCGACCTTGAACAGCTACCTGGAAAAGCTGCTGTACCTGGTCACCGGGAACTTCGGACGGCCGGGCACCAACGCCTTGCATTCCTGGCTGATGCCGCTGTGGGGCGAGTCCAGAGGCGAACGGTCTGAGATCACCGGATTCGAGTACATCGGCGGCTTGCTGCCGCTGAACACCTTGGCCGAAGAGATCCTGGCCGACCACCCGAACCGGGTCCGCGTGCTGTGGGTGGAATCGTCGAACCCGGCCAACACGGCGGTGGACACGGCCACGATGGAGCGCGCGATACGCGAGTGCGAACTGTCCGTGGTGATCGACGTGGCCTACACCGAAACGGCCGCGCTGGCCGACTACGTGCTTCCGGCCACCTCCCAGCACGAGAAGTGGGAGTTCACCTTCTTCGACTTCGAATGGCCCACGAACTACTTCCACCTCCGCCCGCCACTGTTCGATCCGCTCCCGGGCACCCTGGTGGAGGCCGAGATCTACGCCCGGCTGTTCGGCGAGCTCGGCGAGCTTCCCGACGCGGCCACCCTGGACGCCCTCACCGAGGTCGCCCGCTACGACCGGCAGAAGCTCCTCGCCCGCGCCGCGCCGGTGCTTCGGGAGCATCCCGCGATCGCACCGGTGCTGCTGTACCGCACACTCGGGCCGACCCTGCCCGGCGGAGCCGCGTCGGCGGCCATACTGTGGCCCGGCTGCCTCCGTGCCGCGAAACTGATGACCGTCCCGGTGCAACGAGCCCTCGGCACTGAGCTGACCGGACCCGCGCTGGGCGGGGAATTGTTCGACCGGATCCTGGCCAGCCCGAGCGGAATCGCCTTCAGCGTCCACGAGTACCACGAGGTGTGGAACCTGATGCGCTCCGACCGCATCCAGCTGGCCGTGCCCGAACTGCTGGCGTGGCTAGGTCGGCTCGACCCCGCCCTCGACCGCCCCGACCCCGAGTTCCCGCTGTCGCTGGTCAACGGGCAGCGCCGCAGCCACAACGCCAACCAGATCCTCCGCCCGCCGGCCTGGCGCAAGACCGATCCCGACGGTGCGCTGTGGGCCAGGGCAGAAGACCTCGCCGCGATCGGAGCCGCACCGGGCGACTGGGTCGCCGTAATATCCAGGACCGGCCGCATCGTGGTGCGCGCCGAGACCGACAACGGCCTGCGGCACGGGCAGGTGGCGCTGCCGCACGGTTTCGGCATGTCGGTCCCGGACGGGCACGGCGGCCGAGTGGTGAACGGACCGAGGATCAACCTGCTCACCGACGCCGCCGACCGTGACCCCATCGCGGGAACACCCCACCACAAGGACGTCCGGGTGCGCCTCGAACCCGCCACCGACCAGGAGCGGGCATCCTGCGAACACGACAGCGAGCGCGTCCGGCTCCTGATCAACGCACCTGCCGCTGACCCCACCCGTTAAGCCACCGTGCTCCCGACACAGTCGGGTCCGACAGCCCACCGGCTGTGCCGGGCATGGGGCGCAGCCGACGCCTGTCACGCCGGGCCGGCTGGCCCGTCCTGCTTGCGGTTCTGGGTGCCGCCGGGTGACGATCCGGGCGAGGGGATCCGGTCGGCTCGCCACCGGGAACAACGGCTGGGGATACAAGAGGATCCAAGGCGAGCTTCTCAAGCTCGGCTACCGGGTCAACGCATCCACCATCCGCCGGGTCCTCAAAACGCTGAAGATCCCCCCGGCGCCCAAGCGGCACACCGGCACCACGTGGCGGAAGTTCAGCCCCGGCCGGCCGGCCGGGGCTGACGCTGCGGGTTAGGGCTGGGGCTGCTGCAGGATCGCAGTCTCGTTGTTCGCGCTGCCGACGGCGAACAGCGGGCCGCCGGCCAGGCCGGACAGGCTGCCGCCGCTCCAGATGAAACCGCCGGCGGCCCTGAAGTCGGCAGGCAGTGCGCTTGCCGGGGGCACGGCCGTCCACTGGGTACCGTTCCACTGCTCGGTCACGGAGCCGTTTCCGCTGATGGCCCAGGCGTCGTTGGCGCTGAGCGCGGCCACGGCGGCCAGGCTCGCGCCCTGGCCGCTGGGGTTGGCGACCTGGCTCCACTGCGTGCCGTTCCAGTGCAGGATGAGCCCGCCGTTGCCGACCGCCCATACATCATTGGCCGACGCCGCGCTGAGGCCGTGCAGGACCCCGCTGACCGGTAGTGAGACGGTGCTCCACGTGCTGCCGTTCCAGTGCTCGATGACGGCGGGGTTCCCCTTGCCCACCGCGGCCAGGGCCCACACATCGGCCGGGGAGATCGCGGCGATGGAGAGAATCTGTCCGCTATTGGCGGTTCCGGTGGTGTCGATCGCGCTTGGGGAAACACTCCATTGCGTGCCGTTCCAGTGCTCGATCAGAGGCGTGACCCCCGAGTTGTGCGGGTCGTTGACCTTCATGGCCGAGCCGCCCGCCCACGCGTCGGTCGGGCTGTCGGCACTGACCGCGTTCAGCTGGCCATCCGGCGGCTCGCTGGCCGGGGAGGCGATCTGGCTCCAGGACTGGCCGTTCCAGTGCTCGATGAAACTGGTGCTGGAGTTCTGCCCTACGGCCCAGATGTCGCTGGGGCCCGACCCCGAGACACCGCTGAGCGAGGACGCGGAGGCGCTGGCCGGGGCGCCAGGAACGACGCTCCAGGTCGAGCCGTTCCACTCCTCGATCAGCGTTTCGAAGCCGTTGCCGCTGGCCGCCACCCGGGTCTGGCCGACCGCCCAGGCCTCGGCAGGGGAGGCGGCGAAGGTGGCATTCAGCTGGGAAAACGTGCTTCCGGCCGGGTTGGGGCTGCTGTCGACCTGCCACGTTCCCGCGGCCAGCGCGGGCGATGCAGCTATCAGCGCTGCGGCTGCACCGCCTGCAACGGTCAGTAGCGCTCGTCGTATTTTCACGAATTCTCCTGTGCTTGCGCTCGCCGTGCTGTGTGCGTGCGAGCCCGATATCAGAGGACACGAGCCGCATATAGTTGACTGTTCAAATATCTGGCCGTGGCCATTGTCACAACAGCGCGGGCGGCACGGGCAGAGGGCAACGCAAGACCGCCGGCGCGGCGCAGGACCTGAATCGGTTGCTTCCGCTGGTGAAATGGCTGCTAGGCGATCCGCACAACATCGTCTTGTCCGCCCCGACGCCGGTGCCGTCACAGCCGTGATCGCGGACTGGTTCGTGCCCCTTGTTCACCGGCCGCTATCGCGAAGCCTGCCCGGCTTCGTAAAGGAGTGGTCCGAAGGCACAACCTGGTGATCGCCTACGCCGTCATCTTGATCACCGGCCGGTATCCCCTTGGCTAGCGCCGTAAAGCCGGAATCCGCCGCCAGGCAGGACACAGGGCCGGTCGCTCCGGCCTCCCCACATAAATCTGGCGGACCCAGGAGGCCAGCGCGGTGGCCGCCGACGCCGAACTACGCCGCCGCCACCCCGATCAGCGCTTCCCCCCGCTACGGTCAGCCGAACCCGTCAGGGGCTTCGCGTCCGGTCCCGTAGGGGCCCTGGACCCGCTAGCCGGCCGACACGACGCTGAGGCCGCCGTCGACGGCAAGCCACTGGCCGGTGATGTGCTTGCCGGCATCGCTGGCGTACAGCAGCGTGATGCCCTTCAGGTCTTCGTCGTCGCCGAGGCGTCGCAGCGGCGCGTTCGCCGCGGTGGCTTGCTCGCCGCCGGCCATCGCGATCGCGGCGGTGGCCAGCTTCGTGACGAAGAAGCCGGGGCAGATCGCGTTGACCGTGATGTCGTAGCGGCCCCATTCGGCTGCCAGGGTTCGAGTGAACCCGAGCACCGCCGCCTTGGAGGTGTTGTAGGCGATGGTATGCAACGTGGGCGGGTTGCCGCTTAGTCCGGCGATCGAGGACACGTTGATGATCCGCCCGCCGCCGTGGGGGATCATCGAGCTCTTCGCGACTTGCTGCGACAGCAGGAAGTAGCCACGGACGTTGAGGTCCATGACCTTGTCCCAGCCGCTGACCGGGTGGTCCTCGGCCGGCGCGGCCCACGCGGCTCCTGCGTTGTTGATCAGGATGTCAATGTTGCCGAGCCGCTCCGTGGCTTCTCCGGCCAGGCGACGGATATCGTCTTCGTCGGCGCAGTCAGCGGCTATCCAGCTGGCGGCGATGCCGGCCGCGTGCAACTGCGTGGTCGCATACTCGAGGTCCGCGCCCCTGCGGGAGCTGATCACGACAGTCGCGCCGGCTTCGCCGAGTGCGTGCGCCATTTGCAGCCCGAGCCCGCGGGACCCGCCGGTGACCAGCGCGCGACGCCCGGTGAGATCGAACAGCTGCTGGACGGTGCGGGCAGTCATCAGGACTGTTCCGAGTCGAGGTGGCCGAGGTGGTGGCCTAGCCGCAACTCGAAGTCCGGCCCGATGAGCTGCTGCAGTTCCAGGATGGTGTCCGGGTCGATCAGATTGATGGGCGGGTTGCTGAAGGTCGCCCGCCAGTATCCGGTCGCCTGCCCGGTGATCGTGAATTGAGTGAGCGAGCTCGTCATCTATCTGCTCGTCCGCTTGACGGCTGTGCTCGCGGAGTACCAGAGCGTGCGTAGGTTCTGCCAGTCGGGATAGCGTTCGACCATCCGGGCGACAATGCCGGCTGCTGTCGTCTCTTCGGCGGCGATCCGGGAGAAATCCCGGAGATATTGCTGGGATTCTCCGATGATCTTCGGATTGTTGTCGTTCTCGACTTTTTTGTGACCGGCGACGACCACGGTGGGTTCGAGCGTGGCAACCTCGTCCAGGTTGGCGATCCACTGTTCGCGTTCGGTTTCGCCGGTCTCGGCGGTCATCATGTGCACTTCGTTGTAGGCGAGATCCCCGGTGACGACCGCGGCCAGTGACGGGACATGCAGGATGGTGGATTCCGCGGTGTCGGCCTGACCGATGCGGATGACCCGCAGCTCGTTGCCTTCCAAGTCGAGCGTGTTGGTGGTCAGCAGGTGCGGCAGCACTCTCTCCGCGGCGGCGGGAACCTCGCCGGGGAACAGCGCGTTCCAGTACCCGCCCATGCGAGGGTCAGTCGTCTCGAATTCCGCCCGGGCGAGCACCTCGGCTGTCGCAAGACCCGTCGCTTCCGGAAAGCGCTGGGTCAGCCGGGCCAGCCCGAGCCAGTGGTCGCCGTGGCCGTGGGTGATGTAGATGCGCGACAGCCGCCGGCCCTTAGCCTCGATCCAGTCGGCCAGCACGTCCACTTGGTCGTAGGTGGCCAACGTGTCGACGAGGATCGCGTCGTGCTCGCCGTAGATCAGCGTGGCCGACATCGGGGACCACGTGGGCTCGTCATCCGGGGCCTGGGGTGGCGTCGCGCTCACGAACGTTCGGGCCGGGGCCGTGTAGACCTCGATCGTGAGGTCGGCCGGGGTTTGCGCTGTGTCGTCGGAGGTCACGGTTTCCGCCTGTCTCGATGCTGGAGGCCATGGGGCTTCGGCCTGTCGCGTGGGTTCATTTCAAGATGACAATCGTCATCCTTGCTGTATGAGGATGATAGGTACAATCTTCTTGGCCAAGCAAGTTGAAAGCACCTGGAGGATCCACCGTGGGCACGTCTCAAGCTGCCAAGGCGGCCAGCCATGATCGCATCCTCGACATCGCCGCGGCGCGCATCCGCCGCGACGGCATCGGCAGCCTCGCCGTCGCCGAGCTCATGAAGGAAGCCGGGCTGACCCACGGCGGTTTCTACCGGCACTTCGACTCCCGAGAGCAGCTCGTCGCCGAGGCCGCGCAGCGGGCCCTGACCCAGGGCAGCGCATGGACGATCGCGTCCGGCAAGCTCGGCGGGCAGCGCGGATATACCGCGCTCGTCGACGGCTACCTCAGCGCGTGGCACCGGGATCATCCCGAGGCCGGCTGCGGCGTGGCCGGCGTCGCCGCGGACGCCGCCCGCACCGGCGGCCCGGCCCGGGGCAGCTACACCCGCCAGGTGAAGGAATGCCTCGCCGTGATAGCCGACCTCACCGGCAACCCCGACCGCCAAGCCGGAGAACGCGAAGCGGTCCTCACCCTCAGCGCCCTCGTCGGCGCGATCTCCATGGCCCGCGCAGTCGACGACCCCGACCTGTCCGAACAGATACTGACCAACGCCGCCGCCGCATTGAAACAGTGCATCCTGAACTAAGCGCTGCCCGTAATTGATCTTCGGGTGTGCCGACGTGTGCGCCCGGCGTCCGGGCGACAGCCCGCCTACGCGACCTGGAGGAGGTTGTGCTCGGATTACCGCACCGGGAAACGAGGCTAACGGTGGAATGCCGGGTTGACTAACAGGATTGTATCCGTCATCCTCATCAGATGTGGATGACAGCCATCCGCTAGATTTGCATCTGCGACCGGCCGACAGCCGCTGGCCGTTCGCCCCTCGAGACAGGCGGAACGATGACATCCGAAGACGCGACGCCCACCCCGGCTCAGCTCACGCTCGAGGTCTATACGACCCCGGGGCGACCGATCGTGAGCGCGACCAAGTCCGAGGGCCCGGGTGACATCCCGATGTGGTCTCCCTCGTCGGCCACGCTGATCTACGGCGAGCACGACGCGGTCCTCGTGGACGTGCCCGCCACCTTCGACCAGACGGATGCGCTGGCTGACTGGGTCGAGTCCAAGGGGCGGCGGCTGACGCACATTTACATCACCCACGGGCACGGTGATCACTGGCTCGGCCTGGCCAGAATGATCCAGCGCTTCCCCGGCGCGACGGGTCTGGCAACGGCTGAGGTGCTGGCCCGCGTGGAATTCGAAGCCGGGCCGGGCATGGCCGGGTACTGGGAGGGAATCTTCCCCGGCGAGGTCCCCACGGGAGCGGACAAGGTGCTACCGCAGCTGTTGTCGAACGACACCATCGACCTGGAAGGCAACGAGCTGCGGGTCATCCGGATCGGCCAGGCCGACACCGCCGAATCCACGGTCCTGCATGTTCCGTCGCTTGCCGCCGTGGTCACCGGGGATCTGGCGTACAACGAGGTGCATATGATGACCGCCGAGACCGGCGATGCCGAACGGGCACAGTGGATCGCCAACCTCGACGTGGTTGCCGCTCTCAATCCCGCCGTTGTCGTCGCCGGTCACAAGAAGGTCGAGAACGGCAACGACCCGAAGATAATCGCGGAATCACAGCAGTACCTTCGGGACTTCTCCCGCATCGTGGCCGAGGAGACCACCGCAGCCGCGATCGTCGCCCGCATGGTCGAGATTTACCCCGACTGGGGCAATCTCCGCACCATTTGGCACTCCTCGAGATCAGCCATCGCGCGCAAAGACAGCTAGCGGCCGGAGTTCGAACACGTTGGGGCGGGCTCCTTGCCTGTGCCAGGTGCGGGGGTGGAGGAATCCGGTCCCGACGGAGGCTCTACCCCAGCCGATCCGCCAACGATGAGGAGCTCGCTTCCTTGGACAGCACGACACCCCAGTCGATCGGTATCGTCGCCATCGCGGGCGCCACCGGTCGCGTAGCAGCCGAACTGACCCGGTCACTCGCGGCGCATGGCGTCGCTGTGCGCGCTCTGACACGTGACCCAGGCAAGGCCGCACCCATCATCGGAGGCGCCACACCCGTAGCCATCGATTTCGCTGACCCCGACACTCTTCGTCGCGCGGTCGACGGCGCCAGAAAGCTCGTGATCTCCCTGGGAGGGTCGCCCCAGCAGGCGGACCAGGAAATTGCGCTGATCGACGCCGCGGTCGCTGCCGGAGTCGAACACCTAGTCAAGGTCAGCACCCTGTCGTGGCCGAGCCTGCTGCACCCCTTGGATTGGCACGCCCGAGTCGAAGAACACCTCGCCGGCCTCAGCATCGGGTTCAGCCTCCTGCGTCCCAGCTCCTTCAGCAGTCTCCTCGCCAGTTCGGCCAGAGCGATCAAGGCCGGCAGTTGGGGAGGCGCCGCAGGCCGGGGCCGCGTCAACCTAGTGGACACCCGCGATGTCGCCGAGGTAGCAGCGCACCTGCTCTACACGGCGTCCGGACCCGACCAGCAGCGGCCCTACCACCTCACCGGGGACCGCGCCTGGACCATGACCGAGATCGCCGAGCTGTTCTCCGTCCGCCTGGGTCAGCCAGTGAACTACGAACACCGGACCCCCGCCGAGCAGCGTCGCGTGCTTAGCGTCGCCGGCGTGCCGCAGCTGTTCATCGATGTCCTGGTCGGTCTCGACCACATCTTCGCGTCCAGCGCGCAATCCGAGACCACCATGACCGTGGCCGAGGTCCTTGAGCGCCCTCCCCGCTCGGTGCCGGACTGGATCACCGACAACATCCACCTCTTCCGATGACACCCGAAGGGCAGAACGCATGAAAGCGGCGGTGATCTACGAGAACGGTGATCCGGCCGTCCTTCGATACGAGGACGCCCGCGATCCCGAATGCCGCGATGGTTGGCTGCTGATCGACGTGGAGGCGATCAGCATCGAGGGCGGCGACCTTCTCGCCCGTGCCGGCTCCACGCCACGGTCGGTCCCGCACATCGTGGGGTACCTCGCCGCGGGCACGGTCATCGAGGTCGGCGATGGTGTCGAGGATCGCGCCGTCGGCGATCGCGTCGTGACACTCAACCCGACGGGTTCGCACGCCTCAAAACGGGCGGTTCCAGCGACATCCACCTGGCCCATCCCCGATGGGTTGGACGCAGCGACTGCGGCATGTGTTCCGGTCGCGTTCGGGACGGCCCAGGAGTGCCTCTTCACCGCCGGCAACCTGAAGGCAGGGCAGACGGCATTGATTCACGCCGGCGCAGGAGGCGTCGGCATGGCCGCGATCCAGCTCGCGAAACACGCCGGCGCAACCGTCATCTCGACCGCGTCCAGCCAGAATAAACTCGAACGCCTTACCGAACTCGGGCTTGACATGGGATCAACTACACGCGCGAGGACTTCGTCTCACGCGTGCGCGAGCTGACCGACGGGCGCGGTGTGGACGTGATCCTCGATTCCGTCGGCGGCGAGAACCTGGTCAAAAGCATCCGGGCTCTTGCCTACAGAGGGACCCTCGTAAGCGTCGGAGTGGCCGGCCGCGCCGGCTCCGACGTCGCAGCGATGGATCTGTGGCAGAACAACAACGCACTACGCGGGGTCTACCTCGGTGGGGCGCTGCTAGCCGAGTACCCCCGGGTCCACCAGATGATCGCCGACCTGATCGTGCGCGTCGCGGCCGGCGAGTTGCGGGTCGAGATCGACCGGAGCTTCCCGCTCGCCGAAGCCGCGGCCGCGCACGCATACGTCGAAAGCCGCAAAGCTTTCGGCCGCGTCGTCATCACACCGTAGGTCATGAGCTGTGCATGATCGCGTTCTGCGCCGGCACAGCATTCCGAGCAGCGCAGGAAGGACAAACGATGCCCAGCATCGATCTGCCCAGCGGTACACCGATCGACGGCGCTCTTGCGCTGGTGACTGGCGGCAACCGTGGCTTCGGCCGCGCAGTCGTCGACGAATTGCCTGAGCGAACGGTCGTGACCGCGCTGCATGTCGCGTTCATGGACACCGATATGACGGCCGGCCTCAATGCACCCAAAGCCGACCCACGTGACATCGCGCGTCGGACGGCCGACGCGATCATCGCCGGGGACTTCGAGGTCCTCGCCGACGACACGACACGGGCTGTCAAATCACAGCTCTCGCAAGACGTCACGGCCCTGTACACGCAGCCCACCGTCGCATGACCCAGTCGGGCGAGCTCCCCCATGAGCAGCGGCAAGAGCTCCCCGCCGCCAAGTCGTCGGCGCTTTCCCTGCCGCCGGCCACCAGCGACGTCACCTCATTCCGAGTGCAGGTGCCGGAACGGGCGGTGAGGGACCTGCACAGCCGGATTCGCAATGCCAGATGGCCGGAAAAGGAGCTCGCACCGGATTGGAGTCAAGGGGTGCCGTTGTCTGACGCCCGGGACTTCGTCGAATACTGGGCGAGCCGCTACGACTGGCGTCGCCTGGAAGCGGAGATCAACTCGTTCAGCAACTATCGGACGCAGTTGGACGGCGTCGGTATCCATTTCATCCACGCCGAGTCCCCGCAGGCCGACGCCCTTCCACTGATCCTTACTCACGGCTGGCCGGGCTCGATTGTGGAGTTCCTGGATTGCATCGGACCCCTTGCCGACCCAGTCCGATACGGCGGATCGGCCAAGGATGCCTTTCACGTGATCATTCCTTCGCTGCCAGGATTCGGCTTCTCCGACCGGCCAGGCGAGCGGGGCTGGAACTACACCCGCATCGCTCGTGCCTGGGTGGAGCTGATGAACCGGCTCGGGTACGGAGAACGATGGGTAGCCCAGGGGGGCGACTGGGGCTCGGCGGTCGTTCACGTACTCGCCCTGTTGAAGCCGGCAGGGCTGCGGGCGGTGCACACCAATTGGCCGCAGGTCGTACCGATGCGGAAGCCGGATCAGATGACACCGGAAGAGCAGAAGGCATGGGCGCAGGCCGACGAGTTCCAGACCATCAACAACGGTTACTGGCGCGAACAGGCGACCCGCCCGCAAACCCTCGGATATGCGCTCACGGACTCGCCGATCGGATTGGCCACGTGGATCCTCGAGAAGTTCCAAGCATGGACGGACAATAGCGGGGAGCCACAGGACGCCCTGAGCAACGACCGAATGCTCGACGACATATCACTGTACTGGTTCACTGAGACAATCACGTCGTCGGTGCGGCTGTACATGGAGTGCGCCCCGGCCGGACCAGGCCCGTTCAACGCCGGCAGGATCGACTTTCCGATCGCGGCGAGCATCTTTCCCCGGGAGATCTTCAAAGCTCCCAGGTCATGGGCGGATCGGCTGTGGCCCAACATCGTGTACTGGAACGAGGTCGATCACGGTGGGCACTTCGCCGCAATGGAACAACCCGATATTTTCGTCAACGAGGTGCGCAACGCGTTTCGCACTTACCAGGGCCGCTGAGGATGGCGGGGAGCGTGGTTGAGCAGAGGTACGGGTTTAGGACCCGGAACGCGCGAGCCAGAGGTCGCCGTTGACAGCCCGTCACGGCCCCGGCCCTCGACGATCGGTGTCAATCGATTCGTACCTGCGAGAGACCCGCGCGATCGCCGGTGTGGCACTGCTCGCACTCGTCGCCGGCGTGGTGTCGGACGCGCTGGCATCTGGGCGCGTGCCCTCGCCGGTAGCGCCGTGTGCCCGGGGTGCAGCATGTTCTCGCAGCGGGTGCACAGCAGATGATGCCATCGTTCCGCCTATCGATGCGTCAGCAGTGGTTCACGCACGTTCGTCTTCTCGCCGCACACCTGACCCGCTGACAGCGGGCCTTTCCCGCAACGCTCACCACCCCGGCCCTTAACCGGCGCAGCTTGCGGTGGTCTGGGCTCCCCGCCTGCACGGCGAACCCGGAGGACCTACCTCCATCACTGGCACAGCACGGTTCATGCCGACGACCTTCTACATCGCCTCACTCCCCTAAGGACACACCCCAGAACGGCGGTTCGCGTTCAACGTCGAGGTCGCGGTGCGTTATCAATTCGCGCCGCAGGCCAGTCCCGCCTGGCGGCTACGGCCGCCAGGCGGAGTCCCGTCAGCTGGTGCGAGTTACTGGGCGGCGCCCGCGATGTAGGCGGCGACGATACAGGCCGCGTGCCGGTCCAGGCTGCCGCGGGCCCGGTCGTGCCTCATCGTGGTTCGCGGGTCAGCGTGGCAGGCGGCTTCCTGCACATCCCGCAGCGGTAACCCGGCGTCCAGCGCCGCGGTGATGAACGTGTGCCGCAGCGTGAAGAGGTCAGAGCCGGACTCCTGCCGCGTAAGCGAACCGGTCACGTCAACCGGGCGAACACCTCAGACGTCGAGTATCAGGGACTCCTGGCGTCACGGTGCCACGACATGACAGTTGCGCCGTTCGGACTCGCGATCGGAGCGGATATGAAGCGTTACGTAACAGGGACACTCGCCGCGCTGGTCGCCCCGGCGGCAGCCGGGGCGATGTTCATGGCATCCCCGGCGACGGCGGCTGTCACCACGACGGCAGCCCCGGCGGCTGTACTGCGGTGTCATGCCTCGATGAGCAACAGTCGGCCGAAGGACTACACCACCATCTACGTGAACGTAGGCACCGTCAGGTACGCCGGCGTCACCACCGTCGCCCACTACAAGACGGTCAACCGGAAGCACACCGGCACGGCGAACGCCGAGGGAGACGCGAAGATCCGCTACTACATCAGCGGCGCGACGCCCGGCTACCGGGTGAACGTGAACGTCACGGTCACCTCTGGCAGCAGCCGCGGCACCTGCTCGACGTCATTCATACCGCACCGGTAACCGGCAGGAGAGGCACGAACGGCCCGGCTCACTCATGCGTGACCCTAACCGGTGCTGCACAGACGATCACCTGCGTAACACCGGCCGGGGTCAGGTACTCCCGCGATACTGGCCTGCCGAGCGCCTCGTCCGGGTCGGCGAGGTGTCCAGCGCGGTGCTGATCTACGGGCTGCTACCCCCGCTCGGCGGCCGACCGGTCCGCAGCACTGCCCGCCACGCAGCGTGAGCGCCACGGCAAGGCCCAAGATCCCATACTGCGATAGATCGCCGAATATTCACGCCTGCCACGACGGTCGGCCGACTGTGGTGACGGCATTCATATCGTCTAGTTCTGGACTGCATGCCCGCAACGCTCGTCCTGCATACTGACACGGCGAATTCGGCAGGTGCACCCCGGGTGGCCGCGTTCCGCCCTGGCTGCCTGAATGGCATACGGGCACGACGATGTGGTGAGGCGTAAGGGAGCGGTCTGTGAGACCGTCGGCTTCTCACGAAGACGTCTGGAAGGCCCGGATTTGATCCACTGCCGAATCCGGCCGCATATGTAATCAAGGCGGCTCCGCTGCGCCCGGCTGCGCCCGCACCGGGCTGCGGCCCTAGGGGCCGACCCGGCCCGGCGCACGCCGGGATCCACGCAGCATCCACCGCCTGGGCTCATTGGCCGCAACACTCCGCACTGATCAGCCGTCCTATTCATCGGCTCGTTCACCATCCAAACGCCCGGCCGCCCGGTAGGCGTCGGCCAAGTTGTTGCTGGAGAACAGGGTGCTGGGGTGGGTGTCACCGAGGACCCGCTCGCAGTCGGCGAGAGTGCGCTCGTACAGCGGGATGGCCTCGCCCAGCCGCCCGGCACTCTGGTAGGCGTAGGCCAGGTTGTTGCGGGACATCAAGGTGTCAGGGTGGGTGTCACCGAGGACCCGCTCACAGTCGACGAGAGTGCGCTCGTACAGCGGGATGGCCTCGCCCAGCCGCCCGGCACTCTGGTAGGCGTAGGCCAGGTTGTTGCGGCAGGTCAAGACGTCGGGGTGGGTGTCACCGCGAACCCGTTCATAGTCGACGAGGGTGCGCTCGTACAGCGGGATGGCCTCGCCCAGCCGCCCGGCACTGTCGTAGGCGTAGGCCAGGTTGTTGCGGGACATCAAGGTGTCGGGGTGGGTGTCACCGAGGACCTGCTCACAGTCAGCGAGAGTGCGCTCGTACAGCAGGACGGCCTCGCCCAGCCGCCCGGCACTGGAGTACGCCTGGGCCAGGTTGTTGCGGGAGGTCAAGGTGCTGGGGTGGGTGCCGCCGAGGACCAGTTCACGGTCGGCGAGGGTGCGCTCGAACAGCGGGATGGCCTCGCCCAGCCGCCCGGCGGCCCGGTAGGCGTAGGCCAGGTTGTTACGGGCGGCCAGGGTGCTGGGGTGGGTATCGCCGCGGATCCGCTCACAGTCGGCGAGGATACGCTCGTACAGTGGGATGGCCTCGCCCAGCCGCCCGGCACTGTCGTAGGCGGCGGCCAAGTTGCTGCGGGCGGCCAGGGTGCTGGGGTGGGTGTCGCCGAGGGCCCGCTCGCAGTCAGTGACAATCAGCTCACCATACTGAATGGCCTGAAGGCCGCTGTCGCCAAGGTCATTCATGCACCACAGTGCCCATATGCGCAGGCCCAGCAATTTTTCTTCCACCGCGGCATGATCATCGCCAAGATGGGAGGATAGGTGATCATTCAGGGCAATCACCTGCTGGACGGTGTCCCGAGCCGCGGCGCGGTTCTCCCAAGGCTGGCTCAGCGATCGCGCGACGGCGGACAGCAGCTCGCACGTCCTGGAGCCTATAGCGGCCAGAGTGCCGTCGTAGGCGCGCCGTTCCCGGACCACCCGCATGATCAGCCGGTGCGCGCTGACGGCGGATCCATCGCCGCTGAACGTCAGCAGTGAGGCGTCCGCCAGCTGCCCCAGCGCCGCATCGACATCCTGCTCAACCTTCTGCCGGTCAGCTGCGGTATGGTCTTCTCCCGCTTCAGGGAAAACCCCGGCCGGACCGGCGGCATACAACAGCGCCCGGGGGACCCCGGCGGGAGACAGAAGCGACACCACATCGATCATTGCAGCGCACAGACCTGTCCGGTCTGCCGAAGCGGCCGCACTTAGGGACAGCAGCACGGCCTGGGCGACCCCTCGCGGATAGGCCTCCCCTGAAGCCGGGGTCAGGTAGTCCTGCACGGGCAGGGACCGCACCCGGTCGAGGTACCTGCGATAATCCAGCCGCTGGGCAGCGACCACCGCCGCGGCCTGGGCTAGGGCCAAGGCCAGGTACCCCAGTTCCCGGGCCAGCTCAAGAGCCCCTTCGGGGTCGGCCCGGCCGGTACGCTGAGCCAGGAAGGTTAGCGCCTCCTGCTCGCTGAACAAATCCACTGGCACCGCCTTGCCCAAGGCCGCCACGCCCTGATCGGTGCTGGTGAGCACCACCTGGGCCTTTCCCGCTGCGGGCAGGAACGGGCGCACCCCGTACAGGTCAGTGAGGTTGTCGAACACCACCAGGCACCGTTCACCGTCAGCTTCCAGCCTGTTCCGCACCAACGCCGCGACATCTTCCAGGGCCGCGTCGGGTGCGCTGATGCCGAGCCGGGCGGCCACCACCGCTAGCCCGCTCAGCACCGCAGCCATATCCCCGGCGTTGACCCAGGCCACCAGCCGCCAGCCCTCATCAATGCACGATCGCGCATACGCCGCGGCGACCTGGGTCTTGCCGACCCCCCGCATCCCGGTCACTGACCGCACCACCGGCACACCTGGGCCGCTGTCCCGCAGCGCATCCAGCAGGTCCGCGCGTGGCTGGAACGCCGGAGGTGGCTGCGGCACCTCCCCGGCCACCACTGGCCCGGTCACAGGACCAGAAGGCGGTTGGACGACCTGCTGCTCGATGTAGGTCTTGATGAACGTGTTGTGCTGAGTGCCGCCATCGCCGACCAGGACGCCTTGCCCGCGCGATACCTCTACCTCCTGGGTCACGGGTGGTCCGCCGGGACCGGTGTTGTCGCTCACCTCAGCCAGGCCCGGTCAGGCGGGGCGTGACCCGAAGGTGTTGGTCTGCGTGTTATGGTTACCGACCTGGACACCCTGAGAGTCCCGCACCGTCACTGTGTACTTCCCTGACCGTGCCCCTGCCTCATCGACCAAGCTCATCAGGGCTTGGGCCGCAGCTACCAGATCAGCATCACCGTCTGCGCCCGCTGCGGACAGCTCCGCAGCTAGCGGCGCTTGCCATGTCTGCGGCGCAGTCTCATGCTCAGCCAGGACCAGTTCGCCCTTCGGACGGCCAGCGAACCGCCTCGTCACCAGGGCCTTGACCCGGGCATAAGCGTCCTTGGCGGCCGCCGACGTCCCGTCCTGCAGCGCCGAAGCCGCTCCCGCAGCCAGCGCCGTCACGATTAGTGTGACCGGATCCATCCACCCTCACCCCACCTCGCCGGTAACCGACCCATACTCCCACCTTCGGCGTCCTGCCCGTAACCCCGCAGAACGACAAGAACAGCACGACGCGAAGCCACGGACTCAGGCGCGGAAGCACTCGCCGCGGCCACTCGCCCGCAATTGATCGCCCCCAAAACAGGCTTGACGTACGAGTACGTCACCCGTCACGCGACGTCGCCGACCTTCCAGGCTGGAGGTACCATCCTCCTCGCTACTCGATCGTCTCGGCCGGGTCCGCCGCGTCCAGGCCCCCAAGGGGACTCAGCGCTCAGAAGCCGGACCAGCACTGGCGCGCCAGAACAACTGGTTCTGGATGGCCGTCGCCAACCCGATAGTCATCGCTCCTGGCATACCTAACGGCGGATCTCGCATGCCGTGCGAGCTTCGCGCTCTCGCCGTCTGTAACGAAACACATGTGCCTTGGCCAGCCGAGCCGAGCCGGGTGCCGGGCGGGCCGACCCCCGCCGTTCGCAATATGGGGGAGCAAATGTTCCCGATCATCCGCCGCCCCTATGGCTGTCTGCTTTGTGCGGGACTGGCCGGGCTTGGGTGCGTTAGGGTCGTGCCGTGGCAGACAGCGATGACTGGCGCGTCACCATCTCCGTGAGCGGCCAGGCGCCAGCTGGACAGGCGCAGCTGTCCTCTTCCCTGCGCCAGGTGGAAGAAGACGTCCGCGGCCGGGTCGGCCGCAGTGTCGCCGTCGGCGCGGGGGACGCGCAGATCTTCCTCTACGCGGGCACTGAGACCGCCGCCAGGGACGCTGAGCGGATCGCCCTGGACGTGCTGGACCAGCACGGCATCGCGGCGGAGTCCGCCCTGCACCGCTGGCACCCTATCGAGGAGCAGTGGGAGAACCCGGACGTCCCGGTGCCGCAGACCGAAGCCGAGCGCCAGGCGGAGCACCAGCGGCTTGAGGACACCGAGACCGCCGAGTCCCTGGCCACGGGGAAAGCCCAGTGGCATGTCCGGGTTGAGCTCGGCTCGCACCACCATGCGGTCATGCTGGCGCGCACGCTGGAGAACGAAGGCCGGGCGGTCGTGCGGCGCTGGAAGTTCCTCATCGTCGGCGTCAGCAACGAGGACCAAGCCCGGGAACTCGCCGGGCAGATCAGGCAGGAGGCACCGCCCGACGCCACGGTCATCGCCGAGCAAGCCGGCGTGGGCTGGCCGTTCATGCCCTCCTGACCGCACGGTGCAGCGAATGCGCACCGCCGCCACCGTCATGGAGCCCCGGCCGCCCCCGGCCCGACGACTAATAAATTCCCGATCGTGAGCTGACCCGCACGGCTCCCCCCGGGCCGCTCCGAATGGCGGGAGCGTGAGCTCCTCTCAAGTCGAGAACCGATCACGCAGCGTGCGACGAAGCATCAGTCGGCTGGTTCCCTGCCGAAAATTTATCAGCGGTGGGCGTGCAGGTGATTTGGTTTCCTGTGCGCGTATCACACCGTTACGGCGTCCGCCCCGCCGGGAACTGATGCCAGCACTAAGTTAGCCGGGCATCGATGAACGACTCGTCTGGCGTTGCGGGGATGCCGATCTCCGCGCGGCCGGTGGGTGATGGTTTCGTCGAACCAGGCCTTCTCGACGAAGCCGCGTGCTTGACCAGGCCGAGGAGCGTGGTCCGGGACGGCACCAGCGACCGGCGTGCTTGCTCCTCGGTCAGCCCGTCCAGGCAATGGTTGAGATCGCTGGCGGTGCTCGTCGAGGAACGCCTCGAACTGTGTCCATTCAGGGATGAGGTCGGCGATCAGCACGGATGCTGCAGCGGGACCAGGGACAGGCAGCCGACGGGCCGCTGGTCCCAGACCGGATGCGGCCGATCAGGGGGCGATCAGGGGCACGTTCTGCAGGTAGGCGTCCGGAGCCAGGGAATGTCGGTCTCCGACGGTCAGGCTGCTGTCCATTCCGGCGCGTGCCGCAGCGTCGGCTTGGGCCAGAACCGACCTGGGGCACGTGTTGAGTCCGCGGGATCAAAAGTGGGGCCGGCGGATGTGCCGACTCTCATGCCTGGTCTGCCGCATTCCGCTGAACCGCGGTGGCATATCCGCCACGGCGTGTTTTCGCGGCTGCTCACTTTCACTGCCCGGAGGCCGGCTGCCGGCTCGGGAGTGATCGCGGCAGCCCGAACCACGGCAGCACGCTGGCCTCGAAGCGGGTCATGGCGCAGATCTGGTCGCCGGCAAGGGTGAGCACGTAGAAGGCGGTCGCGTGGCGGATGCCGGCCGGGGAGCGCAGGTAGGCTCCGAATGCGGGCTGGCCGTTGGCTCGCGCCGGGACGAGGTCGAACCTGCGGCCCGCGGCGAACAGGCTGGCGCAGTAGCGGGTCACGGCGTCCCGGCCCTCGTATCCGAAGGGCACCGGCGGCATCGCGATGAAGACGTCGTCGGTCAGCAGGGCCACCAGCGCGTCGAGGTCGGCCGACTCCCATGCGCGGGCGAACTTGGCCACGATCGCATCCTCGGCGGGTGAGCCGGAGGCGGGAGCCGGTTCGCGGCCGGCGGCCGGCGGCCGGCGCTGATCCAGGCTGGCGCGGGCTCGTTTAAGGGCGCTGTTGGCCGATTCGACGGTCACCTCCAGCATGCCGGCCACCTCGCTGGCGTGGAAGCCGAGGACGTCGCGCAAGATGAGGACGGCGAGCTGGCGCGGCGGCAGCACCTGCAGGGCGGTCACGAAGGCCAGCGAGATGGCCTCGGTCTGCTCGTAGCGGGCCTCCGGCCCGGGCGGCACGTCGACGGCACCCTCGAGGAGGGCGTCAGGAAACGGCTGCAGCCAGACGGCCTCGTCGCGCGGGGTCGGCACGAGCGGTTCGAACCGAGACATGTCCCACTCCCTGGCCGGGCGCCGGCTCGCTGCGCGGCGCGCGTTGAGGCACCGGTTGGTGGCGATCTTGTACAGCCAGGTGCGCAGCGAGGCGCGCTCCTCGGTGAACCCGCCGATGCCTTGCCAGGCGGCCAGCAGCGTCTCCTGGATGGCGTCCTCGGCGTCGGCGAAGGATCCGAGCATCCGGTAGCAGTGCACCTGCAGCTCCCGCCGGTGCGGGTCGGTCAGCTCCCGGAACGCCTCGCCGTCCCCGGCCCGCGCCCGTGAGAGCAGATCGGCTGTCACCATCCTGCGCGCCTTCCTTCCGCACCACGTGGCACTTCCACCCGGTATATACACCGCCCGCGGCGCGAACTGGGCGGCTCGCGGGCGCCCAGTTTCCCGGCGCCGCGGTGTATGCATCACCGACCGCCCGGACGATCCGGGCGCCGGATCGTGCCGCGGCAGCTGGAACGACCTGCCCGGCAGCCCGCGGCCGCCCGCCTAACCCAGGAGGACCCCATGCATCCGCTGATCCTGCAACAACTCG
>Ga0208565_1000082_pt1 | contig 80389 bp, 76 predicted proteins | sample Sb_taG_7_FD_187706 | JGI IMG/M metagenome (GOLD analysis project Ga0208565, IMG submission 187706) | Peat soil microbial communities from Weissenstadt, Germany - Sb_50d_2_FS metaG (SPAdes) (version 2) | ecosystem: Environmental > Terrestrial > Soil > Wetlands > Peat | place: Germany... | reverse complement strand
ATCGCCGATGACCGACAAGAGCTGCGCCCCCCACAGGGCCCGGAATTCCGCCACCGCGAACACGTCGCGGAACCTCGTCGCGGCCTGCTCGGTTGCACCCCCCGGGGCCACCGCGTGTCTTGTTATCTTGCCCTCCGGCTCAGCGAATCGCTGCGGTCTTCGGTAATCACATCCTGACCGACAGTTGCCTCCTTTAGCAACAGGCCAGCCCAGAGCCGGGAACCCCCGGCTCTGGGCTGGCAGCTAGCCATCATCGTGGACGGCTACCCCCGCTATCGCTATTGGGGTGGTAACCGCCCACGATGGCAGGACAAGCCCGCGATAGGGCTGGAGGCGCGGGTGGTAACGGCGCGGTGACGCGATCCGGGCGTCCTAGCCGCGGTGACGGGACCGGGGCGTCCTAGCTGCGCAGGACGGCGCCGACCCGGCGAGCGGCCTCGGCCACGGCCGCGTCGCGGGCCGCCGTGGTCTCGGCGGCGGTGAGCGTCCGGTCCGGAGCGCGGAACCTGAGCGTGTAGGCCAGGGACTTGCGCTGCTCGCCGACCTGGGCTCCGGTGTACACGTCGAACAGTCGCACGTCCTCGAGCAGGTCCTGCGGCGCGCCCGCCACGAGCGCCGCCTCCACCTCGGCAGCGGGCACGGCCGCGTCCACTATCAGGGCCACGTCCTGGGTGGCCAGCGGGTAGGCGGACAGTCGCGGAGCCTGCACCGGGCCGACGGATTCCGCCGCGGTGAACACCACCGACAGGTCAAGCTCCATGGCACAGGTCCGCTCCGGCAGCCCGAACGCCTGGATCACTCGCGGATGCAGTTCGCCGGCATGCCCGGCCAGCCACTCGCGCGGGCCGTCGGAGTCCGTGACCTGGGCGTAGATAGCCGCGCAGCGCCCCGGATGCCAGGGCGCATGCTTGTCGGCACGGACGTCGAGCCGGACCCGGCACATCCGGTCGACCGCGCGGGCCGCCTCGATGGCGTCCGCCCAGGACGCCGCGCGCCCCTTGCCCCACCAGCCGTCAAGCACACGCTCGCCAGCCAGCACCGCGCCGACCCGCAGCGGCTGGTCGGGCAATGCCGCCTCCAGGGAGGCGAGTTCGGCTACCGAGGGCCCGCGGTCCACCGGGAGGATCGGCGCCGAGTGCGCCGCCCCCGGCCGGGGCCGGAAGACCAGGCCGATCTCGAACAGCGCCGTGTCGGCGAACCCCCGGCCCACGTTCCTGGCCAGAACCCGGAACAGGCCCGGCAGCAGGGTCGTGCGCAGCAGCGGCTCGTCTTCGCTGAGCGGGTTCGCCACCTCTACCGCGTGGCGGCGCATGTCCTCAGGCGGCAGCCCGAGCAGGTCCGCGTCGGCGCGCGACCCGAACGGCCACGACAGCACCTCCACGTACCCGGCCTCACCCAGCGTCCGGCCTACCGAACGGCGCAGCCGCTGGCGCGGCGTGAGCCCGCGGCCGGCTAGCGCGCGGGGCATCCGGGCCGGGACGTTCTCGTAGCCTTCCAGCCGGATGACCTCCTCGGCCAGGTCGGCAGGGTCGGTGAGGTCGGGCCGCCAGGTCGGCGGGGTCACCTCGAGCACGGGCACGAGGCCGTTTACCGCAGCTGCACCCTCCGGTTCCTCCGCTCGCCAGGGAGCGATGGTCAGGGCGGCCTTACGGGTCGCCAGAACGGAGCAACCCACCTCACGCAGCCGCCGGATCACCGTGTCCCGGCCGTAGACCACCCCGGCCACCCGGTCCGGGTAGTCCGCGGCCATGGAGATCACCACCGGCGGCACCTCGACTGACGCGTGCGTGCAGCCCGGCACCACTTGGGCGCCGCCCAGGCCGGACAGCAGGGCCACCGCCTTGGCGGTGGCGCGCAGCGGAAGCTCGCGGTCTACCCCGCGCTCGAACCGGTAGGACGCCTCGCTGTGCAGCTTGTGCCGCCGGCTCATCTTGGCAATTCCCTCGGCGGAGAAATGCGCCGCCTCGATCACCAGGTCGGTGGAGGTCTCGTCGATCTCTGTGGACAGGCCGCCCATGGTGCCGGCCAGAGAGATCGGCCCGGAGGCGTCGGTGATCAGGATGTCGTCGGCGTCCAGGGTCCGGACCACGTGATCCAGCGTCTCGAGCTTCTCCCCCGGCTGTGCCCGCCGGACCACGATCCCGCCCGTCAGCTTGGACCGGTCGAACGCGTGCAGCGGCTGCCCGAGCTCAAGCATCAGGTAGTTTGTCACGTCCACCGCGAGCGACACGCTGCGGACGCCGGACCGGGCCAGCCGCACCCGCATCCACAGCGGGGTGAGCGCCGACGGGGAGAAGCCGCGCACCTCGCGCAGCACGAACCGGTCGCAGCCGGTCGGGTCGTCGATGCGGGCCGGGTAGAGGTCAGGGCCCACGTAGTCAAGCGTGCCGCCGAGCAGGGTCGCATCCGGCAGCGCGGTCTCGGCCGGATCGCGGAACGGCACGCCGAACGCGCTGGCGAGCTCGCGCGCGATGCCGCGCACCGACACGGCGTAGCCGCGGTCGGGCGTCACCGCGATCTCGAACACCTCGTCGCGCAGTTTCGCGTAAGACACGAAATCCGCGCCCAGCGGCGCGTCGGGGGGGAGCACCAGGATGCCGGAGTGGTCGTCGCCGATAGCCAGCTCGCTGGCCGAGCAGATCATCCCCTCGGAGATGTGACCGTAGGTCTTGCGCGCGCCGATCTCGAAACTGCCGGGCAGCACCGCCCCGGGCAGCGCGAGCGCGACCCGGTCGCCGACGGCGAAGTTGACCGCGCCGCAGATCACGCCGGACGCCTCGTCGGGCGGCCCGGCCAGCTGACTGTCGGAGACGGCGACCCGGCAGTACCTGATCGGCTTCTTCAGGCCGGGCAGCTCCTCGATGAGGAGCACCTGCGCGACCACCACGCCGCGGATGTCGTGCCCGACCGACTCCAGCGACTCGACCTCGAGTCCGGCCGCGGTCAGCCGCCGCGAGACCTCGGTGGCGTCGACCGGCTCTGGCAGCGGCGCGTACTCACGCAGCCAGGAAAGCGGCACCCTCATGTCAGATCTCCATCCCGAACGCCCGGCTGAACCGCACGTCGCCCTCTACCGCGTCCCTGATCTCGGTCAGCCCGTGCGCGATCACCAGGCTGCGCTCGATGCCCAGCCCGAACGCGAACCCGCTGTACCGGTCGGGGTCGATACCGCAGGCCACCAGTACCCGGGGGTTCACCATGCCGCAGCCCGCGATCTCGATCCAGCCCTGCGACCGGCAAACCCGGCACGGGTCGCCGCCCGGCTTGGCCGAGGCGCCGCGGCAGATGTGGCATTCCATCGACACGTCGCCCGACGGCTCGGTGAAGGGGAAGTAGTCGGGCCGGAACCGGGTGCGCAGCCCCACGCCGAACATCGCGTCCACGAACGACTGGATCGCGCCGCGCAGGTCGGCCATTGTCAGCCCCTCGTCGACGGCGAGGCCCTCGATCTGGTGGAACACCGGGCTATGGGTGGCGTCGAGCGGGTCCTGCCGGTAACACCGGCCCGGGCTGACCACGTAGAGCGGCAGCGGGCGGGTGAGCATGGACCTGATCTGCACCGGCGAGGTGTGCGTCCGCAGCACCAGGCCCGACTTAGACCCAGATTCCCCGCCTTTTCCCTCAATGAAGATCGTGTCCTGCATCTCCCGGGCCGGGTGGTCGGGCGGGATATTCAGCGCGTCGAAGTTGTACCACTCCGCCTCGACCTCGGGCCCCTCGGCGACCTCGTAGCCCATCGCGACGAACACGTCGGACAGCCGGTCGGCAAGGGTGGTGACGGGATGGCGCGCGCCGGACGGGACCTGGTCCCAGGGCAACGTGACGTCGACCGCCTCGGTCACCAGCACCTGCCGGTCTCGTTCGGCCTCCAGCTGGACCTGACGTTCGCGCAGCGCTTCGCGGAGTCGGCCGCGGGCCGAGCCGACCCGCCGGCCTGCTTCGGCGCGGGCCTCGGGCGGCAGGGCGCCGATCTCCGCGCTGGCCAGGGAGAGCGGCGCGCGGTCGCCCTCGTGCGCGATCCGCGCCGCCTTCAGCTCGTCGAGGGTCCCGGCGGCGGCGACGGCGGCGAGAGCCTCGTCGAGGACGCGTGCCACCTCGTCAGGCGCCAGCGCGGCCACCGCCTTGGGGTCGTAACTCTTGTTCGGTGCCGACATGGGTCCTGCTTCCTGCGGGCCGTACCTTAGCTGGGGTTCCGGCGGACTTTCTTTCTGCCGAACGGGCCTGGGTGGCAGCGTCGCGTCAACCTCGACGCGCCAGTGGGGTAGCGTCGGCCCTGCCTAGCGTCCCCGCCTGTCCGGGCCGGAGCCGATCGCTGTGCTGGATAGCCCGAAGGGAGATTACCGTACCGAGTCTTAACGCGTTGCCCCGAGGGTGTCGCCCTTAGACGATAGGTGTCCCCGCGGGCACGATAAATCGGAACTCGGCGCCGCCGCCGGGCGCGCGGCGCACGCCGATCGTGCCGCCGTGTGCCTCGACGAGACCCTTGACGATGTACAGGCCCAGACCGGTGCCGCCGCCATGCTGGCCTCTGCGGCTGCCGCCGCGGGGCTTGCCGCGCCAGAATTGACGGAACACCCGGGGCGCCACGTCCGGCGAAATGCCCTCGCCCTGGTCGCGCACGGAAACGGCGACCGCGTCGAGTTCTCCCTCTTCGCTGTCAAGATGTGCCGGTTCCACCACGACCGTCACGATACCAGCCCCGTGCCGGACGGCGTTTTCCACCAGGTTGCCGAGGATCTGGTCGATCTTGTCGGCGTCCAGCCAGGTCTCCGGCAGGTCGCCCGGGACCTCGAGCCGGAACCGGTCCTCGGCGTCGCCCGCAGCCACGCGGCCCGCGATGATCTTCCTGGCCCGGTCGGGCAGGTCGACCAGCTGCCGGTGGACCTCCATCCGGCCCGACTCGATCCGGGACACGTCCAGCAGCTCGGTGATGAGCCTGGTCACGCGGTCGGCGTCGGCGTTCACCGTCTCCAGCATCACGCGCTTCTGGTCGTCGGTGAACCGGCCCCACTTGGCCAGTAGCGTGGCGGTGAAGCCCTTCACGCTGGTCAGCGGGGAACGAAGCTCGTGGGCGACGGTCGAGACGAGCTCGGCGCGGCTGCGTTCCAGCCGTTCCCGCTGTTGCGCACCGCGCAGGCTGATGACGAGCCGGCGAAGTGCTAGCCCGGGGGGACGACCCCCCGGAACCCCCCGCTCACGGGGGGACTGCCCGTCCCCCCGTGCCCCCCTGGCTCGGACATAGCCGACGGATACGAGCAACTCGGTGCCGTCCGCCAGGTAGAGCGATCGCTCAGGGTGACGGGTGCGGGTCGGCAGGCCGTGGTACGGATCCGCGTGGACCCACCAGTCCCGGTCGTCGGCGTCGCGGAGCGGAAGCACGTCGAACACGAACTTGCCGATGACTTCGGCCGGATCCAGTCCGGTCAGCCTCCCGGCGGCCCGGTTGAACACAACGATGCGGCCGACCTCATCGGCGACCACCACCCCATCCGGCAGCTCGTCGGCGAAAACCAGGCTCCCGATCGGGACCGGGCCTTCGGGAAGCGGGGTGACGCCGGAAGCATTACCGTTAGCGGTCTCGCGGTTAGTTGGCGTTCCGGCCGGTTGCGGGGCCGATGACGCCCGGCTCGATATGAGCTCGTCCACTGCAGCGAAGCCTCCGTCCGGCGTGGCCGCACTTCGAGCGTCCGGCGGCCGGAAGTGGTCACGGTTTGGGTGACGGATTGTGATCAGACTCTAGCGCGTATACGCGCTTTCTGACAGTCCTGAGACGTGAATTCTCCATGTTGTAGACCAAATACTCTAAGCCACCAGTTGCTGACTTACGCACCATCTTGTCCCTCCACCCACGTCCCCATCTCCCCTTCACTGCGTACTCGCTGCGCACGCGCGGACGTATAGAGACACACCGCGGCCGCGGCGGCCAGATTGAGGCTCTCGGCCCGGCCATAAATGGGCACCGCCACGGATTCGTCGGCCAGGGCGACGAGTTCGGGCGGCAGTCCCCACGCCTCGTTGCCGAAGATCCACGCGGTCGGCCCGGCCAGCCGCGCCTGCACCTCGGGGTCGTCCAGGGAACGTCCGGCGCGGCCGTCTGCGGCCACGATCCGGAGGCCGACGTCACGCAGGGCGGCGACGGCGTCCTCGAGCCTGGCTCCGGCCACCACGGGCAGGTGGAACAGGCTGCCCGCCGACGAGCGCACGCACTTGCCGTTATAAGGATCGACCGAGGCGTCGGCGAAGACCACGGCGTGCGCGCCCGCCGCGTCGGCGGTGCGCAGCACGGTTCCGGCGTTCCCCGGATCGCGGACGTTGGCCAGCAGCGCGACCAGGCCAGAAGCGGGCGTGGTGATCTCGCTGAGGGGGACGTCGACGAAGCCGCAGACGGCCAGCAGGCCCTGCGGGGTTACCGTCTGGGCCAGTTCGCCCATGACCTCGCCGCTGACGACGTGCACCGGTATACCCGCGTCGGCCATCGCGGTGATCAGGTCGTGATGCCTGCTCCGTGCGGGCACGGTCACGAACAAGTCGATGACGCGGGTTCCGCAGTGAAAGGCCTCCGCCACCGCTTGCGGGCCTTCGGCGAGAAAGGCCCGCTCACGCTGGCGGAAGGCGCGTTTGGTCAGGCGCCGCGCGGCCTTGAGCCGCGGCGAGTGCGCGCCCGTATAACCGGTGTCAGGCGATGCGGTGACCCGCACCTAGGCGGCCGCGGACCCGGATGCGTCGGGAAGCGCCTTCTTCGCTACCTCGACCAGGGCAGAGAACGCCGCCTCGTCGGCGACGGCGAGCTCAGCAAGCATTCGCCGGTCGACCTCGATCCCCGCCACCCGCAGGCCCTGGACGAACCTGTTGTACGTCATGCCGTTCGCCCGGGCTGCCGCGTTGATCCGCTGGATCCACAGCCGCCGGAAGTTGCCCTTGCGGTCCTTGCGGTCGCGGTAGGCGTAGGTCATCGAGTGGAGGACCTGCTCCTTGGCCTTGCGGTACAGCCGGGACCGCTGTCCCCGGTAGCCGCTGGCCCGTTCGAGGACAACCTTGCGCTTCTTGTGGGCGTTGGTTGCCCGCTTCACGCGTGCCATTGTTCTGTTCTCCCTCGCGCGGGCCGGGCTACTTGCCCAGCAGCTTCTTGATCTCCTTGAGGTCGCTGGGCGCGACCGGCACTTCCCCGTAGAGCCGCCGCGTCACGCGGGACGACTTGTGCTCGAACAGATGGCCTCGGTTGGCGCGGCGGCGCATCACCTTGCCGGTGGCGGTCAGCCGGAACCGCTTCGCGGTGCCGCTGTGTGTCTTCATCTTCGGCATGGTGGCCGTCGTCTCCATTCTTGTGGCTGCGCGCCTCCTGGGCGCGCAGCAATAACCGACCCCGGCGCTCGCGCCGGGGTTTATTGCCGCCGGGTGATGCTACCGGCTAGGCCGGACCCGGTACCGCGGCGCCGTCGGTGGCGGGCTCACTCGCCGCCGGTTCCGGAGCCGCTGGTGCGGCAGCGCGCGGGCTCGGCACCGGCCGGTTCTGGGCCTGGCCTGCCGTATGCGCCTTTGTTTCGCTCTTCTTCCGGTGCGGCCCGATCACCATGATCATGTTCCGCCCGTCCTGCTTGGGCTGCGACTCCACGAAGCCGAGCTCTTCAACGTCGCTGGCGAGACGCTGCAGCAGACGGAAGCCTAGCTCGGGCCTCGACTGCTCACGTCCCCTGAACATGATCGTCACCTTGACCTTGTCGCCCGCCTTGAGGAACCGCTCGACGTGGCCCTTCTTGGTGCCGTAGTCGTGCGGGTCGATCTTCGGGCGCAGCTTGATCTCCTTGACGATCGTCTGCGTCTGGTTCTTGCGCGACTCCCTGGCCTTGACCGCGGACTCGTACTTGAACTTCCCGTAGTCCATGAGCTTGCAGACCGGTGGCCGCGCAGTGGGTGCGACCTCAACCAGGTCGAGGTCGGCTTCCTGAGCCAGCTTGAGTGCGTCGTTGACCGAGACGATCCCGATCTGTTCCCCCTTCGATCCGACCAGCCGGACTTCGGGAGAACGGATGCGCTCGTTGATACGTGCTTCGGTGCTGATGTGACCTCCTTGAGCCTCATCTCCGCTGTCGGTGCCTCCGGCGGCGGCTTCTGCCGACCAACCCCGGGATTTTTCCCGGTCGCGGGCGGTTGCCCCCGACACGAGAAAACCCCGCGAGCGATGCGCTCAGCGGGGCAACCACAACAACGGCGTCACCCATTAAGACCCTTATGGGTGCGCCGTGCCAGCAGAAGCCGGCATCCGTGCACGCTGCCGTGCACCGGCCGCCGGTACGTCTGGCCAGACCCGCCTGCCCGTACCGGGCCGACTGGGTGGGAGGTGGTCCTCCGCTTTGCGCGCTCGGTACCCGAGTACCGAGCTGGTCAGCGTCTAAGTCTAACAGCACCGGACCGTGCAGCGGTATTCCCACGCGGACACAACCGGCTTTCCCGTCCTCCGCATCTCCAACATCCTCCTACCGGGGTCCGGCGCTCGATTAGATGCGGCGGACCAGCGTAGGCGAGGCCCTGGGGCCGAGGGAGCCCCCGTGACTCCCTCGGCCCCAGGGCCTAGTTGAGGACGCGCTTGGTGAAGGTTCGGGTACCCAGGTAGCCGAAGACCACCGTGCCGCCGACGAGCGCGAGCATTACGGCCCACATCGGCATGTGCGGGAGCACAGGGGTGAGCACGGCCCGCAGCCCCTCGGACATGTACACCATGGGGTTGACCAGGATCGCGATCTGCAGCCAGCGGATGTTGTGCAGAGCCGCCCACGGGTAGTAGACGCAGCCGAGCATGGTGGCGGGCAGCAGGACCACCGCGAACAGCATCTGCATCTTGCGCGGGTCCATGATCGTGCCGAGCAGCAGCCCGAGCGAGGACGTGAGCAGCGAGGCGAAGACCAGGATGAGCGCGAACAGGGCCCAGTTGGTCACGTGCACGTGCGGAGCCTGACCCGCCGCGTGCACGAGCAGCACGATCGGGAACACGATGACCGCACCGATGAACGACTGGACCGCGCCCGCGACGATCTTCTGTATCGCCAGGACCCTGATCGGCACGGGAGCGAGCGCCCGGTCCTCGATCGTGCGCTGCCAGGAGAACTCCATCACCAGCGGGAACGTCACGGCCATGATGCCCTGCATGAGCAGCATGGAGGCCATCAGGCCAGGCACGAGGATGGTGGCGAAGTTGACGCCGCCCGCAGCCGCGGCCCCGGCGGCCGCGGCGCCGCCGCCGCCGAGCATGAAGCCGCCGCCGATCTTGGGGAACACGTAGGCGAAGACGAAGACGAAGAGCAGCGGCTGCATGACCGCCCGGGTGAAGGTGGCGATGGCGTTGCGCCGCAGCACCCGGAACTCCCTGGCCATCATGGCGTTGAACGTCTTGACCAGGGTGGGCCGCGGCACCGGCGCCTCTGCGATCAGGGCGGCCACCTCAGACTGTGTTGGCCCGGGGGGACGACCCCCCGGAACCCCCCGCTCCTGGGGGGACCCATCCCCCCAGACCCCCCTTGTGGTGGTGGTGGTCACTCGCGGTACTCCCGTCCGGTCAGGGTAAGGAACACGGTCTCCAGGCTGGGCTTGAGCTGGGTGGCGTCGCGCACGGTCAGTCCGGCCGCGGAACCCGCGGTCACCAGCTCGCCGAGCACACCCTCGGGCTCGCGGGTGAAGACCCGGACGTAGTCGCCGTCGGCTTCCACCTTGCTGACGCCGGGGCGATCGGCCAGCCCGGCCCGTTCGGTCATGTCATCGGGGACCGGGTCCTCGTACCTGACCGTGATCACGGTCTCGGCGCCCGCCCCTTCCTTCAGCTCGTTCACGGTGCCCGCGGCAAGCACCTCGCCGTGGTCGATCACTGCGATCTGCTCGCACAATGCCTCGGCTTCCTCCATGTAATGCGTGGTCAGCAAGATGGTCTGCCCCTCGGCGTGCAGCACACGCAGGATGTCCCACAGGTTCACCCTGGTCTGCGGGTCGAGTCCGGCGGTCGGCTCGTCCAGGAACAAGACGTCCGGCCGGTGCACCAGGGCCCGCGCGATGAGCAGCCGCTTGGCCTGCCCGCCGGACAGGTCGGTGGACATCGCCTTGCGCCGGTCCGCGAGCCCGAATACCTCGAGCAACTGGCTGGCGCGGCGCGATGCCTCGCGCAGCCCCAGGCCGAAGAACCGGCTGCGGAACTCGAGGTTCTCGGCGACCGTCAGCTGCATGTCGAGGGTGTTGTTCTGGGTCACCACGCCGATCCTGCGCTTCACCCCGACCGGGTCGGCCACCACGTCCAGTCCGGCCACCCACGCACGTCCCCCGGTGGGCAGGACCAGGGTGGTGAGCATGCCGATGGTGGTGGACTTGCCCGCGCCGTTCGGCCCGAGCAGCCCGAAGAACTCGCCGGAGCCGACGGACAGGTCGATACCGCGCACTGCGGGCACGTCCCCGCGTGACGACTTATACGTCTTGCGCAAATCCTCGGTGCGTATCGCGAGCCCGGCTACGCCCGTCATGATGTCACCGTCATGATGTCAACCTACGTTGACGGAGGACTAGTGTCAACTTAGATTGACACCCTTGGTTCCCGCACCACGACAACCTGACGTCTCGCGTCACGTGCCGCGCTCCTTCCTGATCAGCTCGCTGAACTGCCCGATCATGTCGACAAAGAACTTGCGGATGACCGGCTCGTCGGCCGGATCCACGAACTCGAAGGCGTCCCGCCAGTGCGGGGCGGCCAGCGCGTAGTAGTCCTCGACGATCTGGCGGCCCTTGTCGGTCACGAACAGCCGGACCACCCGCCGGTCGCCGGCGTCACTGCGCCGCTCGACGTACCCCTCGCGCACGAGCGTGTTCACTACCGACGTCAGCGTCCCCGGCGACGACAAGCCACGGGCCGCGACGTCGCTGGACTTGAGCCCGTCCCCGGCCAGCAGGACCCGCAGCACGCCGAGTCCGGCCGGGCTGATCCGCAGCCCGGCCTGCGCCAGCGTGCCCGCGTAGAACGCGCCCATAATCCTGGACGCAGCCAGCAGCAGGACGTGCAGCGGCGCGTCCGCGGGCGGCCCGTCCGACGGGTCTCCCCAGAACCACCCCGCATGGCCCTGTCCCGGCCCGCACTTCGCAACCTCAGCCCCGTCCGGCCCGTCCGGCCCGGCAACTTCCGCCTGACTCACGCCGCCAGTCTTCACCGTCAGCTATTTCCAAGTCAAATCATTTGACCTCAAAGTATCTCCGCCTTAGGCGAACGAAAAGTATCTCCGCCTTAGGCGAACGAAAAGTATCTCCGCCTTAGGCGAACGAAAGCGACCTGACCTCGCCGACCCACAGCCCTCCTGTGCCCCAGTACGCGCCGCAGCCCCGAGCCAGGCTCCAAGCGGGCACGGACAAACAGCTACGATGGAGCATCGCTGTCGTCTGAGCAGCAACGATGTTCCATCGTTGCTGCTATCGGGAAGCTAGGCGGGGCCATCCGTGAGGCGAAGGTGATGGGACTGGCGGAAGTGACGAAGGTGACGCCGGGCAGGCGCGGGGCGGCGCGCCCGGGCAGGCGGGCGGGGTGGTACGCGGGGGCGGAGCGGCCGAGGCGCGGGGCTAGCAGGGCTAGCGGGGCGGGGCTAGCGGGGCGGGGCTAGCGGGGCGGGGCTAGCGGGGCGGGGTGACCGGGATCCGGGCCTCGATGGTGGTGCCGCGGCCCGGGCCGGAGCGCACGTCGAAGTGGCCGCCGACGAGCTCGGTGCGTTCGGCCATGCCGCTGAGGCCGAAACCGCCCGCTGCGGCGTCCGGAGAGAAGCCAGCGCCGTCGTCGGTGACCTGAAGTGACACCAGCCCCGGGTCGCAGCGCAGGATGACGCTGGCGGCCGCGGCCCCGGCGTGCTTGACCACGTTCTGCAGCGCCTCCTGGGCGATCCGGTAGAGGGCGATCTCGACGTGTTCGGGCAGCGCGCACTCATCGGCCTCGACCGTCACCTGCACGCCACCGATGCTGCGGGCCAGGCTGGCCAGGCCGTCGGCCAGGCCGAGATCGTCCAGGACCGGCGGGCGCAAGCCGGAGATGGCGGCCCGCGCCTCGTTCAGGGTCAGGTCGATCATCTGCCTGGCCAGCACGAGCTGCTCGGCGGTGAACTCCGGCGCCTCATGCAGCGCGTCGGCGGCCGCGTCCAGGTGATAGGACAAGCTGATCAGCCGCTGCGAGATGCCGTCGTGGATATCGCCGGCCAGCCGCCGCCTTTCTGCTTCCTGCGCGGCGATCACCCGCTCGGCGAACTGCTCGAGCGCGTGCTCGCGCGCGGCCAGCCGGCGATGCAGCCGGGCCTGGTGGACCGCCCCGGCGAACAAGGAACCGATGGCCGCCAGAAGCGCCACATCCCGTTCGGTGAAAATCCGGCGGGAACGGGTGTGGACGTTCAGGACCCCCGCCAGTCCGGAGGGCCGGCTGGCCATCGGCACCGACGCCATCGAGGTGAACTCACCGCCGCGAAGCTCGGGAAAGTACCGGTAGCGCGGGTCGGCCTCCTTGTGGTCGGTGATCGTCACCGGCTCGCCGTGGCTGGCCACCCAGCCGGTGACGCCCTCACCGAGCAGCAGGCGGATCCTGCCGACGGCGGCGTCGAACGGAGGGGTCGCGCCGGTCAGGGTGAGCGCGGTACCGCTGTCGTCAAGCACGTGCACGAAGCACACGTCGGTGGCGGTCGCCGCGACGATCAGGCCGGCGATCCTGGCCGCAAGCGGACCGAGCTCGAGCCCGGCCGAGATGGCCCCCACCACGCCTGCCAGCAGGGCGTTCTCACCCTCAGGATCCTGAAAGGGCAGCGGGTTGGGGCCGTGGCTCAATGGAAGATGCCCTCGCGCAGCGCGACCGCCACCGCACCGGCCCGGTCGCTAACCTCGAGCTTGCGGTAGATCGAGCTCAGGTGGCTCTTGACGGTTTCCTCACCGACGACGAGCCGACCGGCGATGGCCCGGTTGGACAGGCCAGCGACGGCCAGCGCGAGCACCTCGCTCTCCCGCTGGGTCAGGCCGAGGCCCGCCCCCGGCCAGAACTCGCCGCCGCGCATCCGGGCGGCGGACACGACCGCCCGCCCGGCCAGGCCCGCGTCGATGACGGTCTCGCCTTCGGCCACCCGTTCCAGGTGCCGGACCAGGTCCTCGCCGGTGATCTGCTTCAGCAAGTAGCCCTTGGCGCCCACGCGCATGGCCTGAAACAGGTACTGCTCGTCGTCGTAGGCGCTCAGCAGGACGACCTTCGCGGCCGGGTCACGCTCCAGGATCTTCCGGCACAGGTCCAGGCCGCTTGATCCCTTCAGCCGCACGTCGCACAGGATGATGTCCGGGTGCAGGGTCCCGGCGAGCTTCTGCGCCGCGTCCGCGTCCAGCGCCTGGCCGACCACGCGGACCCGGCCAAGGAACCGGCCCAGGATGGTGGTGAGCCCCTGCAGCACCATCTCATGGTCGTCCACGAGCACGATGCGCAGCGGTCCCATGGCGGTCAGGATACGTTCGGGAGGACCTCAGCATAAGTGCGGCGTCCCCGCCATGTCCCCCGGACGGGGGAGGCTGTCTCGGGGCTGGCCGGCCTACAGTCGAGACCTGTGCCGAACGAGGTGGGTGATCACGTGCCGCACAAGCTGTTCCGGATGCAGCAGGCTGAGTACTCCGAGCATGCCCCGACGCGACCGGTCATGCTCGCCATCGCCGGCGACAGCGCGGCCGGGAAGACGACGATCACACGCGGCCTAGTCGAGGCGCTCGGGGCCGATCGCTGCACGGCGGTCTGCGTCGATGACTACCACAAGTACGACCGGGCCGAACGCCGCAAGCTGCCGTTCACCCCGCTGCACCCCGACTGCAACTACATACAGGTCATGGAGCAGCATCTGCAGCTGCTGGCCAGGGGCCAGCCGATCCTCAAGCCCGTCTACGACCATCACACCGGGGAGTTCACCCGCCCGGTGCTGGTCGAGCCGCGTCAGTTCGTCATCATCGAGGGGCTCCTGCCGCTGCACACCAAGCTTGCCCGCGTCTGCTTCGACGCGACCGTCTACCTGGATCCTCCGGAGGAGATCCGGCGGGCCTGGAAGGTCAGCCGGGACACCGCGGAACGGGGCTACACAGCGGATCAGGTGCTGGCCGAGCTGGAACGCCGGGAGCCTGAGTCCGCGGCGTTCATCCGGCCGCAGCGCGCGTTCGCGGACATCGTCATCAGGTTCGCGCCGATACCGGGCCGCGTCGTGCCGGAAGGCACGCCATTGTCCGCCGAGCTGATGCTCAGGCCGACGATCAGGCACCCCGACCTGGACGGCGTGGTGCCCGAGGATATCGCCGACGGCTCGCGGCCGGCGATCCACCTCAAGCTCGCGCGCGACGCGGACGGCCGCCCGGTGGACGCGCTGCACGTGCACGGGGACGCGGCCAGGGACGACAGCGAGGTAGTGGAGGAGGCCATCTGGTCCAGGCTCGGCGCCGGCTCCGGGCCGCCCGCGTGCCTGGGCCGGACCAGGGAAGGCCAGCGCACCGAGCCGCTGGCCATCACCCAGCTGCTGCTCCTTTACCACCTGCTCGACGCGGCCCGGTTAGCTGCTGCGGGCCGGTTAGCTGCTGAAGACGCGGCTGGCTAGGAAGTCGGCGGGTTCCAGGCGCATCAGGTCGTCCTTGGCCGGGGTGCCGTTGGTGGCGATCAGCCGGTTCGCGTGCCTGAGCCGGGCGCGCTCGAGGGCGTTGCGTACGCTGCGCGCGTTCGCGAACCGCGGCTGGGTCATCCGGCGGGCGAGGTAGTCGCGGAACACCGATTCCGCCTCGGGTGACAGGCGGTAGCGGCGCTCGCTCAGCATCAGCTCGCCGATGGTCACGAGCTCGTCCAGCGAGTAGTCCGGGAAGTCCAGGTGGTGCGCGATGCGCGAGCTCATCCCGGGGTTGGACGCGAAGAACGTCTCCATCCGGTCGGCGTAGCCGGCCATGATGACCACCAGGTCGTCCCGGTAGTTCTCCATGTACTGCAGCAGGATCTCGATGGCTTCCTGGCCGTAGTCGCGCTCGTTGTCGGCCCGGTACAGGTAATAGGCCTCGTCGATGAACAGCACGCCGCCCATGGCCCGGTTGAGCACGTCCTTGGTCTTCGGCGCGGTGTGCCCGACGTACTGCCCGACGAGGTCGTCCCGGGTCACCGAGACGACGCGGCTGCGCCGCAGGTAGCCCATCCGGTGCAAGAGCCTGGCCATCCGCAGCGCCACCGTGGTCTTGCCGGTGCCCGGGTTGCCGGTGAAGCACATGTGCAGGCTGGGCGCGCCTGCCGACAAGCCGAACCGGGCTCGCAGCCGGTCGATGAGCAGCAGCGAGGCGATCTCCGCCACCCTGGTCTTCACCGGCCGCAGGCCCACGAGGTCCCGGTCCAGCGCCTCGATGATCTCGTCCACTCCGGCCGCCGCCCGTTCGGCCGCTAGATCCACGGTGGCGTCGTCGGCGAGCGGCTCCGGTACGGCGGGAGGCTGGCCGGCCTCGGGGCCGGCCGGTGCCTGCGCCTGCGGCGTGGGCAGCGCGAAGAGCGGGCGGGAGGCCGCGTGGTCGCTCGGGCCGCTCACGGCGGGCCGCTGTACCTGGTGCCGGCCGGCCGGTCGAGCGCGTACGGGTGGATCGTGTAGCGGATGCGCCGGTCGGCCGCCTCTTGCCGGTCAAGCCGGAAACCCGGCTCCTGCGCCGGCCGGTTGACCAGGAACGACAGCGCGACCGTCTGCCGGCCCTGGCGCGAGTCGTAGGCGCAGACCCTGATGTAGCGGTCCGGGTAGGCCTGGCGGCACTCGTTGATTTCGCGCAGTGCGCCCGCCGGGTCCGCCAGGCCGAACATCGGCAGCCCCCACATGTCCCAGTAGTTGTTGCGCGGGTGCGGGTCGTCGGTGAATTCCACGGACACGGCCCAGCCGTGCCCGAGCGCGTAGTCAAGCTGACCGGTGATCTCCTCGTCGGTCAGGTCCGGCAGGTAGGAGAACGTCCCCTGGGTCATCCGCATGGTCAGACTCCCGTCGGCATCGGCGTCGGGGTTATGTCCGGGGTATCGGTGGACTCGAAATCAAACGTCACATCGCCCCAGGTCGACAGGGCCATGTCGAGCTCGCGGCTGCGCTTGGCCGCCGCCCGCAGGATGTCGGGTCCCTCGGCCATTAGGTCGCGGCCCTCGTTCCTGGCCTTGACCATCGCCTCGAGGGCCACCCGGTTGGCCGTGGCGCCCGCGGCGATGCCCAGCGGGTGCCCGATCGTGCCGCCGCCGAACTGCAGGATCACGTCCTCCCCCAGGTGGTGCAGTAGCTGGTGCATCTGGCCGGCGTGGATGCCGCCGGAGGCGACCGGCATGACGCCCGGCATCGACACCCAGTCCTGCTCGAAGTACAGGCCCTTGACCGGGTCTGGTTCGGCCTGGTCGCAGCGGAGCACGTCATAGAAGCCGGCCACCGAGTTCGGGTCGCCCTCGAGCTTGCCGACGACCGTGCCGGCGTGGATGTGGTCGACGCCGGCCAGCCGCATCCACTTGGCGATCACCCGGAAGCTGACGCCGTGCGACTTCTGCCGGGTGTAGGTGGAGTGCCCGGCCCGGTGCAGGTGCAGCAGCACGCCGTTGCGCCTGGCCCACTTGGCCATCGACTGGATCGCGGTGTACCCGGCGGTCAGGTCGATCATGACGACCACGCTGCCGAGTTCCTTCGCGAACTCGGCCCGCTCGTACATGTCCTCCATCGTCGCCGCGGTCACGTTCATGTAGTGGCCCTTGATCTCTCCGGTCTCGGCCTGTGCCCGGTTGATCGCCTCCATGCAGTGCAGGAACCGGTCCCGCCAGCGCATGAACGGCTGGCTGTTGATGTTCTCGTCGTCCTTGGTGAAGTCCAGGCCGCCGCGGAGCGCTTCGTAGACGACGCGGCCGTAGTTACGGGCCGACAGGCCGAGCTTCGGCTTGACGGTGGCGCCGAGCAGCGGGCGGCCGAACTTATTCAGGTACTCGCGCTCCATCACGATCCCGTGCGCCGGCCCCTGGAAGGTCTTGGTGTAGTGCGGCGGGATCCGCATGTCCTCCAGGCGCAGCGCCTTCAGCGCCTTGAAGCCGAAGACGTTGCCGATGATGCTGCTGGAGAGGTTGGCGATCGAGCCTTCCTCGAACAGGTCCAGGTCGTAGGCGATGTGGGCGATGTACTGGTCGGGGTGTCCGGGCACCGGGTCGACGCGGTAGCACTTGCCCTGGTAGTGGTCGTATGCGGTGAGCCGGTCGGTCCACACCACCGTCCAGGTCGCGGTCGACGACTCGCCGGCCACCGCGGCGCCCGCTTCCTCGGGCGGCACCCCGGGCTGCGGCGTGACGCGGAAGGCGGCGAGCAGATCGGTTGGCTTCGGCACGTAGTCCGGCTGCCAGTAGCCCATCTCCGCGTAGTGAAGCACTCCCGCGCTCCAGCGTTCCGTCATACCGGTCTCCCATCGCGTGGTCCGTCGTCACTACCGATGATGGGAGGCTTGTATTTAAATATCAATCAAGTATTTCACTTGATACTTGATTAAAAGCTTAATTATGCCGAACGAGGCTTATGCGTGCCCCTGCTCGGGGTTCGCGCCATCCTTCGCGGTCGAGTAGATGGCGCACGAGCAGCGCCGTGGCACCTGGCTGGCGGCCGTGGGTCACGGCGTTCCACGGGCGCCGCAACGGTGTGCCGGGGACCGCGACCTCGACGAGTTCGCCGTCCTGCAGCTGGCGTGACACCGCGTCCCTGGACGCCAGGGTGGCGCCAAGACCCGCCGCGGCGCAGGCGAGGGTGGCACCGCCCGAGCCGAGCGTGAGCCGTGGCGGGTTCGCGTCGAGACCGGTGAGCAGCGCCTCGCCGGTGGCCCTGGTGCCCGATCCGGCCTCGCGCTGCAGCCACGTCGTGCGGCTGATGTCGAATCCCGCCGCCACCTCGGGCGCCGCGACGACGACGAGCAGGTTCGGGCGGACGGCGCGGACCACGGCGTCGCTTGTATGGCCGGGCGGGCGTCCGCCGATGACCAGATCGGCCTCGTGCGCCGCGAACAGGCCCCACAACCGCTCGCTGCTGCCCACCTCCAGGCGGAGGTCGACGGCGGGATGGTGGGAGATGAACGCGGCGAGCGCGGCCGGAAGCAGGTACTCGCCCGCGGTGCTGACCGCAGCGACCCGCACCTGGCCGCGCTCCGGGTCGCGGTCGCCGCGGGCGGCGGCGAGTCCCTCCTCGTGCAGGCCGAGGATGGTACGGGCGTATACGGAATACGCCTGGCCGGATGCGGTCAGGCGAAGGCCGCGGCCATCCCGCTCGACCAGCGGCACCCGCACCTCGCGGGCCAGTGCGGACAGCGCCGCGGACACGGCGGACTCGGTGACCGTCAGCCGCCGGGCCGCCTCCCGCACCGACCCCGCGTCCGCCACGGTCACCAGCGCCCGCAATCGCGCCACCGTCGTCACGCCGCTCCTGACCTGAGCTATCTATTGATCATCATCATAGACACCTGAGTCTTAGTTTCAGGCAACGGACAGGATCCAGATGACACTGTGGCCGCAAGCGGGCAGCCTCCTGCTTGCGCTGTTTCGCTACCCACCTAAAACCCCCGCCCGCGCCTTTCCCCTGCGCCAAGCCCTCCGCCGATTCAATGGATGTGGCGCTCTACCCGCTCTGAGCATCGCCTCGCTGGTCACCTACCCGGTGCTGCTCGCGCTTGGGGTGCCGCCGCTCAGCGCGAACATGACCAACACCGTCTCGCTCGTGCTCACCGGGGCCGGTGAACGCGGTGAAGAATGCTGTTTCTGGGATGGCGAATGCCATGGCCGCTGTATGCTTCGCGTTGTTCGGTGACGTCAGGTGGGCGCTTGTGACGCCGCTTGCGGCGGGCTTCCTGGTTGGCGGATGGATCGGCCCGAAGATCGCCAGGAAGGTGCCTGCCGGGCCGTTCCGGGTCGTGGTCAGCATGTGCGGCGTAGGCCTTGCGGTGAAGCTTGGCATTAGCGCGTACCGCTGACATCTGGGATACGGCAGTCAAAATGTGGTAACTACGCTCCTTGCGATAACGGTTATGACAAAATTCCTTCACATATCGGGCCAGAGTGGGTTACTCTGTGCTAGTGAGTCGGTACTGGGGGTGAGATCCAACCCCGGTACCCACGGCGGTGGTCAACTCTCGCCGGAGTCGCGGTACCCGGCCCGTGTGTAAGGCGGTACAGGGCTACGGGCGGTTCTGGCGTGGGTAAGTAAGGAGTACCAGCATGGTAGTAGTACTTGTTATTGCCATTGTTGCCGTCGGCTACATCGTGTCGACGCGCATCCATCCACTCAGGAAGTGTCCTACCTGCAATATGACAGGCAGGCACTTCGGCGGTGTCTACAAGGGCTCGTACCGGCGCTGCCGGACGTGTGATGGCAGCGGCCGACGCGACCGGGTCGGCACCAAGGTCTTCTGGGGCGGGACCAATCACACGGGGGTCTTCCCGAAGAAGTAGCCTCCCCGCGGGAGTAGCCTCGGCGCGAGACCCCGCCCGCGCGCCCTGGCAGGTACTCCCCCGGCTGGCCACGGCCGTTCGATCGGCGTTGCCCCTGCTCCTACGGGGTGACGATGACCTTGCCGACGACGCCGCCCTCGGCGGCCTCGTGGGCCGCCGCGATCTCGGTCAGCGGGAACTTGTGCACCGGCAGGCCGGTAAGCTCGCCGGCGGCCAGAGCGGCGGTGATGTCGGCGGCGGCCTGCTCAAGCGCGCTCATCGGCACGCCGTACAGCAGGGCGAACTTCAGGGTGAGGTTGGCCGTCATGCAAGCCCGTACCGGCAGGACTGGGTCGGCGGCCTCGGCCGCGTAGGTGACGATCGTGGCGTGCGGCCCGACCGCCGCCAGGTCGAGCTCGAGGTTCGCGCCGAGCGCCACCTCAATGACCCGGTCGATGGGACCAAACGCCTTGATCTGATCCAGGGCATCCGGCGAACGGTAGCTCACCACCTGCTCCGCGCCTGCCTTCTCGGCCAGCGCCGCCTTCTCGGCGCTGCTGACGGTGGTGACGACACGAGCCCCGGCCCGTTTGGCCAATTCAATGGCGAAGTGACCGACAGCTCCTGCACCTCCGGCCACCAGTACGGTCTTGCCGTTCACCGGCCCGTCGCAGAACAGGCAGTAGTGCGCGGTCATGGCCGGCACGCCCAGCGAGGCGCCCAGCTCGAACGACGCGCCGTCCGGCAGCGGGACCGCGTGCCGCTCGGGCACCACGGTCCACTCGGCGGCGGTCCCCCACCGGCGGCCGGCCGCCGCCATGTACAGCCAGGCGCGCTGGCCGACGCGGCCGGGGTCTACCCCCGGGCCGACAGCCTCGATCACCCCCGCGCCGTCGTGATGCGGGATCTGGAAGTCGTCGACGGGGCGCGGGACCGCCCCGGACCGGGCCTTGTAGTCGGTGGGATTGACCCCCGAGGCGTACACCCGGACCAGGACCTCGCCCGGTCCCGGCTCGGGCCGCGGGATCTCCTCGACACGGAGGACGTCAGCCGCCTTCCCCGTTTCTGAGTACAACGCTGCTCTCATGAATGCAGCGTAACGCCCTTGAAAATCTTGTCGACGGCGTTGCGCGGCCCGTGTAGGGCGAGACCGGCGAAGCGTAGTTCGGCGGCGGGCACCGCACGCACCACGGCCCGGTTGTCGTCGTCGTTGCCGGTCTCGAACATGTCCATGGTGTAGATCGCCATCGGCATCCCGCGGGACAGCGCCCGCCGGTGTGCCTGGGTAAGGGTCTCAGCGTCGGCCGCGTACACCACCACCGGCTGCCGGAACAGCTCCAGGTAGGTGTTCCCTGAGCCGTCCTCGTACCGCTTTCCGATGACCTCCTCCGTGTTGGCGGCGATGCCGCTGGCCAGGAACGCCGTGACGTTCAGCTTCTGCCACGGCTCAAGGTCGGCGCGCACGGCGATGGCTATCTTGGTGTCGAATCGTATGGTCATGGGTCCTTCCCTCGGGTCACACTTCGATGGCTCCCCCTCGGGTCACACTTCGATGGCTCCGCCGACGTCGCGCAGGTGATCACGGAAGGTCAGCGAGGGTACCTGCTGTCGACGGGCCAGGTAGCGGTCGAACCGTACTTGGCGGCGGAGCGATACGCCGACCCGGATCTGTGCGGCCTGGCGTCGTTCGGTGTCGCGGATGGTCTCGGCCAGCGCGAAGATCTCCTCGGCCCGTTCGGCGGGCAGGAAGAGCACGCCATCCTCGTCGCCGACGACTAGATCCGCGCCGGTCACGGTCCACTCCCCCGCCGTCGCGGACTCCAGGGCGTCACCGGGCCTAGGGTCGAGGCGTTGCGGGCCGGCGGGAGTCGCCCCCAGGCTGAACACCGGCAACCCGATAGCCCGGATGTCGGCGGTATCCCGGTGCAGTCCCCAGACCACCAGGCCGACCAGTCCGGCCGCCTGGGCCTCGAGCACGATGAGATCGCCGACGCAGGCCTCATCGAGCCGCCCGCCGTTGTCCACCACGAGCACGTCGCCGGGTTCGGCGTGTTCGAACGCCTCGAGGAAGATGTCGACGCTGCCGGCATGCTGGGCCGGCCGTACCCGCCCGGCCAGACGGCTGCCGGGGATGACCGCCTGCAACCGCGCGCAGCGCACCGGAACCCGTGCGCGAAGGCAGCCGTCCGCCAGATGGGCGGTGGTCAGCGTCTCGAACCGCGGCCGGAGATCCATATCGCATTAGCGTGGCCCGTCCGTACGGCCGGGTCTTGAACGCTGGAGCGCCCTACGATGGTGACATGGCCGTCGCCCCTAGGGACTGGGCCAGGTACTGGCGCGCGGACAGCGTGCCGGTCGAGGCGATGCACGCGCATTTCACCTCGCACGTGTACCACCGGCACAGTCACGAGAGCTACTCATTCGGCGTGACCGAGACCGGCGCGCAGGGGTTCACCTGCCGTCACGGGCGCCATGTGAGCGGCCGCGGCATGGTGATGGCCTTCAACCCTGACGATCCGCACGATGGGCACTCGGCGGGCGACGGCGGTTTCACCTACCGGATGGTGCACATCTGGCCGGAGTTTTTCACCGTGCTGACCGGGATGCCGCTCCCGCTGTTCTGCTCGCCGGTGATCGAGGACCCAGCGGTCGCGGCGTCCGTTTACGCGCTGCACGTGGCGCTCACCGGGCCGACTACCGAGCTGGAACGATACGAGCGGCTCACTGAGACGGCCACGCTCTTGGCCCGGCACGCCTCGGCCCGCATCCCGGCGCGAGGGCCGACGCCCCTCGCGGCGCGGGGCGGGACTCCGGGTCCGGACCGGCGCATCGCCGCACGGATCCGCGAGCTCCTCCGGGACGGCGCCGCCGACCTGACCGCCGACGACCTGGCCGCGGCCGCCGGATGCAGCCGGTATGCCGCCTACCGCGCCTTCACGCAGGCCTACGGACTCGCGCCCAGCGACTACCAGCGCCAACTCCGGGTGCGCGCGGCGCGCAGGCTGCTCATCGCCGGCGTCCCGCCCGCCCGAGCCGCGGCCGAGGCCGGATTCGCCGACCAGGCGCACCTGACCCGATGGTTCCGGCGTTACTACGGGGTCACCCCGGGCGCCTACCGGGCCGCGGGGCCGGGTTCGTCCCTAGTGAGTAGCTGATCAACGCTCTTTTCTTCTCGCGAACGACTTTACGCGCTTCAACCTGGCCTGCATCAGGCCCAGGCCGCCCCTTCGGTAAAGGCTGAATGGCTAAGATCGCGAATCATGGAGAAGCGGATTCTTGGCAGGACAGGCAGGCCGGTTTCTGTCGTCGGACTCGGCACCTGGCAACTCGGCGCGGACTGGGGCAACGTGTCCGAGGCCGACGCGATGGCAGTGCTGCAGGCGGCGGTCGAGTCCGGGGTCACGTTCTTCGACACGGCCGACGTCTACGGCGACGGGCGCAGCGAGCGCGTCATCGGGCGATTCCTGGCCGGCAACGCCGGGCAGGGCATCACGGTCGCGACCAAGATGGGCCGCCGGGTCGAGCAGAAGGCAGAGCACTACACGCTAGAGAACTTCCGCGCCTGGACGGACCGGTCCCGGGTCAACCTGGGCGCCGACCGGCTCGACCTGGTCCAGCTGCACTGCCCGCCGACCCCGGTCTTCTCCTCCGACGCCGTCTTCGACGCGCTCGACACGCTGGTCGCCGAGGAGCGGATCGCGGCGTACGGGGTGAGCGTAGAAACCTGCGACCAGGCACTGGCGGCGATCGCGCGCCCAGGCGTGGCCAGCGTGCAGATCATCCTGAACGCGTTCCGGCGCAAGCCGCTCGATCAGGTGCTGCCGGCCGCGGCCGCGGCCGGAGTCGGCATCATCGCCCGGGTGCCGCTCGCGTCCGGACTGCTTTCCGGCCGGTACACCAGGGATACCACGTTCGCCGCCGACGACCACCGCAGCTACAACGCCCACGGCGAGGCGTTCGACGTCGGGGAGACGTTCTCCGGTGTGGGCTTGGAGGCCGGCGTCGACGCCTCGGCGGAGTTCGCGGCCATCACCGGGGCACTGCCTGGCCCGGGGGCCCCGGCTCGGCGGGCCCCGGCTCAATGGGCACTGCGGTGGGTGATCCAGCAGCCCGGGGTGACGACCGTGATCCCCGGCGCCCGCAGCACCGGCCAGGCCCGCCAGAACGCCGAGGCCGCGAGCCTTCCGCCGCTACCGCAGGCCGAACTCGACGCGATCGAGGGGCTGTACGACAAGTACTTCCGCGCCACAGTGCACGAACGCTGGTGAGCGCGAGCGACTGGGCTACCGTCCCAGATAAGGGCGCGGCCGGCGTACAGATACCTCACAGGAAATCCCCAGCTCCGCATGGTGACTTCTGACCAACTTTGGAGCATTTACCCCTGGCACAGTTGCACCTCGTCGATCACAATTAAGTATCGAAGTCGTATCCCAAAACGTCCGAAAGCCACCGAAATCGGACATAGCGAGGCGGGTGACGAGCGCAGGTGCTGTTGCGAACGGGGCGGCGAGCCAGGCGTCACCCAGACGTCCGCGACGAAGATAGTGCGCCTGCCGGACATAGCGGCCCGCGCGAGCGGGCCCGCAGGATCGCCCGGTCCCCCGGCAGGGCGGCCCTGGTCACCGCGCTCGCCGTCGGCGCGGTCGTCACGCTGACCCCGGCCAGCGGCGCCGCCAGCGATATCGCGACCGGCTTCGCGCGGGCCGTGCGGCATCTGGCCTCGACCTCGCGCAATGGCCAGGCGTTCGCCGGTACCCCGGCGGTCGGGGCGCTGTTCACCACGTCCGCGGGCAAGCTAGGCCAGCATTTCTGCACGGCGAGCGTGATCAACAGCCCGGACGGCGACCTCGCGATCACCGCCGCGCACTGCGTGACCAGCACCTCGGGCACAATCGATTTCGTACCCGGGTACGACAACGGCACGACGCCGTACGGCGTGTGGACGGTAACCAAGGTCTACGTCGACCAGGCGTGGAGCTCCTCATCCAACCCGGACGACGACTTTGCCTTCCTGCAGATCAGCCAGCGCGGCTCGAGCGTGCCGATCGAAGACGAAACCGGGGCGGAACAGCTCGCCACCGGCCAGCCGGCCAGCCGCCAGCTGGTGCAGGTGATCGGATACCCGAACTCCTACGACCAGGCCCTCACCTGCCAGAACTGGCTCAGGGAGCCGATGGCCGACCAGCTCGAGTTCGACTGCGGAGGCTACACGGACGGAACCAGCGGGGGGCCGTTCCTGGCCAAGGTCAACTCCAGCACCGGGCAGGGCACGGTGATCGGCGTCATCGGCGGGTACCAGCAGGGCGGCGATACCCCCCAGATCTCGTACTCGTCCGTGCTCGGCGCGAACGCTGCCGCCCTGTACAAGACGGCCGTGGCTGGCGGCTAGCGCACTACCGGCGGCAAGAGCACTGCGGGCGGCTAGGGCACGGCTGGCGGGGGGACGATGGCGTCGATCTCGGCCAGTTCGGCGGCGGTGAGGGTCCATTCGGCGGCGGCCGCGTTGGCTTTGACCTGCTCGGCGCTCGTCGCCCCGGCGATCACCGACGAGCAGCCCGGCTGGGCGGCCAGGGCGCCGATCGCGGTCTCCAGGAGCGTGACGCCGTGCTCCTGGGCCCAGGCGACCAGCGCCTCGACCTTGGCCAGCTTCTCCTCGGTCACGTACCCCTGGCGCGCGGCCAGCCTGGTCCCGGTCGGTATCGCCTGGCCCTGCCGGACCTTGCCGGTCAGCAGGCCGTTGGCGAGCGGGAAGAACGGCAGCACGCCCAGGCCGAAGTGCCTGGCCGCGGGGACGACCTCCGCCTCAGCCTGACGTTCGAGCAGCGACCAGTGGTTCTGCGCGGAGATGAACGGCGTGTGGCCGTTCCGCACCGCGAGGTGCGCGGCGTCGGCCAGCTGCCAGCCGGAGAAGTTCGAGTGACCGATGTACCTGACCTTGCCCTCGGCGACCAGCTCGTGCAGCGCGGCGAGGGTCTCCTCGACCGGGGTCACCGGATCCGGGACGTGCAGCTGGTACAGGTCGATGTAGTCGGTGCGCAGCCGGCGCAGCGACTCGGTGACCGCGCGCCGGATGTAGGAGCGGCCGCCCTTGGCGCCGGCCGCGGGCCCGTAGCCCATGTCCACGCCCCGGCCACCGAACTTCGTGGCCAGGACGACCTGGTCGCGGCGCGAGCCGAGGACCTCGCCCAGGGCGCGCTCCGATCCCGCGGGCCCGCCATATGTGTCGGATGTATCGAACAGGGTGATCCCGGCGTCGATGGCCGCGTCCACCACCGCGCGCGTCCCGTCCACGTCGAGGCGGCTGCCGAAGTTGTTGCAGCCGAGTCCGACAACCGACACCAGCAGTCCCGACTGTCCCAGGGGCCTATAGCGCATACCCACATCTTAGGGGCGGGCCGGCCAGGGCTTGCGGGCGACGAGCGCATAGCAAAGAAGTGCGTTGCGGATCGCGGTAGTTCCGACCGGCCGCCCGACGCCGAGATCGACGAGCTCTTGGCGGGCAAGAAAGCGCCCCGCGCATCACGAGAACGTACGGTTCTGTCCGAACGCCAGGTGAATATCCGGCAGCCGGAAAGCGATCTCGCCTCTCGCCGCCGGCCCGCCGGATAATGATCCTTCCCCGCCGAGCGGATAGTTGTAAATGCGCCATCCCCGAAATAACCGGCCGGAATGTCATCTGCGAGTCGTCGCGGTCCTTCGGGGAATCGCCGCTCGGCGGCGCTCGGTTTCTCCTGTTCCCTGGCGGGCGCGGATCCAGGTCGGCCGACCGCCGCTGCCGCGGCGTCCGGGTCGTACCCGAGCGGCGCGCCCCGATGGCTGAACCGCAGATCGGGACGCCGGCGAATCCTCGGCGGCCCGCCGGCCGTGCACTCGCGCGACCCATGGGCGGCAACGAGCGAGGACAAGCTCAACGGCCTTTTATGGGGACGGCCAGATAGAAGTGCCCGAAGACAGATGTGTCCAACACCGGATGCCGGACGGCCAATTTTGGGGGGTGGCATGCAATCCCATATGGGATACCATGACGATTACCGATACCGGGTGGCAACGCATTGCCACGCAATTGCGAGAAACAATTCCGCGAAAGCGCGGAAATCCGGGAGGCGGCATGCCAGAGCCGACGGAGGGGCCGACTGTGCTGCGGATCCTGCTCGGCACCCAGTTGCGGCGACTGCGGGAGAGCCGCGGCATCACCGCCCAGGAGGCGGCCCGGGCGATCCGCGGGTCTGAGTCCAAGATCAGCCGCATCGAACTCGGCCGGAACGCTATCCGCGAGATCGACGTGCTCGATCTGCTGACCTACTACGGCGTCGGATCGGTCGGGCGGGAGCAGTTGCTGAGCCTGGCCGAGCAGGCCAACCGGCCCGGCTGGTGGCACAGGTACAACGACATCCTGCCGGACTGGTTCCAGTCCTACGTCGGGATGGAAGAGGCCGCCACCTCGATCCGCATCTACGAGCCGCAGTTCATCCCCGGCCTGCTCCAGACCCACCAGTACGCCGCCGCCGTGCTCGCGGTGGGCGACATTCCCATCAGCGAGACGGAGCGGCACGTCATCCTGCGCAAGGAGCGGCAGCGGCGGTTCACCGAGGGACGGCTCAAGCTGTGGGCCATCGTCGAGGAAACCGCGCTGCGGCGGCCGATCGGGAGCACGGAGATCCTCCGCGACCAGCTTCGCTACCTGCTCAGCCTCAGCAGCAGGCAGAACCTCACGCTGCAGATCACTCCGCTCGGCATGGGGGGCCACGCCGCGCCGAGCGGGTTCAGCATCCTGCGGTTCAGCGAGGCGGACCTGCCCGATGTCGCCTACCTGGAGCACCTCACCAGCGCTCTGTACTTCGATAAGAAATCTGACGTCGACCGTTACCTGCTGGCCATGGAGCGGCTCAGCATCGTCAGCGCCGAACCCAGCGAGACACCTGAGATCCTCACCACGATCATCAATCAGCTGGAGGACCAGTCCATGAGCATCCGTAACGGAATGCCCGCCTGCGAACTGCCCGAGGTGACGTGGCGTAAAAGTCGCAGGAGCGGCCCGCAGGGCGGCAACTGCGTCGAGATCGCGCACCTGCCCGACGGCCAGGTCGCAGTCCGCAACTCCCGGCACCCCGCCGGGCCAGCCCTGGTGTTTACGCCCGCCGAATGGGCCGCCTTCCTCGGCGGGGCCGCAGACGGCGATTTCGATTAGGGGCATTTCGACTAAGGGGGGCACTGCCCCGGGGTAGGCATGCGGAGGGCGTGGACTGCGTCCACCGCTCTCCGCTCCTCCCCCAAACGGGCGGGCCGAAGTGGGGTGCCGCCCCCGCGCGTCGTCTCCGCCAGCCCTCAGGAGACGAGAGGCTTAGCTGACCGGGAGGTCGAATTCCCCGTTCTTCGCACCGATCAGGAAGCATTCCCACTCGTGCCGGCTGAAGATGTGGGGCGTCTTGCCGCGCTCCTTTGAATCACGAACCGCCACTCCCCCCTCCGGGAGGTGCGCTATTTCCACGCAGCCAGCTGCGCTGCTTGCGCTGCTCTTGAACCAGCGCAGACCTGTGAGATCGGTGTCCATCCGCCTCTCCTTCCAGTGTTTTGCGGTTTTTCTGTTTTACTTCGTGATCAGGCGAGCTCGCGCGCCACCCGCTGGATCAGCTCGACCGATGCGGCCGGGGAAAGCGCCGCCGCGCGCATCCGATCGAACGTCTCGGCGCAAGCCCGGACTTCGCGGTCTTTTTCCAGGTAGATCATGCCGCCCAGGGATTCGGTATAGGCGACGTCAGAATCGGTGCGCTCGGGAAACTCAAGGATGGCGAACGGCCCGATCAGCCCGGCGTGCGCACCGCACTCGAAAGCCAGGACCTGCAAGGTCACGTTGGGCCAGCGGCTGGCCTGGATCAGGTGCTCGAGCTGGCGCCGCATGATCGCGGCACCGCCGATATTGCGCCTGATCGCACCCTCGTCGAGGATGATCCAGACGTCAAGCGCCGGATCCTGGTCGAGCAGCCGCTGCCGCTGCATGCGCAGGTCCACCATCCGGTGGATCTGCTCCTCGCTGTCCTTGGGCCGCAGTTCGCGCAGCACCGTCAGGGCGTAGTCGGCGGACTGCAGCAGGCCGTGGATCACGTCCGACTCATAGCTGCGCAGCCCGGAAGCCTCCGTCTCCAGGCCCACGTAAATGTCGAAACCGCTGGGCAGGACGTCGTCGTAGATCGACCACCAGCCCTTACGGTGACCCTCGCGAGCCATGTCGACGAGCACCTTGCGCGCGTCCGGGTCTTCGACCTCGTACATCTCGAGCATGGCGGTCAGATAGGCCGACTTGGTCGGCGCCTTGCCGGTCTCGATGCGGGAGAGTGTCGACGGGGCCAGGCCGAGTTTCTCGGATACTTCCTCAAGCTTGAGCGAATGCGCTTCGCGCAGACGCCGGAGCTCGGCACCAAGCCTGCGCCGACGGACAGTGGGACCAAGAGGCACGAGAAGCTCGCCTCCTCGTGAAGCAGGCGGTTAGCGTTTGGGAAGTTCGCGGAGAAACCGGATGTGTCTCATTTTGAGCACCAGAACGTGACCGGAGTACCCCACGCCGTCCCTGACAACCAGTACGATACCGCACTAACGCCATGGATGAAATCCCATCCGGGATTTCAGGCGGGAAATTTCCTTCACGCACTTGCGCTGCGCGCACCGACGGCTCCATCATCGGTTCTGACGATAATCCATGTGGACAATTATGTCCGGGACAAATCTGGACATATTTCAAATATGCCGACAAAGAAGTCGGCCGTGGATTTGCGGGTCTCGAGCGCGAGCATTGCCGGTATCGAGCGCGAGCATTGCCGGCGTTCCCTCCGCGGCCAGCCGCACCGCGAAGAGCAGAATGGGGGCATGACCGATCCATCACCGCCAGCGGGAACGGGACCCGGAGTGATCACGCCGGACGGCTGCGCCGTTGACTTCTACGCGCGGATGACCGCCCTGGGCGAGCCCGAGATCGTGCACGACGCGGCCAGGCCCGGGGCCTCCGTTCTGGAACTGGGCTGCGGGACCGGGCGGATCACCCATCCGCTGGTCGCGCTCGGCCACCCGGTCGTCGCCGTCGACGAGTCGCCGGAGATGCTGGCGCATGTCCGTGACGCCGAGACGGTGTGCGCGCGGATCGAGGACCTAGCGCTCGGTCGCCGCTTCGACGTGGTCCTGCTGGCGTCGTATCTGATCAACACCGATGACATCGCGGCCAGGACCGCGTTCCTGGCCGCCTGCCGGCGCCATGTCAGCGACGACGGCGGCGTGATCATCCAGCAGCACGCGCCCGGGTGGTTCACGACCGCCGCGGATGCCGAGAACGTCAGGGACGGGATCATCTTCCGGATGCGGGACGTGTCACGCCCGGCACCCAACCTGGTCTCGGCCACGGTGGAGTACGTGGACGGCGATCAGGTCTGGACGCAGACCTTCACAGCCAGGCGCCTCGGCAACACCGAACTTGCTGCCGTGCTCGCGGCCGCGGGGCTGCGTCTGGACCGCTACCTCACCGACGACCACACCTGGTTCCGCGCCGTCCCTGAGGGCTAGCCTCCGCTCTTGCGGCGGAAGGAACGGCGGCTGGCGGCAGGGCCGTGCGAACCGTGCACCTTGCCGGTGTGGTCCGCGCCCTCGGCGCTGGCGTGGTTGCCGCGCTTGCGCTCGAGCGCCTCGCGGAACTTGCGCTTCATCTCGTCAATGTCGGGCTTGGCGGCTTCCGCGTGCGGGCCAGCCTCCTCCTCGGCGGCCTCGGGGGCGGGCGTCGCCTCGGCTCCGGATTGCTCGACGGCCATGCGGACCTCCTGCGGCATAGAAGTACCCACACAGCCTTGCACACCCGGGCCGGTTTCATCGAGCCGCCACCCGCTTGACGCCGGGCTCCCGCCGGCCCCGTTCGGATAACCGCCGATAATGGCCGGTATGGCGCGACGGAGGGAACCGGCTCTTCGGGGTCAGGCCGAGCTGCTGCGGGACGCCGACCGGCGGGCGGCGTGGATGCTGCTGATCGACGGGATCCCGCAGTCGCACGTGGACCTGGAGGACCCCGGCTACCTGGACTTCGAGTACGTCAGGCGGATCGGGCACGTGATCGACGCGGCGGCACCGGCGGGACAGCCGCTGCGCGTGCTGCACCTGGGGGCCGGGGCGCTCACGCTGGCCCGCTACGTGGCGGCGACCCGGCCGGGCTCGCCGCAGCTGGCCGTCGAGGTGGACGCCGCGCTGGTGGACCTCATCAGGCTCCGGCTGCCGCTGGACGCCAAGGTGCGGGTGCGTGTCGGCGACGCCCGGGCGGAGCTGGAGCGGCTGGGGACGGCCCGTTTCGACGTGGTGATCGCGGACGTGTTCGCGGGCGGGCGCACGCCCGCCCGCCTGACCTCGGCGGAGTTCTGGGCGGCGGCCCGGCGCGTGCTGCGCGGCACCGGCGTTATCGCGGCCAACGTGGCCGACGGCGCACCGCTTGCCCACGCCCGGGCGCAGGTCGCGACGGCGCGGACGGCCTTCCCGCACGCCTGCCTGATCGCGGACGCCGCGGTGCTGCGCGGCCGGAGGTTCGGCAACCTGGTGCTGGCGGCGAGCCCCGCCCCGCTCCCGGTGGACGCACTCACCAGGCGGGCGGCCGGGGACCCGATGCCCGGGCGCGTCGTGCACGGCCGCGACCTGACCCGCTTCACCGCGGGGGCCAGGCCGGTGACCGACGCGACCGCCACCCCCTCCCCCGCCGCCCCGGCGGACGCGTTCGCGTCCTAGCTGGCCGCCTCGACCGCGGCGAGCACGCCGCGGCAGATCAGGGCGAGGTCCTCGTCTGAGGTCACGTAGGGCGGCATGGTGTAGATCAGGTCGCGCACCCCGCTGACCGGCTCGGCCAGCCGGAGCCGGACTCCCGCGGCCGACTCCACCACCAGGGGTGTCGTGGTCCCCGGCATCGGGCCATACGGATGCCACACGTGCCTGCGGTCGGCCTCGAGAAGATCAAGGTCCTGGGGATTTTGGGACCGAACGGACCTGGGTGACACGCCTAGCGCCGGTGTCCGCTCCGGGCAGCGGGGCGGCGTCCTGAGCGTTCGCGCTTGGCCCTGACCCGGACGGAGACCTGGACCGGACTGCCGTCGAAGCCGAACTCCTCGCGCAGCCGCCGCTCGATGAACCGGCGGTAGGCGGCCTCGAGGAACCCCGAGGAGAACAGGACGAAGTGCGGCGGGCGGACGCCGGCCTGGGTGGCGAACAGGATCTTCGGCTGGCGGCCGCCGCGCACCGGCGGCGGGGTCGCCGCGACCAGCCCGGTCAGCCACGCGTTGAGCCTGCCGGTGGGCACCCGGGTCTCCCATCCCTCCAGCGCCGTTTCCAGCGCGGGCACCAGCCGCTCCATGTGCCGCCCGGTGGCGGCGGAGATGTTCACCCGGGGTGCCCAGCGGGCCGTGTGCAGCTGCCGGTCGATCTCGCGCTCCAGATACCGCTGCCGCTCCTCGTCAACCAGGTCCCACTTGTTGAAGGCGATGACCAGGGCCCGGCCGGCCTCGATGACCATGGAGACGATCCGCAGGTCCTGTTCGGTGAGCGGCTCGCTCGCGTCGATCAGGACCACGGCGACCTCGGCCAGGTCGAGCGCGCCCGCGGTGCGCAGCGCCGCGTAGTAGTCCGCGCCCTGGTTCTCCCTGAACCGCCGCCTGATGCCCGCGGTGTCCACGAACCGCCAGGTGGTGCCGCCGAGCTCGACGAGCTCGTCCACCGGGTCCCTGGTGGTGCCGGCCACCGGGTCGACCAGTGCCCGCTGGTGGCCGACCAGCTTGTTCAGCAGGCTGGACTTGCCGACGTTCGGGCGGCCGAGCAGGGCCACCCGGCGCGGCCCGCCCTCGGCGTCGGCGTTCTCCTTGGGTGCGTCCGGCAGCGCGTCGAGCACCAGGTCGAGCAGGTCGCCGCTGCCGCGCCCGTGCAGCGCGCTGACCGGGGCGGGCTCGCCGAGGCCGAGCGACCACAGTGCCGCGACCTCCGATTCGGCTCGGGTGTCGTCGACCTTGTTGGCCGCGACCACGACCGGCTTGCCCGAGCGGCGCAGCACGTTGGCCACCGCGGCGTCCGCGTCGGTCACCCCCACCCTGGCGTCCACCACGAACAGCACCGCGTCGGCGGCATCCACCGCCACCCGGGCCTGGGCGGCGACCCGGGCGGCCAGGCTTTCGGTGCCCTCCACCGAGGGCTCCCAGCCGCCGGTGTCCACCAGGGTGAACGCCCGGCCGTTCCAGAGGGCGTCGTAGGCGACCCGGTCCCTGGTCACCCCGGGGGTGTCCTCGACAACCGCCTGCCTGCTGCCCAGGATCCGGTTCACCAGCGTCGACTTGCCCACGTTGGGCCGGCCGACGACGGCGACAACGGGTACGGGGGCAGCCTCGTTCGGCATCATTACCTGCTCTTCTGCAGGGACTGCGGGACCAGGCCGACGATGATGCCGACCACCTCGTCCAGGCCGAGCCCAGTGGAATCGATCTCGACCGCGTCCGCGGCCTTCCCGCTCTGCGCTGCGTCCAGCCGGTCGCGCCGGTCCTGGTCGGCGCGGGTGGACCAGCTGGCCTCGACGGCCCGGCGGCTGGCCCGGGCGGCGCCGTCGGCCGTCAGGAACACCTTGACCTGCGCGTCGGGAGCGACCACGGTGCCGATATCCCGGCCCTCGGCCACGATCCCCGGGGCGGCGCTGGCGATGATCTGCCGCTGCATCGCGATCAGGTGGGCGCGGACCTGCGGGACGGCCGCGACGGCGCTGACCGCGGCGGTGACCTCCTGGGTCCTGATCGCCTCGGATACGTCGGTGCCGTCGACCCGGGTCCACGGCGCCCGCGGGTCCGTGCTGACCTCGATGACCGGCCCGGTGGCCAGCATGGCCACTACCTCGGGGTCGGTGGTGTCGAGGCCGCGTTCGAGCAGCCACCAGGTCAGCGCCCGGTACATGGCCCCGGTGTCCAGGTAGCGCAGGCCCAGTGCGATGGCCACGCCGCGGGAAGTGCTCGACTTGCCCGCCCCGGAGGGCCCGTCGACCGCGACGACGAGCCTGGACCCGCTATCCGTTTCGCTCTCCTGGTCGCTGTCCAGGCTGGCTGAAGTCTTCACCCGTGCGATGCTACCGGGGCGCCAGCCCGTGCCGGTACGCATCACCGACGGGATCCGCACCGGCCCGGGCACGCACGGGCGGGCGGGGCAGGCACCGGGATCGTTCGGGATAAATAACGGGCGCGGCCGGAACGCTAGCGGCGGACCGGCCACCCGCCCGCCTCCAGCGCGTCCAGCAGCGTCCCGGCCTCGGCGGGGCGGACGGACAGTTCCGCCACGCCGACCGGCAGCCCGGGCGAGTGCTCGATCCTGACGTCCTCGATGTTGACGCCGGCGGCGCCGGCCGCGTCGAACAGCCGGGCCAGCTCGCCGGGCTCGTCCGGGACGACGACCTGGACCGCGGTGAACTCGCGGGGCTCGCCCCCGTGCTTGCCGGGGATCCTGGCCACGCCGGCCTGGCCGTGATCCAGCAGCGTGGCGACTGACTTAGGGTCGCCGTCGGTCAGCATCCGGGCGGCCTCGGCCAGGTCAGCGGCCACCGCGGCCAGCACCTCGGCCACCGGTTCGGCGTTCGCGGCCAGGATCTGGGTCCATAGGCCGGTGTCCCCGGCGGCGATCCTGGTCACGTCGCGCAGCCCCTGCCCGGCCAGGTCGAGCGCCTCGGGCGGGGCGGCCTCGAGGCGGGCCGCCATGGCCGCGGCCACCAGGTGCGGGGCGTGGGATACGAGCGCGACCCAGCGGTCGTGGGCGGCCGCGTCGGTCCGCATTGGCACCGCCCCGCACTCCCGGACCAGGGCCGTGACCGCCGCGATGGCCTGCTCGGATGTCTCGGGAGCCGGGCACAGCGCCCAGGTCCGGCCGAGGAACAGGTCGGCGCGGGCCGCCGCGGGACCGTGTTTCTCCCGGCCCGCCAGCGGGTGCCCGGGCACGTAACTGGTCATGTCGCAGCCGCGGGCCCGGGCCTGCGCCACCGGAAGCTGCTTCACGCTGGCGACGTCGGTGTAGCAGCGGGCCAGGCCGTTAGACCCGCGGGCCTGCGCCGCGGCCAGCGTGGCCGCCACCGCGGCCGGCGGCACGGCGATCACCGCCACGTCCGCGTGGGCGCTGTCCGGCAGCGGCTCGCCGGCGCCTAGGTTGGCCGCGAGCCTGGCCGCCTCCGGGTCGGAGTCGGAGAGCCAGACGCCGACGCCGCGCTCGCGCAGCGCGAGCGCGACCGACGTCCCGATCAGCCCCGTCCCGAGGACCGCGACCTTCATTGGGCGATGTCGAGCCGCAGCGCGGCGGTGCCCCGCAGGTACACGTGCTGGATCGCGGACCGCGGCCGGTCCGTCTCGACGTGCGCCATCAGCCGTACCACGCGGGGCATGGCGCCGGGCACGGCGATCTCGGAGGCGCAGATCAGCGGCACGTCGTGGAAGCCGATCTTGCGCGCGGCCAGCGCGGGGAACTCGGCGGTCAGGTCGGGCGTCGCCGTGAACAGCACGCTGATCACGTCGTCGGTAGTGAGGTCGTTGCGGGCCATCACCTCGGTGACGAGCTCGGCGGTGGCCTCGAGTATGGCGTCCCGGTCGCCGGAATCGACCTGCACCGCGCCACGCACAGCCCTGACTGTCATAGGCCCTCCTATCGCCACACAGGTTACAGGCCGACCGCGGCGTACAGCTCGCCGATTTCCCTGGTGGTCAGCTCGCGTGAGGTACCCGGCTTGAGGTTGCCGAGCCTGATCGGGCCCACGTCCGTGCGGACCAGCCGGCTGACCGGGTGCCCGGTCGCGGCCAGCATCCGCCGCACGATGTGCTTGCGCCCCTCGTGCAGGGTGATCTCGACCAGCACGCGGTTCCCGGACCGGTCGACGACCCGGAACCGGTCGGCGCTGGCCACGCCGTCGTCGAGCTCGACGCCGGTGGCCAGGCGACGGCCGAGGTCCTTCGGCACCGGGCCGGTCACCTCGGCCAGGTAGGTCTTGGCCACCTCGAAGCTGGGGTGGGCCAGCCGGTGCGCGAGCTCGCCGTCGTTGGTGAGCAGCATCAGGCCTTCGGTGTCGTAGTCGAGCCGGCCGATGTGGAAGAGCCGCTCGGACCGGTCACCGAGGAAGTCCGCCACGGTCCGGCGGCCGCGCGGGTCCGACATCGCGGTCAGCACCTTGGGCGGCTTGTTGAACGCCAGGTACACCACGCCGGGCTTGGCCGGGATGCGCTTGCCGTCCACCCTGATCACCTGATGGTCGGGGTCGACCCGGGCGCCGAACCGCCGGACGGTCTCGCCGTCGACCTCGACCCGGCCCTCGCCGATGAGCTCCTCGCAGTGCCTGCGGCTGCCGACCCCGGCCTCGGCCAGGACCTTCTGCAGCCGGACCCCGCCCATGGAACCCGGGACGTCGGTCAGGGAGTCTCTCTCGCCGTCGTCGAAGTCGTCGTCCTCGTCATTGTCGGCCTGAAATCTACGATCGGGCGTTCTCATCCTCGATGTCCTCTATGTTCTCCGGCAGGAACGGCGCGAGATCCGGCAGGTCGTCCAGGCTGGCCAGGCCCAGCCGCTCCAGGAAGTACCCGGTGGTCCGGTACAGGATGGCCCCGGTCTCTTTGTCCGTGCCCGCTTCCTCGGTCAGGCCGCGCAGCACCAGCGTGCGCATGACCCCGTCGCAGTTGACGCCGCGCACCGCCGACACGCGGGCCCGGCTCACCGGCTGGCGGTAGGCCACCACGGCCAGGGTCTCCAGCGCCGCCTGAGTCAGCCGGACCTCCTGCCCGTCACTGACGAAACGCTCGACCAGCGGCGCGCAATCCTCGCGGGTGTAGAACCGCCAGCCGCCGGCGATCTCGCGCAGGTCGAAGCCGCGGCCCTCGGCGACGTAGGAGGCGGCCAGGTCGTGCAGTTCGGCCGTCACCTCGTTCCGCGGGCGCTCGAGCACCTGGGCCAGCACCACCACTGGTACCGGCTCGTCGGCCACCAGCAGGATCGCCTCGAGGCTGGCCCGCAGCCCCGGGCTGGCGTCGGCGCCGATCCCGGTATTCGCCTCGCCATTCGCCTCAATGCTGGCCTCGGGGACCTCAGGGTTCTCAGGGGTTTCGCTGGTCATTCGTCGTCGTCGCTTTCCGTCAGCTCATTGACGCTATCAGTGTCCGCTGTGCCCGTCCATGTCACGTAAAGCTCGCCGAGCGGGGCGACCTGCTCGAAGGACACCACGTCCTCCCGGTACAGCTCGAGCAGGGCCAGGAACGAGGCCACCACCTCGTAGCTGCCCGCGGCGTTGGCGGTCAGCCGCCGGAAGCTGGCCCGGCCGAGTTCCCGCAGCAGGGTCGCGATGAAAGCGGCCTGCTCCCTGATGCTGATCACCGGGGAGTGAATGTGCTCGGTGTCGACCTTCGGCGGCGGCTTGGGGGTGAGCGCCAGCGAGGCGAGCCGGGCGAATTCGGCCGGGCCGAGGCCGAGCAGCACCTCGGGGAGCAACTCGGCGAACCGGGGCTCGAGCGGGACCCGGCGCGGGAACCGGCGGGCCGCGGCGGTCATCCGGGCGGCGAAGATGGCCGCGACTTCCTTGTACGCGCGGTACTGCAGCAGCCGGGCGAAAAGCAGGTCCCTGGCCTCGAGCAGGGCGAGGTCCTCCTCGTCCTCCACCTCCCCCGACGGCAGCAGCCGGGCGGCCTTCAGGTCGAGCAGGGTGGCCGCGACGACCAGGAAGTAGCTGACCTGGTCCAGGTCCCAGCGGTCGGAGCGTTGCGAGATGTAGGCGATGAACTCGTCGGTGACCTGGGAGAGGGCGACCTCGGTGATGTCCAGCTTGTGCTTGGAGATCAGCGCGAGCAGCAGGTCAAACGGGCCCTCGAACACGTCCAGGTGCACCTGGAAGGCGCCGGACCGGGCCGCGCTGTCCGCATTGTCCGGGTCGCCGGTCAGGTCCGTGCTCATGGTCAAGACGGTAGCCCGTCGCGTCTAGAGCGCGGATTCACTGGTTCCGTTCGGCTGGTCAAGCGCACTGGTGGAGCTGGCACTGTTGGAGCTGGCACTGTTGGAGCTGGCACTGTTGGAGCTGGCACTGGTGGAGCTGGCGATGCGGCGGGCCAGGAGGCTGTCCTTGCCGCGCGCGTCGAGGTCGGCGAGCAGCACAGCGATCGCCTCCCGGACGATCCGGCCCCGGTCGGCGGCGGCACCGTAGCGCAGTAGCGCGAGCCGGGCGCGTTCCAGGTCAAGAAGTTCCTCGGCGGACAGGTAGACGGTGATCTTCTGGGTGTGCTTCTCCCGTCCGCTGGCCCGGCGCTGGTCGCCCCCGTCCGGGCCAGGGGCGGCAGGACGCAAGAGTTCAGCGACCCCGGGAAGGCTTACCCTCCGTGATCGTCCCCTGCCTGCCGCCACCGCTCCAGTACCTCCTTGGCCAGTTCCCGGTAGGAGTGTGCCCCATTTGATCCGGAATCGAAGCTGGTAATGGGCTCTCCCGCCACCGTAGCGTCCGGGAACCTCACCGTGCGGTTGATTACAGTATGAAAAACCTTGTCGCCGAAACCATTGACCATGCTGGCCAGGACCTCACGGGTATGAAGCGTCCGCGAGTCATACATAGTGGCCAGCAAGCCGTCGATGGTGAGCTTAGGGTTAAGCCGACGTGAAACCTTGTCGATGGTTTCCATCAGCAGGGCCACGCCGCGCATCGCGAAGTACTCGCACTCCAGCGGGATGACCACGCTGTCCGCGCACGCGAGCGCGTTGATCGTGAGCAGGCCCAGGGACGGCTGGCAGTCGATCATGATCATGTCGTAGTCCGGCATCAGCGGCTGCAGCACCCCGCCGAGCACGTACTCGCGGCCGACCTCGTGCACCAGCTGGACTTCGGCGCCGGACAGGTCGATGTTGCTCGGCATCAGGTCCATGCCGTCGACGCTGGTCTTGAACAGCACGTCGTGCGCGGTGACGTCACGCTCCATCAGCAGGTTGTAGACGGTGCCGTCGATGTCGTGCGGCTGGATGCCGAGCCCGACCGACAGCGCGCCCTGCGGGTCGAAGTCGACGAGCAGCACCCGGCGGCCCTGCTCAGCCAGGGCGGCGCCGAGGTTTATCGTGGTCGTCGTCTTGCCGACGCCGCCCTTCTGGTTGCAGACCGCGATCACGCGCGCGGGACCGTGCTCCGCGAGCGGCTCGGGATCGGGGAAGGCAGAATATGGCCTACCGGTCGGACCCAGTTCTCCTGCCTGGGGCTCAGTCAAACGCGTAGCTGCCACCAGCGCGAACCTCCCGTGCTAAGGCCGGGACGATGCCCTCGGAACCTGGTTTTGGACTCTAGGGCTTGCGCCGGGCGCCGGCAAGCAGGCTCGCCGTTTACGCCCGATATCCACCTGATGATTCGCGCTGGCCCGGCCCGTGCCCGCCACTGCTTTCCCGCATGCCCCATGCGCCACCCACGCCCGCCCCGCAACCTGAAATCCGCCTCCCGACCATAGCAGTAACCGCAACCATCGCGGACCCGAACGGGCCACGATCATGAAACCTCACGGCGGGTCGGCTCAGGCTGGGCCTTCTCCCACCAGGGCTCTGCGGAATGGTCCGGTTCACCGCTGCTCGGATGCTCGGGGCCCGGGGGCTGGCTGTTGGGATGCTCCGGCCCCGGGAGCTGGCTGCTCGGGTGCTCGCTGCCGGCTACCTGGGTGGCCGCAGAATTGGCCGCGACCTGGCCGTCCAGGAGATCGACGCCAGGGAACGGGCTGACTGAGTGCCCGGCACCGGAGACCTGGGCCGCTGCGGATACCTGGGCACCCGCAAACTGGCTGCCCGGGTCGCTGCCGGGAGCATCGTCCGGGTATTCGTGGCCCGGCAGGAGCGGCAATCCGGACTTGAGGGCCACCATGCCGGGCAACTCGAGGTGGGTCCGCTTGGTGAGAACCTCGATCTCGTGGATGGTCAGGGCGACGCCTACTTCACCGCGCCCGGCGTGCAGGCCGCCCAGCCGGCCGTGGCTGATCCCGGCCACCAGGCCGGTGACCTCGAAGATGATGGACAGGCCGAGCTGGAGGGTGTGCACCCGCTGACCGTCGACCAGAATGCTCACCGCGGGCTGCTGGACGGTGCTGACCCGGTGCGGGGCCAGGCCGACCAGTTCCTTGCTGCCCGGCGTGGCCAGCGTGCGCCGCGCGGCGGAATGGATGTCCCGGTGCTCACGCCAGCCGGCCACCAGCACGTCGATGAGGTCGATCTTCAGCAGGACGGCTGCAGCCAGCGCGGCCTCGCGGATGGCGGCTTCCTGGGTCACCCGCGGGAGGTGCGTCAAGACCCGACCGAGGTTCTGGCCGCGCCCGACCGAGACGATCTGCCGGGCCAGCGCCTCGGGTGCGTCCGCGGACGAGCCGAACAGCAGATCGGCGGCGGTGAGCAGATGGTCCGGCTCCGCGGTCGTCATAGGGTTATCTCCTCGATCGTCGTGATGATGGCGGCCGGGAGGGGTTCGAGGCGAACCGTGTACGTCTCCTCCGTGCCGATCTCGTGGATGCTCACCGCACCTGGCCGGCCCTGGTCAGGCACGGCCCGCACCTCGGACGGGGGCGCCGCCGGCGGGTGCGGCCTCGGCGGGCGCTTGCGCAGCCGCCGCGCGGCCAGGGTCAGGGCACCGGCGGTGGCCCCGACGGCGACGGCGGCCAGCGAGACGATGACCGGTTTCGGCACCTTCTTGGCGGTCAGGACAGCCGTCCCGGTCGGCTCGGCGGACGCCTCGCCGGAAGCAGCGCTCACCTTGCCGTTGGCGTCGACCGCCGTCACCACGAAGTAGTACGTGGTGCCGTCAGCCAGGCCAGTCACCACGGCGCTCGTGGCGGCGGTGCTGCTGACCGGGGTGCCCGGGGTAAAGCTCGGGCTGGTGCCTTCGTAGACGTCGTATCTGGCCGGCAGCGATCCGCCGGAGGCGGGCGCGGTCCACGACAAGCTCACCTGGGCGTCACCCGCGGTCGCGGTCAGCCCCGTCGGCGCGCCGGGAGTTCCGGGTGTTCCGGCCCCGGCGGTCGCAGCCGCCGAGGTGGACGCGGACGCCGACGCGGTGGCCGACACCGGAGTAGCCGACGCCTCACCGGAAACCTTCCCCTGGCGTTTGGCGGAGTTGACCGCAGCCACGGTGAAGTAGTAAGCGGTGCCGTTGGTCAGGCCGGTCAGCGTGTAGCTGGTGCCGCTGATCAGGGAGGTATTGACCGGGCTCGCGGACTCGCCGCCCGGGCTGGTTCCCTGGTAGATCAGGTAGCCGCTGATCCCGGCTCCGCCATCGGCGGCGGGCGCGGTCCAGGACAAGGCGACCCGGCCGTTGCCCGGGGTCGCGGTCAGCCCGGTGGGCGCCCCGGGTGCGGTGACCGCGGCCGCCGGGACGGCGGACGCGGTGGCGGATGCGGGTCCCTCTCCGGCCTTGTTGACCGCGGTCACCTTGAAGTAGTACGTGGTGCCGTTGGCGAGGTTCTTCACGGTCACGCTGGTGCCGCCGGGGCTGGCGACCGGTTTGCCGCTGATGTTCTCGGTGGTTCCCTCGTAGACGTTGTAGCTGGTGATCGCCGCGCCGCCATCGGCGGCGGGCGCCTTCCACGACAGGGTCACCTGGCCGTTGCCCGCGGTCGCCGTCAGGCCGGCGGGCGCCCCGGGTGCGGTGACCGGGGCCGCCGGCGTGGCCGACGCCTCGGCCGAGGCCGCGCTGTGCAGGTCAGCGTCGTTGACCGCATCGGCCGTGAAGTAGTAGGTGGTGCCGTTGGTCAGGCCGGTGACGGTATAGCTGGTGCCGCTGATCAGGGAGGTATTGACAGGGCTCGCGGACTCGCCGTGGGAACTCGTGCCCCGGTAGACGTCGTAGCCGATGATCGCCGCGCCGCCATCGGCGGCGGGCGCCTTCCACGACAGGGTCACCTGGCCGTTGCCCGCGGTCGCGGTCAGGCCGGTGGGCGGTCCGGGGTTTAGCACCCGGGCCTGGGGGCCTTGCGCGGCGGTCAGGACCACGCCTGGTCCGTCCGTGGGCGGCCGCGCCGCGCTGCCGCCCGCTAGCATCGTCGGCCAGCCCGCCAGGACGGCGGCGAGGCACGCTCCGGCGAGCGACCTCAGCCACCTCCGGCCAGGGCCGGCGGTGGGCCGACCGGGTACGACACCCGGAAGGCACCTGAAGGCCAGGCGAAAGGATTTCATGGGGACTCCAGCGAGGGTGGCATCGCGCTGCCTAGAAGGGTAGAGGCGGAACCCCCGCTGCGGATACATCTCGGTCAGGACGCTGGTCAGCTCCGGCGGGCCGACGGGATGCGGGCCAGGATCACCGGCGTGGGCAAGCGCTAGGCACGGCTGGCGCCGTGAGCGGCGAGGGTGAAGCGGCGGTCGGGCGAGGCGCTGCCGCAGGCTAGGTCGGCGGCGATCTCGCCGACGAGCGGCGCGAACTTGGCGCCGTGGCCCGAGCAGGGCGAGCAGACGACGAACGGCCCGTAGCGATCCAGAATGAAGTCCTCGCTGGCCGTGGACGTGTACAGGCAGCTCGCCTCGCCGATGGGCGCCGGGTCCAGGCCACCGAGCCGCTGGCAGACGAACGCGCGGACCCGGTCCCTGGCCGCCGGGCTGACGATCCCGTCCCGCCCGTCGCCGGTGGTGACCGTGCCGCGACCGTGCTCGCCGATCTTGACTGCGCCGGGCACCTCGCCGTCCCGGCCGGCCGGAAGCCCGTAGCGGACGATCTCGTCGTGATGCATGAACACCGGCCACGACCCCGGGTCCCGCGGCGCGAAGTGGAAGGCCTGCACCTGGGTCACCACCAGCGGCGGCAGGTCATGATCTCCTGCATCGTCCCGGGGAGGGCCGGGCCGTAGTCGACCGCACCGGTGGTGGTCACCAGTTCCTCGCCCGCCTCGTCCGCTAGCTGCCGCCACAGCACCTGGGCCTGGCCGGTCAGCCGCACGTAGAGCGGGTCCGGGTAGGCCCGCCGGAAGATCCGGGCGCTGCCGTGCGAGCTGCCGCGCCGGTGCCCGGGCTGGAACGCCTCCACGAGCACGACCGAACGCCCCCGGCTGACCAGGGCCCGGGCCGCAGCCGACCCGGCCAGCCCGGCGCCGACGACGACCGCGTCCGCCCGTCCGGTGCCCATGGGCCTACGGTAGCTCCGGCGGTCACTCGGGCCAGGCAGGACTCCGGCCGAGCATCGCGACGATCTGGTCCATGGCGCCGAGGTCCTCGGTCACCGGGATCCCGGGCGCGAACGGCACCACCCCCAGCTTTCGCGGCTCGCCGTCCGGCACGGCCGCGGCGACGGGGAGCGCGGCGGCGAGCAGGTCGGGCTCGAGCTCGTAGTCCACGCCGAGCGAGCGCGCGACATCCCACCCGTGCACCAGGTAGTCGATGAAGTGAAAGCTGATCGCCTGGGCCGCCGGGAACTGCAGAACAGGGCTAAGCTCCGCCAGCACGAACTTCCGCTCGAGCACGCCGTCGGCACCGAACGCGGCCAGCGCCCGCCCGGCCGCCGCGGCGTACTCCTTGACCGGATCTGGAGCGGGCGGCCCGGGCTGCCAGCGAGACAGGTCGCCGCCGTCTCCGGTGGCCGCGGCGGCCCAGCCGTCATGCTGCGCCGTCATGTGCGTGAGCAGTTCGGAAAGGGTCCAGTCGGCGCATGGTGTCGGCCGGGCCAGGTCGGCCTGGCCGGCCAGGGACACCACGCTGACGGTTGCCTGGACGACCCTGGCGTCCAGGGCCACGATGTCGCGGCCTGCCGTGTTCTCGGTAGTCATAGAACGCACCTCCGCCGCTTATCATATGTCTTCACTTACGATATACAACTGCTTATCATCGGCGGGCTGTTATTCTTCGCCACGATGAGCGCGTTCCCGGACGACCGACGTGACCTGGCCGCGATGTTCGTGCCCCTGGCCAGGGCGCTGATCGCGCGCGAGGAGCCGGCCCTGCAGGCGCACGACATCTCGATGTGGGGTTACGTCGTGCTGACCGCGCTGGCCGAGCAGCCGGTGCGGACCCAGGCCGCGCTCGCGCAGGCCATCAGCGCGGACAAGAGCCGCATCATCGGCGTCCTGGATGACCTGCAGGAGCGCGGGCTGATCCAGCGCCAGCCGGACACCGCCGACCGGCGGGTGCACCTGCTCTCGCTGACCCCCGCGGGCGACCGGCTGCGGCGATCGGTGGAGGCCGCGATCCGCGACAGCGAGCAGGGCGTCCTCGCGACGCTGCCGCCCGCCGACCGCGAGGCGTTCCTGCGGTCACTGAAGGCCCTGTACGAGCGCTACCGCGCACCATGAGAGGGTAGGCGCGGGAGGTAACACCGTGAAGATTGGCCTGCAGATCCCCGACTTCACCACGCCGGACGGCCCGCCGCGGCTCGGCGCCGACCTGGCCACCGTGGCCCGCACGGCCGACGAGGGCGGTTTCGAGTTCATCGCGGTCATGGACCACTTCTTCCAGATCGGCATGCTCGGGCCGCCCGAGCGCGAGATGCTCGAGGCCTACACCACGCTCGGCTACCTGGCGGCCTGCACGTCGCGGGCCAAGCTGCTCACCCTGGTGACCGGGGCGGTGTACCGGTACCCAGGCGTCCTGGGGAAGATCGTCACCACGCTGGACGTGCTGTCCGGCGGCCGCGCCTGGCTCGGCATCGGCGCCGCGTGGAACGAGGAGGAGTCGCGCGGGCTCGGCATCTCCTTCCCGCCCGTCGCCGAACGCTTCGAGCGGCTCGAGGAAACCCTGCAGATCTGCCTGCAGATGTGGCGCGGCGATCAGAGCCCGTACCAGGGCAAGCACTACCAGCTCGAGCGGCCGCTGAACTCGCCGCAGTCCCTGACCAGGCCGCATCCCCCGATCATGATCGGCGGCAGCGGGGAGAAGAAGACGCTGCGCTTCGTGGCCAAGTACGCCGACGCGTGCAACCTGTTCCCCGGCCCGGACCTGGCCCGCAAGCTGGACGTGCTGCGCGCCCACTGCGACGCCGAGGGCCGCGATTACGACGAGATCACCAAGACCTGCTACTTCATCTTCGACGTCGGCGAGAAGGGCGAGAAGACCGCCGAGATCGTCGACCAGCTCGGCCACCTCGCCGAGATGGGTTTCGGCGCCGCGATCGGCGCGGTGGCCAACGTCTGGGAGGTCACCCCGCTCGAGGTGATCGCCGCCGACGTCATCCCCGCCGTAGCCGGTCTTTAGCGGACCGAACGGGCCCTGGTGCCAGCCCGGCGGCCGGCTGACACGGCTATGCCCGGGCGCCCTGGCTGGCCTGGTGGTCAGCGACGCGCTTTTCGTTGGCGTGCTCGACGGCGGCCGCGCTGCGGTCGTCGCCCCGCGCGGACAGTCCCGCCACGACGCCCGCGACGTCGGCTACCGGGCGGTTCTGGCTGAGCTTGGCCTTGGCCTCGATCCGGGTGATCTGCAGCTCCAGGCCGACGATGGCGCGCAGCTGGCCCTCGATGAACGGGCGCGGCGCGTCGTCCACCGACCAGGGCATCCGCTGGCCGGGGGCGGCCAGCCGAGCGGCTTCGTGCTTGGCCGTCAGGCGGCGGACCACGTCCTCGACCCAGACCGGGTCGTCGTGCACGACCAGGCGGCCGTACACGTGCGCCGTGACGTAGTTCCAGGTCGGGACGACCCGGCCGTGCTCGGCCTTGGCGGCGTACCAGGACGGGGATACGTAGGCGTCCGGGCCGCGCACGATGGCCAGCGACTCGCCCAGGGCCGGCTTGCGCCACTGGTCGTTGTTCCGGGCAACATGGCCGTACAGCGTGCCGTGCTCGCCTGCCGACGGGTCGTACACGAACGGCAGCATCGTGGCCAGCAGGCCGTCCGACGTGAGCGTGATCAGGTCGGCCGCGCCGTGCCTGGCCAGCAGCTCGCGCACGGCGGAGTCGCCGGCCGCGAAATGGGCGGGAATGTACATTTTGCCTCCGCGCCTAAGGCTACGTGCTGAAGGAACGGGTCAGGTTGCCCCAGACGGCGTCGTAGTCGTCCTGGCGGTGCGGCGCCTCCATGGCCTGCCGGGTCGGGACGATCATCCAGCGGCTCTCGAACATGAACGCCAGCGTGCCGTCGAGCTTCTGCGGCCGCAGCTCGGCCGTGCTGGCCCGCTGATGCGTCTCCGCGTCCGGGCCGTGCGAGGCGAAGGTGTTGTGCAGGCTGGCCCCGCCGGGTGCGAACCCCTCGGCTTTGGCGTCGTAGACGCCACGCACCAAGCCCATGAACTCGGACATGATGTTGCGGTGGTACCAGGGCGGGCGGAACGTGTCCTCGCCGACCAGCCAGCGCGGCGGGAAGATCACGAAGTCCACGTTGGCCAGGCCGGGCAGTTCGCTCGGCGAGGTGAGCACGGTGAAGATGGACGGGTCGGGATGGTCAAAGCTGATCGTGCCGATCACCATGAAGTTCGCGGTGTCGTACTTGTACGGCGCGTAGTTCCCGTGCCAGCCGACGACGTCCAGCGGTGAGTGGTCGTAGTCGGCGGCCCACAGGTTCCCGCCGAACTTCTGCACGACCTGCACGCTGCCCGACCGGTCCTCGTACGCCGCCGCCGGGGTCAGGAAATCACGCTCGTTGGCCAGGCCGTTCGCCCCGATCGGGCCGCGTTCTGGCAGCGTGAACGCGGCGCCGAAGTTCTCGCACACGTAACCCCGGGCGGGCCCGTCCGGCAGTTCCACCCGGAACCTGATGCCGCGCGGCACCACCACGATCTCGCCGGGCGCCACGACAAGCGGCCCCAGCTCGGTGCGCAGCAGGACCGGGCCGTGCTCGGGCACGAACAGCAGCTCGCCGTCGGCGTCGGTGAAGTACCTGTCGGTCATGGACCGGTTCGCGGCGTACAGGTGCGCGGCCATCCCGTTGCGCGTCCTGAGGTCGCCGTTGCCGCCCATCGTGAACAGGCCGTCGATGAAGTCCGTGTCGGCGGCGGGCATCGGCAGGGCGTCCCAGCGGAGCCGGTTCGGGTCGGGCTCGATCTCGTCGAACGGAGTGCCCCGCAGCGTCCCGTTGCCGATGCGGGAGAACTTCGGGTGCGCCGCCGACGGCATGATCCGGTAGACCCAGGTCCGCCGGTTGACCGCGCGCGGCTGGGTGAAGGCGGTCCCGCTGAGCTGCTCTGCGAACAGGCCGAGCGGTGCGCGCTGCGGTGAGTTGCGGCCCGCGGGCAGCGCCCCGGGGACCGCCTCGCTGGCGAACTCGTTCCCGAAGCCCCGCTGGTACGGGTACTCTCCCGCGCCGGTCCCTGTGGTCTCGTACGGGCGGACGGCGACGTCGGCCATGACTGCCTCCTTGCTCACTTCCCCGCTCACTTCCCCCATGAAATCAGGTCGAGGATCGCGCGATAAGCGCGGATCACGAGATCGCGGAGCCGCAGCCAATTAGCAAGGTCATTCCTCGGGGGTGATCCTGGCTTTTCGCGCGGCGTAAAGGATGAATGGGCCGCAGACAGGAGCCGGGATGGAACTCGAATCGCTGAACGCCACGTTCGTCATCGACACCTTCCTGCTGCTCCTGATCGGAATCGGGCCCAAGATCGCGCTGGTGCCGTTCCTCGAGACGACCAAGCAGATGCCAGAGGCCACCAAACGCCGCGTCCTGCGCAAGATGCTGACGACCGCCGCCACGGTCGCCGTGCTCCTGCTGGTCCTCGGCGGCCTGCTGACCAGGCTGCTGCACTTCTCCCCCGGCGCGCTGGGTGTCGCCAGCGGGATCATCCTGCTCATCATCGCGGTCACCATGGTCCTCGGGCAGCACGACCGGAACAGCGGCAGCGACCCGGCCGAAGACCAGGATCCGATGCAGGCCGCCGTCTACCCGCTGGCCGTGCCCTATCTGCTCAACCCGGCGGGGATCGTCGTGCTGGTCACCGCCTCGGCAGAAGCCAGCACCATTGCGGTGGACGCTGTCGTCGTCGGCCTGCTCATCGTGGTACTCGCGCTTGACGTCGTGGTGTTCCGCTGGGCCGTTCAGGTCAGCAGCCACCTAGACCCCAGCCGGATGCTGGTGACCGAGAAGATATTCGGCTTCCTGCTCGCCGCACTCGCCGTGCAGCTCATGCTCAACGGATTGTCCGACGTCGGAGTGATCCACCTGACCGGCCACTGAGAAGCCGCTCTGTGATGAAGTGGCCCTAACCGAGCGGCCGTCCGATGCATTCGCCGGGGCGCGAAGTGGGATCCTGGGACGAGCCGGCTCACGGAGGTTAGCGATGGCGGACAAGTGGCTGACGTTCGATTGCTACGGGACGGTCGCGGACTGGAACACGTGCATGAACGGGGCGCTTGAGGCCACCGCGGGACTGGGCGGGTCGGATGCCGCCCGGCTGCTCGCCGCGTACCACCAGGTGGAGCTCGAAATCGAGGCCGGTCCCGGCTGGCGGGCATACCGGGAGGTGCTCACCGACGGCCTGGCGCGGGCGGCCGGGCGCGGGCACATCGCGCTGCCGCGCGGCGACGAGGACGCCTTCGTCCGGGCCTGGCCGGACATGCCGGTATTCGACGACGCCGGTCCCGCCCTGACCGCGCTGGCCGGACACGGCTGGCGGCTGGCGTTCCTCACGAACTGCGATGACGACCTGTTCGCCACCACACTGCCGCGGATACCCGCGCCGTTTGACCTGTGGGTCACGGCAGAGGAAGTGCACAGCTACAAGCCGGATCTCGCGCACTTCAGGAAGTTCGCCGAAAAGACCGGGGCCACCAGGGCGAACTGGATTCACGTGGCCAACAGCTGGGTGCACGACATGATGCCCGCAGCCCGGATGGGGCTGCGTTCTGTGTGGGTGGACCGCGACCTCACCGGGCATCCGGCCAAGCTGGCGGACCGGCGGGTTACCAGCATGCGCAGGCTCCCGGAGGCGGTCAGCGACGTCAGCGCCATCTCGCCCCGATGAGCCCGATGAGTTAGGGCCCAATGCGTTAAGGCCCGATGAGTTAGGGACTGAGCGGGCCGGCGAAGGCCGAACTGTCGCTGGTGCAGGCCGCGGCGGCGGTGATGCCGCCGTTGGCCTGGGCCAGGCTGGCCACGCCGGAGGGGGACGCGGAGGCGGACGGGCTCGCGCCGGCCGACGCCTGCGACGGCTGGGCGGAGGAAGTGGCGGACGCCTGCGGCGTCATCTGGGTTACCGGGGCCGCGGTTTCTGGGGCTTGCGGGACTAGGCCGGTGAAGTCCGAGCCCAGGATCAGGTCGACGGTCCCGGGGGTGAGGCTTGCTACCTGCAAGGAGGTGACGTTGGTGAGTTCCTTCTTGAGGGTGTTCACCGCGGCCATGTCGGCGGCGGAGGAGTACTCGATGACCGAGTTGGTGTAAGCGAAGCTCGGGGCGTCGCCGGTGCCGGTTACGTCGAAGCCGCGGCTGGTCAGCCCGGCGGCCGCCTCGCTGGCGATGTGCGAGACGCCGGAGCCGTTCAGCACCTCGACCTTGACGTTGGCCGGGCTGGTGGTCAGGACCTGCGCGCCGCCGGTAGGCGCCGGGGTCGTGGAGACCTTCGGCACGGTCATGTCCCGGGCGATGGCCGCGAACACCTGGCTGGCCTGCGGTTGCATGAACTGGACCCGGTTGGGGTTCGGCGTCCACGGTTCGTTCGGCACCGTGATGAACTGGACGTTCTGGCTCGACAGGTTCCGGAAGCTCTCCCCGATCTGCAGCAGGTCCGAGACCGTCATGCCGGCGTCCGTCGTCATTGAGGCGGCCGCGTCGGTGATCACGTTCACCAGCCTGATCGGGCTGGACAGCAGGCCGCTGTGCAGCACGCCCTTGACCACCTGGGCGGACATGAACTGGTCACGCTGGATCCGCTCCAGGTCGGAGCCGTTGCCGATGTCCTCGCGGGTGCGCCAGAAGGCCAGCGCCTGGATGCCGTTGATGTGCTGTTCGCCCGACCTGAGGTCCAGGCCGGACACCGGGTCGTTCACGTTGAACGGCACGCAGACGTTGACGCCACCCAGGTCGTTGACGACCTTGACGAAGCCGAGCATGCCGATCCCGATGAAGTGGTCGATGCGGATGCCGGTCACCTGCTCGACCGTCTTCCACAGGCAGGTCGGGCCGCCGATCTGGAGCAGCGCGTTGATCTGCACGGCGCCGTTCGGGTCGGCCTGCTGGCCCGTGTAGCCAGGGCCGCTGTCGCACTCGTACATCGGCACCATGGTGTCGCGCGGGATGCTCATCACCGTGACCAGGTGCCGGCCGGGCGAGATGTGCACGAGCATGATCGTGTCGGTGTTGTTCGTCTGATCATCGCCGGTGCGCAGGATGTATTGCTCGTGCGGGGTCAGTCCGGCCCGGCTGTCCGTGCCGTAGACCAGGATGTTCAGCGAGTCGGTGCTGTACACCGGCGGCCGGTGGCCGAGAGCGGTCGACGGCACCGTGACGCGGGTGATGCTGTCGTAAACGGCGCGGTACTTCAGGTACGCGGTCAGCGTGCCCGCGGCCACGATGACAACCGCCCCGACGGCAACCCAGCGGAGCACGTGCCGCTTGCCGCTCCGCGGCTGCGTCCGCATGCGTGACCTCCCGCCGCGACTGGGTGGCCAGTCCTCTGCAGAACGGATCTGCGAAGTCGGTAGTTCCCAAAATGTTACCCAGCAACCGGCGTTTCACCCGCATCAGCACGCCCGCAGTAACCAGCCCGTAAGGGGTTGACCTGTGCGGCAGCAGCGGCCAGGCGGCGCAGTGCGGCGCGGACAAGGGCGGGGTCGGTGGTGGTCCAGAACGGCGGCAGCGACGCGCGGAGGAAATCGCCGTAGCGGGCGGTCACCAGCCGGGGATCGAGGACCGCCACCACGCCGCGGTCGGTCATCGTCCGTAGCAGCCGGCCGGCGCCCTGGGCCAGCAGCAGCGCGGCCTGCGACGCCGCGACGGTCATGAACCCGTTGCCGCCGCGGGCGGCCACCGCGCGCTGCCGGGCCGAGGCGAGCGGGTCGTCGGGCCGCGGGAACGGGATCCGGTCGATGACGACGAGCTGCAGCGAGTTCCCCGGCACGTCCACGCCCTGCCACAGCGACAGCGTGCCGAACAGGCAGGTCGGCTCGTCCTCGGTGAACTGCCTGACCAGCTGGGCGGTGACGTCGTCGCCCTGGCAGAGCAGCGGCTGGCTGATCCGGTCGCGGAGCGCCCCGGCCGCCTGTTTGGCCGCTCGCATGGAGGAGAACAAGCCGAGGGTGCGGCCGCCCGCCGCGTCGATGAGCTCCTCCAGTTCGGTCAGGTACGCCTCGGGCATCTGGTCCCGGCCCGGCGGCGGCAGATGGCGGGCCACGTACAAGATGCCACTGCGCGGATGGTCGAACGGCGAGCCGACGTCGATCCCCTTCCACGCGAGGGGCTCCGGGACCCCGGGAGGACTTGTCCCCCCCAAGGGGCGTCCAGCGGGCCCAGGGGGGCCGGAGGTCCCCCCCAAGGGGGGTCTGGGGGGATGGTTCCCCCCAGGAGCGGGGGGGTCTTGGGGGGTCGTCCCCCCGGCTAGCAGAGCGGGGGGTTCCGGGGGGTCGTCCCCCCGGGCCGGCACTGCCAAACCCCACTGGATGGCCAAGGGCGCGAACGAGCCGCCGAGGGCGAGGGTGGCCGAGGTGAGTGTCACCGTGCGCTGGCCGAACAGCCGGGATCGCAGTACCCGGCCGACCTCGAGCGGCGCCACCCGCAGCGTCGGCGGCCGGCGCGTGTCGTCCGGGGTGCGATCGAGCCAGACCACCTCGCGGCGCTCGGTGATCTGCTCGCCGAACGCATCCAGGATCCGGCTGGCGGTGCGCTGCAGCTCATCCAGCGAGGCCAGGGTCATCCGGGCCGCCGCCATCCGCTGCGGGTCCTCCTCCTCGGACGCCGCGCTGGCCCGCACCGCGTCCGCGCACGCTCCGGCCGCATCCTGCACGGACGTCAGCGTGGCGGCCAGCGTGTCGGACAGCGCATCCATCCGGCCCGCGGGCGCGTCGCCGAGATCGATGGCGAGCGCGGCCGACGCCTGGCGCAGCTGGTCGGCCACGGCCGGGGCGGCGCCCTCGGTGGCGGCGGACTCGGTCAGCCGCCCGGCGCGGCGGGCGGCCGTGTCCACCGCGGGACCGGACAGCTCCCCCGTCGTGGCGGAAGTGACCCGGTCCACCAGGTCGTGCGCCTCGTCGATGATGACGACGTCGTGCTCGGGCAGCACATCGATGTCGGAGGTGGCGTCGATGGCCAGCAGTGCGTGGTTGGTCACCACGATGTCCGCCCGGGCCGCCGCGTCCCGCGCCCGCTCGGCGAAACATCGGGAGCCGAACGGGCAGCGCTGCGCGCCGATGCACTCCTGCGCGCTCACCGAGACCTGGCGCCAGGCCGCCTCGGGCACGCCGGGAACCAGTTCGTCCCGGTCGCCGGTCGTGGTCGTCTCGGCCCACTCGTGCAGCCGCTTGACCTGCCGTCCCAGCGGCGAGGTGGGGCCGCCCTCCTGATCGGACAGAGCGGCCTGGTCGAACAGCGCGTCCTGCGGGTCCTCAGCCACGCCGCCGCGCTGCCGGTGCAGGCACAGGTAGTTGCGCCGGCCCTTGAGGATGGCGAAGGACGGCTCCCGGCCGAGCAGCGGCGCCAGGGCGGTGACCAGGCGCGGCAGGTCGCGGTCGATCAGCTGGCGCTGCAGCGCGATGGTGGCGGTGGCCACCACGACCGTGCTGTCCGTGGTCAGCGCGTGCCGAACCGCCGGGACCAGGTAGGCCAGGGACTTCCCGGTGCCGGTGCCGGCCTGCACGGCCAGGTGCTCGCCGGTCTCGATGGCCTGCCGCACCGCCTCGGCCATCGTGACCTGGCCCGGCCGTTCCGCGCCGCCGATGCCGCTGACGGCGGCGGCGAGGAGGTCGGCGACATCGGGCACGGCCCGACTCAGGCTGGGGCCAGGCGGGCCCTCGCCGGCCTCGGTAGGGTCGGGGCTGTCGAGGGCTCTGGGTTTCTGGGGCTTCCGGCTGCGAACTGCGGGCACGTCGGAACGGTACCTCGCACCACCGTCAGCGACGACGTCCCAGGGCGCGAGACCAGGTGCCACGGCGTGTCACCTGGTCCGTTCGGGATAAATTTTGCCTTTGACCGGAAGGAATCAACCGATGACGAGTGCGGAAGTTCTGGCGGACGCCTTCGGCCGCGTCCAGGAGACCGTGCACGAGGCGGTGCAGGGCCTGACCGCCAGCCAGCTGGCCGCCCGGCTCGACCGCGACGCCAACTCGATCGCGTGGCTGGTCTGGCATCTGGCCCGGGTGCAGGACGACCATCTGGCGGATGCGTTCGGGGTGCCGCAGGTGTGGACCGAGTACGGCAAGCGGTTCGAGCTGCCGTTCGGGCCGGCCGACATCGGGTACGGGCACAGCTCGGAGCAGGTCGCCCAGGTCACCGTCTCCTCCGGGGACGTGCTCACCGGGTATCACGACGCGGTGCACGAGCAGACCATCCGGCTGGTCTCCGGCGTCACCGACGCGGACCTGTCCCGGGTGGTGGACGATGCCTGGGACCCGCCGGTGACGCTGAGCGTGCGGCTGGTCAGCGTGATCTCCGACTGCCTGCAGCACGCCGGCCAGGCCGCGTTCATCCGCGGCATCCTGCTGCGCGAGGACCGTTCGGTCCGCAGGTTATCGCGCTGCGGCCAGCAGGTCGCGCTGGTGGCGCTGGCACCAGCGCCGCGCCCGGGCGGCCGGCTCGGCCATGGTGCGCCAGTGGTCGGTGAAACCCTGATGGCCGGCGGCGGCGGCCTCGGTGACGATCGCGTACGTCCAGTCGTGGTTAGCCACGACCGCCTCGGCCACGTGCCGGCGGTCGGCGCGGCGCAGCCCGCTGGCGAGCAGGAAGATCCGGAACCGCTCGAACACGCAGCCGCGGCGGCTGTCGGTGATGTCCTGGTCGTCTTGCAGCGGCACCCAGGAGCGCGCCGCCGCGGCGAAGTCCCAGGCGGCGCTGCCGGGCCCGGCCAGGTCGAAGTCGATCAGCCCGACCGCCCGGCCGTCGCGGAACACCAGGTTGGCCGGATGTACGTCGTTGTGGCTGACCAGGCCGGTGCGGAACTGGGCCGGGATCGGCCGAGGCCAGGAGTATCCCGCCGGGTCGAAGGACGCCGCGGCGAGGTGGTAGCGGCGGAGCAGATCGGCCACGCTCACCAGGGCGGTGTCGGTGAGCGTCTCCTCCGCCAGCGGCGGGACCGCGGCCCGGCCGTCTATGTAGGTGAGCGTCTCGGTGCAGGGGCCGGCCGCCAGGACGCGCGGGGCGCCGTCGAAGCCGACGGCCGACAGGTGCGCGAGCAGGGCGTGGGTAGCATGCCAGCAGGGCGCGGTCGGCCTGAGCACGGTGTCGCCGACGCGGATCACCAGGCCGCGGTTGGCGGTGCCGCCGGACAGCGGCCCGTCTTCTCGCCGGCCGGCCTGCGGGCTAAGGACCGCGGTCGCCCAGTTCGGCCAGGCTGAGCAGGGCTCGGGCGAGACTCGCGTGCGTGACCAGGCCATGGACTAGCCTTCCTCGGATCACGGCGCATACTGCGGGGCTCTTGGCGACGCTGTAGGCGACCGAAAGGACGAACGGGATCCGCTCGAGCGCCGGGCCGGGCGTCACGATCATGCGGCTGTCGAGCGGCGTCGCCACCGGCCTGCCGTCCGCACCGACGAACACCCCGGCCAGCTCCGCGCGTACCCCCAGCGCGGCCAGGGCGTCGCGCTCGGCCGGGGTGACGGCGTCATAGATGGTGGACAGCCCAGGCGCCCAGGCGCCGATGGCGACCACGGCTATCGTCACCGACGGCACCAGGGCGAAGGCCCCGTCGATGTCGCCCTGACGGCGGATCGCCGCGGCCGTCTGCGCGTCGTCCAGGATCATCGGAGCGTAGAAGACGTGCGCCGGGCCGCCGCCCACGCGGGCCACGCTGCGGACCAGGTCGAGCAGGTCCCGGCCATCGGGTGGCGGCACCGCCCCGGTCAGCTGGACGATCGGGCACGGCGGGATCTGGGTCAGCGCGGCCGCGAGCCCGCTTAGCGTGCGTGACCAGGACATGCCGAGGACGTCGCCGGGCGTGATGAGGTCCATCAGCGTCTGGCCCGCTGCCTCGCCCAGCCGGTGCCGCAGCGCCTCCTCGTCATCGTCGGGGAAATTGAACACGAAGGCGTGCTTGAGCCCGAAGGCGGAGCACAGCTCTGCCGACAGGCCCGCGTCCAGGCTGCCCCCGGGCAGGCCGATCTCGATGCGCACCATGCCCGCGTCCCGAGCCGAGTCGAGTAGCCGGGCGACCCGGAACCGGCTGATGCCCAGCCGGTCGGCGATGTCGACCTTGGAGACGCCCTCGAGGTAGAACTGCCGTGCCACCCGGGCGGCCAGCACAACTTCGGACGGCCGATCTGCCGACAAGCCGGCCATGTACCCCTCCAGACCCCGACCTGGTTGCTCATTTGAGCGCCCAGGTCTCATATTCGCAGCTTTTCTTGACTTTGCCTAGCAACGAGTTCACTGTGTGTTCAACGGTTCATCTGAGCGCTGAACTGCTCAGATGAGCATACGCAAGGGTGCAGTCACGGCAGCACTGGAGGCCCTCCATGGGGACCGGAACTGACCGGTCCCGCCCCGTCTCACAACATCCTCATCGTTGCGGAGGTTCGTTTATGCGCTATCCCCCAGTCAAGCTCCGCGCGCTCGGGGCAGTGGGCTGCGTAGCCGCCCTGGCGGCGTTGGCCGCCTGTTCGAGCAGCAGCACGAGCGCCAGTGGCAGTAGCACTGGCAGCAGCAGCAGTTCCGGCACGATTACCGTGGCCGTGGTGTCCAACCCGCTGATCACCGGCCAGATGATCCCGCTGACCACGTCTGTTTTCGAGAAGCAGAACCCGGGCATCACGGTCAAGTTCGCCACCTACACCGAAGGCGACCTGCGAGCCGCGATCGAAAAAGACGTCAGCACGCATAGCAACGCGTTCAACGTCATCATGATCGGCCCCTACGAGACGCCGCTGTTCGCGAAGAACGGCTGGCTGACCAACCTGTCCACGCAGTACATCGCGAGTGACCCCAGCTACGACGCCGCGGACCTGCTCCCGTCCATCTCCAAGGCCCTGTCCTACAACGGCGACCTGTACGCGGTGCCGTTCTACGGCGAGTCGTCGATGGTGTTCTACAACAAGGCTTTGTTCGCTCAGGCCGGGCTCACCATGCCGCTGCATCCGACCTGGGCGCAGATGCAGACCTTCGCGGCCAAGCTCAACCAGCCCGGCAAGACGGCGGGGATCTGCCTGCGCGGCCTCGCGGGCTGGGGCGACAACATGGCGGCCCTGGACACGGTCGTCAACACCTTCGGCGGCGAGTGGTTCAACATGAACTGGCAGCCCCAGCTCACCTCGCCGGCGTTCGAGAACGCGACCAACTTCTACGTCAACCTCGTCCGCAAGTACGGCGAGCCCGGTGCCTCCAACGACAGCTTCAACCAGCTGCTGACGCTGTACGGGCAGGGCAAGTGCGCGATGTGGTACGACGCGACGGTCGCGGCGACCTCCATCGCGACCACCTACCCGTCCGTCGCCGCCCAGACCGGCTACGCCTTCGCACCCACGGATCTCACCAAGTCCTCCGGGTGGCTGTGGACGTGGTCGCTGGGCATCCCGCAGGGCACCGCCAACGCGGGTGCCGCCTGGAAGTTCGTGTCCTGGGCCACCTCCAAGCAGTATGACTCGCTGGTGGCGTCCAAGTACGGCTGGGCCGCGGTCCCGCCGGGCACCAGGACCTCCCTGTACAGCAACCCGCAGTACCTGAGCGCCGCTAAGGCGTTCGCCCCCATCACCATCGCCTCGATCGACGGGACGGACCCGGATCACCCGACGGTGAACCCGGTTCCCTACATCGGCATCCAGTACGTCGACATCCCTCAGTTCGAAAGCCTCGGCGTGACGGTCGGCCAGCAGATTGCGGGTGCGATCGCCGGCACGGAGACCGTGAGCCAGGCGCTGCAGGCAAGTCAGTCCGCCGCCTCCGCGTACACCCCGGCGGAACTGTCCGGCAGTTAGCGCGCACGTGACGGGGCCCCGGGAGGGGCCGGACCCGGACCCACCGGGGCCCCGTCGGTCGTGGCATGTCGTGAGAAGGGCGTTTCCGTGACAGTACTTGAAGACCTGGCACCACCTCCCAAGGTCGACGTCCGGCCGCGTGGGATGAGCCGCCGTGAGGGGTGGCGGCGGCGCCTGCCCCTGCTGCCCGCGCTGATCTACATCGTGATCGTGACCCAGATCCCGTTCGTGGTGACGCTCTGGTACAGCTTCCAGAACTATTTCTTCGACGTCCCGGGTGCCGCGCACTTCACCGGGCTGAGCAATTACAAGGCCGTCTTCACCAGCACGGCCTTCCGGGGCTCGCTGGTGCGCTCGGTGGTCATGACCGTCACCGCCGTGATCGTCGCCATGATCCTCGGGGTGGCTATCGCGGTGCTGCTTGACCGCAAGTTCTTCGGCCGGGGCGTGGTCCGGACGATGGTCATCACCCCGTTCCTGGTCATGCCCGCGGCGGCGGCGCTGGTGTGGGCGGGACCGATGCTCGACCCGAACTTCGGGCTGCTGAACTGGCTGCTGGAACCGTTCGGCGTCCATCACGTGGCCTGGCTCAGCACCCATGCGCTGGGCTCGGTGATCGTGGTGATGATCTGGCAGTGGACGCCGTTCATGACCCTGATCGTGCTGGCGGGCCTGCAGGGCCAGCCGCAAGACACCCTGGAGGCGGCGAAGGTCGACGGGGCCGGGGCCATGGCCACGTTCCGCGAGCTCACGCTCCCGCACCTGCGGCCCTACATCGAGCTCGGGATCCTGCTCGGCTCCATCTACCTGGTCAACGTGTTCGACGCGGTCCGGCTGATGACCAACGGCGGCCCCGGGACCTCCACGACCAATCTGCCCTTCTACCTGTACCAGCAGGTGAACTTCGCGTTCGACGTAGGGGGCGCGGCCGCGGCGGGTGTGGTCACCGTCATCCTGACGATCATCGTGGCCACGTTCGCGCTGCGGATGTTCGCCAGGGTCTTCCAGTTCGAGGAGGCAGGAGTATGACCGCCTTGCCGGTGCGGACCCGTGAGCCGGGGCCGCAAAGGATCCGCGAGATGGCGACCAACGTAGGCTGGGGGCTGCTGGCGTGGGTGGTGGGGATCGCGTTCTTCTTGCCGGTGCTGTGGATGGTGATCACGGCGTTCAAGCCGGAGTCCGCCGCGGAAACCTGGCCGCCCAGGTTCACCTTCAGCCCGACGCTGGCCGAGTTCCGCCTGGTGTTCTCGGGCATGGGCCCCTTCCTGACCCACTCGGTGATCGCGACGACCGCCTCCACGATCCTGGTGCTGCTGCTGGGCGTCCCGGCCGCTTACGCCCTGTCCGTGCACCCGGTCAAGCACTGGCGCGACGGCCTGTTCTTCTTCATCTCCACGAAGATGCTGCCGATCGTGGCCGTGATCGGTCCGCTCTACGTCATCGCCCTCAAGGCGCACCTGCTCGACAGCATCTGGCTGCTGATCATCCTGTACACCGCCATGAACCTGCCGCTGGCGATCTGGATGATCCGTTCCTTCATGCTCGAGGTGCCCAGGGAACTGCTCGAGGCGGCGCGACTGGACGGCGCGGGGCGCATCAGGGAGATGACCGGCGTGATCTTGCCCGTCATCTCGCCCGGGCTGGTGTCGACCGCGCTCATCTGCATGATCTTCGCGTGGAACGAGCTTTTCCTCGCCCTCAACCTGACCACCGTGAACGCCGCAACCATGCCGATGTACCTGATCAGCTCGGTCCCCCAGGAAGGGCTGTACATCGCGCACCTGGCCGCGGCGGCCACGATTGCCTCGATTCCGGTGATCCTGGTGGGCTGGCTAGCCCAGCGCTCGCTGGTCCGCGGCCTCTCGATGGGAGCCATCAAGTGAAACAGGTGAACGGTCGCGCATCCGGCGCCGTAGCGGACGGAGGTCCCCGATGGCTCAGGTGAAATACGTGTCGGCGAGCCGCGTGTACGCCAAGGACGCGAAGCCCGCGGTCGACGCGCTGGACCTGGATATCAAGGACGGCGAGTTCATGGTCCTGGTCGGCCCGTCGGGATCCGGGAAGACCACCGCACTGCGCATGCTGGCCGGGCTGGAGCCCCTCGACGGCGGGCGCGTGGAGATCGGCGACCGGGACGTCACCTGGGTTCCGCCCAAAGACCGGGACATCGCGATGGTGTTCCAGAACTACGCCTTGTACCCGCAGAAGACCGTCGCGGAGAACATGGGCTTCGCCCTCAAGATGCAGCACGTTCCCCGTGATGAACGCCTCCGCCGGGTGCGGGAGGCCGCCCGGTTGCTTGACCTCGACGACCAGTTGCTCGAGCGCAAGCCCAAGGCCCTGTCGGGGGGACAGCGGCAGCGCGTGGCGATGGGACGGGCCATCGTGCGCGAGCCCAAGGTGTTCCTGATGGACGAGCCGCTATCCAACCTGGACGCGAAGTTGCGCGTACAGACCCGCAGCCAGATCGCCGAGCTGCAGCGCCGCCTCGGGATCACCACCGTCTACGTGACCCACGACCAGGTGGAGGCGATGACCATGGGTCACCGGGTGGCGGTGCTAGCCGGGGGGCAGTTGCAGCAGTGCGACACACCGCGCCAGCTCTACGACAACCCGGTAAACCAGTTCGTCGCCGGGTTCATCGGCTCGCCCGCGATGAACCTGCAGACGGTTCCGCTTACCGAAGGGGGCGCCCGGCTGGCGGGCACCACGCTCCCGCTGCCGACCGCCGTGCGCACCGCGGCCAGCCAGGCCGACCTCAAGGAACTCGTCCTCGGCATACGGCCAGAACACCTCCATCTGGCGAACGGCTCAGGGAATCTGGCCGGTTCCGAGGAGCTGGCCGGCGAGATTCTGCTGGTAGAAGAGCTGGGCGCCGACGCCTTGCTGCATGTGCGCCTGGCTGAGAGCGGGAACTCGGTGGTGGCGCGTACCGAAGGACGGGTCTCCCTGACGCCGGGACAACGGGTCACCTTCCGCGTCCAGCCAGATGACATCTTCGCGTTCCACCCTGTGACGGGAGCCCGCCTTGCGGGCTGAGCCTCGGCGCGGTCGCCCGGGGCGTACTCCCCTGGTCCCGCCACTGCGACTGATGGAGGACTTATGCGGGCGCTTGTGCTAGACCATCCCGGCAGCTTCCGGGTGGCAGACGTGCCGGACCCCACGCCACAGGCTGGGCAGGTCGTGGTCAAGGTGGAGTGCTGCGGGATCTGCGGCACCGACCTGCACATCCTGGACGGGGAGTTCCCGCCGACTCCCTACCCCATCATCCCCGGGCACGAGTTCGCCGGAACCGTGGTGGCCCGCGGCGCGGACGTCAGGCCCGACTTGCCCGTCGGCGCCCGGGTGGCGGTGGACCCGTCGCTGTACTGCGGATATTGCCGCAAGTGCCGGGCCGGGCGGGACAACCTGTGCGAGAACTGGGCGGCGGTCGGCGACACCGTGGACGGCGCGTTCGCCGAGTTCGTCGCGGTGCCCGCGGTCAACGCCTACCGGCTGCCCGACCACCTCGACGCGCAGTACGGGGCGATGGCCGAACCGCTGGCGTGCGCGGTGCACGGCATACGCCGCCTGGGCCCGGTGTCCGGCGACCCGGTGGCGGTGATCGGGGCCGGCACCATGGGCCTGATGATGCTGCAGTTGCTGCTGCACGCCGGGGCTGGTCCGGTCGCTGTGGTGGACCGGGTCGGCGAGCGGCTGGAGGTCGCCCGCAAGCTGGGCGCCGCCCAGGCCGTCACCGACGCCGGCGCGCTCGATGACGCCCGCTTCGGGGTCGCGGTCGACGCGACCGGGGTACCGGAGGCGATCGAGACCGCGATCGGGCTACTCGACCGGGGCGGGCGGATGCTGGTATTCGGCGTCTCGCCGGCCGAGGCCGCGATCCGTGTCTCGCCGTTCCGGGTCTACAACGACGAGATCACCATCACCGGATCGATGGCCATCTTGCGCAGCTTCGGCCAGGCTGTGGATTTGCTCGCCAGCGGGGCGGTGGACCCGCGGCCGCTGCTGGGCGAGCCTCTGCCACTGGGACGGTGGGGCGAGGCGGTGGACCGGGTACGCAGCGGCCAGGGGATCAAATGGCACATCCGCCCGTCGTGACCGCGGCCGGTTAGCCGGCCGGCTGCGGCTCGCCTGGCTGTTCCTGGGCCGAATGCAGCCACCGCCAGCCGTCGTGGGCGACCAACTCGGAGGCCCACGGCGGTTCCGCGCCGCGGCGCGTGCAGGTCACCACCGAGGCGTAGACGGCCGCACGGGTCGCGCGGCGCACGGTGTCCGGGTCACGCAGGGCGTCCCGGCCGAACCCGTTGCCGATCCACCAGGCGAGGAAGGCGCCGCCGAACGCGTCCCCGGCGCCCACCGTGTCGACGACGTCGGCCGGCGGGACCTCGGCGCGTATCTCGTGGCCCGCGGCGAAAGCCCGCACGGCGGCCGCCCCGTCCGTGACCACCACGCACGCAGGCCCCCGGGCGAGCAGTTCCGCGGCGGCCTGTTCGGTGCCCTGGCCGGGGAACAGGTAGGCGAGGTCCTCCGTGCTCGTCTTGATCAGGTCCACCCGGCGCAGGATGCGGTCCAGCCGGTCCAGGTAGGCGTGCCGGGATTCGATCGCGCCCGGCCGGCAGTTCGGGTCGAGCATGACCGTGATGCCGGCCGGCAGCGAGGCCACCAGCTGTTCCAGGGTGGTGCCGACCGGCTCCATGACCAGGCCGAGGCTGCCGATGTGCAGGGCGGTAGTGTCCGCGGGCACGACGGCCTGCCCGGGCCCGATCGCGGCCGCCGACGTGCCGACCAGGTAGAAGTGGTAGGCGGGGACGCCGGCCGGGTCGACGTCCACCATCGCCATCGTGGTCGGCGCGTCGGTCGGGACCTCGACGGCGGCCAGCACCCCGTGGCGGTCGAGGTCTTCCCGCATCAGCCGCCCGAAACGGTCGCTGGACAGCCGGCCCAGGAAGGCCGCTGGCAAGCCGAGCCGGGCGACGGCGCGCACGACGTTGAACGGGCCGCCGCCGAACCTGGGATCGACGTGGCCGGCCGGATCCACGATGAGGTCGATCAGGGCCTCGCCCGCGACGGTTATCATGCCCAGTCCTGGATCATGCTCTTCCCCGCCCTCTCACGATGAGGCGTGCCCATCCTCTGCCGGTCATGATCGCCACCGCCTCTTCCATCGTATGGCTTTGCGCGGTGATGACACCCGCGGCCATCTCGGGCCCGGCCGAGCTGGCCCTACCTTCAAATCGGTCACTCAGAGTTTGTATAGATAACAGAGTGGCACGCGATTCAGGCAATCCGCACCGTTCGGCATGTGACGGACGGTGCGGAACTCTAAGATGTCCGTGACGCATTTCGAGGCCGCTGCCGATCGCGGTGCTCGCCCTGCCGGTCGCGGGGTCGCAAGCGACGCCGCAATGCCTGATGGAGCAAGGATGAAATCGCGGAACGTGCTCATAGCGGCGGCCGTCGCGGCCATGATGCTGGCCGCTGGATGCTCCTCCGGCGGATCGGGCGGGGGCGCGCAGGGCCCGCTCGAGAAGACGAACATCGTCGTCGACGCGTTCCCGGCCATCGACTCGGCCGGCCTCTACATCGCCCAGACAGAGGGCCTGTTCGCCGCCCAGGGCCTGCACGTGACGATCGTGCCCACGCCGCCGATCCCACTCTCCACGCAGGAGATGGTCTACGGCCAGGAGCAGGGCAAATACGACATCACCGCCGGGGACTACGTCACCTACGTCGAGGATCAGCTTGGCGCCGGTGCGCCCAAGGCTGACCTGCGCATCATCGCCGAGGCCTCCTTTTTGCAGCCGAACGTCCTGGCCCTAATGGTCAAGGGAGGATCAGCGATAAGCACGGTCGGCCAGCTCAGGAACAAGTTCGTTTCGGTCAACGCGCCGAATGACATCGGCACCCTGCTGATCGACTCCCTGCTCCTCGAGCATGGCCTCAGGCCGAATCAGGTGCACTTCACCAACGTGCCGTTCCCGGGCGTGGCGCCGGCCCTGACGAAGCCGAACAGCCTCCTCAGCGCGTCGTTCGCTCCCGAGCCGTTCGTCAGCCTCGGCGAGGCGGGCGCCGGTCTCACCGAACTCGCCGACCTCGACCAGGGCTCCACCCAGGACTTCCCGATCCAGGGCTACGCGGTCACGGCGGCGTGGGCCAAGAAGTACCCCAATACCCTGAAGGCGTTTACCACGGCGCTGTCCCAGGGACAGGAAATCGCTGACACCGACCGCGCCGCCGTGGAAGCCGCGATCGAGCACTACCTGGGCATCCAGCAGGAGGACGCGGCCTTCATCTCGCTGCCGACCTTCCCGCTGGGAGTGGACCCAGTACGACTTCAGCGCGTGGTGGCCGCGATGAGCCGGTTCGGCCTGCTCCCGCCGGGGACGACGTTCAATATCAGCAGCATGATCAGCGGCGGCTAGCGAACCACCTCACGCCCGGCGAAACCTGTGGGCCAGGTCCACCACGGCGGGTAGCGTCAGCAGGCAGCCGACGGGCGGAGCCTGGATGCCCTCGCGTAGCGTCCAGTGATCCATGTAGACGCCGGCCGGCAGCCAGTACTCGTCAGCCGGCAGGTTGCCCGTGATGACGATGCATCCTTTCGCGTACTGGGCGCTGCGCCTGTCCGGGGAAGGCACCCAGAATGCGCGTCCGGCGTTCTGAGTGACGAGGGGGACAACGTCCACGATCTGGCCCCGCTCGACGTACTCCCACAGGCGCCCGTCAAGGGGGCTGGCTGTGAACGGCGGCCAGTGCAGCAGGTCGCTGGTGCCGTCCAGCGGCATAACCTGGATCTCTGGGACAGGGACCGGGACTGGGGCGTTCCACGGTATCGGCTGCCTGCAGTGAACCGCCAGCAATACGGTTACCTGGCTGTCGGTTACCCAGCCGAGCAGCGCGCCATCGTGGGGGACCGGAATGCTGCCGGTGACCGCTTCGCGGATGATGCCGCAGACAGGTTCCCCCGGCCGGATTTCCTGGTTAACCCCGTCGCGGCGGTCCCAGGAACGGATGACGAAAAGGTCGTCACGGGCCTGGGTGAGGACGAGAAAACCGTCCGGACCGGCAACGCGGCTCATCAGGACCATCGACCGGTACCCGCCGTCCGCATAGGGCGGCGTGACCGCTAGCGGATAGCGCCTGAACAACTGCACGCATGCGGCAAACGATGCTGCGCCGGGTAGGGCCTGAACTGTCACGATCTGCTCCCTTTGAGGGGACGAGCTCATCTCCAACCACAAGGCCCCCCGGTAACGAGGGCGAGGGCGGTGGTGGGCATCCGCCCGCCCTCGGTGACTCGCTACCGGGAAGCCTGACCCGCGTGACCGGGGTCGTGCGTGCAGGTGTACGGACTGGGCGCAAGGCCGGCACGCGGGAGTCTCAGGTTCCGGGGAATCGCGGCTATGGCTGTCTCCCCCGGCCGCGGCACGCGTGCAGTTCGGCCGGGCGGGTCGGCGTCATCGTGTTCATCGGATTCCTTAGCGGGCCGGTCGGAGCATCCGCGCAGAGATGGGCGCTCTGCGCGGCTGCTCCCGGGGAAGGTCCGGGCAGGTAGTGGTGTGCCCGGCGCTTGTTGCACGACAAATGCTGCTGCAAGTTGCAGCGAGAGACATCGGTCAGTTGACGGAGATTGAACCAAGTGACGCATGTTGAACCGAGGCCAGCGAGCGTGTGCGAGCTAAGCCTTCCGGTTCATCCCGAACGCGGCGGCGACGAGTTCGGGGTCGATCGTGTTGACCAGGTCGGCGAGGCGGGTGCAGCGCATCATGCGGGGCGGGACTATCGCCGGGACTAACGGCACTTGCCGCGCTGGCGCCCCGGGTGCAGCGTCAAAGTAGGGGGTGATGCAGGTGAATGACAACGACACCACGTTCATCCCGGGCAACGACACCCCGCCGCTCGCCGATAAGCTGCAGCGGATCGCCGACCATGAGCGCGGACTCCGAACGAGCGTGCCCGGCGTGCTCCAATCCGGCGGCCGCACCCGGGCGTTCGCCGCCGGTGGCGAACGGGAGAAGATGCGGGCCGCCGACGCGGACCGCGACCGCGTGGTGGAATTCCTCAACATGGCCTACAGCGAAGGCCGGCTGTCCAGGGACGAGTACGACGGCCGCCTGGAGAACGCCTTGTCCGCGCGCACCTACGCCGACCTGGACCGGCTCGTGACCGACCTGCCTGCCGCGCGGGCGACCGTGGTGACCCCGGTGGCCAAGACCAACGGGCTCGCGATAGCGAGCCTTGCCTGCGGGCTCGCGCAGTTCGTGTTCGGGCCGCTGGCGACCATCCCGGCGATCGTGTTCGGCCACGTGGCCCGGCACCAGATCAAGCGCACCGGAGAACAGGGGGCCGGCCTGGCGCTCGCGGGCTTGATACTCGGCTGGGCGACGGTGATCCTGGGCATCGTCCTGATCGTCGTCGCCGGCCTGGCCATGTCCGTCGGGATGAACGGCACCATGCACTGAATAGCCGAGAGCCTCCGGCATTACTCAAAGACCTCAAGGTCCCGGCCCGTGACGCACAGATCATCCTCGGCTCATCCTCGGCCCTACGCACAGTTCGACCACGGAGCAGATCTACACCTACATCGATGAGGCCGCCAGTCGCGATGCCCGCGACCGCCAATCCAGTAGTTCGGTCATGAATTCGAATTATCTCTTGATCGTCGATAATTCGTCAGGCGGTGATACTCTGTAAGTAGCTACAACTTGAGATGAGATGAACGCGATGCCCTTCAGGTCAGCGCCGACACGAAGAGCGTCCAGCGCGACACAATCCGAAATCGCCATCAGCCGCGTGCTCGCCGACATGGGAAGCGCCGACCAGCTTGCTCACGCCGATCCCGCAATACGCGTCGCCTGCCCGGTCTGCGAAGCACTTAGCCATCAGCGATGCCTGGAGCGCAACCCAAAGCAATACGTCACCCCGCACGCGGAGCGTGCCGCGCTCGTCACCGGTGCCGCGGCCTAAAGGGGAGTGGGATGAACTACACCAGCGCAGCGCAAGAAGAAGCCGCCGACCACGCCGACGACCGGCTGGCCGCGTTCGCGGCACCCAGCCCGGCCAAGACCAACCTGACCGCGATACAGGAAGCCGCGGACCACGCCGACGACCGGCCACCCGCGTTCGCGGCACCCAGCCCGGCCAGGACCAACCCGAGCGCGATACAGGAAGCCGCCGACCGCGCCGCCGCGTTCGCGGTTCGTTTCACTCCACCTGCCTGATGACCGGGAGGTTGACATAGTTTCCCGCAAGCCGCGTCCTGTGAGAGCTCGGGCAGTGGCTGGACAGCTAGCTCGTTGCTGTACTTCAGTGTTGTACGGGCATCAAAACGGCCAGTCGCAAGATCGCAACTGGCCGCTGAGCTGGGTGGGCGATACTGGGATCGAACCAGTGACCTCCTCGGTGTGAATTAGGCCCCGAGCCGGTCTGAACGAGTCTAGAAGGTTCGCGAAGTGCTGTTTCCCAGGGCAAATAACCGTCCAGACTCCCCCAGACTCCTGGCGGCTCTTCGCCGGATGGCTCCCCATCTTGGCTCCCGGGCGACGGCAAGATCGTGAAGTGTTCGAGCGCTCGAACAAACGGCTGAACAGGGTGTCCGGGAACCTGATAAGCCTATGGACCCAACGATGCGCGAGGCAGCCGGCCGCGGCCGGGACGACGGCCGGTATATCCGGGCGGGTCAGGCTGCTGGCTAGAGGGTGACCTAGTGCCCGAGGGCTTCAAGCCCCGCGATCAGACGGCGGGTTTCTCATCCGGGGTCCAGCGGCGGTCGAAGTAGCCGACCTCGAGTTCGTGGCAGGGGTTCCGGTGGCCAGGACCTACCGGATAATGGCCAAGATGGCATGGACCGCGACGAGGACGGCTTGGTTCTTGGCCGCAGTGCTGCGGTAGCCGCCGGATGTCATCAATTGCCGGTGGTCCCGGGATTTGAGGTACCGCTCGTGCCGGGCCGCCCCCTGGCAGACTCTGCCAGGACGGGCTCGAGGTCCTGGTTGCCGTGGCGGCGCCTGCCCACGCGCTGGTTGCCGGCCGATTCGTGGTGGCCTCGGCAGATCCCGGCCCAGAAGGCGACGCGGCATCGGGGAAGTACATCTGAGCGGCCTGCCGCCGCAGCTTCTCGCGCCAGGCCCGCCGCTGAGCGGACAGCCCGCCCCCATCGGATACCTCATATACTCCCGGCGTAGACCCACCGCCCGCTGCGATCACGCAGGCGCACCGACTGTGATCAGGCAGGCACAGACCCCGGCCATTCAACTTCTGCAGCCGTTCGTAGCAACCCGAAAGCCGCTGAGACTTGCACGAGCAAGCCGCGCGGCTCTCGTTGACCTGACCCGAACCCACCCTCCTCCACATAACCCGGTGATGGCCGTCAAGTCGATGCAGTGGGCCATCACGCAATGTGGCAATTCAACGATGGCCGCCGATTCAGATCGCCGAATACTTGCTCATCGACGGCAGCCTTTGCGACTGTGCCTCGGCACTCAGATCATCCATTCTGGCGCACGCCTTTCCCTCGCTGCCGCGGGGTTCTGTATCTGTCTGCACCACAGCGTCGTCCGGGACGCCCCTGGCCGGCGGGCTCGGCTGGCGGGTCATCGGCGAACTGCTGGCTATCCACCCGCAGGCCGCGTTCGAGGAGTATGCCAACCCTGGCCGACGGCACCGAAACCCCGGCCCGCGCTCGCGGTAGTCTGCACCGCCGGGCTGGCCGCCCTGCACGACATGGAGCCCTGGCATGGCATCGACATCGCTGACCTGGACTCCGCCCACAGCCTCACCGCCAGCCCCACGGCGGCCCGGCTGCGCGAGGCGGCCTGAAGCTGCCCGGCGAGTACGGGGGCGATGACGACCTCGATGACAGCGCGGTGATCCGCCGGTGGGCGACCGTGGTCCTTCATCCGGACGAGCTGGGCTGGCTGCGCGAGGCCCTAGCCCCCGGCGCCGACGGCGAGGACCCGGACGACGAGGACGAGTGACGCCAGCTGCCCAGGCAAGTACGATCGTCCGGCTGCATCATCGCCGGCGCGGCTGGACCTGGGTCGCCGTTTGCAGCCTGATCGGCCTCGTGGTGCATGTGGCCGTCGGTGCGCATTTGTTCGACAACCTGACCGGCACGTCGGAACTGCTGAGCGTGATCCCGGTTTTCGTGCTGCTGGCCCTGGTGCTGGCAGGGCTGATTGTCGCGATAGTCGACACCGTGCGGGCGATCGCCCGGACGCGGCCGTCCGGGCGACCGCCCGCGCGAACGTCTCGCATTACCCGTTGCCCGTCCACGCCAGCCGTTATCCGCCCTGGCACGCTGGCAGCTGGGTGTCCGGCATTGTGATGCTCGCGGCCATGACGACCATCGCGGTGGCCATCCTGCCCGAACAGGTGAACTCCGTGGCATACCTGGCCGGCGCGGAAAGCCAGGACACCTTCAACCCGCTGTCCTACGGCCAGGCCCGCAGCAAGGGCGGCTGTCATACGGTGACCGAGGGCTAGCTCTCCAAGAGCGGCGCGGATGTCACCTGGGACAGCCAGGTGCCGCCCGGCCAGCCGTTCACCGTCCGGGTGCCGGTCTTGGCATGGGGAACCGGCCGGAACCTGATATACGGCGACGGGACCCGATCGCCATGATCATCGTCGGGCTGTTCTTCGAGGAGATGGCGGTATTGCTGGTGTTTGTCCTCCTGGCGGTCCTAGGGCACGGGCGGTCGCGGCGGCGGCAGGGGATGATCGTGCCGGCTTCCGCCGCTCCGCACGGAAGCCGGCCACCGCATCATCCCGATCTGCCGTGCACCCTCCCTGTTAGTGCGCTACGACCTGGTAGCGCGCTACGACGCCGCCGGCGCGTGAGCCAGCGTGACCGTTACCGACCGTGTGCGGGCAGGTATGGTGACGGCGCCGGCTCCGTTGTCGACCGTGCCCGCGGATGTCGAGGCGATGTTGTTTACGAAGGCGGGCAGCTCGAAGGTCACCGGTCCCGAGGGCTCGCCGGTCAGCTGCAGCGTGACCGCATCTCCTCGCGTGGTGATCGTCACGCCGATCCGGCCACCGCCGGTGGTGGGGAAGTTGGAGACGGCGATCCGGCGGCCGGACCCGACCCAGCTGTTCGGGACGCCCCTGCCGACGATGAGCGACCCGTCGGTCCGCTGGGACACGAGCGAGTCGAGCAGGCCGAGGTCACCCATGGCAATGCCCCACGAGTGCGGAGACGCGCCGCCGCCGCTGGCCGGGTGATTCCCGGTCCACGGCGTCGTCGTGCTCGGCGGGGTCGAGCCCTCCCACCAGGAGTACGGCCCGGCCTGGTCGTTGTTGATCAGGAACTCCTGCGAGAGGATGCCCTCGTCGCGGTAGTTGTTGCTGCCCAGCCCCCAGGCGCCGTATGCGGCGTTGTAGGCGGTCGAGTAGAAGCCCTCGCCCGGGTACCCGCCGAAGGTGTTGGCCGGCAGCAGGCCCTGCACCCGGCCGAACCCGTAGGACAGGGTCTTGTCGATCCAGTCCGCCACGGTCCCGCCATCCGGGCCGGTCATCGGGGCGCCGAGCAGGTACCCGTTCCAGGCCCAGTTGAAGTAGACGCCGGGCGCGGCCCAGTTGGCGTCCTCCGGGTTGGAGCAGCGGTTGGCGGTGTTTGGCTCGACCATCGAGCACGGGATGTAATCGAGGTTATTGGAGGAGATGGTGGACGACAGCGTCGAGTTCACCGCCTGCAGCAGGCTGTTGTACTCGCCGACCGCCCATTGTTCCTGGGCGGTGTTGCCCAGGACCTTGGCGAGGTACTCGTAGCCGGCCAGGCCGAGCAGGGCCTCGTAATTGTCGCTGACCCAGTAGCCGTTGGCATCGATGTCGCTGGTCTCGCCGATGATGCCGCCAGGTCCGGTGCGGTCAGCGGCGATGATCTGTGCGGTCGCCTCGATGCTCGGCTGCGCGCTGGCCCCGAGCGGGCCGGGCGAGCTGAAGCGCGCGGCGAGGAACTTCGTGTCACCAGTCTTCTCGACGTACAAGGCCCACAGCCACGGGTAGACCCACGTCCCGTCGGAGTACTGGGTGTTGGTTCCGACCACCCGGTCGGTCTCGTCGAGCAGCGCGTGGGCGTCGGTGAAATAGCCCTCGTTGAACATGTTCGCGAGGATGCCGATGACGTCGTGCTCGTACTCCGCGTGGTACCCGTTGGTGCCGGTGTCCAGGGCGTTGCCGCTGCGGTCGATCTGTGTGTACGCGAAGCCGGCCTTATAGGCGTCGACCAGCTGCTGATCGGGCAGCGCGAGCTGGGTTATCCCCGCCAGCTGGCTGTTCCAGAACGCGCGCATGTGCGCGAAGTGCCCGTCGTAACCGCCGGCCGCCGCGAGTTGCGCCGCGGTCGGCCACGCGTACGTCCCGCCGAACCTGTCTTCCGCCACCACGTAGTCGTGGTCGACCGTCGCACCGGGGCTTACCTGGTCAGGCGCGCTGTTCAGCGGCACCAGGCCCGGCGACGGCTGCGGGTCGACTGTCAGCGTCTGGCTGGTCGGGTTGTGCACTGCCACGCGGCTGTAGATCAAGACGTACGGGTTGCCGCCGATCACCACGCGGTCGCCGAAGTTCGTGATGGAGACCTTCGCCCCGGCCGACGTGAAGCTGGTCACGAGCGCGGGCAGGTACCCGTCCGCGTTCGTCCAGGTCGTCGGCGAATCGTTGTAGACGCCGAACCCGTACGTTGTGTCGATGCCGTTGGGGACGTAGAAGCTGCCCCCGAGACAGGCCGTCGCCCCCTGGCCGTTACCGAGCCAGCCGATCGCCGATGCGTCTACTCCCGATGTGAAGTTCGGGCCGCCGCCGGCCGGGCACGGGTACGGCGCTCCCGAGCTCGCGTCGGCCGACGCCGACGCCGCCGCTGCCCCGGACGCCGCCAACGTCACTGTCAGCACCGCCGCGGCAGCCCGCCAAGACCGAACGATCCTTGGCGTCTTCGCCATCTTCGCCATCACCGAGCTGCCTCCCACGCCACGTCGCGTCGTTAAGCCGGATCAAACATTTCTCGACAAATTAGAGGATTTGGTAACGCTACGCGCGACACGCTCACTGGACAACCCCCAACAGGCCCGGACACTCCTGCGCGCGGCCGCCGCCGGGCGAGAGCAGTCACGCCCGGTGCATGCTCTGGCGTGGCTTATGAGCGGGCAGAGCCCGGAACCGGCGGGAGGGCAAGCTCATCGGCTGAATCGTCCCTGATCTCGTGCGCCCTGTGCGGGTATGAACGCACTGAGAACGGTCTCGCCCCAGCGCCGCCCGTGGAGGAATCCCAGGCGCGGGCCCTGCGTTAGCTTGATATTCAAGGGGGCTATGACTTGCTTGCGCTTAGGAACCGGAGCGCCGCCGTCCGCCCGGCGCAGGCACCGCCGTTCGAGGGCCACGGCCCAGACGGAGCCGAGCGCGCGACATTCGCCGCAGGATGCTTCTGGGGCGTCGAGGCGGCCTTCCGCCAGATCCACGGGGTGCTGCAGACGGCTGTCGGGTATACCGGCGGGCACGTCCCGGACCCGACCTACGAGCGGGTCTGCAGGCACCGCACCGGCCACGCCGAGGCGGTCGAGGTCTGGTTCGACCCGACCCAGGTCAGCTACGCGCAGCTGCTCCAGACATTCTGGCGGATCCACAATCCGACCACCCGCAACCGCCAGGGCTTCGATTTCGGCAGCCAGTACCGCTCGGCGATCTTCTACCATGGCGCTGGCCAGCAAGAAGCCGCGATCGCATCACGCGACGCCGAGCAGCAATCGGTAAGGCGGCAGATCGTCACGCAGATCACTCCTGCGTCTGCATTTTACCGGGCCGAGGAGTACCACCAGCGTTACCTCGAGAAGCATGGCCGGACCAGCTGCGCGGTCACCATCCAGTAATACGGGCCTGCGGTGGCCGCATCCGCCCGGCCCTAGCCCGGGTTCTCATCATCCCGGAGCATCAGCACCCGCCAGCTGGAGGAGCGACAGAACAGCCGCTCGGGCGCGATACAGACAGGCGGTCGGCTGGCAAGGGCTTCCGCGCATAACGGCGGCAGTGTGCGCGTTGCTCTAGGCGAGCGCTGATCACGTAGTGCGACGAAGACCGTTCGGTCCTAGTGAGCCGATCGCCGACTTAGTGCGATTCGGGGTCGTTCTGCCCGCACAGCCACCACGTGCAGATCTGCCAGTTCTGGGTGTGAGCTGGCCGCAGGCGTCTCTCATCGCGACAATCCCAGCGAACCGACTGCATGTTCTGCCTGCCTATCGCGGGGTTTGGGATGCGGTCAGTGACGGGCCCACCCATTATGGATGCATGGACCGACGTCTTCGTATGGACCGAGGCCTGTGGGGGCGGGCTGTGGTCGAGGAGCTCATTCTGCCGGACCTGGCGAGGCTGCAGGCGGTCGCTGCCGATGAGTACTCTATCGTCCTGCGACTATGGCGGGCGGATCGTCAGGTCCGCTCGGCGAGGTTCGATGCGGATCGTGTCGGCTGGCTGCAGGAGCTGATCGATGGGCGCCTGCAACTGCAGCTGAACGGACAAAGCCGCAGGATCATATTCAATCTGCTGCGGTCGTTAAGCCAGGCGGAGCTGCGGGTTCTCGTCGGCGGTCCGGACCTGGATGGCCAGGCCATCAGTCAGGTCCTCATCGGGGCAACCCAGGCGATCGTCGAGTACGGCCAGTGGGGGTCAGCTGAGCGGGCACCAGGCCAGCCGATTCGGCTGACTGATGAGGAACGGGCGGCGCTGGCCGAGCCTATGCCAGAGATCCTGGCTCGGACCGTCGTCTTGGCCACCATGCGGCTCCAGGCCCAGATTGCGTACCGGTGGGCCGGCAAGGGAATGCGGCTACAGGTGGATCCGTCGGGTCGGCCGGTGCTGGACGGTGCGTCCTGGGTCTGGGAACCGGATCCCGAGCTCAGCGCGGCGATGGATGAGTATGACGCGCGGCGCCACGCCACGTCGTTGGCCACGCCGACTGGCCTGCCGGTGCGGGATCGCCAGGTATTTCAGGCAGGGGCATTTCCATGGCTTACCGTGGCCTTGTGCTCGGTGCCGGTCCGGGTGCGCTACCCGCGGCTGAACCGAGAGCATACGACTAACGGGTACATGACCGTCCCGGTTAACATCGCCGAACGGCTAGCTCATCTGACCGACTGGGACCGTGAGCTCACCGCCATGTTCGGGGTAAGCGCAGAGGCGCTCCGACGTGTGTGCCGAGCATTGACCAACGCCGTATTCAGCAATCTCGCACTTGACCAGTTGAATTTCTCCGATGTCGCCGATGACATCATGCCGCTGACCAGCGACCTGGCCGACGCGAATTGCCAGGCCCCGGAGTACTTGCATGAGGTGCTGGCCGAAGGCTCGCTGCGGGCGCCGAGGGAACTGTGGATCGAGACGCTCACCTCGCCCCGGTCCGAGGCGGACGAGCCACCCTCAACCGCCGAGGTCAGGGCATTCATCCGTGCGTTCACCAGCAACGTCGGCGGCCCTCAGCGGGAACTGCGGCCTCGGCTGTTCCACGAGCTTGAGAGGCGAACCCTGCTGCTCGATCTAAGCGCCGCCACCGAGTTCGTCGACCTGTGTTACCTCGCAGTGGTCCAGGGCAAGGACGGGCGCGGCCGGGCGTTCGAGAAGTATGCCCGACAGCTCATCACCGAGCGGCTCGGCCTGGTGCCGCCCTTCCCGTTCCCCCGGGGCTTAAGTTGGCCAAGCTCGGCCGCAAGGACGACGAGATCGACTTCTGTTTCCGGTGGGGGAACATCCTGGTAAACATCGACATGAAGGCAAGAACCCGCAGCCTGGACATCCACAGGGGTACACATAATCCGCTCCGCAACCGGGTCTCAGTCTTCGCGGAAGCCTTGCTGGGCCGGGTCGAGCCTCGCGGCCGGGTGCTCGCCGAACTGCTGCGTGAACGCGGCGAGCCGGTCGACGCCGTAGTGAGCCTGTTGTGCACTGCGGATGTCGAGTACATCCCGCCTGGTCAGAGCCTGCGCTACGGTGGCGTCCCCCGATTGCTCACCGCCGAGGAGATTGTCGACCTGGTTCGTGACGCCGACCGGTGGGCCCAAGTTGTCGCCGCTGCTCGGCTGGCCTCGTAATTGCCGTCCGGCCGCGAATGGACCGCTCCTTACGCCGAGGCCGCCGCTTTCGCCGAGCGAACCTGCCAGGCGTTCCTCGACCATGGCGACAGGGCGCAGCCGACCGCAGATTGCGATGCCAGAGCGTGACATGCGCGCAGGCAGCACTCAGCGTGCAATCATCCTCCCTGCCAACTCGGGCTACCCCGGGCGCGGCTCCTAACTGAGCCGCGGGCGACGCTCCAGCCCCCGGCATCGCGATCAGCCTCCACAGGCAGCAGTTCGATAACCGCCGTCTGAGATATTCAGGCAACCGGAGCTGCGCAGGTCAGCGCCCTGCCGCGAAAGTCGGCGTGGCCGGACCGAATCCCGGCCTGACCTGCGGGTTCTGTAGTTTCGGCCGCAGATCTACTCCGGTTAACTAAATATCCCAGACCGCCGTTATGCGTGGGCATCCGGCCAGTGGTGCTCATCGGCTCAGACGCTCCGATCAGGTTGTTCTGGAGGTCGCCTGATCTGCCAAGATGAGCAGGTCGCGGCTGGGGCGTGCGCACCGGGCTGGTGTGAGCCTGGCCCGGAAGGAGCAGTTGATGTCCGTCATGAACGTTTTGCGGAAAGGCCTGCCGAGTGCGACGCTCCCTGTCGTCGCCGGCCTGGCCGCGGTCGGCCTGGCGATCGCACCCGCCGCGCAGGCCGTGAGCGCGGCGCCCCTGCGGGCCGCCTCCGCTGGCCTCCACGTGACCGGGAAGGTCGACCTTGGCCGCCTCGGGCCTGGCTTCAGTTACGTGCTGAGCGAGGCCCCCGACGGCAACGTCTACTACTCGCAAGGCTCGGTCGTCTACCTGGTCAAGGGCGACCACGCCCCTGTCACGGCGCTGCGAGCGTCCGGACCGGTGCTCGCAGTCGCGGCGAGCTCGTCCGACCTCTTCGTCGACGCCGGCAACAAGGTCTCTGCCTACGCCCTGTCCAATGGCCACCGACTGCGCACGTGGACGCTGCCGGGCAGCGAGACGGTCACCTCGGCCGGGCTGTACACGGCGGGCACCACAGTCTGGGCGTTTACGGACTGGGCGACCGACCAGAGCGGCTTCGAGTACGCGAACGTCGACCGGTTCAGCCTGTCGTCCCCGACGGTCCACCGCGTCAGCGCTAACAACGCATACCCGGCCGACATGGCCGCCGATTCGGCGGGCCTGTACTACGAAGGGATCGCCGGCACCGGCGACTACCTCTTCCGGGCTCTGCGCTCCGGATCGCTGCGCAGGCACGCCGACGCGGACATCGACGCACCGCTGGCGCTGGCCGCTGGAAGCGTGTACTTGCTGGCTATTCACGACAACCAGGGTGGCAGCACCTACCTCGACGCCTTCCGGGGCTCGACGCTGGGTCCCGTGTTCTCGAAGCGGGTCTCCAACAGCGACACCGACATCGCGGGGACGGGTATCGGCCTGCTCCTGCTAGGCGCGGGGAAGGTCAGCCTGCTCGACACGGGCAACGGCCACGCCGGCTCAGTGCTCAGCGTGCCGGGCGCGGTCATCCTGGTGCCTGGCCCGTCCGCCGCCGTCGTCACGCTCAGCCACTCCACGACCTACCTGCTCCGCCTCGCCGGGTAGCGGCCGCGGGTCTCCAGCGAGACGGCAGGTGTCGTACTCGGCCGTCCGTGCCCCTGCAACCGCTGTGGTCCGGGTAACTGGTGGCAGCGGTCCTTACGAGCCCGCCTTCAGGTGGCGCAGACGACGACGTTGAGCCGGCGTGGCATGCGCGGCCACCCGGGCGCCGACGATCCGCCGCACGAGCTGCCGCCCTGACTGGCGCACACGGCCGAGGGCCTGAGCACTGGCCGGGCCAGCGGCGCCGGGGCTAGCTTCCGGCGATGACTGCCTTCAGCAGGCCGCGGGTCCTTTCCCTGTCCTCGCCACGAGCGAACTCAGCGGCGACGAAGTCGGTCACCCCGGCGTCCGCGAGCGCCAGGATCTGCGCCGCGACCGCGTCCTCGTCCCCGATGACCGCCACGTCGGCGGGGCCGGCCGCGCCTTCCCTGTCCAGCATCGCGCGGTAGGACGGCAGCTGTCCGTAGACGGCGAACTCCGCCGCCGCGCTCGCCCTGGCGGCGGCCGGGTCGCTCGTCACGCAGACCGGCAGGCTGCACACGACCCTTGGGCTGGGCCGGCCCGCGGCAGTGGCCGCGGCCGAGATCACCGGGACCACGTAGTCGCGGACCGTGGCGGGCCCGGTCATCCACAGCACCGTGCCGTCGGTCTGCTCGCCGGCCAGGTTCAGCATCCGCGGTGCCATCGCGGCCAGCAGCACCGGCACCCGGCCCGCCCTGGGCGTGGACAGGCCGATGTGCGCGCTCAGCGTGCTGCCATCGACGCTGACCGCAGTGCCGTCCAGCAGCGGCAGCAGGACCGACAGGTATTCGCGCATGTACCGGGCAGGCCTGTCGAAGCTGTACCCGTACATGTCCTCGATGACGATCTTGTGCGACAGCCCGATGCCGAGTGTCAGCCGGCCGGGGCCGGCCGCCAGCGCCGCGGTCAGCGCCTGCTGCGCCAGCACCGCCGGATGCCGCGGGTAGGCGGGAACGACGGCCGTGCCGAGCTCGATGCCTGGCACCTGGCTGCCCGCTACCGCCAGCGAGGTCAGCGCGTCAAGCCCGAAGATGTTCGACATCCAGGCCGACGCGAACCCGTCGTCGGCCGCCCGGCGGAGCTGATCAGCCAGTTTGGCTAGTGCCTGGTCGCCGCCCGTCTCCGCGGCCAAGGTGCCGATCCGCATGCGCTGTCTCCGTCCGCCCGCCGCCAGCTCCGGTGCCGCCGGCCCGAGATCTGATCCTCCCGGCCGCATACCGCCATCCGCAAGCCGCTGTGATCTTCGGCGTCGGTGATCGCGGGCACACTCCGCCCGGGCGGGCTTGATCTGGATCTACTTCAAGGCGTCACAGCCACCAGGCTCGACCTCACGCCCTTCTGTAACCCTCACAATTGAAGATCGTTAGAGCACGAGAACCACGCGCATAGCTGGACAATATGCGTTCGCCTAAACACTCGGGCCCACCAACTCGACCGCGCAAATATTCGGCAGGGAGGATGTGGAATTACCTCGGGCGGGCAGGACGCTCCGGTGACGCTAGGTTACTGGGAAAGTGTCATCAGTCTCAAGAAGCTGCGACACTTGGTGCCCATGTCGGATCGGTTGGACCCACATCGGGCGATTACAAGAGCCTCCTTCGCATAGAGGGGGTCAGTAGCGCCCGTGCACTGGCTGGTTAGCCTGGCCGCCGCGTCGGCGCAGCCCTGCGACAACCCGGTGCCGGTTCCGGCTGGGGCGGCACGCTGGCGCGCGGAGAAGACCGCCTGTGTCTAGGCCGCCCGGGGGCGTTGCCGGGGTCCAGCACTCAGGTCGACATTATCGCCCTTAACGGGACAGCTCGTCATGGTTAGTGGTTGGCGCCGATTGCGGTGAAGAACATGGCCGTGAGCCGGTGCCGACGAGCGGTAGAACGCACGGTGGCTGAGAGACTGCTGGAGTGGTGTTTGTCGTTGATGACCTTGCGGCGTGGCTGGTCGGGCTGCTCGCTGATGCCGGCCGCAAGAAGCTGACCACGCTGGTGCTCGGCGGTGCGCAGGACCGTGCGCTGCAGCAGGCGGCTATCGCCGCTGTCCAGGACACCGCCGATGAGCTTAGCCCATCTGATAGTCAGCGGGCCGGGCAGATCGCGCTGGTGATCAGGGAAGTCTTCCGGGCGCCGGTGCCGGATGCGCCGCTGGCCGGGGTGGCCACGCTTGCGGAGGGGCTGCAGGCAGGGATCGCGGGCCAGCTGGCGGTCCTGGATGATGCTGGCCTGACCGGGACCCGGCAATCATCGGCTGAGGTGCTGGGAGTGCCGGGCGCCGTGCTGGCGGACCGGCTGACCGGTCACCTGGTGCGGGAGATCATGTTTCGCGGATCCCGCGGCGGGCCGCTGACGCCGCTGGCCGACCAGCTCAACCATGACCTGACCCACCTGCAAGGACAGCGGCTCGAAGGGATGCTCGCCCGGCTGGCCGACGAAGTCCGGGACGTACTGATCCGGCCGGCGGATGTGGTCTCACTTGCTGCTCCGCTGGGCCGCCGCGATCCGGATCGTCCGTTGCGCGGGCGGTCGGCCCTGCTCGATGAGCTCGCCGGAGCATGGGAGAGAGATTTTGATGCCGCCCGAATTCAGGTCCTGTACGGGCTGGGCGGATGTGGGAAGACCAGTATCGCGCTGGAGCTGGTGGCTCGCGTTCGGAAGCAGGCCGAGAGTGCCATCGAGACGTGGTGGGTTTCCGCCGCAGATTCCAGGCAGCTCCAGGCTGGGATGATCACACTCGCGTTCAGGGTCGGTGTGACCGATGAGCAGGTCCGGCATGGTGAGGCCGCTGATCTACTGTGGCAGCGGCTGGCTGCCCGTGCGGGCAACTGGTTGCTGGTGATCGACAATGCGGATGATCCCGCCGTTCTGGCAGCCGGATCTGCGCCCGTGAAGGATGGCAGCGGCTGGCTGCGCCCGCTGGATACTGGTCGCGGTCTGGTGGTAGTGACCAGCCGGGACGGCCGGAAGGCGACGTGGGGAACGTTGGGCCGGCTGCGCAGGGTCGAGGTGCTGGACGACGACGATGCCGCTCAGGTCCTAATTGACCATGCGGGCGCCAAGGCCGGAAGCCGCGAGGATGCCGCCGCACTGGCACACCGTCTCGGCGGCCTGCCACTCGCGCTCCGGCTCGCCGGCTCCTATCTTCATGAGTCGGTGAACAGGCCAGCCGCCTTCGCGGATCCCGCCATGGCGGGGACATTCGCCGGGTATCAGGCTCTCCTCGAGCGGGGCCAGGTCGACGTCGCCTTCCCGGTTCGCCGGGCAACAGATACCCGAGACGGACAGATCTCCGATGAAGACGCTCGGGAGCTAATAGGCCGGACGTGGGAGATCTCCCTTGACATGCTGATTCGCCACGGGATGGCAGAAGCGCGTCACCTGTTGCGGCTGCTGGCCTGCTTCGCAGACGCACCCATCCCTTATGAGCTGCTGCTCCGCCCCGGCCTGATGGCGAACTCGCTGCTGTTCACCGGCTTGACGGGCGCACGACTTTGGGAGTGCCTGCAGGCCCTGGAGGCGTTCGGCTTTATCGATCTCCTGCCCGCCGAGGACGGAGAGCTGGCCGTTTCGGTGCTTCGGCTCCATCCCCTGGTGCGGGACACCAGCCGATCGGCCTCCGGCATAGATGGCCAGGGGGACGCGTACATCGACCTTGCCGGAGCTCTCTCCCATGCCGCCTCTCCCCAAGGGGGCGAGCCGGAAAGTCCGTCTACATGGTCACTGTGGGAGGCACTGACCCCGCACGTTGCCTACCTCCTTGTCGAGGTCACCGATCATCCGGGTGCTGCTGAGGACGTGGCCAGTGCCGCGAATAGCGCTGCCCGATTCCTCGGTGCGCGGGGCCGCTATCAGGAAGCCGAACAGCTGTTCCGGCAGGTCCTGGCCGTGCGCGAGCGGGTGCTGGGCGACGCCCACCCGGACACACTGGCCACCCGGAACGAAGTCGCATGGATGCTCGGGAAGCAAGGCCGTTACGAGGAGGCGGAGGAGCACTACCGGAAGGTCCTGGCCGCGCGCGTGCGGGTGCTGGGCGACGCCCACCCGGACACACTGGCCACCCGGAGCGCGACCGCGTGGATGCTCGCGGAGCGGGGAAGGTTCGAGGAGGCCGAGGAGCAGTACCGGCAAGTCCTTGAGGTCAGCGAGCGGATGCTGGGCGAGACACACCCGACTACGCTGGCCACCCGGAGCGCGACCGCGTGGATGCTCGCGGAGCGGGGAAGGTTCGAGGAGGCCGAGGAGCAGTACCGGCAAGTCCTAGCCGTGCGCGAGCGGGTGCTGGGCGACGCCCACCCGGACACACTGGCCACCCGGAACGCAGTCGCGTGGATGCTCGAGGAGCGAAACCGTTACGACGAGGCCGAGTGCCTGTACCGGCAGGTCCTGGCCTCGCGCGTCCGGGTGCTGGGCGACGCCCACCCAGACACGCTGGTCACCCGGAACGCGGTCGCGCGGATGCTCGGAGAGCAAAGCCGTTACGAGGAAGCCGAGCGACTGTACCGGCAAGTCCTTGAGGTCAGCGAACGGATACGAGGCGAGACCCACCCGGACACGCTGGCCACCCGGTACGGAATCGGGCGGATGCTCGAGGAGCAGGGCCGCTATGAGGAATCCCAGCAGCTGTACCAGCAGGTTCTGGCCATACGCGAGCAGGTGTGCGGACCAGAGCACCCACACACCCTGATGACTAAATCCAGGCTTTTCCACCTACAGGCACTCCGAGGCAGGTACTCCGAGGCAGAGCATGGCCTGCGCGCAATCGCCGCGATCCAAGCTCGCGTGATTGGCGGTTCGCACCCGGCGACATTGCTGTCGCGGCACAGAATCGCCTGGATGACCTTCAAACAAGGCCGGTACGAGCAAGCCGAGTCAGAAGCCACCGCAGTGTTCTCCCAGCGCGCCCAGGTGCTGGGACCTCGGCATCCTCAGACTCTTCAGACCCAAGACCTTCTAATGGAGGTGCGCCGCCGCCTTGGGCACGGCCAGTCACGCTCGTCCGGAAACTAGTCCTCCCGGACGACAAACCACCGGCGAAATCCGCGCGCAACAGCCGTCAATTCGTAGCAGTAATGGCGCTAGCGCCGTCAATCGCTCGGACTACCGGGCTTGCCTCTCGTGTGCTGTTGGCGCCTATGGCGTAAATAAACGTTCCGCCGTTTGGCAGGAACCTCCGGTTCGCCGACCATGGTCGCGGACACGGCGGGTCTGTAGCTTCTCATGTAAATATGCGACCGCATGCTTACTCTGGATATAAGATCACGTGAGCGATCTGGTGCCAGGCCTCCAAGACCGAGCAGGAGACGGCCAACCAGCTCGACGAGCTGCGGTGCCC